>Ga0181516_10001484_pt1 | contig 17881 bp, 8 predicted proteins | sample PEATcosm2014_Bin_25_FD_121104 | JGI IMG/M metagenome (GOLD analysis project Ga0181516, IMG submission 121104) | Peatland microbial communities from MTU Mesocosm Facility, Houghton, MI, USA - PEATcosm2014_Bin01_10_metaG | ecosystem: Environmental > Terrestrial > Soil > Wetlands > Peat | place... | reverse complement strand
TTCCCATCGCTGGCAATATCACGGTGGAGGCCATGGCCCTGAAGCCGGGCAAACTGCCCAGCAAGGTGGTGACCGGCGCTTACAAGTTCACGGGGACGTCCCCGGCCACCATCGGCACTCTCATCGGCTCCGGTACCTCCGGGATTTCGCTCGACGGAACCGCGGCGCTGAAGGTGCAGATGGGTGAACCGGTTGGGATTGCCCGGGACAAGGCGGGCAATCTCTACATGGTGGACTGGGACAACGCGGTGGTGTGGAAGATGACGGCTGCGACGAGCACCATGAGTATCGTGGCCGGCACTCCGCTCGGCCTCTACTCGCAGCGCAAGTTCACCGGCGAAGGCGGGCTGGCAACCAACGCAACGCTCTACTATCCCTACTATGTCGCCGTCGATCCCAACGGCAATCTGTTTATCTCCGACTATGGCGCAGGCCGCGTCCTCAAAGTGGACGCCAAAACCGGGATCCTGACCACGGCCGCCGGCGGTAACACAAACGTCCAGAGCCCCGGCTACGGCGACGGCGGACCCGCAACGCAGGCAAATGTCCCGCAACCGTTTGGTATCGCCTTCGATAGCCGGGGAAATCTGTTCATCGCCGATGGCGGGCCGGCGCGGATCCGGCGCGTCGATGCAAAGACCGGCATTATCACGTCGGTGGCCGGCAGCGCCACCGCCACGTCCCTCGGCGACGGGGGGCCGGCGACGGCGGCAAAACTCAGCTATCCCTATTCCCTGGCTTTTGACAGCGCCGGCGACTACTGGATTGGCGATATTGGAAACGAACTGGTGCGCCGCGTCGACGCCAAGACCGGCATCATCACCACGGTGGCCGGCACCGGCGGCTCCGGGGAAACCGGCGACGGTGGCCCGGCCCTCAAGGCGGCGATTGTCCCCTATGACCTCGCCGTCGACAACGCCGGAGCGGTCTATGTGAGCACCGGCGGCAACACGATCCGCAAGTTCACTTCGGGCGGAAACATCGACACGGTCGTGGGCATGGGGTACAACGGATTCCGCGGCGACGGTGGCCCGGCGCGCATGGCGGAGCTGTACAGCCCGGCCGGCGTCCTCTTCGACGCATCGGGAAACCTGCTTTTTGCCGACTGTGGCAACTACCGAGTGCGCAAGGTGACGTTCGCCAAGCCGTAATGAGCAACTCGGGCAGAAACATGGCGGGACCAGCCGGAATCCTTGGTCCCGCCGAACGCCGCGGATCGAACATTGAAGAATTCGGGTTCGCCAACTCTCCCGTCCGGGACCACAGAAGGGACCCATCCTGGACCGTGTAGGGTTATCGACGACTATGCGGAGGAGTCCGCAATACGTGTATTCGGCTTATCAAGTCCAGCAGGTTGTATCCGCCTGCGCGACGATTGGCCGGCCAAAACGTTTCAACCTCATTCGGCCAACAGGTTGCAAGTGCCGAGTTGGCCGCACGAGTACCCACTGACCAGCGTTGCCTTCCATAACCATGGCCTACGGTGGTTGCCGTAGGCAGTCATCCCCATCTTCCACTCCGAGATGCGCCGTTCCACTCAGGGACCGAGCAGTGAGCATTTGGAGGCTAACCAAGAAATGCGGCGACGGCCAACGCTACCACGATTGCTCGCGATCCGATCCAGGAGGCGCCTAAATCCGAGGTGGACCGGGTGGCAGACTGCTCACCTACTCCACCTCCTGTGATCACAGCGAGGCCAGCGTAGCGTCTTTCGCCTCCCGCTCCTCTGCTGCCAAGAATTCCAAGTACCCCGCCTTCGCCCTCTCCTTCTCTTCCTTCGACGGCATCCCCCTTTTGGCGAAAAGGCTATCCACGATCAAAAACTCCCCAAAGGCATCCCTTAACCCATCGTACTTCTCAACGATCCCGTCGATCACTTCTTGAGTCGTCAGTGACCGATATCCCTCCCGGGAGTCCTTGGTCTCCCGCAGAATTGAAATCCACCACAGCCCGTCATAGTGTTCAACATCAAGTTGCGTGTTGTACTCGGGAAAGAAAGCCCAAGGCGCACACGGCGTGGCGCCGATGACGTGGTTGGGGTCGCGCCACGCCAGCCACCAGAGTACGGCTTTCACTTCCTTGTAGTGGTATTCCTGGAGGAGCTTGGCAAAGCCAACGCGGTAGATCGCACAGGCTTCTTTGGGCGCCATCCACAGTGGCTCATTATCGCCGCCCTCGTCATAGCGGGGAGAGTTGTCCCCGACCATCTCATGTAGGGCGATGGCCAGAGCGAGATCGTAGTCACCGGCCTCCTCGATCCGCTCGATGAGCGTGGGTTCCTGGACTTCATGGATGCTGATCGTCACCCCGTAGTAAGCCGCCTGCGCGTTTACCTCATCCTCCTTCGACTTGTTTGGGGAGACCTTGCGGGCTTTGAGTTCCTTCATCGCCTTGATCGCTACGGCGATTTGGGGGTCATCCTTGTCGGCATCCTTCCACCGCTCCATCGCAGCTTTCACAACCGAGGTGTGAATCTGATAACGCACCTGCTTCCGGGTGATGAGTCCGAGGACAACCAGAGCGCGGATGTGGCCGTCCAGAGCGGTTTGAGAGATGCCGAGGCGCTTCCGCAGAGACGCATTGCCCTCGAAGGCATGGTCGTGCAGACCCTGTGTCAGAGCCAGTGCCGCGAGTGTATTGCGCAGGCTCCCTTTTAGAACTTTGCAAACACCAGGTCGATTGCTTGTTTTTCGCGGCGATCGGAATCGACTTCGATCTTACCGCAGGCTGACCATCGATAACCGACTGGTAATCTGAATTGCAACTCTCCACGGCGGCCCTTCTGGCGAATCGCCTCGAGCGAACGCTGTCGTAGAAGGTTGAGCTCGAATTCGCTCATCGTGCCTTTCAGGCCGAGCAGCAGGCGGTCATTCAAAACACCCGGATCGTAGACTCCATCAGGATCGATAACAACCGTCCGCACCAATCCACAGAGTTCGATGAGGTGGTGCCAGTCGCGGCCATTGCGAGCCAGACGCGATGCTTCGATGCAAAAGACGGCTCCCACGTCGCCGGAACATACCTCTGCAACAAGCCGTTCGAAGCCTGGTCGTGCCTCTTTGCCAGATCCGGAGCGGCCAATATCCTCGTCGATGATCTGCACTTCGCGAAATCCGAGTTGGCGGGCGTGCTCGGCCAAACCATACTGCCGCCGCTGGCTCTCCAGATTGTGAACGACCTGGCCTGGAGAAGATTGCCGAATATAAATCACTGCGCGCCGGTTCAGGATCTCAACAGTCAGCTTGGGATGCATCTTCGTCCTCCCTCTCATGCTCTGTGCAAGGCTCACTACATGCGGCTGCTGCCGCGTTGAGCAGAAGGTCGGCGAGTGCGGCGGTCAAATCGTGCTGCTTTTCGCCGGGAAGTTGGAGAGGAGGACGGCCGCCGAACAGCAGATTCATTTGTTGCAGATTCGATGTCTTCTCGAGGGGCATGGGGCTTCTCCTGAGGCGTCTCAACTGCGAGCGCGTTGCTCTCAAGAGAACAAGTAATCACGCCGTTCAGCAAATCCTGCAACTCCGCCAGAGCATATGCCGAGGACTGTGGGGTTGATAGCGTATACGCAGAGCACGCTGAACTATCTGCCATCCAAGCAGGGAAGCCTCCGATCGTGCCATCGGGAAAGTCGACGAAGAAGTACTCTCCCGAAAGCATCTTCATACGCCTTCGCACGCGCAGTTCCTGCCCACATAGCGGATGCCACGGATAGTAGATTCTGACGATCTCCGGCCCATGAGCATTATGTTGCGGTATCGACCGGCACGGGCAAGACTCATCTGTTGACCGGCCTGTGCGTGGCTGCCTGCAGGCAGAAGCGACGAGTACGCTTTGCCACCGCCGCCGCACTGGTCAACGAACTGGTCGAGGCCAAGCAGCAGTTGCAACTGCGTCGCGTCCTGGCCCGATGGGAACGCTACGATCTGATCGCCATCGACGAAGTCGGCTATGTGCCCATGGCCGACTTGGGAGCGGAGTTCCTTTCCCAGGTCATCGCAGAACGAGCCGAGAAGGCCACCGTCATCCTGACAACGAATCTGCCATTTTCCGAATGGACCCAGGTGATCCCCAACGCTCGCTTGTGCAAGGCGCTGCTGGACCGCATCACCGACCGGGCCCACATCATCGAGACCGGCGCCGACAGCTTCCGCTTCAGGCGAACCGTCGAGAAAGGCAGGACCAAGACCGTGGGCTGATCGATGCCCGCGCTGTGCTCCGGGCTTTCGCTACGCTCCAGCCCGGAGCACAGCGCACCTCCATCCCTCTACCTTGTCCAGCAAGCTGCCACAGATGGGCCAGAGTTAACTGCCACAAGTGGGCCAAGATTACTTGCCAAACTCACTGGTACATGCGGTGACATCAACGAGCAACGCCAGTGGTTTTCCCGAGCGCAAGTGGACATGCATCGAGCAGGCTTGACAGCCCTTGCCGCTGTTACCTCTACGCTCGCAAATCCATCCACCAACATCGCCGCTGGCCTGTTGCGGGCACGATACTTTCTCCACCTATATACCCAAGCGAGTACGCGATGCGCCTGACGATTCAGTTTCTTTGAACTCCGAATCACTCGCGACGGAGGGGGCAGCGATCCCGCAGAACGCGATATCACGGTTCCCAGTTCAGGGCTCCAAAACCAAGGTTGTATTCGGGTAGTAGTGGTCGAGGATCTCTCGGAAGCCTGCTCCCGAATTTGCCATTCCCGCAGCCCCATGCTGGCACATCCCGATGCCGTGGCCCACGCTATGACCTTCCAGCTGCCAACCTGAACCGTCCTGGGTGGCAGTGAAGTCGCTGCCGGGAATCGCGCTCCAGCCCCACTGGCGCGCTTCTCGATTCCTTCGTGTCTCATCGTCGGACTTTGGAGCATGCCCGCTGTTGCCGATTCTGCTCTGCCAGACGAAAGGGTGTTGCTGGCACCAGCGACATGGGACTGAATAGTACGGATAGCCATCGCCAGGATCCAAATGCACGTCACTCAGACTGCGGGTGTGACCGCCGCATCGACTGGAGTACAGGGCCGCCAACGGCCGTCCGCGATACTGAATGACCAGGCCTCTCGTGGCTTGGACAGCAATAGACACCCGGCTATTCGAAGGGGGCGGAGACTTCAGGAACTGGCAGTGCGTCGAATCGCAGAAGTCAAAATCCAAGTGTCTGACTCCTGCTCCCAGAAAAGAACGAGTTGCGACTGCCTGCGCCTTCAGCGCCTCGACCGGAGAACTTTCGTCCATCTCCGCAGAAACGATCGAGGCAACGGCCGTCTCGCGATCAATGCTGACGACGGCTTCGAGTTCGCCATTGTGGGCTCGGATCGTGATGCGACCCCAATAGAGACGGTGGACTTTCGCCGGGACTGATAGTCGAAGAGCAACGGAACCGCCAGCCCGTGCCGTGGCAGTCCAATACGTGGACGACTTGTCGCCGACAATCACGCGGTTGGCTTGAACGCGGAAGACGATTTGGCGGTGCCTCAGCTCACCGTTTAGCACGAGTGTTGGCGTTCCCATGCGTTCGTCTCCCGTGACCGAAATGACTTGGCCGCCGCCCTGTTCAAGGACCAACTCCCTGGAATGGAACAAGCCAAGGACCCCAAAGCGAATCTCTTGCGGCCCTTGCTGTGCATAGGCAATAGACGAAGAGGACAACAGTAGAGACAGAAGCCCCCTGAGGCATCCGAGTTCGACGAGGCGCCTGGCTTTGCGCCTTCGCGGCATTCCGGGACGCGATGTGTACGAGTTCTGTTTGCCCTTCAAGCCGATCATCGCGAATTTGGCCCCAGAGAGCGCAGCATGACACCGGCCACTTTCGCGCTTTCAGCACCGGTTACGTCATGGACGCGAACCAGGAGCAGGAGCCTGGGTTGAACAGCCGGGTAGAGAACAATGGTAAAGCCATCCGCCGATCCAGCCGGCTTATGCGAGCATGCGGCCGTTCCAGTCTTGGCTAGAGCCACGTCTCTACCGAGCACTGCGTCAACTCCGCGTGCAGTGCCGCGCTCCGCTGACCCAAGCATGCCGTTGATAATTCTGTTTTGCACCGGGTGGTGCTTTTCCTTATCGAGTTGCAGGTAGGCCCTCGCCAAAGCCATCGGGTTCTCTTTCCAACGCATCCCGAGTCCGATCAACGCCTCCTCCGGCGCTTCCGGATCGGGTCCGGCAAGCCCGTAACGCGCGAAGGTCTGCGCCGCGCGCTTACGATCCAAGCCCGCTGCCAGTTCAAGAAAATAGGTATTGCAGGACTGCGTAATTGCTTCATCCAGTCCCAGGCTTCCGTGTCCTGCGGGAAACCAGCAGTGGCTTGAAGTACCGGTGCAACGGACTATGGGAAACCTGCCACCGTGCTGTTCCCCATACGCAATGGCCAGGAATGGCTTCACCAGGGAGCCTGGGGCTATGGCCTCAAGGGAGGGAACCGTCGGCGATGCACTAGGCAATTCAGGATCGATGCCCGCCGGCCAACGCTCTGCCAGCACGGAGCCGGAGTCGTCCATGAGCAGATAAGAGATCGTCCGGCTGGAGAAGTCGCGGTCGAGACTCGCTTTTGCTGCCTGCGAAAAGATTGCGGTCGACGCTGAATCCGGGCGTTGGCACGGAGAACAAGGGATCAAAAGAAGAGCGCCAAAAACCAACATCCCTTCGAACACAACCCGCATCGCCGCGAATCTCAACGGACGCCCACCTTGCAATTCATCCCGCCTCACTGGACCCATTGATAAGTCACCGTCTGCTGGACTCGGGTTCCCTGGTCGCTCTCCTCCAGCTTTTCGGACTCCACTCTGGAGAAGACTTTGCCGAGCCCGGCAATATTCCCGGAGAAGAATGATGGGGATTGGCCGTCCGCAGCTGTGCCTTGATGGCTGGCTTCGGATGGGTGACCAGCCTGATCAAGTTGCGCCATCAACTGACGGAAATTGTCCTGCTCGCGGGTATGCCGGAAGAGGGCTGTATATGTGATCCCATCGCGGCCAGTCGCCTGGCTGGCTGCCTGCCTCCTTACCAGGATCTGTTCCAAGAGGGCGGAATCGTTGGCCAGAAGCAACTGCTTCCCATCCACTTCGATGTAAAGCGGGAGTGCGCCATCGAGAGCGAGGTAGTTTCCCGCAGGACTCGAACGCTCCTCCCAGTGCACGCCTAGCTTACCGGCGCTCAGCCCGGACGGGAGAGCCGAAGCTACGGCGTCGCGCACCGCACCTACATCCCAGTTGCGCGGTGCGGAGATCGCCATTCCAGTCTGCAACGATACAAAGACCCCATCCCGCGGCGGGCGGGCAGTGAAGACTTCAAGCGACGCAACGGGCTGTTGCGAACGAAGCAGCCGACGCAGGGAATCGAACGCATCCACGGTAGGCTGCGTTACAGGAGCCTGGTCAATGCGGACGTCTAATTGGCTGGCACTTCCGGGGTCCTGCGCCGCCACAGAGGGGGGAGCGTCCACCCCCGCCGATTCAGTGCGCTCCGGCTTTATTTCCAGCATGTTTTCGCGCAGGCGTTGCAGCAGGCTTTCCGGATCGGGCAGCGCGTCCGCAGCGTAGAAGCCTGCATCCTCAGGCGCCAACGCCGCTAAAGCCGCTATATCTCCGCCGGGATCGGTGTTCCTTTGAGCGCGCCTTAGCAGCACTCGCTCCTCGCGGTAACTTTCCCTGGTTCGATATAGGTCGCTCACAGCAGATGTGTACTGTTTCATCTCCGTGATGTTCCTCTGGACCCAGTAGCTGCGGAAGTATGGCGTCCGGACGATTTTGTCGAGGTTCAAAACCATGCGCAGATCTCCGCGCTCTCCGGCTGCCTGTTTCACAGCCTCGGCATACCATCCCTCGCCAAAAAGATTATGGGAAGAGATTCCAGCAAGCCGGTCCAGGACGCCTGCCACCAGATCTTCTCTGGTGCCCAGAATCAACCAACCGTCTCTGGCTGCAAAGGCTGCGACGCGGGACGACTGCAAATCCTTGTGCACATAAAACGTTGTCCCCCCCTCCGTCCGCTGCTCAAACTTTCCCCGGGTCTGCCATAGTGGAGTGCTTTCAATGCGCTGTTGTTCGAGGCGCGTCACGTAGACAAACTCGAGATTGCCGATGTCGTAGAGACCCAGGCAGCTCTCTTGACCGGCAACTCTGTTCAGAAGATCGGCATCCGTGGGAAGTCCTGCAGCAGCCGAGAACTCATCCTGTGCTTGGGAGAGCCTTCCGAAAAGCCGCGAGTTGCTGAAGGCGGAATAGTTATCGCTGGTGAGCCAAGCCCGCTTCTCTTCCGAAGTATTCCAGTCGCGCAGAAGAGAGCCAAAATCGCGCGCTTCGATCGATAGCAGTGCACCTTCGGGCAACAAGGCCGGCAATTCGGGCCTTGCCTTCAGAGCTTGCTCCAGCGCGCCGAACGCAAAGACTACGCCGCAACCGATCGCCAACACAATCAACGCACCCCACAGTCGACGTTTCATTCCGCATCTCCCTCGCTGTTGGCTTTCTTCCTGGGTGCGAACGCCATGTCCGGCAGCAGTCGCGGCCGCACAACTCTGTCCTGATCCAACTCGGCGTGAATCTTCGGAGCGCGAGCCTCATTCTCTTCCAGCCGTGCACGCTCAGTCTCCAACCGAGTTACCTCTTCTTCAAAGGCACGATGACGGGTATGATCTTGTTCCTGCGCCATCGCACGGCGCGCCAGCGTGAGCGCTTCCTCCGGCTCCTGGCGCTTTTCCCTGGCTCGAATGCCATACCAAGCGAGCTTGGCCGCTTCCTCCGGTCTCATTGCGGAAGGAGTTGGAGCAGTGCGCGCGCTATCGGCGTCCTGGTCCTCGGATGAGTCGTCGCTTCGAGAGACGCGCTGACCGTAAAAGGCCGCGCTGCTCGCGAGAATGGGTTCGGCGGCCACCAGTGCCCTGGAATCCTGACCGGAACCAAAAGCAGCCCAAACATAGTGGAGCCGGACTGTGTCGCTCGCTGGAGCTATAGCCAAGGCGGCCTTGAGGATGCTCTCCCGCGTCTTATCGTCAGCCACGCACGTTGCCGCGGCTATCCGAGTATCGACGAAGAAAGGCCTTGCTGCCTGTTCCAGGCTGGGGCAACCTCCGCGGACAAGGATGTCCAACTCCGCGCTTCCCTTTGACGTCACGGCGGCGTTCTGCCCTCCCAAGGCTTTCGATGCCGCAAACCGATCCGCATATTTGGCCTTTGGATCGGCGGCGACTCCTGCAAGCATTGATACGGCCTGCTGACTGTGTGCGTTTGCCTCCAGGGTAGCTTTCGCAAAACGCACCTTGTAGCTCGCCTCCCATGGAAAGGCATCAACGAGTGGCTGCAGGAATTGGATCGCGTCAGGGGACCTGCCGCGCGTCTCCAGGAGACTGGCGGCTGAGTCCATATCGGCATAGGGATTTCCGCTGATCATCGTCAGCCGCCGGAGCAGGGTTACCGCGCCGGGTAAGTCGCTTTCGTCAAGATCGATTGCCGCCAGACCGAGAAAGTTCGGCGCCGTCAAATCCCTTCCTTCTAGCGCCCGTTCGTAAACAAATCTCAGAACGATCCGTTTGGACGGCTCGGCGAGCAACAGCACAGCATTTCTGAGATCATTGGAGGCCGGTGCGGTCTCAGGGTGTTTCTTCCACTGCGCTACTAACCCCGCCAAAAGCCCATCGGCTTCATCCAAACGCAATTCCGCATTGAGCCATCGCGAAGATATCCGTTTCTCCTCGGGGATATGGGACAATTCCGCGCGCGCCGCTGCGTATTTCTTCTCGTCGAGTAGAGCGTCGACCAGGTTTGATTCTGCATTTTCGAGTTCCCAGGATTCGTCCGCGGGTTTGGCTTCGGCCTTTCGGCGGTCCAACTCAACAATTTGTAAAAGGATCTGGCTTGCCTGGCTCTTCACAATCCAGGTGCTCCGCCAGAGCGAGCCCAGAACATATTCTGGATCGCTGGCGGCAGAGGTGATTTCGAGAAGCCAATCCGCGTGGTCGCCATGAGCGTGGTAGCCGGCCTCCAGAAGCGACTCCACCCGATACACGCCGTTTCTGGCCAGGTAGACGCGCAACATCGCATCAACTTGTTGACTGATCGCGGCATACTGGCCATTGGCCGCAGCGTCGCCGAGCACCAGGGTGAAGTCGCCCCAGAAACTCTCCGGGACATGCCGCGCGTCCATCTCCTCGGCCAGACGCTTGACGGCCATCTGCCATGAGGCCAGTGCCTCCGGATGCCGGCCTTGTTTCCACTCGAGAACCGCGATGCTGTCGAGGATTGCTGGTTGGTCACTCTTCAAATCGAGCGAATGCCGGTAGTCGACTAGGGCAGCTTCAGTGCGTCCTACCTTCGCCGAGTAACCGGCAAGCTCGCTGTAAGCAGCAGCGTTTTCCGGAGTGTGCTCCAGTTCCGACTCCAGGTAGCTCTCCGCAAGGCTGCCCTTTTCTTCATCCAGATACTCGCCATACCGAGAGCCGTAATAGAACCAAACTCCGCCAGCCAGTTCCTGATCTCGATCCACTGGATGCGCAATCCGTTCGCCGATGGTTCGATCCCCGCCAAGTGCACCGTCAAAACTCTGACGGACCTGGGAGGCATGCTCACCGAGATACAGCCCGGTCAGTCCGGTGTAGGCTTTCTTCCACACCGACGGCAATCCAGTTGATCGCGCTTCGACGCCATTCAGCGCCAGGTCAGGTTTGGCGTTTGCGACAAGGAACTGTGCGGCAAAGTCCCTTGACGCCTTCAATGTGGTCAATGAACCGGAAGCCCTTTCGAGTAAATCCTGGGGACGGGAGCCCAGCAGCAGACGGAAATAGCGCGGATCGTCGTTGGCGCCATGCATCGCCGCGAGCCTGTCCATTGTCCTGAGCTCCGCTGGTGTATCGCCAACCGCACGGTAAACTTCGGCTGCTTCAGCCAGGATCGCTGCCTTTTGCGTGGCCGGCGCCGAGGCAGCCAGAGACTCGATCTTCGGCGCGGCTTCTTCCAAACGGCCTAGTCTTCGCTCGAGTTGCAGCCATTCGGTCAATTCGCCGCGTGTTGGATCGTTGGACTTCTGGGCGAACTCCCACAACAGAGAGGCCTCCATATCCACAAGTCCAGCCGCCCGGATGGCTGGCAAATATACCTCGCGCAGCTCACTCCCATCCGCGGCTGTCGACTGCTTCGCTTGGAGCCACGATTCAAATTGCGCCTTCTCCTCCGGTGTGCCGTATTCTCCAACGACCGCAGCCATGGATCGCAATGCCTGCGCAAATCCGGCCTTTGCCTGAGCCCTGCGCTGGGCGATTCGCTGTTTTCGCCATTCCTCATCCGTCAAAGCGGCTAAGCCTTGCTTGACAATTTGCTCAGCTACCGCGGTGAGTGGGACATTCTCCGCACTCTGTCGTGCGATTGCGAGGCGAGTAAAGGCCGCGTCGCTCTGGCGCAGCCGCGCCATGACGCGAGCATAGGTGACAGCACCGGATTGGTTTCCTGTTTCAACCAGCAAGTCCGCGCCGGCTGCATCCACGCCCTGCTCGGCGAACTTGCGCGCTTCGTCCAGCAGTCCCCACTGCTCCAGGCGCGAGGCTACTTGAAAGTAGTTGTCCGCTTTGACAGGCCGGCCGTTAACCCACGCCTCAGTCAGTGCCTTCACCGCGTCGTCGTTCCGGCCCTGGCGCGCCCGCGCTTCCGCCGCCTTTTCCATCCACTGTGGATCGCGGTAGCTCAGCTTGTAGAGCTGCTCATAGTCAGTAACCGCATCGTCCAGCTTATGCAGGCGCTCTTCGAGGCCGGCTCTGGCTTCATACAGTTCCTTCTGTTCCGGTCTTATCCGAATTGCTTTTCCGTAGGCCTCGATGGCCGTGGGATAGTCTTCGAGAGCGGTCTGCAATCGAGCCACAACAATGCTCCAGCGCGCGTCCCGCGGCGAGGCTTCCACGGTGGTCCGATAGAAGCCGATGAGCTTGCCACGCTGGCTGTGAGTTCCGGCGGCAAGCGCGGCTTCCTCGGTAAGTGCCGCATCGCCCGGGTAGCTGTTGATCAGTTCAATATATTGATCGACCGCGTCGCTCCAGTTGCCCAAGAGCGAGGCTGCTCCGATCATCCCTCGTCGCAATTGAGCCAATCTCTGGGTCTTTTCTCCACTCTCCATGTTGGAAGATCGAACCGCGGCCAGCTCCGTCCGGTAGAAAGCCTCAAGCGCCGCCTGGTCCCCGGAGTGCGCGTAATTATCCGCCATGGCCGCCTCAACCGCAGCGTCGAGCGGCTTTTGGCTCAAAAGCGAATCTAATAGTCCCTTGGATCGCGAAAACTCACCGAGTGCCGTCAGTTTCCGCGCAGCTTCCAACTGGAACTGCTGCTTCAAGTCGGGATACGCTACTTCCGCAGAATCCAGGAGCACGCTGACAGCCTGTGCCTTGCGTTCGTGCGCCCAGTCAAAGTCCACCGTGGCGCGCACGACGCCGAGGATCTTCCCGTGCTCGCGGTAAACCGTGTCCACTTCCGTCGCCGCTCCCGCCGGATTGCGTTGCTCGAGGAGATCGACCAGCTGGTAATGCAATTCAAGGTTGTGCACCGGATCGGCGGTGAGGGCGATCTGCCGGTTGAGTACTGTCTGCTCGACCTCCGCCAATCCATGAGCGCGAGCAGCTCCACCCAGCGCATCGAGCTCGTCGAACGACACTGTCTGCGCAGCCGCCTGCTTCAGCTCCTGAGCCATGTCTGCATTCCGATGCTGGGCATCGAGCACGCTCACGCGGAGATTTATGGCCGTGGTGGTGGGCGTTGCGAACTTCAGCAATCCTGCGGTCTCGGCATCTACCGCCGCGCGCGTCGCAGAGCGCCGTGCCAGGGACAACAGACGGTTCCGGCTCTCCTCGGAGGGTTTGTCCGCCAGGGCACTCGCCACGTATTCCTTGATGGCAGCGCCCGCGTTGCCCTGGCTCTCTTCGATCGCGCCCGCCTGGTAACCAAACGCTGCCGGATCCGCCAGCCTTTCCCGGCCCTTGCGCAGTTGCGCGAGGGAGGTTGGGAAGTCGAAATAATCCCAGAACACCGTTGCGGACTGCAAATAGCCATCGGCGTCGCCCGGACGCACCTCCGCCATGCGTATCCAGTAAGGCGCAGCCTCAGCCATTCGCCCCCGGTCCGCGTAGATGTCCCCGATTCGCGCCATGGTTTCCAGGTCGTCTGGCTTGGCGTCAAGAAGGCGTTTCTCAATTGCGACCGCCTTGTCGGTATCTTCCAAATGGAAATAGGCGAGCGAGCGATAGAGCGAGGACGCGGTTTGCCCCAACGCCGCATCGGCCGGATACTCGGCGGCCAGCGCGTCCGCCGCACCTGTGGCCTGCTCAAATCGCGATTGCCACAGACACGATTCCATCCAGAAGCGCTCTGCCGCAGGATTGGATTGTGCCAGCGCAGTCCAGTCCGCCTTATCAATCTCAGGGGACTGCTGCTTAAGCGCGTCCAACTGCGCGTCCAGGCGGCCGCTGCTCGAGAGCAATTCAAAAAGTTGATCGCGCAGATCGGGAGACTCGGCCCAGTGCTCCCACAAGAGCTTTTCAACCTCGGACTGCTGGCGGCGCGTCCGATACTGCGCCAGAAGATTTCTGACAAACGTCAGATCGTGCGGAAAGCGGTCATGTGCATAGCGATCAACTTCAAGCGCGAGCGTCCTGTCCGGCGCGGGAGCCTCGCGCAAGTAATCCTCCAGCTCAGTCCCGGAAAAGGTCGCAATCACCTTCTTTGAAAGCGCTGAGTAGTCGGCATTGCGACGTTGGCGCAAATAGAATCGGGCCAGCTTGCCGTACCACCCCATGCCGAAGCCCGTCGACTGGAATTGTTCGATCGCGCGTTGATAGACGTCTTCTTCGTGAGCGTTCAGGCGATTCTGTTCAAGAAACTCTGCCAGCTTTTCGTAGAGGCCAGGGTCCTGCGGGTTGCGATCGAGTTCGCCGCGCAGCAGAGCCAGGGCATCGGGCAGCTTTTGCGTCGCCACTAGCCGGGAGAGATAGCGGTCCAGCACCCGCGCATAGTCAGCGGACCGGGCATTTCCGGCGGGTTCAACCTTCTGCGGGGGAACTGCATTGGCATCGGCATCCGCATCGGCTGGCGGGTTCGCAATCGGCGAAATGATCACCGGCTCGGCCTCAACCGGGTTGCTGTACGCCGGCCCCGGCATACCGAGTGGAACGCCATCGGCCTTGGCCGCAAGCTCTTTCAACAGGCCACGATAGAGAGCAAACTCTTTTTCTTGTTGGTTTGTCCGGCTGTAGACGTCGCCCACTGCCAGCGCCACTTCCACTCTGCGCCCATCGGAGGGAAACTGAGCGAGGAATGCCGTTCCCTCGCGGATCACAGCATCGTTTTCGCCATAGGCCGCATACGCATCCATCAGCCGTGCGTGCAGTTCCGGCCGTTCGGGTGCGCTAGGGAAACGCTTGTCGATCTCAGCAAGCAGCTCCGCAGCTTTGGCGCGGTGAAAGTAGGGGACAGCAAGCTGGGATTGGCTGGAATACTCCGATGCCGGTGACTGCGAATTGAGGAACAGCGAGAGGATCCCATTCAGGTAGCCCGGCCCGCGATCCATGGTGGCAATGCTCTTGTAGAAAGCCAAGTTGCCTGCACCGAGGCGAAGCGGCTGCTCTGGCGCAGTGAGCAGAATGCGCGTCAACCCGGCCAGTCCCTTCTGCTCCGCACCGGGAGTTTTTTTATCCGCGGCCAGCGCATAGTAGTAGCGGGCTGCTTCCGGAAAGTCCTGGACCTGTTCCAGCAAACGACCGAGAGTCAATAGCTCTTCCGCGGTCCACGCGGCTCCCCGCGCATCTTTGCGCGTGCGGAAGCCGGCCAGTACAGCCTTGGCCGCATCCAGTTCGCCTTGCGCCTGAAAGATGTAGAAGAGCTTTGCCGCATCCTTCAGTGCATCCGCTCCGCCATCCGGATGTGCTTCCAGCCTGGCCCGCAGCAAGTCGCGTGTCTTGAGCGTCTGATGGCCGCTCACCAGAAGTTCGTAGTAGCTCTTCACCAGTTCGGCAGGCCACAGGGCCTGAAAGTTCTTGTCGAAAACCGCCAATCCATTTTGTGGAGACCCGCGGCCCGCTTCAAGCTCGGCCTCTGCTCTCACAGGGAACAACTCGTCTTGAGGAAAGGTGTTACGGTAACGTGCAATCAAATCAGAAACAGCAGTGAAGTTCTTGCCCTCCAGGTCAAAGGACAGCTCGCGCTCGTATACCACCTTCTGGCCGGGATAGCGATGCTCCCACCCCGCATAAACATGCTCTGCAAGACTGCGCGGCAGGGCGAATCGATCGATGACGATGAGGGACTTCTCCCAGGCCTTCCACGAGCGCTCGGAATCGGCCGCCGTCCAGCGTTCCTTGGGATTCGCAGCGGCCTCGCCGACCACTTCCAGTGCCGCCAACTCCTCGTGAGGTTTCAAGCGGCGGTCATAGAAGTCCGCTAGATCCAGATGCGCAGCTACTTTGTCGTCGCCCTTCTCTGCCCAAGTCTCCCAATCGCGCTCGGATGCATCAAAATCCAGCGCTTGCTCATCCTCCATGGCCCTCAACGAATAAAGAGCCGCGCGGTTCTGGCCTGCGGCCAGCAGGGCCGTCAGCTCCGGCCTTGTTTCGCGGGGCGAACGACGGTAGAGAGCTTCTCCACCGGGCAGCTTCATCAGGCGGTAGAGTGCCTTCTCCACGCCGGAACCCGACTCCGCGTTCTCGAGCCACCGTGCTATGCCGTTGCCCGCACCGAGCAACAACCCCGGGCTTTGCCACTGAATGAAGGACCCGAATGCGCACAGACTTGTCGCGGCGACAACGAGTGCAATGCTGGCCCATCGCAGTTTTCCTAGGGCGTGCGACAGTCGGAACCTAGCCGCGGTTCCGACGGGGCGGTCAACGTTCTCGCAGGTGGTCTTTTCTTGATCACGGAACGATTTCAATTCGCACCTCCGCACTTCCCAGGTTGTGCGCAACATCTTCGGCAGTTACCGCGAGCACATACTCGCCTGCGGGCAGGCCGGACGGCAGACCAATCTGCCCAGTACTCGCTCCCTGCCCGGAATTCCAATGCAGGTTCACTGGGGCAAGTCCTTCCACGCGCGCGGTCAGCGTTCGCGTGCTTGCTGAAGCACTGACTTTGAGCTGAATCGTCTCGCCCGCGCGGTAGCGGGTCCGGTCCATGCGCACCTTCACGGCAGGCGGAGTGGATGCGATCACGAAGCTCTTGGACTCTCGATACACCTGCCCATTCGTATCCCGCAGCAAGAGGCGCACAGGGTAGCTGCCGTCTTTCATGTCCGAGGGCGCAAGAAAGCGAGTTTGCCAGACATCCTCGCCGGAGAGATAACGGAGCGGCTTTTCCAGACCAAATGGAAATAGAGCGATCACGGAGACGATTGCCTTGTCCGTATGCACACGCAACACCGGGTCTCCTGGCCGGATCACACGAGGGCGCAGCAATGCGCGGGGTGCGGCCAAAAACGAGGTGTAGGGCGTGACGAGCTTGTATCTTCGCGCCAGGCGAATGATCTCATTGATGGCAGCTTCGGTCTCCCCATCGCGCTCGATTTGTTCCAGCAGCGCCTGAACCCGCGCGCTGGCCCAAAGCCGCGGCAATTGATCGTGCTCGAGGGCCTGCGCAGGAAAGTCAGCCTTGGTCTCGGCCTTCAGGTTGGTCCCATCCTGCTGGCCATCGACACGAAAATCGACATGCTTCTGGGGCTTCCAGTATTCGCCAACCCAGCGCGCCTCTCCGCCGTCGAATACGGCATCCTCCAAGGGGTATACCTTGTCTACTGCGGATTGAGGAGCAACAGTGAGTCCGAGGTCTCCTATCGGACTCCGCCCGACCTTGCCCAGAAAAGCGGCCAGCTTATAGTCCACCGGCTCGGTCGAGAGTAGCTGCTCCATCACTCCGCCGTTGCGGCTCAATATCCGCAACAAGGGGAGATTCGCATCGTCGCCCACCGCAAAGACATCCGTTTTGGGCCTGCGTGCCGGCGGAATCTGTTTCCAGTTTGCCGCGTACCAGTCGGCTAGTTTTCCGGTCTTGATGATTCCGCTTGTTGCCTGGCCATCCGTCAGCAACACAAGTGCGGAGCCTTCCGCAGTAATGGCTGGGTCGTTGAACTGGTTCAGCCCTGCTTCGAGCACCTTCTGAAGGTCGGTTCCACCGCGCAGATGACTTCTTTGCAGCCAGTCCATTGCAGCCGAAACATTAGACAGTTCGGCCTTAATAGGAGTGGGTTTGAACCGATCGACCCCAGTGTTGAACAGCAGCAAATTGAACCTATCTTGCGGTCCAAGGCTCTCAAGCAATTTGGCGGCGGCGGCATAGCTGCGCTCCAGCTTTTCCCACTGCATGGAGAGCGAGGTGTCCATCAATATGACCACGGTACGGCCGCCCTGCGCTCCGGTTCCATTCGCCGGTGGCGGGATCGATAGCTGGGCCAGCGCCTCAAAGAAACCCGGCTCCCCTTGCTGCTTCTCTTTGCCCTTATGCTTCTGGGCGGAACCGCCGCCCGCTTCCGGTCCAATTGCTTCCGGCCCAGCCGCGTCGGCCAGGGGAGCGGCAGGGTTCGGGTCGCGAAAAGTAATGACCTCAAGAGCATTCACGGGCTCGTTGACTGTCCAAACGGTGGCAAAGTCCTCCGCCAGTTCCACGTTTGCAGCTTCCACCGTTCCCCGCACCGTATGCTCGTCCTGCTGGTCGATATGAAGCGGCAGCATTTTGCCTTGGAAGACGAAGTCCGTTAACCTGGCCGCGGAATGCAGCTCAAAGTGGATGGAGAGCTTCTGTACCTTCTGGCTGGCATAGGCATCCGGCTTGAGAGGCAGGAGAAAGTAGCTCTTCTTTGCGGAGACCGGAATGTGCTCGTGATATTCAATCTCCAGCCGCTTGGTGCCGTAGGCCGGGATGGGAACAACATGGACGCTGAAG
>Ga0181516_10001483_pt1 | contig 17891 bp, 16 predicted proteins | sample PEATcosm2014_Bin_25_FD_121104 | JGI IMG/M metagenome (GOLD analysis project Ga0181516, IMG submission 121104) | Peatland microbial communities from MTU Mesocosm Facility, Houghton, MI, USA - PEATcosm2014_Bin01_10_metaG | ecosystem: Environmental > Terrestrial > Soil > Wetlands > Peat | place... | reverse complement strand
TCCTCGCCAGCGCGGCGACGCCTGTCGTGCTGTGGTGGCACGGCGATCTGTCCGAAGCGAAGCTGTTCTTGCTGCTTTCGGCGCTGTTGTGGATCATGCATCGGGCCAATATCGCGCGGCTCGCGAGCGGCAGCGAGACCAAGATCGGCGCTCAATCAAGACAGTGACACGTCACTCCGCCGCTTCAACCGCGGGGACGTGCGCCGGCATGACCGGCGCGCCGTGGGTGTGTGGAATCTTGTCGGCGAACAACTCGACGAAATGATCGGTCTCGCCTGGCCCGGTTTGCGGACGCAGCGCTTCATCGAAATGCATGCGCGAAGCCGGATCCTTCATCACCTTCGCCATCATGCGGCGATAGCGCAGGATCACGCGCGCCCATTGCGAACACACTTTGAGAAAATCGACGACCCGCCACGGATAGAACACCAACGGATTGACGATCGGCATGCCGTGCCGCCGCTGCGTGCGTATCTTGCGACGGAAGAAACCGAATTGCAGCGGATGCACGCCCTCGATGCGCGAGGCGGAGGAAAACATCGTCAGCGAATCCAGAACCTTGGTGCGGTTGATGCCGGACACCACCGCGCGACGCATGATGGTCTCGACATGCGCGTCGGTGTAGTAACGCTGCCAGGCGTCCGCATAGACCTTGGTCCAGGTTTCTTTCGACATCAGCGGATGCGCGGTGCAGGCGTGCTCGAGATCGTATTTGTTCATGTCGGGATCCATCGGCACCCCGCGCATGTACAGATTCTTGTGGTCCTCGGAGCCGGGCAGCGGCGTCAGATAGAAGAATTCGAGAATATCGACCGGCAGCTCTTTCTTGATGATTTCGATGTCGCGGGCGATGGTCTCGGGCGTGTCGGTCGGGAAGCCGAGAATATAGCCGGCATAGGTCATCACATGCTGCTTCCGCCACGCCAACAGCATCTCGCGATATTCCCAAATCTTGTTCTGGCGCTTTTTCGCGCCCATCAGCGATTCGGGATTGATGTTCTCGAGGCCGAGAAAGATCGCGGTGCAGCCGGCGCGCGCCGCCTTCTCGATGAAGTTCGGAATGCGGTGGCAAAGCGTGTCGACTTGCAGCAACAGCTTGATGTTGAACTTGTCGCGTTCGCGCAATTCGATCAGCCGGTCGAGGATCGGCTCCCAATTGCGGTTGCGGGCGAAATTATCGTCGGTGACGAAAAACCGCGTGATGCCCTGCGCCACATTGGCGCGCACGATCGCCTCGACGTCGTCCGGCGTACGGTAACGCGACTTGCGGCCCTGCACGTTGATGATGGTGCAGAAGCTGCATTGGAACGGGCAGCCGCGACCGGCATCGAAGCTGGAATAGTGGCCGGCGACCCGCGTCACCACCGAGCGGGGCAGGATCGGAAACACCGCCGCCGCCATTTCCGGAAGATCATTGAGATATTTGTAGATTGGTTTCGCTTGTCCCGCCGCAACGTCGCGCAACACGTCGGCCATGCGCCCTTCGGCTTCGCCGGCGAACAGGTGAATGCCGAGGTCCATCGCTTCCTGAAGTTCGGGCGGCAATGCGGGCAACATCGAAATGCAGCCGCTGACGTGAAAGCCGCCCATGACAACCGAAATGCCCTGGGCGCGGAATTGCCGGCCGAGATCGAGCGCGCGCGGATATTGGTTCGATTGGACCCCGATCAGGCCGACCATGCCGGCGCCGGCGGCACGAATGCGCTGCGCCACGCCTTTGACGTCGACGACGGTATTGCACTCGTCGCAGGCTTCAACCTGGATCTCGACGTCGGGGCCGAGGACGGCGTTCTGGGCGCATTCCACGATCAGGCCGTGGACGCTCGCCAGTGAATTCGACGGCAGCGTCGAGCGCAGCCACTGGATGACGTAACCGTCCTTGTCGTAATGCGACGGCTTGATCAGGACGACGCGAAAAGCGCGCTTGGGCAAGTTACCGTGCAAGACACCCCCAAAAACCACGATAGGAAACGGAACCGCCAACCCGCAGCCTTGCGGCAAGCCGCCGCCAATGTGCGGGTTTGGCTGTCGCTTTGCAACAAATACCTTCGGGTTCCACCGCCTACGGTTGTGGTTGTAGAGTAGACTTCCGCGTTAAGCGGTGAGGTGTTTCGGGGGCGGCGTGACCGACGGCACGGAACCCATCCGGCTCACGGATGAGCAGCGCATCGACTGGTTGCGGCTGATCCGCAGCCAGAATGTCGGGCCGCGCACGTTTCGCGCCTTGATCAACCACTTCGGCGGCGCGCGCGCGGCGCTCGAGGCGTTACCGGCACTGGCGCGGCGAGGCGGCGGTGGCGCGTCGCCGCAAATCTATTCGCGTGACGAGGCCGAGCGCGAAATCGAAGGCGCGCGCAAACTCGGCGCCAGTCTTGTTGCGATCGGCGAAGCCGACTATCCGCACCGGCTGCAAATGATCGACGATGCGCCGCCGCTCATTGCGCTGCGCGGTCACACCGGCATGCTGACGATGCCGCTGGTCGCGATCGTCGGCTCGCGCAACGCCTCGGCCGCGGGCGTCAAGATCACGCAACGGCTAGTGCACGGTCTTGGCGAGGCGGGCTTTGCCGTCGTTTCCGGATTGGCCCGCGGCATCGATGCCGCCGCGCACCGCGCGAGTCTCACCGCCGGAACGGTCGCGGTCCTCGCCGGCGGCCAGGACCGCGTCTACCCGCCGGAGCATGTCGAATTGCTCGAGGCCATTTTGCCAACGGGCGTCGCGCTCACTGAAATGCCGCTCGGTTGGGAGCCGCGGGCGCGGGATTTTCCGCGGCGCAATCGTCTCATTTCCGGTCTGTCGCTCGGCGTCGTCATCGTCGAAGCGGCCAAGCGCTCGGGCTCGCTGATCACCGCGCGGTTGGCGCTCGAACAGGGCCGCGAAGTCTTCGCGGTTCCGGGCTCGCCGCTCGATCCGCGCGCCGAGGGCACCAATGGGCTCATCAAGCAGGGCGCGACCCCGGTGACCGAGGCCGCCGACATCATTGCCGTACTGCGGCCGATCATGGGCCTCGAACTGCCGGCCCGCGAGCCGGAGCCGGAACATGACGACGTCGCGGCCCGGGCGGAGCCCGCACCGGACGAGCGGTCGCGGATTGTCGCACTTTTAAGCCCTACGCCGGTCCTGATCGACGATCTGATCAGGCTTTCGCAAAGCTCGCCGCGCGTGGTGCGGATGGTGCTGCTGGAGCTCGAAATCGCCGGGCGGCTGGAACGTCACGGCGGCGGATTGGTCTCGCTGATCTAGCCTTTTGCGATTTGATCGGCTTCGAGCCGGGCCATTTCTAAAATGTAGCCGAGCGCGTCGAGGCCATTGCGCCGGGCGATCTTCGCAAGCTCATCCGCAAGCGAGCCGATATAGAGCGCCGCAGTATCAGGCGTTTCGCCGCCGTCTGACCCGTTCTTATCGTCCCGGTCTGACATTTTGACTTTACAACGCCACACTTGGCGCAACTGGTTGCTTGTTCGAGGCGGCGGGCATGCAGGCAAATCTGGGTTGCGGCGCATGCACCATCACAACTTATTATATATACTTAGACGTTAATTGGTCAAACATACAACTTTTACGAGCATCAGGTAGCAGCGGTTTTTCGCCCTGATCGCACCCCAATGGGGCGTTACTCGCGTACACCTTTCCACCGGTAACGATTTGACAGGTGGGGATGCATTACCCATGTTCGCGGCGGCCGCAAAGCCGTGAAGCGCGCGTTGGATAGGCTAAAAGGCCGTAGAATCATCGGGTTATCATGAATCTTGTACTGGTGGAATCGCCCGCCAAGGCGAAGACGATCAACAAATATCTTGGCAAGGGCTATGAAGTGATGGCCTCGTTCGGCCATGTGCGCGACCTGCCGCCCAAGAGCGGATCGGTCGATCCCGACGCCAATTTCCGCATGCTCTGGGAAATCGATCCCAAGGCGCAAAAGCGGCTCAACGACATCGCCCGGGCGGTTAAGGGCGCCGACAAGCTCATTCTGGCGACCGACCCCGACCGCGAAGGCGAGGCGATCTCCTGGCATGTGCTCCAGGTTCTCAAGGAAAAGAAGGCGCTGCACGGCCAGCCGGTCGAGCGCGTCGTGTTCAACGCCATCACCAAGCAGGCCGTGACCGAAGCCATGGCGCATCCGCGCCAGATCGACCAAGCCTTGGTCGATGCCTATCTGGCGCGCCGCGCGCTCGATTACCTGGTCGGCTTCACGCTGTCGCCGGTGCTGTGGCGCAAGCTGCCGGGCGCGCGCTCGGCGGGCCGCGTGCAATCGGTGGCGCTGCGGCTGGTCGCCGACCGCGAGCTCGAAATCGAGAAATTCGTCCGCCAGGAATACTGGTCGCTGGTCGCCACGCTGGCGACGCCACGCAACGAGACATTTGAAGCGCGCCTCGTCGGCGCCGACGGCAAAAAGCTGCAGCGCCTCGATATCGGCTCCGGCGCCGAAGCCGAGGATTTCAAGCGCGCGCTCGAAACCGCCGCCTTCACCGTGGCATCGGTCGAGGCGAAGCCGGTCAAGCGGCATCCCTATCCGCCGTTCACGACGTCCACCTTGCAGCAGGAAGCGAGCCGCAAGTTCGGCTTTGCTCCCGCGCACACGATGCGCGTGGCGCAGCGGCTCTATGAAGGCGTCGATATCGGCGGCGAGACCATCGGCCTCATCACTTATATGCGTACCGACGGCGTGCAGATCGCCGAAGAGGCGATCCCGGCGGTGCGCCGCGTTATCGAAGCGGATTACGGCGCAAACTATGTGCCGCACGCGCCGCGGCGCTACGAAACCAAGGCCAAGAACGCGCAGGAGGCTCACGAGGCGATCCGGCCGACCGAACTGACCCGTCGGCCGCGCGATACCAAAAGCTTCCTCGATGCCGATCAGGCCAAGCTCTACGAGCTGATTTGGCTGCGCACCGTGGCAAGTCAGATGGAATCGGCAGAGCTTGAGCGCACCACAGTCGATATCGGCGCCGATGTCGGCGGGCGCCATCTCGATCTGCGCGCCACGGGAACGGTGGTGAAATTCGACGGCTTCCTCACGCTCTACCAGGAAGGCCGCGACGAGGATCCCGACGACGAGGACGCGCGGCGACTGCCGCAAATGTCGGGTGGCGAGCGCCTCGCCAAACGCGCGATCGCCGCCGATCAGCATTTCACCGAGCCACCGCCGCGTTACTCGGAAGCCTCGCTGGTCAAGCGCATGGAAGAACTCGGCATCGGCCGGCCGTCGACCTATGCGTCAATCCTGCAAGTGCTCAGGGACCGCAAATATGTCCGGCTCGACAAACGGCGGCTCATTCCAGAGGATCGCGGGCGCATCGTCGTCGCCTTCCTCGAAAGCTTCTTCGCCCGTTACGTGGAATACGATTTCACCGCGGGCCTCGAGGACCAGCTCGATCTCATCTCCAACAACGAAGTCGCCTGGCGCGACGTGCTGCGCGCCTTCTGGCGTGATTTCATCGGCGCCATCGATGAGACCAAGGATTTACGCATTTCCGCGGTGATCGACGCGCTCGATGCGCTGTTGGGTCAGCATCTATTCCCGCCGCGCGAAGACGGCACCGATCCGCGCGTCTGCCCGACTTGCAGCAACGGCCGGCTCTCGCTCAAGCTGAGCAAGTTCGGCGCCTTCATCGGCTGCACGAATTATCCGGAATGCCGCTACACGAGGCCGCTCTCGGCGGGCGAAGGCGGGGCCGATATTGGCACCAAGAAGCTCGGCGAGGATCCGCAAACCGGCCTCGACGTCACCGTGCGCAGCGGCCGCTTCGGCCCCTACCTGCAGATCGGCGAAACCGTCAAGGACGGTGAAAAGCCGAAGCGCGCCGGTTTGCCCAAGGGCGTAGCGCCCGATGAGATTGATCTGGCGCAGGCGCTCGCTCTGCTCTCGCTGCCGCGCGAAGTCGGCCGCAGCCCCGAGGACGGCGAGCCGATCCGCGCCGGCATCGGCCGGTTCGGGCCCTACGTGCAGCACGGCAAGACCTACGCCAATCTCGAATCCGCCGAAGAGGTTTTCACCATCGGGCTCAATCGCGCCGTGACGCTGATTGCCGAGAAGATCGCCAAGGGTCCGCGCAAGGGCCGCTTCGGCGCCGATCCGGGCCGCGCACTCGGTGACCATCCGGCCAGGGGCGGTCCCGTGGTGGCGAAAAAGGGCCGCTATGGTCCCTATGTGAGCCACAACGGCGTCAATGCGACCTTGCCGGCCGACAAAACACCCGAAGCCATTACTCTCGATGAGGCCGTCGCTTTGATCGACGCCAGGGCCGAGCGCACCGCGCCGGCGCCGCACGCCCGCCCGCGCAAAGCCAAGCGGCCTTCGCCGGGAACGGCGCGCCATATCAAAGCCGGCAAACGGCCGGCCGCGCGGGCTGGCAAACCGCCGGGATCCAAACCACGCAAGACAACGCAAGCTGCCGAATAATTTTCACGCAACCAGCCACTGGCGGGAAGTCCGGCCCGAGATTGGTCCGATGAGCGGCCGATGAGACGCCTGCCCTCCCGCGACGAACTCATCGCCTTCATCCGCGAGCGCAGCGGCAAAGTCGGCACCGGCGAGATCGCGCGCGCCTTCGGCGCCAAGAACGCGGACCGCGCGGCGCTCAATCGCATGCTGCGCGAACTGGCCGACGAAGGCCTGATCGACCGGCAACGCAAACGGCTGCACCACCCCGGCACGCTGCCGCCAGTGGTGCTCGCCGACATTACCGGCCGCGACAGCGACGGCGAATTCCTGGCGCGGCCGACCGAATGGGACGAGCAGGCGCACGGCGCGCCGCCGGTCATCCGCATCACTACGCCGCGGCGCGCCCGCCCGGGCGAAGCCGCCGGCGTCGGCGACCGCGCGCTCATCCGCATCGAGCGCAGCACCGACGAGGAAACAACCGGCCGCGTCATCAAGCTCGTCGACCGCGCCAAGCAGCGCATGCTCGGCATTTTTCGTAGCGTTGCCGGCGGCGGCGGGCGGCTCGTTCCGATCGACAAGAAACAGCGCGGCCGCGAACTGGCGATCGCGCCCGGCGCGACGGCGGGCGCGGCCGATGGCGATCTGGTGGCGGTCGAAGTGGCGCAGCGCGGCCGGCTCGGGCTTGTCGCCGCCTCCGTCGTCGAGCGGCTCGGTTCGATCAAGACCGAGCGCGCCGTCAGTATCATCGCCATTCATGCCCACGACCTGCCGCACGTTTTCAGCCGCGCGGTGCTCGACGAAGCCGACGCCGCGCGCGCCTTGACCGCCGCGGGCCGCGAGGATTGGCGCCAGGACTGGCGTGACGTGCCTTTCGTCACCATCGATCCGGTTGACGCCAAGGATCACGACGATGCCGTGCATGCGGTGCCGGATCCCGATCCGCGCAATGCCGGCGGCCATCTCGTCAGCGTCGCCATTGCCGACGTCGCGTATTACGTGCGGCCCGGCTCGGCGCTCGATCGCGAGGCGGTCCGGCGCGGCAACTCGGTGTATTTTCCCGATCGCGTCGTGCCGATGCTGCCGGAGCGCATTTCCAACGATCTGTGCTCGCTGCGCCCGAACGAGGACCGCCCGGCGCTCGCCGTGCGCATGGTGATCGGCGCCGATGGCCGCAAGCGCTCGCATACCTACCATCGCGTGCTGATCCGCTCTGCCGCGCGGCTGCATTACGAACAGGCTCAGCTCGCGATTTCCGGCCGCACCGACGAAGTGACCGAGCCGATCGTGCAAAAAATCCTGGAGCCGCTTTATGCCGCCTATCGTGTCGTGCTGCGGGCGCGCGACGAGCGCGGCCCGCTCGATCTCGACATCCCGGAACGCAAGATCGTGCTCAAATCCGACGGCAGCGTCGATCGCGTGATCATGCCGCAGCGGCTGGAATCGCACCGGCTGATCGAGGAATTCATGATCCTCGCCAATGTGGCCGCGGCCGAAACCTGCGAGCGCGCCAACGTGCCGCTGATTTACCGGGTGCATGACGAGCCGACGCCGGAAAAACTCAATGCGCTGCGCGAATTCCTGGGCACGCTGGACATTTCCCTGCCCAAAGGTGGCACACTGCGGCCGGATGGCTTCAATAGCATCCTGGCGCGCGTCAAAGGGCGCGACGTCGAACGGCTGGTGAACGAGGTCGTGCTGCGCACGCAAGCGCAAGCCGAATATTCAGCGGCCAATTACGGCCATTTCGGCCTCAATCTGCGCCGCTACGCCCATTTCACCTCGCCGATCCGCCGTTATGCCGACCTCGTCGTGCACCGCGCTTTGATCCGCGCCGGAAAATTCGGCGGCGACGGCTTGCCGGAGGACACGGATTCGCGCGCGCTCGGCGAAATCGCCGCCGGCATTTCGGTGGCCGAGCGGCGCGCCATGAAGGCCGAGCGCGAAACGGCGGACCGGCTGATCGCGCACTTTCTCGCCGATCGCGTCGGCGCCACGTTTGACGGTCACATTTCCGGCGTCACGCGCGCCGGCTTGTTTGTCGAGCTCGACGAGACCGGCGCCGACGGCTTTATTCCGGCGCGCACCATCGGCGACGAGTATTTCCGCTTCGATGAGGCCGGACGCGCCTTCGTCGGCCATTCGGTCACCCACCGGCTTGGCGACCCGGTGACGGTTGAACTGGTCGAGGCGGCGCCGGTCGCCGGGGCTCTGCGTTTCAAGCTCGTTGGACATGACCGGGCCGCGGCGCAAAGGACTGGACACAAGCCGCCAACCCGACCGAAATTCGCACATCGGCAGAAGTCGCGCGGCCGCCGGCGGTAACAATGAAGCAGCAGTTCGTCGATGAAGATAAATCGAGCGTGACCGCGGGCGGCACGGCAGCCGACCGCGCCGAGCGGCTGACCCGCACCATCCGCGATCAGTCGTTCCCGAATGTGCGGCCGCGGGACTCCGCGACGCTCATTTTGATCGATCGCGCCGAGGCGGTGCCGAAGGTGCTGCTCGGCCGCCGCCACCAGCGCCACCGGTTCTTGCCGGGCAAATTCGTCTTTCCGGGCGGCCGCATCGAAACCACCGATCGGCTCATGGCGGCGGCGGCCGCGTTGCACGCGCGCCACGCCGCGACACTGATGCGCAAGCTCAAACGGCCGAGCCTCGCCAAGGCGGCGGCTTTTGCGCTGGCGGCGGTGCGCGAAACCTACGAAGAGACCGGCCTCATGCTTGGCGTGCCGGCAAGCGGCGCCGTGACCGCCCCGCCCGGTCCTTGGCAGGCCTTCGCCAAAGCCGGCATCGCGCCCGATCTCAGCGCCGTGCATTTTGTCGCGCGCGCCATCACGCCGCCGAAGCGGCCGTTGCGGTTCGACAGCCGGTTCTTTGCCGCCGACGTGTCGGCGATCGCACGGCGCGAAGATGGCTTTGTCGGACCGGAGAAGGAACTGGTCGAGCTGGTCTGGCTGCCCATTACGGAAGCGCGGCAGCTCGATATGCCGGGGATTACCGCCGTGGTGCTCGAGGAATTGCAGGACCGCATCGCGGCCGGCATGAGCCTCGATCATCCGGTGCCGCTCTACCGCATGCTGCACAAGCGATTTGTACGCGAAATCCTGTAAATCCATGCTTTTCTTGACATTGCGGGCGCCATGACTAGGTTGCGCCCAGCACAGATCGAGGTTCTCTCATGGCCAAGAATACCACCATCAAGGTGAAGCTGGTTTCCAGCGCCGACACCGGATTCTATTACGTGACGCGCAAGAATTCGCGCACCATGACCGACAAGCTGGTCATGAAGAAATACGACCCGGTGGCGAAGAAGCACGTCGAGTTCCGCGAATCCAAGATCAAGTAAGGCTCGCCGACGCGGCCAGCACCAGGGGCGCCCAGGGCGCCCCTTTTTCTATGCCGTTAATCGCAGCTCAGGCGGCGTCGGGCACGACGCGGTTTCGGCCGTCGCGTTTGGCGCGGTACAGCGCCTGATCGGCGCGCTTGAGCAGCGCCGCGGGGGTGTCGTCCTTGCCGCGCAAGGCGGCAATCCCAATCGAGATCGTCACCGGAATGTGGCGGGCGCCCTTTTGGATCGGAAACGGATCGGCGGCGATGCGCCGGCGCAACCGCTCCGCGACCATCGCCGCCACCGCCATATCGGTCTCCGGCATCACGATGACGAATTCCTCGCCGCCGTAGCGGCAAGCGAGATCGATGCCGCGGATCGAGCGTTTGATGCGCAGCGCGAAATCGCGCAGCACGTCGTCGCCGGCATCGTGGCCGTGCGTGTCGTTGACCGCTTTGAAATGATCGATGTCGATCACCAAGGTCGAAAGCGGCTTGCCGCGCGCGGCCGCCTGCTCGATCAGCGTGCCGAGATGACTTTCCATATAGCGGCGATTGAACAGCCCGGTCAGCGCGTCGGTGATCGCCATTTCGATCGACATCTGGACATTGTCGCGCAGCCGCTCGGTATAACGGCGTTTGCGGACCTGGCTGCGGGCCCGCGCCAGCAGCTCGTTCTTGTCGATCGGGCGGATCAGGAAGTCGTTCACGCCGATCTCCAGCCCGCGCAGCATGCGCGCATTGTTGTCCGGCTCGGTGATCGCGAGAATGGGCAGATTGCGGGTGCGATCGAGCGAACGGACCTGGCTGCACAGCCGCAGCGCGTCGAAATTCTCCAGTCCCAGCGAGACGATGAAGAGATCGAAATTGCCGTCGGCGGCATGGAACACGGCTTGGTTGGGGTCGGTCTCGACCTCGACCTCATGCTCCTTGGCAAGCATCGCCGCGATGCGTTCAAAGGACGCCGGGCGGTCGTCGACGATGAGCACGCGGCCGTTGCGGCCGGTATCCGCCACCGCTTCGCGCTCCGGCGATTCAATGCCGATATCGCGCGACGTCAAAACCCGCATGCGCAATTCGTCGGTGACCATTTTGAGCCGCGCCAGCGAGCGCACGCGCGCGATCAGCGCCAGTTCGGAAATCGGCTTGGTCAGGAAATCGTCGGCGCCGGCCTCGAGCCCGCGGACCTTGTCGGAAGGCTGATCGAGGGCCGTGACCATGACCACCGGAATGTGGTGCGTCGCGGGATTGCTCTTCAACCGGCGGCAGACTTCCAGGCCGTCCATGCCGGGCATCATCACGTCGAGCAGGACGAGGTCGCACTCGGCGCGCTCGCAGATCGCCAGCGCCTCTTTGCCGCTCATCGCCGTGACGACGTCGAAATACTCCGCCGACAGCCGCGCCTCGAGCAGCTTGACGTTGGCGGCCACATCGTCAACGACCAGGACACGGGCAGTCATCGCTGAGCCTTACGGATTGCCGAGGAAATGGCGGATGGTCTCGATGAACTTGCCCACCGAGATCGGCTTGGAAAGATAGGCCTCGCAGCCGCCCTCCCGGATACGCTCTTCGTCGCCCTTCATGGCGAAGGCGGTGACGGCGACCACCGGAATCCGCTTGAGCTCTTGATCGTCCTTGAGCCACTTGGTCACTTCGAGGCCGGAGACTTCGGGCAGCTGAATGTCCATCAGGATCAGATCGGGCTTGTGCTTGCGCGCCAGATCGAGCGCCTCGATGCCGTTACGCGTGCCGACCGTGCTATAGCCGTGGGCTTCCAACAGATCGTGGAAGAGCTTCATATTGAGCTCGTTGTCTTCCACGATCAGGACGGTCTTTGCCATCCCCGTTCCCTTCGCCTGTCCCCAGTCCAATGGCGCTGGCAAGCGCTGAGAATCGCTTGCCGCCCGCATCGGGCGACGCCATGCAAGCTAGTCCCGATGTATTACGGAAAGGCAAATAGAGCCTTATGAATAAGTCCGGATCACGGTCGCGGGAAACCGCGGAAATCGTGGCGATTCAGGCGCTTGCCTTCATCGCCGAAGAACCTGAGCGAATGGCCGCCTTTCTTTCCGCGACCGGCATCGAGGCCGCCACGATCCGCGATGCGGCGCGGGCCCCGGACTTTCTCGTCGGCGTGCTGGAGCATATGCTTGGCGACGAGAGTCTTTTGATCGCTTTCGCCGACAGCGCCGCGATCGATCCGGCCGAGATCGCCCGCGCCCGCCACGCGCTCGGCGGAAGCTTGGACCGCGATTTGCCCTAGACCATGATCCGATCGGATCATGGTCCGGGTTTTGTTTGCGCGTGATCTTTTCCGAAAACCGGCGTCTCCTTTTCGGGATCATGCAAAAAGGCCTGCCGTGAGCACAAGCTTCTGCCGCGATTGCCTCACCGACGCGCCGCCGCAGAACACGCGTTGCGCCGCCTGCGGCTCGCCGCGATTGCTGCGCCATGATGAGCTCGAAACGCTGTCTATCGCGCATGTCGATTGCGACGCCTTCTACGCCACCATCGAAAAGCGCGACGATCCAACGCTGGCCGCCGAGCCGGTCATCGTCGGCGGCGGCAAGCGCGGCGTCGTTGCGACCTGCTGCTACATCGCCCGCACCTATGGGGTGAAATCGGCGATGCCCATGTTCGAGGCGTTGCGGCTGTGCCCGCAGGCCAAAGTGGTGCGGCCCAATTTCGAGAAATATTCCAAGGCCGGTCGCGAGGTCCGCCGGATGATGCTGGCTTTGACGCCGCTCGTCGAGCCGCTCTCGATCGACGAGGCTTTTCTCGACCTGTCCGGCACCGCGCGGCTGCACGGCATGTCGCCCGCCAAGGCGCTGGCGCGTTTTGCCGCCGCGGTGGAGAAGGACCTGCGCATCACCGTTTCCATCGGCCTGGCCTGCAACAAATTTCTCGCCAAGGTCGCTTCCGATCTCGATAAGCCGCGCGGTTTCGCGGTTTTGAGTTCCGGCGACGCGCAGGCGTTCCTGGCGCCAAAACCGGTGAGCTTTATTTACGGCGTCGGCAAAGTCAGCGCGGCGCGCTACGCGCGCGACGGCTTTCACCGCATCGCCGACTTGCAGCGCGCGAGTGAGATCGAGCTGATGCGCCGCTACGGCGAGGAGGGCCGCCGGCTGGCCCGGCTGGCGCGTGGCCTCGATGACCGCATCGTGAGCGCCGAGCGCGAAACCAAGAGCGTCTCCTCGGAGACGACGTTCGAGCGCGACATTGCCGACTTTCGCGCGCTGGAACGGATTCTGTGGGCGCAAACTGAGGACGTTTCGGCCCGCCTGAAGAGCAAGGAATTGGCCGGCGCGACGGTGACGCTCAAGCTCAAGACCGCCGATTTCAAGATCCGCACCCGCGCCCGGTCGCTCGAATCGCCGACCCAGCTCGCGCAGCGCATCTTTGCCGCCGCGCGCGGCCTGCTCGAACACGAGGCCGACGGCACCCGCTATCGCCTGCTCGGCGTCGGCTTAACTGCGCTCACCACGGCCGCCGAGGCCGACCCGGCCGACCTTGTCGACGGCCGCGCCGCGCAGGCCGAGCATGCCGTCGACAGCGTGCGCGCCCGCTTCGGCGACGACGCGGTGGTCAGGGGGCTTGCGTATGAAGGGCCGGATAAATCGTGACACGCCCTACGGGCACGGTTTCTGGTCTTTGAATTCCAGCGAAGTGAGCTTTCCGTTCACCACGAAGTCGTTGTAGTCGAGCGTCAGAGCGCGTGAAATGCCATTCTCATAAAGCTCGAAGCCGATCGCATAAGCCGGTGTCTGATCACTCGAATCGGCCGATTTATTTTTGTCGAAATAGCTGATCGTCACGGGCCAACGCGGCACCTTGGCAAGGTTCGCTTGGCCGGTGGCGGCGTCCTCGTGATCGCGCTCGTCGGGCGCGATTTTGCGGCCGATCACGGTGAGCGTGTCGAACACCTTGTCGCCCGTCTCGGAGCCGTCATAAACCGGAAAGTCGAGAATGGTCTTGCCGGCGCGCGCGGACGTGATCACCCGAACCATTTGCTCGGTTGGGAACACCACGCCGGCGTCGAGATCGAGGCTCTTCTGTTGCGGCTTGTCGAGGTCCACCGCCGTCTTGTCAGGGCCGTGCTCGGCGTGACCGTCGACTGCATCGACGAGGTTCTCGTCGACGAAATTTTCCGACGTGAATTTGAAGGTCTTGGCGTCGGCGCCTTCCCATGTCGTCGAGCGCAAGTCGCTCGTGGACTCCTTGCCCTCGCCGGTATCGAGCTCGGAGACTTGACGGAATTCGAGCGAATAGCCTTGGCAGGCATTACCGTCGAAGTCGTAAAGGATGCGGCCGCTGACGCCCGCGATCTGCGAGTTGCCGCGCGTTTCGCCAAGCGACAGGTCGTAGATCGCCCGGTGCGGAATAAGGGCAACCGGGGCGTCCTGCGCATGCGCAGTGGAGATCGGTGCGAGGAGAAGCACGCAAAAGGCAGCGGCGCGGCATGATGCCAACGTGTCATCCACGACCATGAACCTGTCTCACCGCGCGCTTGGAGATGGCGCCCGCTTGCCGTTTCCCCCCGCTCTATCGTGCTTCTTTGTCGCCGGAATTGCGGCGAAGATAGGCCACCTTGTCCGCCACCCGCAACAACTACCCTTCCCGATACCGCCCCGGCATGCTTGCGGGCAGCCAAGGCCGGGCGCGCCGCTTGCATGGCGGGAAACGATCGGCGAAGAAGTCCCATCGCGTCTTAACCCGCACCTATAGCCGGAGGAAACCATGGCCGGGACAATCGAGAAGAAATTGCAAGAGCTTGGCATCACCCTCCAGGAGCCGCGCCCGCCGATTGCGAATTACGTAGCCTTCGTGCGCACCGGCAACATGCTCACGGTTTCGGGCCAGCTCTGCCTCGATGGCGAGGGCAAGCTCGTCGCCAAGGGGCAGCTCGGCGGCGGCGTTTCCGTCGAAGACGGGCAGCGAGCGGCGCGCGCCTGCGCCATCAATTTATTGGCGCAGGTCAAGGCTGCGCTCGGCGATCTCGACAAGGTAACGCGGGTCGTGCGGCTCGGCGGCTTCATCAATTCGGCCGCCGGTTTTGCCGACGGGCCGAAAGTCATGAACGGCGCCTCCGACCTCATGGTCGCGGTGTTTGGCGACAAGGGCAAGCACGCCCGCTCGACGGTTGGCGTCGCCGCGCTGCCGGCCGAAGCCGCGGTCGAGGTCGAGGGCCTGTTCGAAGTGTCCTGACGGTGCCGACCGCGCTCGATTGGCTCACCGCGCGGCCCATCGCGCATCGCGGCCTGCACGACGCCGCTCACGGCGTGCTGGAGAACACCGCCGGCGCCGTGAGCGCGGCGATCGCGGCGGATTACGGCATCGAGATCGATGTCCAGCTCAGCGCCGACGGCGAGGCCATGGTGCATCACGACGACGTGCTCGGCCGCCTGACCGACGGCGAGGGCCGGCTCGACAGCTTCACCGCCGCCGAGCTCAAGCGCATCCCGTTCCGCGACAGCACCGAGCGCATGATGACGCTGCCCGACCTGTGCGACCTTGTCGGCGGCCGCGTCACCGTGCTGATCGAGCTTAAGAGCCGGTTCGACGGCGACGACCGCTTGTCCGGCCGCGTGGCCGAAGTGCTGGCCGGCTACCGCGGGCCCGTCGGGCCGATGTCCTTCGATCCGCGGCAAATGGCGTTGCTGCGGCATAAAGCGCCGGCGCTGGTCTGCGGAATCGTTGCGGCGAAATACCGCCCGCATCCATATTGGGATCAAATGCCGAATTGGATGCAGCACGGCATGGGAGTCCTGCTCACCGGCCTGATCGCCAGATCGCAATTCATTGCCTATGCGGTGGCCGATCTACCGGCGTTCGCGCCCTTGCTGGCGCGGCGGGTGGTCGGCCTGCCGCTGCTGGCCTGGGCGGTGCGGACCGAGGCCGAACGGCGATGTGCGGCGCGCTGGGCCGATCAGATGATTTTCGAGGGCTTTCGGCCGTGAACCGTGCGCAGAATGAGTCCCCGCCGGCGGACCGGACCGAGCAAGCATCGGCAATGACTGAGCTGCGTATCAGTGTCGTGGACAGCATCGGCGCGGTAAGCGCCTCGCAGTGGGATGCCTGCGCTAATCCGGCTTGCGCGAGCGCTCAAGAACTGGATGAAAAGATCCAATTCAACCCATTCTTATCGCATGATTTTCTCTTCGCCCTGGAAGACTCGCATTCGGTCGGCGGCCGAACCGGCTGGCAGCCTCAGCATGTGCTGGCAAAAACGCCGGACGGCGCTCTGGTTGCCGCGGCGCCCTGCTACCTCAAGAGCCACTCGCGCGGCGAATATGTCTTCGACGGCGGCTGGGCCGACGCCTATGAGCGCGCCGGCGGCAGCTATTACCCGAAGCTCCAGGTCGCGGTGCCGTTCACGCCGGCGACCGGGCGCCGCCTCCTGGTGCGCGGCGGCCCACAGGCCCATGCCGTCGCGCGCGCGCTCGGCGGCGGCCTGATCGAGATTTGCGAGCGCGGCGGCGCCTCCGGCGTGCATGTGACGTTCGCGACCGAGCCGGAATTCAAGCTCCTCGGCGAACTCGGCTACCTGCAGCGCACCGACCAGCAGTTTCACTGGGAGAACCAGGGTTTTGCGACATTCGACGATTTCCTCGCCGCGCTGTCGTCGCGCAAACGCAAAACCATCCGCCGCGAGCGGCATGACGCGCTGGAAAACGGCATCACCGTGCACTGGCTCAGCGGCAGCGACCTCACCGAAGAGGTGTGGGACGCCTTTTTCGAATTCTATATGGAAACCGGATCGCGCAAATGGGGCCGACCCTATCTCACACGGCCGTTCTACTCGCTGATCGGCGAGAAAATGGGTGACCGGATCGTCCTGGTGATGGCCAAACGCGCCGGGCGTTGGATCGCCGGCGCCATCAATTTCATCGGCTCGCATACTTTATTCGGCCGCCATTGGGGCGCCGTCGAGCACCACCCGTTCCTGCATTTCGAGCTCTGTTACTATCAGGCGATCGAGTATGCGATCGCGCATAAGCTGCCGCGGGTCGAGGCCGGCGCCCAAGGCGAGCACAAAATCTCGCGCGGCTACATGCCGACGACGACTTTTTCGGCGCATTATATCGCCGACCCAGCGCTGCGGCGTGCGATTAACGACTATCTCGTGCGCGAACGCGCCTATGTCGCGGCCGCCGGCGCGGAGCTTGCCGCGCTGGCGCCGTTCCGCAAGGATTTCGCAATCGAGCCGGAATGAATACATTGAACGCGATTTGCGCATCAGGCGACGCGGAGGGCGCGATGCCGAGCTATGATCCGAATAATATCTTCGCCAAAATCCTGCGCGGCGAACTGCCGGCGCACAAGGTTTTCGAGGATGACAGGGTTTTCTCTTTCCTCGACATCATGCCGCGCGCGCCCGGCCACACGCTGGTCATTCCAAAATCCCCTGCCCGAACCTTCCTCGATATCGCGCCCGACGACCTCGCTTATCTCATCAAGGCGACGCAAAGAATTGCGCGGGCGGCGATGACGGTTTTTGCCGCCGACGGCCTCACTCTCCAGCAATTCAACGAGCCGGCCGGCGGTCAGGTCGTGTTCCACCTGCATTTTCATGTGATTCCGCGCAAAAACGGTGTTGCGCTGAAGCCGCCGGCAAGCGTCAAGGAGGAGCCGGCCGTGCTGTCCGATCAAGCGGTCAAACTCGCTGCCGCGTTGAAGGGATAACAGCGCGATTTAGCTCGCCCGTCCGCGCGAGACGCGCTCGATCTCGGCACGCACCAGACGCTCGACCATGCCGGGCAGATTATCGTCGAGCCAGGATTTCAGCATCGGCCGGAGCATTTCGCGCACCAGATCCTCGAGCGTGCGGGCATTCTGCACCAGCACGGTTTGAGCGAGCGCGTTGAATGCGGAATCCACTGCCGCGCTTGTCGCGTTTGAGATGAGCGCGGCGCGCTGTACCGGTGGTGCGGGCGGCGCCGGCGGCGGCGCGGGCGCCTCGACGGCTTCGGCAAAGCCCACGTCGGAATCGCCGTCGATGGTGCGGAATTGCGACGGCGCGCTCGGTGCGGCGCTCGCAGGCGGATTCACTGCGGGCGGTTGAGGCATCATTGCCGCCATTGACTCGGTGAGATCGAGGATGTCGGCGGATTGATCCGCCACGGCCGCGCCGGGCGCTTCGGCCGCGGGCAGCGGTTGCAGCTCGAAGCGGGAATTCGG
>Ga0181516_10001481_pt1 | contig 17895 bp, 17 predicted proteins | sample PEATcosm2014_Bin_25_FD_121104 | JGI IMG/M metagenome (GOLD analysis project Ga0181516, IMG submission 121104) | Peatland microbial communities from MTU Mesocosm Facility, Houghton, MI, USA - PEATcosm2014_Bin01_10_metaG | ecosystem: Environmental > Terrestrial > Soil > Wetlands > Peat | place... | reverse complement strand
TGCTGCTCGACGTAACCCCGCTCTCGCTCGGCATTGAGGCCCTGGGCGGCACGGTTGCGCGGATCATTCAACGCAACTCGACCATTCCCGCTTCAGCCACTGAGCACTTCACCACCGGCGTCGATGGCCAGACCAACGTGGCCATTCATGTGGTGCAAGGGGAGCGCGAGCTCGCCGCCGACTGCCGTTCTCTTGCGCGCTTCGACCTGAAGGGCATTCCCCCCATGAGCTCCGGACTGCCGCGCATCGAGGTCAAATTCCTCATCGATGCCGATGGCATTCTCCACGTCTCTGCGCGCGAGCAGCGCAGCGGCCAGGCAGCTCAGATCGAAGTCAAGCCCACCTATGGTCTGACGGACGAACAGGTCGAGAGCATGATTCTCGACTCCTTTGACCACGCCGAAGAAGACTTTGCCAAGCGCCTTTTGATTGAAGCGCGCAATGAGGCCGAGACGATTCTCGCCGCCGTAGAGCGTGCTCCTGAAAATCCCGCGTGGGGCCAGTTAACCGGCGAGGAAAAGAACGCCATTGCACAAGCCCGCAAACAGTTGGAAGCAGTCAGGCAGGGCGAAGACGCCAAAGCAATTCGCGATGCCACTCTGGCGCTGGACCAAACCACTCGGCGCTTCGCGGAGCTGATGATGGATGCCGCGGTAACCAGCGCAATCAGCGGCAAGACAATGGACGCCGCCAGCGAGGAGTTGGGCGATGCGGTGACAGCCCCGCATCCGATGGCAGCGGCAGAGTTCAAGTAGCAGAGGATTGAGCAAGGAAGGTCGGATTCTATGAGCGATTCAAACGGAAAGAGCATTCCTCCTGAAAAGCTGGTGCGGGTCACTTTTCAACCCGAAGGCAAAGTAGTGGAGTTTGAATTTGGGACGATGCCCTACGATCATCATGGCAAGCCCATGTCGTTTCTCGATGTCGCCGAGAACCACGACGTCTTTCTCGATCACGCCTGCGGCGGCGTCTGCGCCTGCACCACCTGCCATCTATGGATCAAGGATCAGGAGGGCATCAGCGAGGCCGACGACGATGAGCTCGATCGCATGGATATGGCCGCCGATCGCCAGCTGAATTCACGCCTCGGCTGCCAGGCCGTCATCACCCGCCCCGGTAACTACGTCGTCGAGATCCCCAAATGGAACCGCAACTACGTCTCCGAGGGCAAGCCGCTTACGCTGGCCGAGGGCAAGTAATCAACAGACCTGGGTGCCCCATGTCTCGAATCTGAGACGTGGGAGAGCACAAGCTTCGCTAGTCAGAAGCCAAATAAGGAGCAAAACATGCCCCGCGAAATCCTATGGACCGACGCCGAAGAGATCGGCATTCAGTTACAGGAGAAGTTCCCGGACATCGATCCATTTACTGTCCGCTTCACCGATCTGCACAAATATGTGACTGAACTGGAAGGCTTCGCCGACGACCCCGCCAAGTCGAATGAGCCGAAGCTTGAAGCAATCCAGATGGCCTGGCACGAGGAATTCGAAGACGCGAAAAGCTAATCGCGCCGATCCCGCTCACTCCACCCAAACGACCCTTCAAAATGTGCAAATTCCGGCTTCTCCCCCGGAATCAGGTACACACTCAGTACATCGAACCGCACCGGCGGCGCAGCCTGCTGCGGCAACTCCCGCACATACCGGCGGGCCAGCCGCCGAAGGACATGCCGCTTGTGTGAGTCCACGGCCACCTCTGCCGCTGTGGCATCGTGCGCAGTCCGCGTCTTCACTTCGATGAAGCACAGCATCGGGCCATCCCAGGCAATCAGGTCCAGGTCTCCCGGCAGATTCCCGGCCGACCAGCGCCGCGCCACCACCACGTACCCCTTGCGCCGCAAGTAAAAGTAGGCAGCCTCTTCGCCCTCAATCCCGGTTGCGAGATGAGCAGGCAGGTCCTGGACTCGTCCGGTCCTGCGAGCAATTCGCTCCAGCCCCGCCAACGAGCGCTCCAGGCAAGTAACACCGATCTGCCCCATCCAATTCATCGCACACCATTCTCACTCCGGGTGCATGTGAAGCGCAAATCCCGCATTTTCAGAGCGGAACAGTCAAGTGCAAATCGTAAAGCCAGCGCGAAATCCAGCAAGGGCGTCATGATTTGACCTCATGTGCTCCCGAAAGCTTCCGATGAAGAGAGGAGGAGAACCGAGCAATGGCACATGGATCATTTGAAGGCCTATTTTCCCCGCGCAACGCCGCAGAGGCGGATATGCGGGGGAACGAACGCGTTGCCGGCCACGATCCCCAGGCGGGAATTGGCCACTCCGCGCTCGGCTCAGCGACGAACCATTACTTCGAATTCGCTCTCGATGCCCTGCCTGTGAACGTGATGTTCTGCGACCGGGAGCTGATCCTGCGTTATCTCAACCGCTCCTCGCGCAAGACGCTGCTTACGCTCCAGGAGCACCTGCCGGTGCGAGTCGATGAGATCATCGGCAAATCGATCCACATCTTCCACAAAGCGCCGCCGAACATAGACCGCATTCTCGGCGTCCATCAGCACGATGGAGCGCATCGTCTTCCCCACAAAGCCACCATCCCGCTGGGTCCGGTGAAGCTTGACCTCGAAGTCGAAGCAATGATTGGCGAGCACGGAGAGTATCTGGGCGCTGTCGTTGTCTGGGGCGTGAGCACGCAGCAAACAATCGATGCTCTCCGTCAGGCCCAAGAGTCGCAGCGAAGCGACATCGAACGTCTCAATGGGAACTTGCAGATGGTGGCTACGGCCACGCACGAGATTGAAGCGAGTATCGCTGAAATCGCAAAGAATACCACCGAAGTGGCGCAGACCGCGGAGAACACGCGCTCGGCGAGCATCGAGAGTAAGACCGCCATACTGAGCCTGAAGGCCTCAAGCACGGGTGTAGCCAAAGTGGCGGACCTGATTGCCTCCATTGCGACCCAGACCAGTGTCCTGGCGCTGAATGCCAACATCGAGGCAGCCCGGGCTGGCGTACATGGCAGGGGGTTCAGCGTGGTGGCCAGCGAAGTGAGGAAGTTGGCGAGCCAGACAGCCGCGGCCACGGCTGAGATTCAGGCAAAGGTGGAGCAGATCGGCAACGACGTTGCGGTTGCCATGGCGGCCATCGACCGCATCTCGATCCAGACAGAAGAGTTATCCGGCCTCTCGCACCAGGTGGCCTCGGCCACAGAGGAGCAGCACCTGGCCACTCAGGAGATGGCGCAGAATCTGGAGCACGCTGCTCATCGCACTTCGGAGATCGCCAACATGCGCCTCGAACAAGCGATCAGCTAGAGCAGCCAAGATCGAAGGGCGCAGTCTGAATGAAACCTGTTCGCGCCCTTCCTTAGTTGGCGTCTAATTCCCTCGGCTTGCCGGCGGCACAATTCCATTCATCCGCAGGTACACAACCATCTGGCCGTAGTGGTCCATCAGGTGCGCTATGCCAAATGCCGCCATTCCCGCCCGCGTCCCATGCTTGGTCTGCACAAATGCGTTCTCCGCAGTCATCGAGTCGATGGCAGTTTGAGACGTGGCGATGGAGTCTTTCAGAGCCTTAACAATCTCCGCCTTGGTCTTCAGCTTTTCAATCGAATCGGAATACGCCTTGGCGCCGGCATCGGTGTACTTGTCGCCGGCAAAGAAGTAATAGCTCTCAGCGGTCACATGCTTGATCTGTTCGCCAAAGCTGCGCACGCCCTTGAACTCGCCCTGCGTCGGCGCAAAGTCGTACTTGTCTTCCGGCATTGCCTCCGCCGCTGAAACAAACTCGCCGCTTATCTGGCTAAGCAGCTTTCCATACACCTGCGCGGGCGGCACTGCGGCGCCAACGGCCGGCGTGGCCTGGGCAAAGGCAACAGTTGACATGGCAACCAACAGGCAACAGGCCGCAATCGGGCCTGCAATTCGGGGAATCGTACGCATCGAATCTCTCCTTGGAACGGCGAATGCCGCGTGAAGGCAATCTATCAGACCGGCGCCCGCTCTCGACAACCCAATCGCATGAAATGCTCATTCGATGTTGTAGATGGGGCGCAAATTTCCAATTCCCCGTACAATTTAAGAAGAGAGATTTTGCCCGTGCCCCGAGTCTATATGGACGCCAACGCCACCACTCCTCTGCTGCCAGAGGTGATGGATGCCATGCGCCCCTATTGGATGGAGCACTTCGGCAACGCCTCTTCGATCCATCTGCACGGCCAGCAGGCGCACGCCGCCGTCGACCACGCCCGCGAAACGCTTGCCCGCTTCTTTCACTGCCGCCCTGCTGAGGTAGTCTTCAACTCCGGCGGCACAGAGGGCGCGAACACGGCCATCTTCGGCCTGCTTCGTCCCGGCGACCATTTCATTACCACTTCCATGGAGCACTCGGCGGTGCTTAAGGCCGCGGAGCGCATGGCCGAGCGTGGCATCGAGGTAACCTTCGTAGCTCCGCAAAAGTCCGGCCTCGTCTCGCCTGACGATATTGCAGCCGCGGTCCGTCCTGAAACTCGCCTGATCAGCGTAATGCTGGCCAACAACGAAACCGGCGTGATTCAGCCTGTGGAAGAAATCGGCAAACTTGCCGCGGAAGCGGGTGCGTATCTTCACATTGACGCGGTGCAAGGCGCAGGCAAGATTCCCTTCGATGTCCGCCGTTTCGGCTGCCATCTCTGTTCCATCAGCGCGCACAAGATTCACGGGCCCAAGGGCGTTGGCGCAATGTATGTGCGTCGAGGCACGCCCATCGAGCCGCTGCTCGTCGGCGGAAGCCACGAGCGCCGTCAGCGCGCCGGAACTGAAAATGTCCCCGGCATCGTAGGGCTGGCAAAAGCCGTTGAACTAGCAACGCAGAGCCTTGAAAATGGCACGATGGAGCGCGTAGCCGCGCTGCGCGACCGTCTGGAAGTGGCAATTCTCGATCTTCCCGACACCGGCGTCAACGGCGGTTCGTATACAGGCCCGCCAGTTCCCCGCGTCGCCAACACCACCAACATTTGGTTCGATCAGTTGGAAGGCGAAGCGCTGGTCATCGCGCTCGACCTTAAGGGTGTTGCCGTCAGCGGCGGCTCGGCCTGTCACTCCGGATCGACCGAACCCAGCCACGTGCTCATGGCCATGGGCCTCGACAAAAACCGCGCCCGCGCCAGTCTCCGCTTCAGCCTGCTCAAGACCGCAACCGAAGCCGACGTTGACCATGTATTGCGAGTTGTTCCAGAAGCTGTAGAACGATTGCGCGCCATCTCGCCTGTGGCCGCCGGAACGCTGGGATGAGGGAGATCGTGCATCCCGCTAACCCGCCGCAGCGGACGAACTCCGCATAGTTTTTGAGGACCCAATGACCGAGACCGAAACCATCGCCGTCGCCATGTCCGGAGGAGTCGACTCCTCGACGGCCGCGGCGATGCTCGCCCATTCCGGCGCAACGGTCGTCGGCCTCACCCTCCAGCTCTGGGATCAGACACGCCTCGCCGGCAAGCACGGCATCCCTGACGCGCCGAAGGCCGGCCGCTGCTGCTCTCTCGATGACGTGTACGACGCGCGTCACGTCGCCGAGCACCTCGGCATTCCCTATTACGTTGTCAATCAGGAAGACCGATTCGAGAGGGACGTCGTTCGTCCCTTCGTTGACGAGTATCTCGCCGGCCGCACGCCTATCCCGTGTTCGCTCTGCAATAACCATCTCAAGTTCGACCAGTTGCTCAAGACCGCGCGATCCGTTGGAGCGACTCGGATCGCCACCGGCCACTACGCCATCAACGAGTACGATCCCGCGCGCGGCCGCTGGATTCTCAAGCGCCCCGCGGATCTGGCCAAGGACCAGACCTACTTCCTCTTCGGCCTCACGCAGGAGCAGCTCGCCCACACGCTCTTTCCGCTCGGCCACCTTACCAAGCCGGAAGTCCGCGAGGTTGCGCGCGCACGTGGCCTCATGCTTGCCGAGAAGCCCGACTCGCAGGAGATCTGTTTCATCTCCGGCGGCGACTACAAGCAGTTCATCACCGCCTATCTTGAGGAGCAGGGTGAGTCGATCCCAGAGACCGACGGCGAACTCGTGGCTTCAACTGGCCAGGTGCTGGGCCACCACCATGGTATTTCCAACTTTACAGTTGGCCAGCGTAAGGGCCTCGGCGTCAGTTCGCCTTCACCGCTTTATGTTTTGCAAATCGACCCCGCGAGCCACCGCGTGACGGTAGGCGCAGACCAGGAACTCGCCACGCGCACACTACGCGCCGGCAATCTCAACTGGATCAGCATCCCCGCGTTGACCGGGCCCATGCGCGTCCGCGCCAAGATCCGTCATCGCCACGAGCCGGCCTGGGCCACGCTTGAGCCCGCTCCTTCAGAGGGCGCAGGCCCCGAAGCGCCATGCGGCCAGGTGCTCGTAACCTTCGACGAGCCCCAGCGCGCCGTCACTCCAGGCCAGTCCGCCGTCTTCTACAACGGCGACGAAGTTGTCGGCGGCGGCTGGATCGTCTAAAAACAAAGCAATATCCAGTCAAACGCGCCGTGAACGCTAGGTTCGTTAGCCCCGCGTTTCAGCGTGGGGAAAGCGATCGATTCTTTCGTTCTGAGTCCCGTAGGGACACTGGAAACGACATCTCTTCAGCAAGAGCCCGTAGTCCCCACGGGAATTCAGCGATCGCAAGAATAGATTTGTAAATCTCACGCGATCCCGCTTCGCTCAAAACCCCGCCTGCACCTCAAATCGCTCCGCCTGCGCAACCTGCATTTCAGCCAGAGCCACCGGCTCGCCATAGTGAGCCGCAACCATTCGCGCAGCCTGCAATCCATCCAGATACGGCCTAACCTCGGAGATTTTGATCGTCGTCGCAGCCGCCATCCGCGCCACCGCAGCTTTGCTTGAGATCGATTCCACCAGCGCCAGTATCGCGTTCACCGCCGTCGACACTCCTTGAATTGTCGCCAGTGCCTGCTGCTGGCTCTGCGGGTTCACAATCTTTGCCGACTGCAACACCGCCGCGTTCACCTGCTGCTGAAACGTCACAACCTGGTTCTGCATTGCCGCCAGAGTCGATGCCGAAGGATTGGCCAGGTAGGCCTTCGCCTGCGCCACCAGCAGGTTTGAAGCCGCGTCAAATCCCACCGTTGCCGCCGCAAACAAAGGCGCATCCGGCGGCACAAGCAGCGCTCCCGTCGAATCCACCGCCGCAACCGCGCTCTGCAAGGCCGGCGTCCAGTTCACGATGTCCTGCGCCACGGTGGTGGCCGAGCAACCGCTGATGAAGGGCAGTTGCAGTAGCAGCGCAATCAGCATCCACACGCCCAGCTTCGTCTGCTGGGTCACTGCATTGGTGCTCGGTTGGCTCGCTGTCTCCGGGTCCCGCGCCAGCAGCCCCAGCAGCGCCGTAGCCAACCCGCTCACCAGCGTGATCACCGTCCCGGTTCCCGCCGCGCCAAGCGTCACGCCCTGTTGCGACAACACACCGGCGATCGTGACCACCGCGAGCAGCACTCCAGCCGCCGACGTCTTCGGATGATTCCAGATATTCGAAAATGCATTCATGCGAAATACTCCTTGGCCCTGCAAACTGGCAGAGCAGACTTTGAAAACTTGTTTGTATCGGGGCTTGGCTTTACAGGCTGCGGAGAAACTCGATGTTTTTGAAAGGGCACGACTTCAGTCGTGCCGTAAGGACCCCAAAATATGTCCGGCTTCAGCCGCTGAGGGATGGCTTTATTTCCCTGCACGACTTTTTCCGCACCCTCTTTAGGCCCCGCAACGCCTGTTGCCCCGGTTCTCGCTCATGGGTTTGAGGAAGCCATGAGAACTCGCAAAAAACCAGCGGCCGGTTCCTTGAAGGGACCGGCCGCCGTTTCCGCGCTTTGGCCGCTCCCAATCTCTCGTGGTTGCCGTGGTTTCGGTCTGGCCGCGAGCGGAGAGCACTTGCCATTAAGACAAAACAAGGCTCCCGGGCCCAGGCATCCTCCGCTCCAGCGGTTCTTTGAATCTGAGAAACCGCAATAGGGGGAGGGCGTCGTCATTCGCCTGGCCCGGCACAACCCTGCTTTGTCCGGTTATCTCTAAGGTTACGCAATCGGAAGCATATCTTCTGCAAATCCAGTTGGCGCTCTATACCGAATCGAATCAATTGTTTCTAGAAATACTAAGCCGCCGCGCGCTTGACAACTCATGGGGTGCGCCCCTTGGGTGAGACAGACTGTAATTTGACAGTTCGCCGTTGGCTGAAAAAGCGCATTCATTTTCAGTTTGGTGACAAGCGCTTGCTCTTGTTCCGCCAGAAGGAACGGGGGGCTTCAGCCTCACTAAGAAGTTGTTTCACTTCCGTTGCGCCTCACAGGCTGCGGCAAGATTCGCATCGAAGGTAGGCGGGGGCTTAACCCCCGCGAAAAGCCTTAAGAATCAACGGAGGCTTTATCGATATCCGCTAGAGTGATGCTCTCGCGGCCGCGTCGTAGGCGCAACCTTCCTTAGCACCGCGTTCAACGTGGGGAAATCTGATTCCGCATGGGAACTCGCGAGTCCCGTTGGGACGATGCAGGACATTTCTTTCGCAGGAATCGATAGCCGCGCAGGGATCTGCGTCTTGCAAGGTCTCGTCGATGTGAGAGATCGCGAGCCTCACCCGCCCGTTCCGTCTTACCTTTTTTTCCGCCCGCTGTGCGCCCGCAGCGGAGTTCGCCGCCACCGCGGCCCGGACGAGTTTCTTGAAGGCTGCCTCGTCAATCTGCTCTCCTTCGCGGATGTCGATCGCGCGCCGGGCGTTGCCTTCGAGGCTGGAGTTGAAAAGCTTCTTGGGGTCCGGGATCGAGGCGCCGTGCGCAAAGGTGAGCTTCACGACACCCTTGTACGATTCCCCTGTGCAGACGATCCCGTCGTGAGACCAGATCGGGACTCCTGACGGGTTCGACGGCTTAATCCATTTGCAATCTTCCTCAATGCCAGGGTCGGCTTCGTGGATGAGCTGGCGAAGATAGGCGAGGGTGTCACCGCGCCAATCTCTAAGTCCGTTGATCTTCGCGTCGATTAATGCAGAGAAAGATTCCATAGCGACGGCCCTATTCACATGCACCTCCAACTCTCGCACCTAATTTAGCTCCGCTCTTCAAAACCTGCAACTCATACACCGCCAGAGCCAGTTGCATAAGTCTCGTTTTGAAAGGGCAATGCTTTACAGCTTGCGGAAAGACTCCGTCGAAAGCAGCTTTGTAACAAGGGCAAGGCTTCAGCCGAGCCGTGGAGGATCAAAAGAATGATGCGTTTTAACCCCTGAGGAATGCCTCCAACCTGTCTGAAGGTAACCGCCCTACTTACCATCCCTTCAACTGCGTCACCTGAATGAGATTGCCGCAGGTGTCATTCACCCTGGCGATCTTCGAAGCTGTGACGTCGGTCGGTGGCATGGTGAATTCAGCGCCGAGCGCTTTCATGCACTCGTGATCGGCATCGAGGTTTTCGGTGAAGAACATGGCCGCGGGCTGGCCCTGCTCAAACATTGCCTTCTGAAAAGCCTTGGCCGCCGGATTGTCATTGAGCGCCAGTTGCAGCTCTGTGCCGTCCGGGTCCTCCGGCGAGGTCACCGTGAGCCAGCGAAAGGGACCTTGGCTGAAGTCGGCCTTCTTCACGAAGCCCAGCACTTCGGTATAGAATCGCAATGCCTTCTCCTGGTCGTCGACATACAAGTTTGTGAGTTTAATTTTCATTGCTTGCCTCCTGTTATCAAATTCGATGTGTGACCACGCTTCAATCACCCACAAATGAGGTTGCCCCATCCTTCCGCAGTTCGATCGCGGAAGGGTGGGATCGCAGCCGCGTCATTAAATTGCCGGTTGGCGGTACGATACAGAATCTCGCCTTATCCGTCTTTTCAAGAAGGGCCGCCATAGCACATGACCTTTCCACATCAATAATCCCGTAAGCACCATTAGCGGAAAGAAAACATACCGAGCCGGCGGAGCGTAAAGCGGAAGCTTGTCGAAGGGGCTATAGATATAGCCGTAAATCGGAATTGCCAAAACGATGTGAATCCAGCGAAGAATTGAACGTGTCATAACCTGTCCTCCTTTTCGATGCAGAGTTAATCCAGCCCGGCTCCAGCAAAACCAGAGTTGCTATGTCCCGAAAGCACTTCCGTCAAGTCGGCGCGACTATCAGGGAGCGACGACCTTGCACCCATCCTTAACAAGCCACGCTAACTCTGGATTTGCTCGAGAACTCGTTCCAGGCCATCCATATTGCTCTTCCAACCGTACCGAGCACCCTTGTAGTTGGCCTCTCGATCCGGACCGAACCCCGACTGCTCCATGCGCAAATGAGTACCGGCCGCGGTCGGTGTCAGAGTCCATGTAACGACAGTCTCAAGACCCAGCGTGCCCCACGTGTAGGAAAGCGTCTTGCAGAAATCCACCGCGCGCACCTGGCAGTCGATCACACCGTCCCAGTTGGGCATCGGCTCCCTGCGTAACTTGAATTCGCGGCCTGCAACCGGCTGAAAGTCATTCTTCATCAGCCACTGCTCCATCAATGAGCTATCGGTGAGCGCCCGCCAAACTTTTTCCGGCGGATGAGCGAGTTCCCTCTCTACCACTACCGAGCGCGTAACTTCTTCTGAAGTTGTCATTTGTCCATCCTGTTGAGTAGGTCTTCCAAGCGGTCGAATCTGCCCTGCCAGAAGACGCCGTAGTCGCCAATCCAGTCCACCAGCGGCGCGAGAGATTCCGGTCTGGCCTGGTAATGTGTCTCGCGCCCCCTCCGCCGATTGCGCACTAGCCTTGCCCGTTTCAAAGCCGAAAGATGTTTCGAAACCATCGGCTGCGAAACTCCCGCGCATGCCGTTAAAGCGTGAACGGTCAAACCGCCATCGCGAGTCAGCCTTTCGAAAATGGCGCGGCGAGTCGGATCGGAAAGTGCCTTGAAAAGATTGTCAGCGGCGCTCGGCATATCTAGAACCATAACCAAATGGTTATGGATTGTCAAGCCCGAATTCACATTTATTTCTCTCCGTCCACCAAGCCCCATTAGTTCCTTTGTCCCTCAGTCTCTAAGTCCCTGACCCCTGACCCCAGATTGTTGCGATACACTCAACTTGCTTACCGCCGCATCTGGAGAGTACTTTTCCCATGTCTCGCTTTTGCCTGCGGCGCGATTTGCAATCGGAGCTTCCCAAATGACTCGTCGTATCGTTTTTGTTTTCCTGGTCTCGTTTACTCTCGTTTCCGTCCTCACCGCTCAGGACACCCGTGTCGTCACCGAGCCCTTTTACCCAACTGTTTGCACTGAAGTAGACGCCCAACTCCAGAGCGTCGGTCATACCCTCGCTCCCGCCGACGAACAAAAGCTCGACACCGCCCGCATCCAGAAAGCCATTGACACGTGCGGCCGCGGTCACGCTGTCATGCTCCATGTCAAAGAAGGCAAGAACGCCTTCCTCTCCGGGCCCCTCGTGCTCAAGCAGGACATCACTCTCATCGTTGGCCTCGGTGTTACCCTCTACGGCTCACGCGATCCCCGCGTTTACGACGTAACCCCGGGCAGTTGCGGCCTGGTCAATGAAAGCCCGCGTGGCTGCAAGCCTCTCATCTCCATCGATCACGCAAAAAACATTGCCATCATGGGTGACGGCGTCATTGACGGCCGCGGCGGCGAGCGCATGATCGGCTCCAACTTCTCCTGGTGGGATCTCGCCGAGCAGGCCCGCGCCGGCGGCCGTCAGCAAGTTCCACGCATCATCGTTGCCGATTACGCTGACAACTTCACCCTCTACCGAATCACTCTCAAGAATTCGCCCAACTTCCATGTCGTCTATAACCACGGCAATGGATTCACCGTCTGGGGCCTGCGCATCGATACGCCCCAGCGTCTTGCCCGCAATACCGACGGCGTCAATCCCGGCAACGGCTCCAAAAACATCACCATCACCCACAGCTACATCCGCGCCGGCGACGACAATGTTGCCATCAAAGGCGGCGGCGAAGGACTCACCGACATGACCGTCTCCCACAACCATTTCTATTGGGGTCACGGCATGTCCATCGGCAGCGAGACCGATGGCGGCGTCAGCCGCATTCGCGTTACCGATCTCTCTCTCGACGGCCCGGACAACGGCATTCGCATCAAGTCAAATGGTTCGCGCGGCGGCCTTACTCACGACGTAATATATGACGACGTCTGCATCCGTAACTCGCCCAACCCCATCACTCTCGACACCGGCTACACAGCCAACGGGCCCGTCAAGGGCAACTCCCCGCCAACCATGCGCGACATCACGCTGCACAACGTCCGCATCAGCGGCGGCGGAAAATTCAGCTTCAACGGATACGACACAACCCATCGTGTCGCCTCAATTCTTGATGGCGTTCAGATCACCGACGAGTCAGCCTACACTTTCTCGCTCCACCATGCCGACCTGACCCTCGGCCCAGGCCGCACCAACCTTCACTTTCCCGCTGGCGAAGATTCGAATGTGCAGGGAGTTCCAGCCGAAGGCGCTCCGCCGTCCTGCGAAGACAAGTTTGTCCCGTTCCCGCAGTGAGCAGTTTTACAGCCTCACAGCGACTGTAAGAATGTAGGACTGGATTTTGTGAGTGATTGAAATTTGGGGAGTTGGGTGGACTTACAGTTTTACAGCCGATAAATGGGGCTTTACTTTGTTTCTGTGTTAATTGCCGCGCTGGAAGGGGAGTCTTGAAGGGATTCGGTGGAGGGTTCCGCTGTGCAGGAGTCTGTCTTTCTGCCGTGGAAGCCGCGAGCCAGGGAGAGCCCAGGGAGATTTTCGAGGCAATATTGGACGACTCCTGAGAGTGAGCTGTCTCTCTCGGCCACCCATATGCGCGCGCGGTGGTAGACTTCCTCTTCTACTTTGACGGTAATGCTTCTCTTCATGGTGAATGCCTTTCCGAAATGCATCCGGCCAGGGCCCTGAGAGGCACCGGCCGGTTTCGTTGAGCGACTTCTAAAACCAGTATGCACCTTTCTTTGAATTAATCTGCAAAACGGGGCGAGAAAAAGCGGGTTGGCGGGTTAGCAACTTAGCGAGTTAGCAGGTCAGCAAGCTGACGAGTCGGCAGGCTGGCGCTGCGAGGGCTGGCTGCGCAGATGGCCCCAGCCAGCTCGGGAACATCCGTCTGTCCCCAGGTTTCTCAGTCTCCTTCTTTACTTGCATTGACAGTCCTTAGCGCTCTTTGACGCGTTCCGGGCGTGTGGTCGGGGATTGGGCGCGACTTCGTCGCGTAGACGAGTTTTCATTTTTGGGGGTTTGGTTTGCGGCCCGGCTGAAGCCGTGCTCTTGTTACAAGGCATTCTGTGGAGTGATACCCTCGCCTACCTCCGGCGCGTGTTTACCGCAGCTTGTGATGACGTGCCCTTTCAAAACAGGCAGCGACCCTACGGGGCTAGAGGCATTTTGGCGGGCACGCATTCCCAGCGTTAAAACGCTGGGCTCATGTCCATTGCGCCTACGGCGCGTGGGGTAGGTTGAGGTTCGCGATTTCCCATGTCTCAAAGGCGAGACATGGGGCACCCAGTCACGTTGTCGGTTGAGCGGGATTGAGCGCGACTTCGCCGCGTATATGAGTTTTCTTTCCTGGGGGTTTGATTCGACACCCTGCGGCTTCGATCGGGGCGGGTCTTGATGCAATGCACTTTCAAAGCCGGCCGATAAGAAGCCTTGATTGGGAGGCGTCACACCTTTTGCCGCGCTCCCGCCACACGCGGCGCGGCAATGAGCGTGAAAGCAACCAGAAAGATGGAGGCGGCGACGTAGGCCAGGTGGCCATGGCGCAGGTCTTCGGCGACAAGCTTGACCGCGACCAGCACGATGGCGGCATAGCCCAGGCGCGTGAGCTCGCGGCGTCGCCAGCGCGAGCCGCCAAAAACCAGCGCGAGCGCCGTTGTACACAAGACCGCAGTGCGGATCAGCGCGAGGTGATGCGCGCCGGGAATCAGACGGAGCCCGGTGAGCGCGACCAGCCCGTCAATAAGCAGCGCGGCCACAGCGCCGGACGCGAGCGCGGCGAAACCGAGACGCAGCACCTGTCGAATTTGGCCTTCAGTCTGGCGCGGCGGGGCGAGCGCATAACACAATACTGCGCACACCGCGATCAAGCCTACACCTGCTGTCATCGCGTCGCCCGGTGTCCCCACGAGCGCATTTACCATGAATTTCAGCAGCCCGGAAGCCGCCGCAGCGGCCAGCAGAAACCACATTGCGTAGAGCTCGAATACACTCCAACGTTCCTGACGGCTCAGGACCACCGCTGCCAGCGCGGCCGCGCCCAAAAGCAGGATCGCGAGCAACGGGGGCAGGCACAGGAAGCTGCCGGCGAGAAGCAACACCATGGCCCAGGCAGCGAAGACGGTCTTGTTGCGCTGATCCGAAGCGCGCGCGAACACCGAAAAGACCGCGGCATAGCACGCGATGGAGAAAACCAAGCAAGCGATGCCCAGAATCATCGTTCCGTTTGGCTGCGCAAACTCTGCCAGGCTGACCGCAGCCAGTAGAAACGAAATGACGGTCTGAAGTGTCGCGAAAATCGCGATGGGTTGCGCGCGAAGAACTGTCCTCACGCCCACGCTGACCGCAAATAAAACGAAGACGGCGACGCCGGGAACGAGCAACGCAGCGTAGCTCAGCGCCGGGTAGCCCTCTTGCGCCGCCTGTCCGGCGGAATTCACGTAGATCAGGATCCAGATGACCGCATCGGCGGCAAGCGCGATTAAAGCTCCGGCTTCGGGAACACGATCGCATCCCGGCACAAACTCGCAAACTGCCGCGAGCACCAGCAGCACCACCGCGAAGGGCAATAGGATGTGGGAAGCAATGGCAAGTGCGACCGCGAGCGCGGCAGCAGCGATGGATGCGACGCGTACAACCGGCTTGAGGTCTCGTTTCCACGCAAGTGTGAAGGCCGCCAACATGAAGCCGCAAACAACCCCCGCGGCGGCGGCGGCGGACAGTACATTGAAGCGCAGTGTCAGCTCCCAAAGCATGGGAGCGAGGATGAGCGCTGAGGTGGCGGCGTAGACGGAATTGACAACGCGCGGCCCTACGCGCACACGCGCAGCCCAGACCAGCCACAGAAATGCGTACGCTATTCCGGCCGCGGCGACGATCAGGCGAGGGAGCGCACCGGTCTCCTCAACGGCGCGCAACACATACGCACCTGCGATGCCAAGCAGAGCCCTGCCCAGCACCGGGAAGAGACTGCCGGCCTGTTCGGGAGATTCCTCTGCTGGAGAAGTTGCGGCGAGCGCCGATTCAACTCCGGAGGAGGGGCTCGGACAGCTCGCGGCCAATGGATGCTCGAGCGCTTCGACTCTTGATTCCAGCGCTTCCAGACGCACTTCAAGGAGCGCGATATTCTCTCCCAGCGCCCGCCGGTGTCCGGTGAGCACCTCGGTATCTTCTCGATCTTCCGGGAGATTGTTCATCGTTCCTCACCGGTCCTGAGCCGCGTGGTTCTGGATTCAGTCGCCCGCCTCGGCCTGGTGCAGGCTCTTGTCGGGCCATGGAGGCAGCAACTTAACCAGCGCCCACAGGAAGAGCAGCGGCAATACGGTCAACCCAATGGCTACCAACAGGCCCTCGCGTGAAACCATGTCCATCTTGTAGGTGGTGTAGCCGAGAAAGCTCTTGGAGAAGAGCTGCCCGCCGATGACCACATTCCAGCGCATGGCAAAGATGCCGACCATCGCCAGGCATCCCGACACGACATACAGGCGCTTGCGCGTTGCCTCATGCAGATGAACCACCTGGGTGAGGAAAAGCAAGGCAAGCGGCGTTAATGTACCGAGGCAGATCTGGATCACGATGTGAGGAATGAGAAGCCGCGTATGCACCATAAAGTCGAGGCTGCGGAAAGACTCGTCCGCCTCGTAGATGCGGTGAATCAGGTCAAGCATCTCCAGGCTGAAATCGATGATGAAGATGTAGAAAAGGTACTTCGCGATGGTGTCCACGCAGTGAATGTCGATGGGCTGTTTGCGGAGTTTCGTCGTGAACATGTAAAGCAGCATCACCGCGGCTACGCCCGACACCATGGCCGAGAAAATGAACACCACGGGCATGAGCGGCGACGACCACCAGGGATTAGCTTTAATCGATCCGAAGATGAAGCCCACGTAGCCATGCAGCAGGAACGCCGAAGGAATGCCGATCAGGGTGACGATCCAGCCCACCTTGTCATCGATATGCAGCGAGCGTTCACTGATGTTGCTGGAGCCCAGCGTCATAATCTTATAGATCACGCGTAACAGGCCCTTGGATTGCTGCGAAAGAATCACGATATCGCGGCGATAGTCGAGCCAGATCTCGAAGACCAGCACTGCCATCAGGTACCAGAGGTACACATAGCCGAACATGGCCATTGCCGAAGTGGCGTGAGGCGTGAAGTACATCTCCGGCGAGCGCTCCGGATGGCCAAGATGTAACTGCAATGGCAACGGCGCGTCCAGCAGGAAGGCCAGCGCAGTCAGCAGCGCCAAACGGTAAGTGGGCTTTACTGCTTCCACGCGAAATACGCGCTCCAGCGACGCCAGAATGAACGCGCCTGCCACCAACCCCGTGATGAACGGGTATAGAACAATCAATACGCTCCACTGCAGACCGTATTCATTCGGATACATGAATCCCACAACGCCGTTCATAAATACAGCTCCTAGCTCTCAGCTCCTAGCTTTTCCTCGCCGCTTTCGCTTCAATCTGCTCGATGCAGCTAGAAGCTAGAGGCCAGGGGCTAGAAGCTGCTTTTACCGTACCGACCCATCCAACCCGAAGTAATACGCCTTTGCGCCCGTGGCCATCTGCGGCTTGAGCACCTGCACGGGATGCGTCTTCAGGAATTCGTGAATGGGATCTTTCGGGTCCTTCAAATCGGCTAACTGCCGCGCTCCCGTGGGGCATGCCTCGCAACATGCGGTGGTCAGCCCCTGGGTGATGCGGTGATAACACAACGTGCATTTGTCGGCTACCTGCTTCGTGGGATGCAGATAGCGGCAGCCGTACGGACAAGCCTGCACGCAATAGGCGCAACCCAGGCAGTATTTCTGGTCCACCAGCACCACGCCGTCCGGGCTCACAAACGTTGCGCCCACCGGACACACCTGCGTGCAGGGCGAGTCGGCGCAGTGATTGCACATTTTTGGCACGAAGAAGTACTTGCCTGCGTCTTCCTCCGCCACCGGGAAACCCTCTTTGCCGCCGTCGGGTGAGATCACTTCGGGCGTGGTCATGTTGGTATCCGTGACGTGATAGCGCTCCACCCAGGTGCGGAAGTAGCCATCCGGCACGTTGTTTTCTGTCGCACAGGCGCGGACGCAGTTGCCGCAGCCGATGCACTTGGGAATGTTGATAAGCATGCCCCACCAGTGCTCGCTCATCTGGTAGTTGGGCGAGGCCTCAGGCTCTCCTGCCTCGACATACTTCCAGGCGATAGCAGCGGCCGGTAAAAGAATCAGCATATGACGCCGGCTGATGTTCATTTCGCACCTCCCGAGGCCGAGCTCGCGCTTGTGTCCGGTCCCATCGCCGGATTGTGCGGGTTGTGACAGGTTTGGCACGGCACGTTACCCATGTGTTCGGCCGGATTAATCTGCGGAAAGCCTTTGGGCTTGGCCGCGCTGGCCGTGTGGCAGCGCACGCAAAGCACCAATGTATCCGGCTTGGTCGGCGTCATCGATGTTGGGTCGTCTGCATGCCGCAGGAAAGGAGCATCGGGCGGAATCGGGCGAACGATCAGGGCCACGAAACGCTCGTAGAGGTTCCCCTTGGGCTGCGCCGGCGCAGGCATCGACTGAACGAGTGCACCGTGGCAGGCTTCGCAATTCACGTGTGCATGCGCGCCTTTTGTCTTGGTATCGCCAACGTCCGAGTGGCAGTTCTCGCACGTCTGGTGCCCGGCGAATTTCATCGGGTGCGCGGCAATTTCACCAATCGCCGCTCCGCGATAGTGCCCATATTGCCCGAAGGTTTT
>Ga0181516_10001480_pt1 | contig 17896 bp, 14 predicted proteins | sample PEATcosm2014_Bin_25_FD_121104 | JGI IMG/M metagenome (GOLD analysis project Ga0181516, IMG submission 121104) | Peatland microbial communities from MTU Mesocosm Facility, Houghton, MI, USA - PEATcosm2014_Bin01_10_metaG | ecosystem: Environmental > Terrestrial > Soil > Wetlands > Peat | place... | reverse complement strand
CTGCTGCCCCTGGCCGCCGTGGGCGTGGTGGCCCTGGGGGCCCTGCCGGTGCTCTACCCGGGCGGCAAGCCGGGGGCGGAGGCGAACCCGGTCCTGGCCGGCAAGGCGTGCTGGCTGGGCCTGCCGTGGTTCTCCGCCCGGGTGGTGGCCTGCCTGGCCCTGGGCCTGCTGCCGCTGTGGATCCTGGTGCGCGGATCCCTCAGGCAGGACCTGGACCCGGATCCCCGCTTCACCATCCGGGCCCGGCGCTTCGCGCCCGCCTGCATGGCCATCTTCGCCCTGCTGGTCACCCAGGCCGCCTTCGACTGGATCGGCGGCCTGGATCCCGGCTGGTACAGCGACGTCATCGGCGTCTACCTGTTCGCCGGGGCCTTCCTGGCCGGGCTCGCGGCCACCGCGCTGGCGGTGCTGTACCTGCAGCGGCGCGGGCGCCTCCCGGGGATCCGCTTCGACCACCTGTACAACCTCGGCGGCTTCCTGTTCGGCTTCACCGTGTTCTGGGCCTACATCGCCTTCGCCCAGTACATGCTCATGTGGTACGCCAACCTGCCCGAGGAAGTGGTCTGGTACCAGGCCCACATCGACGGCGCCTGGCTGGGCATCGCCGTGCTGCTGGGGCTGGCGCACTTCTTCGTGCCCTTCTTCGCCCTGGTGCCCCGGGACGCCAAGGGCGATCCCGGGCGGCTGCGCTGGGTGGCCCTGGTCATCCTCGCCGCCCACTGGCTGGACCTGTACTGGCTGATCTTCCCCGAGCTCGGCCGGACGCCGCTGTTCTCCTGGCCCGAACTGGGCTTCGCCCTGTTCTTCGTGGGCGGGACCCTGCTCTGGTTGCGGGCCGCCATGGAAAAGGGCGAAGATGTGCCTGTGGGTGATCCCTTCCTCAGGGAAGGGCTGGAGTTCCGCCTATGATCGAGCGCTACGTAAGCCCCTCGGAGCTCAAGCGCCTGCTGTCGGCGCTGCTGGTGGTGGTCATCTTCCTCGCGCTGCTGGCGGTGTTCGCCTTCCTGGTGCTGCCGGGGGTGCGCAACGCCAACGCCCCCGCCGCCGACATGATCCGCGGCCCCGGCGGCGAGACCGGGTGGCTGGATCCCACCGACTACCCGGCGGAGCAGGGCCGCACGGTGCCGCCCATCGACCCGGCCACGGTCATGCAGCCCAGCGCCGAGATGCTGGCCCGGGGCCAGGCGCTGTTCGCCCAGGACTGCGCCTCCTGCCACGGCCCCAAGGGGGACGGCGACGGGCCCGCCGGCAAGGGCCTGAAGCCGCCGCCGCGCCGCTTCACCCAGCCGGACAGCTGGGTCAACGGCCCCAGGATCGAGAACATCTTCCGCACCCTCAACGAGGGCATCAAGGGCAGCTCCATGGTGTCCTACAGCTACCTCACCAAGCGCGACCGCATGGCCCTGGTGCACTACGTGCGCTCCCTGGGCAGCTTCGACCACGGCGCCGAGGACCCCAAGGCCCTGGCGGAGATCTCCGAACTGTTCGCCCACGCCGGCGAGGTCATCCCCAACCGCATCCCGGTGCCCAGGGCCATGGACAAGCTGCAGGCCGAGTACCAGGCGCCCGCCGCGGTCCCGGTGGGCCAGGACCCGGCGCTGCAGGCCGCCATCGCCGATCCGGCCCGGGCGGCCCGGACCCTCGCGGGCATGCCGGGCTGGGCCGCCAGCGACGCGGCCCTGGCCAGGGGCATCGCCTACGGCGCGCCGGGCAACGGCTTCGAGCCCGCCGTCGCCCTCTACACCGGGGACCAGTGGCAGGCCCTGCGCAACGCGTTGATCCGCAACATCAAGGAGGTGGCGCGATGAAGACCCTGCTCGTGTGCACGATGCTGGCCTGGCTGGCCGGCGTCCCGGTCCCGGCCGGGGCGGGGACGAGCCCGCCCGCGGCCCAGGCAACCGCGGCGGCCCCGGCCCAGGTGGGCGTCGACGAGCGGCTGGGGGCCCTGGTGCCCATGGACCTGGTGCTCAACGACGAGGACGGCAAGCCGGTGCGGCTGGGCTCCCTCATCGACCGGCCCACCGTGCTGACCCTCAACTACTTCCGTTGCGCCGGCATCTGCACGCCGCTGCTGAACGGCATGGTGGACGTGGTCAACCAGATCAAGAACCAGCCCGGACAGGACTTCAGGGTCATCACCGTCAGCTTCGATCCCACCGACACGGCGGACATGGCCAAGATGAAGCAGAGCAACTACCTCAAGGAGATCACCCGGCCCTTCGCGCCGGCCTCCTGGCGCTTCCTCACCGGCCCGGCGGTCTCCACCAGGGCCCTGTGCGACGCGGTGGGCTTCAAGTTCCAGGCCCAGGGCGACGGCTTCATCCATTCCGGCGTGGTCATGGTCCTGTCGCCCCAGGGCAAGGTGACCCGCTACCTGTACGGCATCACCTTCCAGCCCGCGGACCTGCAGATGGCGGTGCTGGAGGCGGCCCGGGGCGAGACCCGGCCCACCGTCAACCACCTGCTGGAGTTCTGCTTCAGCCAGGACCCCAGCGGCCGCGGCTACGTCTTCAACGTGACCAAGGTGGTGGCGATCCTGACCTTCCTGCTGGCCGGCGGGTTCCTGGCCTACCTGTTCTTGAGCCGGAAGCGGCCGGGGGTTAAACCATGACCGAGCACCGTGCGGCCCACGGAGGGCTCCCGCTGAGCTACCTGGACGACACCGGCAGCAAGCGGGGCATCCTGGCCTGGATCACCTCCACCGACCACAAGCGGGTGGGGATCCTGTACCTGTACGCGACCCTGAGCTTCTTCGCCGTGGGCGTGGCCATCGGCTTCATCATGCGCCTGGTGCAGCTGGGGCCGTTCCACCACCTGGTCACCGCCCAGTGGTACAACGCCCTGTTCACCGTCCATGGCGTGCTCATGATCTTCCTGTTCGTGATCCCGGGGCTGCCGCCGGTGTTCGGCAACTTCATGCTGCCGCTGATGATCGGGGCCCGGGACGTGTCCTTCCCGCGGCTGAACCTGGCCTCCTGGTACTTCTTCATGGCCGGGGCCATCCTCGTCGTGGTGTCGCTGTTCACCGGCGGCGGGCCGCCGGACACCGGCTGGACCTTCTACGTGCCGTTCAGCCTCAAGACCGGCACCAACGTCACCCTGGCGGTGTTCGGGGCCTTCACCCTGGGCTTCTCCAGCATGCTCACCGGCATCAACTTCATCACCACCATCCACCAGATGCGGGCGCCCGGCATGGGCTGGTTCCGCATGCCGCTGTTCCCCTGGGCGCTCTACGCCACCTCCTGGATCCAGGTCCTGGCCACCCCCATCCTGGCCATCACCCTGGTGCTGGTGATGCTGGAGCGGATCGTGGGCATCGGCATCTTCGACCCGGCCAAGGGCGGGGACCCGATCCTCTACCAGCACCTGTTCTGGACCTACTCCCACCCGGCGGTGTACATCATGATCCTGCCGGCCATGGGCGCCATCACCGAGATCCTGCCCACCTTCGCCAAGCGCACGGTGTTCGGCTACAAGGCCATCGCCTTCTCCAGCATCGCCATCGCCGGGGTGGGTTCCCTGGTGTGGGCCCACCACATGTTCACCTCGGGCATCAGCCCGTTCGCGCTCATGCTGTTCTCCCTGCTGACCATGATCGTGGCGGTGCCCAGCGCCATCAAGGTGTTCAACTGGACCGCCACCCTCTACAAGGGCTCCATCGAGTTCGAGCCGCCGCTGCTGTACGCCCTCACCTTCATCTTCCTGTTCGCCATCGGCGGGCTCACCGGGGTGATGCAGGGGGCCCTGGCCATCAACGTGCACGTCCACGACACCTACTTCATCGTCGGCCACTTCCACTACGTCATGTTCGGCGGCACCGGCTTCGCCTTCTTCTCCGCGCTGCTCTACTGGTTCCCCAAGATGTTCGGGCGGATGTATTCCAGGCGGGCCGCCTACGTGGCCTGGGTGCCCCTGTTCATCGGCTTCAACATGCTCTACTTCACCATGCTGGTCCTGGGGCTGCAGGGCATGCCCCGCCGCTACTACAACCACCTGCCCATGTTCGACCTGGGGCATGAGGTCGCCACCGTCGGCTCCTGGTTCCTGGTGCTGGGGCTGGCCATCTTCTTCATCAACCTCATCGTGGCGAAGTTCCGGGGCGCCCCCGCGGGCGACAACCCCTGGGGCGGCGTGACCCTGGAATGGACCACGGCCTCGCCGCCGCCCACGGAGAACTTCGAGGAGATCCCCGTGGTCACCCACGGGCCCTATGTCTTCGAGCAGGAGGGCGACGCATGAACCAGGCCGCGCACGCCCACCCGGAACACCGCGACGACTTTGGCGCCAAGCTGGGCATGTGGCTGTTCCTGCTCACCGAGATCCTGCTCTTCTCCGGCCTGTTCCTGGGCTATGCCTGGATGCGCACCCGCTACCCGGCCGAGTTCCACCACGCCGGGACCGAGATGAACGCCGTGCTGGGGGTGACCAACACCATCGTCCTGCTCACCAGCAGCCTCACCATGGTGCTCAGCCTGGTGGCCATCCAGCGGGGCGAGCGCAAACGGGCGATGCTCGGCGTGGGCGCCACCATCCTCCTGGGCCTGGTGTTCCTGGTGAACAAGGCCTTCGAGTGGCACGCCGAGATCCATCACGGCAACTACCCGGGCTCGGCCCACCTGGCCACGCTCCCGCCCGGGGAGCAGGTGTTCTTCGGGCTCTACTACACCATGACCGGGCTGCACGGGGTGCACGTGCTGGTGGGCATCTCGGTGCTCTCGGTGATGCTGGTCATGATCAAGCGGGGCCGCATCAGCCGGGACCGCTTCGTGGTGCTGGAGAACGGCGGCCTCTACTGGCACCTGGTGGACGTGATCTGGATCTTCCTCCTGCCCCTGTTCTACCTGGCCGCGTGAAGGAGATCCCATGGGAGAAGGCGAAATGAGCGAACCCATGACGGCCGGCGCCGTCCCGGATCTCCACGGCGGCCACGCCGCCCCCGGCTACGGCACCTTCGTGGCCGTGTGGGCCGTGCTGGTGGCGCTCACCGCCCTGCTGGTGCTGGTGAGCCGCTCGGGGCAGGGGGCGGCGGTGTGGGGGCTGCTGCTCATCACCCCGGTGAAGGCCGCGCTCGTGTTCTATTTCTTCATGCACCTCCGCTACGAGGGGCTCCTGCTGAAGGTGGTGGTGAGCGTGGCCCTGGTGACCCTGCTCATCTTCTTCGCCCTGCTCTTCTCCGATATCGCTTTCCATTAACCTGAGGACCCGCCATGGGATGGATGACACAGGCATCAACCGGAGCCCATCGGGCGGACATGGTCTTCCTATGCGTCCTGGCCCTCTCGGTGGTGCTGCTCTTCCTCATCACCGCCGCGATGATCTACTTCGTCATCCGCTACAGCCGCAAGCGCAATCCCAAGGCCTCGCAGATCGAGGGCAACCTGTGGCTGGAGATCATCTGGACCGTGGTGCCGCTGGTGGTGTTCGTGACCATCTTCTACTTCGGCTGGACCAACTACGAGTACATGGCCAACGCCCCGGCGGACGCCATGGTGGTGCAGGTCACCGGCCAGCAGTGGAAGTGGTCCTTCCAGTATCCCAACCAGAAGCAGAGCGGGGAGCTGTACGCCGCCATCGGCCGGCCCATGAAGCTGGAGGTGCGCAGCCAGGACGTGATCCACGGCTTCTTCATCCCGGCCTTCCGCCTGAAGATCGACGCCGTGCCCGGCCGGGTCAACACCGCCTGGTTCAACCCCACCGTGGCCGGCAGCTACGACATCGAGTGCACGGTGATCTGCGGGGTGGACCACTCGTCCATGCTCTCCAAGGCGGTGGTGGTGCCCGAGGACGAGTTCAAGCGCTGGTATTTCGGCGACGAGAACGCGCCGCCGCCCAGGCCTGAGCCGGCGGCCGGAAGCCCGGGAGCGACCCGGGATCCCGGCATGGCCGCCCTGAACCGCCACGACTGCCTCGCCTGCCACTCCCTGGACGGCCGGGTCATGGTCGGCCCGACCTTCCGGGGCATGTTCGGCCAGAAGGTCGAGTTGCTGGAAGGCGGCGTCACCCGCACCGCCTTGGTGGACGAGGCCCAGCTGCGCCTTCGGCTCACCCGCCATGACGCGCCGCGGATGAAGGGCTACCCGGAGGCCATGCCGGCGGTGCAGCTGAGCGCCGCCGAACTGGACGGCATCATCGCCACCATCAAGGGCCTGCAGTGAAGCCGGGCTCCTGGCCGTCGGGCCGCGACTTCCGGCAGCTGACCAAGCTCTCCATCGCCTCCGCCTCGACCCTCACCGCCGCGGCCGGCTATCTGGCGGCCACCCGCGCCCTGCACTGGGGGCTGGCCACGGTGCTGCTGGGCACGCTCCTGCTGGCCCTGGGCTCCAGCGCCTGGAACGAGGTGCAGGAGGTGCGCCTGGACGCGCTGATGCTGCGCACCCGCGAGCGCCCCCTGCCCGCGGGCCGCCTGTCCCGGCGCGCGGGCTTCCTCCTGGGCCTGGGGCTGGCCCTGGCCGGCTTCCTGGTCCTGCTGGCCTGCCACGGCTGGACCACGGCGCTGCTGGGCGGCCTGGCCCTGGTCTGGTACAACGGGGTCTACACGCCGCTCAAGCGGGTGACCGCCTTCGCCATCATCCCCGGGGCCCTGATCGGCGCCATCCCCCCCGCCGTGGGCTGGGCCGCCGCCGGGGCGGGCCTGGCCTCCCCGGCGCTGCTCGCCCTCTGCCTGCTGTTCTTCCTGTGGCAGGTGCCGCACTTCTGGATGCTGATGCTGCTGCACGACGAGGACTACAAGCGGGCCGGCTTCCCCACCCTGTCCAGGCATTTCCGGCCCGAGCAGAGCGCCCGGCTCTCCTTCACCTGGACCGCGGCCACCGCCATCTCCTGCGCGTTCCTGGTCGCGTTCGGCGCGGTCAGCTCGGGCCCGGTGATGGCCCTGGTGGCCCTGGCCGCGCTCTGGCTGCTGTGGCGGGCCACGGCCCTGCTGCGCTCGCGCCTGGACGGCGCCCTGTACCGCACCACCTTCTGGAACATCAACCTGTTCGCGGTGGCGCTGATCCTCATGGTCATGCTCGATCCGTTCCTGCCGGGCTAGGTCGACTGTGGCGTCTGGCTTGGCCCTGGGGTCGAGGCAGACGCCACAGTCGACCGAGCTCTGCTAGAATCCAGCCATGATTCCCCTGGCCAGGCTCGCGGTGGAAACGGCGTGAAGGACCGCGGCTGGCGGCTGGGGCCGCATGGGTATGTCCCCGAGGCCCGGCTGCCCCGGCCCGAAGGGCAGGCTGGCGGCCCGGGCTGCACCTGGACCGTGGTGCGCCGGGACGGGGAGGGGCCGCGCAGCCTGCTGCAGCTGTGGGAACCCCGCCCGCCGGGGCCGGTGCTGGACACCCTGCGGGAGGAGTTCCTGGAGCGGTTCTCCCGCACCGAGGCCATGGATCCGGGGGCCTGCCACCTGGGCTTCGATGCCGACCGGGTCTGGTTCCTCCAGGAACTGGCCGGGACGCCGCTGCCGCAGCTCTGGGCCCAGGCCGGCCGGGCGGAACGGGACGAGCTGCGGGCGCGGATCCTGGCCGCCCTGGATGGATCCAGGGTGCCCCGCCTGCTGCTGCCGGAGGTGATCGGGGTCCATGCGGGCCGGCCGCTGGCGCCCAGGGTCCTGGGCCCGGCGCCCTGGGACCGGGCCGCGCTGCAGGCGCGCCTGGAGCAGGCCCAGCCGCCCGGCCCGGGCGGGGAGCGGCCCTGGGCGGCCCCGCCGGACCTGGCGGACGGCTCCAGGCTGCCCCTGCGCGGCCGGATGCGCGAACTCACCTACGTGAAATCCCTGATGCTCGGCCTGGGCGCCGCCATTCCCAACGAGCGGGTGCTGATCCTCCAGGGCGAGGCGGGCCTGGGCCACGGCCGGCTCTGCGCCTGGGCCGCCGCGGTGGCCGAGACCGAAGGGATCTGGGTCTCCCGCCAGGAGCTGCGCCCCGGGGAACGGTCCGGGGAGGTGCTGGAGCGGCTGCTGGCCGACCTCATCGCCGGCCAGGAGGCGGAGCTCTACGCGGCGCACCCGGGCGTGGCCCGGGCCCTGTCCCGGCGGCTGGCCGCCTTCGCCTTCCTGGGCGGCGGCCGGCGCAGCCCCCCCGGCCGGGAGCTGGAGCCGGCGGAACTCAAGGCCGCCCTGGCCGCCATCGGCTTCGCCCAGGCCCGGCACCCGCGGATGGTGCTGGTCCGCGGCGTGGAACGGGCCGAGGCGGAGGTGCCCGCGCTGCTGCAGGAGCTGGTGCTGGGCTCCGGGATCCCCTGGGTGCTCTCGGTGCGGGGCCCAGGCCGCAATCCCGGGCTGAGGCTCTGCCTCGGGGCGCTGAAGCACAGCCCGGTCTCGGCGACGGTGGTGCTGGACCGGCTGGAGGACGCGCAGCTGGGCGAAGTCCTGGGCGATCTCCTGGAGCCCCATGACCTGCCGGAGGCGTTCCGGGCCGAGCTGGCGGCGGCGAGCCTGGGCAACCCGGGCCTGATGCTGTCGATCCTGGCCCGGGCCCGGGCCCAGGGGGCGATCCGCTGGGACGGCGGCCGGTGGGTGCGGGTCCCGGACGGGGCGCCGGGCCTGGAGGTCCAGGAGGACCTGGTGGCGGGCATCCTCCTGGGGCGGCTGCACCGGCTCGATGCCGCCGCCCTGGGCGTGGTGCGCTGCCTCGCCCTGGCGGACGCGCCGCTGGCTGCGGCCACCCTGGGCCGGGCCCTGGGCCTGGATCCGGACGCCGCGGAGGAGGCGCTGAACGTGGCCGCCGAAGCCGGGCTCGCCCTGGCGGCCGGCGGCGCCGCCCGCATCGCCGGGCCCAAGCTCCGGGACCTGGCGGTGGCCCAGATGCCCGGCCGCGAAGCCGCCCGGGTGGCCCAGGCGCTGCTGCGGCTCCTGCTGGAGCGGGGCGGCAGGCCGGGGCTGGCGGCCCGGCTCCAGGCCTTCGCCGCCGACCGGGCGACGGCCCTGGCCCAGGTGTTCCAGGCCCTCGAACACGAGCGTCCCGGTCCGCTGGAAGCGCGGCGGTGCGTCGAGGAGACGCTGGCGCTGGGCCCGGATCCGCTCCAGGAAGCCAGGCTGTGGGAGTTCCTGGCCGATGCCTGGGGCCGGGCGATGCCGGGCGACGGGATCCCGGCACCGGAGGCTGCGCTCCCGGCGGAGCCTGGCCCGCCCAGGGAAGCCCTGGCGGCCCTGGACCTGGCGCTGCAGGCCCTGGGGCCCATGGCCGGGTGGAAGGAGGAGGAACGCGCGGCCCGCCTGCAGCGCAAGCGGGGCCTGCTCGAGCTCGTCCTGGGCCGCCTGGAGGCGTCCCAGGCGTCCCTGCGCGCCGCGTCGGCCCTGCTGGCGGACCATCCGTTCCATCCCGAGCAGCCCCGGCTCCGGCTGGCGGCGAGCCGGCTGCACCTGGGCCGGGGGGACCAGGACCGGGCCCTGGCCGCCCTGGAAGAGGGGCTGGAGCTGCTGGACCGGGGCGGCGCCGCGGCCGGCCACCCCGACCGCATGGCCCTGCTGCTGGAGCTGGGCCGGGCCCAGGGCGAAGCCGGGCGGTTCCCGGACGCGCTGGCCGCGCTGGAGGCGCCCAGGCGCCAGGCAGAGCGCGACGGGGACCAGCGCCTGCTGGCCGAGGCGCTGGAGGCCCAGGGCCAGGTGCGCCTGGCCCTGGGCCAGCCGGACCCCGCGTCACGGAGCCTGCGCGCGGCCCTGGACCTGGCCCGGTCCCTGGACGATCCCGGGCTGCTGGCGGCCTGCGGGCTCCAGCTGGGGATCCACTGCAGTTGGCGGCAGCTGCTGGGGCCGGCCCGGGACTGCCTGGACGACGCGTCCCGGCGCTTCGTCCAGCTGGGCGACAGCGCCGGGGCCGCCCGGGTCCAGGCCTGGCAGGCCCGGAACCTGGCCGCCCTGGGCGAGCATGGCCTGGCGGAGCTCCTGCTGCTGCGGGCCGCGGACGCCGGCGGCAGCCCGGCCAGGCCCGCCGACTTGGGCGAGCGGGCCTTCCTGGACGGGGAATGCGCGGGCTTCCGGTCGGCCTGGGGCGAGGCCCGCCGCCACTACCTGGCCGCGGCCAACCGGTTCGCCCACGCGGGCCTGGCCTGGCGGGAGCGCCTGGCCCGGCTCCGGTGCATCCAGGCCGAGGCCCAGGAGGCGGCCGCGATCCGGTCGGCGCAGCTGGACCTGGCCTGGACCCGCCTGGAGCAGCTCCGGGACCCGGTGGCCGGGGCGGGTTCCCGCTGGCTGGAGCTGGAGTGGCAGCGGGCCCGGGCGCAGCTCCTGGCCGCGGCGGACGACGGGGCGGCGGCGCCGGACCAGACGGTCCTGGCCTGGGGCGAGGTCCTGGCCGGGGCCCGGGAGCTGCGGTTCCCGGCCATGGTGCTGGAGGCGGGCGCCCGGTCCTCGGAGCTGCTGCTGGGCCTGGGCGAGAAGCTGGGCGCCCGGTCCCGGATCCAGGACGCCCTGCCCAGCGCCATGGAACTGTGGGCGGCGCTTCCGGCCGGATCCGAGCTGTCCTTCCTGGGGCGGAGCGATATCCACGGCTTCCGGGAAGCGGCGGAAATGGCCGGGGCGCGCTTCGCCTGGCCGCCCCGGGCGGATCCCCTGCCGGACTGGAACCTCACCGAGGCCAATCCGTCAGCGTCTTCCCGTGGCGAGCGTCCATGACCCCCCTCGTCCAAGGCTTCGGGGCGGGACCAGAAAGATCCCTTCATTTATACATGTTTCATTATATGCTTGCATGGCGCGCCGCTGCGTCCCGTAAATCCGTTCGAACCAGTATGAATGCCTCCGCGCAGATTCGGGCCGCCCCGGTGGCAAGGGGCCAGGGCGTCCGGGAGGGGAGGTTCCCAGGGCCGCAGGAATCATATATCCTGCCAGAGGATGCCCGAGACGTGCTCAACGCGTGGCAGCCCTCCGCAGACCCCGCCGGAGACATCCATCCATCGAGCCAGGGAGTCCATTTCCATTCATGCGTATCGTCCGTTCCATCCCCGAGTTGCGCGTCGCCCTCAAGACCTTCCGTGACGGCGGCCAGAGCATTGGTTTCGTGCCCACCATGGGCTTCCTCCACGAAGGGCACGCCGCCCTGATCCGCCAGAGCATGGCCCGGTGCGACACCACGGTGGTTTCGGTGTTCGTGAACCCCACCCAGTTCGGCCCCGGCGAGGACCTGGCCAAGTATCCCCGGGACCTGGAGCGGGACCAGAACCTCTGCCTGAAGCTGGGCGTGGGCACCCTGTTCATTCCCGAGCCGGCCGAGATCTACCCCACCGGCTTCACCACCTCCATCTCGGTGGGGCCCATGGGCGACCTGCTCTGCGGCATGTTCCGGCCCGGGCATTTCCGGGGCGTGGCCACGGTGGTGACCAAGCTGTTCAACCTGGTGCAGCCCGACCTGGCCTTCTTCGGCCAGAAGGACCTGCAGCAGACCTCCATCCTGCGCCGGGTGGTGAAGGACCTGAACCTGCCCGTGGACATCCTGGTGGTGCCCACCGTGCGCGAGGCGGACGGCCTGGCCCTCAGTTCCCGCAACGCCTACCTGAGCCCGGAGCACCGCAAGCTTGCCCTGGGCATCAGCCGGGGGCTGTTCGCCGCGGAGCGGCGGTTCCAGGAAGGCGAGCGGGACCCCGGGACCCTGGCGGAAGGGGTCCGGAGCGCCCTGGCGGGCATGGACGAGATCCAGTACTGCGAGGCGGTGGATCCCCTGACCATGGACCTCCTGGCCGGCCCCATCACCCGGCCCGCCGCCTTGTGCGTGGCGGTGGTCCTGGGCGGCACCCGGCTCATCGACAACGTGCTGCTTTCGCCCACCGGCGAAGCCGCCCAGTTCATCAGCCACCTGGACCCCCCGGGCGGGAACGCGTAGACGGCAGGTGGCGCAGGGGGGGATACTTGAGGCTGGCCGGGACCCCTTCTGGGCCTGGACCGGAGGCTGAACATGCTGCGTCAATTCCTGCTGGGCAAGATCCACCGCTGTGTCGTCACCCGGGCTGACCTGGACTACATGGGGTCCATCACCATCGATCCGCTGCTCATCGAGGCGGCGGGGTTCCTGGAGAACGAGAAGATCGATATCTACGACATCACCAACGGCGCCAGGATCAGCACCTACGTGATCCCGGGGGTGGCGGGGTCGGGGGAGGTCGGCATCAACGGGGCGGCCGCCCACCACGTCAAGGCCGGGGACCTGGTGATCCTCGCGGCCTACGGCTGGATGACCGAGGCGGAAGCGGCGGGGATGCGGCCCAAGGTGGTGTTCGTGGATGAGCGCAATGCCGTGGTGAAGACCGAGGACCGGGAGCGGACGCCGGCCACGCACTGACGGGGGACCTGCCGCCGTCCGCTTTGTGGATTCAGCGCCCGGCGCTACGCTTGAGCCAACTCCCCGCGGCTTGGGGAGGGATGGAATGGCCCACGTCCCCTTTTCCCGCCCGGGTGCTTCATGAACCTCGATGAACTCCGCAGTGAGGTCGCCCTTGGGGAGGACAGCCGGCGGCAGTTCAAGCTGGATCGCCTGCGCTTCCGGGATTTTCTGCAGAATGTCTACCAGAAGGCTCTTCCGGACGATCCGGCGGTGCTGCTGACCCTGCTCCAGAACATGAACCTGGCCACGGAGGGTGGAGCCCTGAATCTGGCGGGGGTGCTGCTCTTCGCCGAACGGCCGGAATGGATCCAACCCCAGTTCATCCTCAAGGCCATCCATTTCCCCGGCCGCACCATCCACCCCACCACCTATCTGGACAGCGAGGACATCGCTGGGCCCCTTTCCAAGATATTCAATGAGGCCATGGGTTTCGTCATGCGCTCCCTGCACAAGGTGCAGGCCGGCCGGGGAGTCAACTCCCCGGGTCAGCCGGAAATCCCCGCCGCAGTCTTCGAGGAACTGCTGGTGAACGCCCTGGTCCACCGGGACTACCTGGTCAGCGCGCCGATCCGGCTGTTCATCTTCGAAGACCGGATCGAGATCATCAGTCCCGGGCATTTGCCCGACAACCTGACCGTCGCCAAGATCCGCGCCGGCAACTCCAATATCCGCAATCCCATCCTGGTGTCCTATGCGGCCAAGGGGCTGTTGCCTTACCGGGGGCTGGGTTCGGGCATCACCCGGGCCCTGGAGAGCTGGCCGGACATCAAGTTCCTGGATGATCGGGATGGCTGCCTGTTCACCGCGGTCATTGCCCGGAGGCATGGCCGGGAAGCGCATGGGGATGGTTCCAGTTCCCAGAAAAGTTCCCACAAAACCCCCGTCGGACGGGACCTTTCCGTGGAAAGTTCACAGAAAACCTCGCCAAATAGTTCCCAGAAAAGTTCCCAGAAGATCCTGGACCTGATGGCTCCGGCCGCCGGGATCACCATTGCGGAACTGGCCGCGGCCTTGGGCCTGACCGACCGGGCGGTCAAGAAACAAATTGCCAATCTCAAAGCTTCAGGACGGATCCGCCGGGTGGGCCCGGACAAGGGCGGGCACTGGGAGGTGACGGGATAGCTCCATTTCCCTGCCGTCCGGCCGGCGGCGCGGTCCTCGGCCGAAATCCGGCCAAAGCCCAAGTTCCCCTTCCAATAATTCGTTAGACTTGTTAAAAAGGGTGAGCACCCGGTCCGGTACGGCCGGGAGCGCCTGGGGGATCGCGGGATCGCGCTCCGGCCGAGTTTTAGAGAGGTAACAACCATGGAAGTCCGACGGTCCCTCGTGGTCAATGCGACCCCGCTGGAGACGCGTATTGCCCTGCTGGAAAACGGGCAATTATGCGAACTGTTCATAGAACGCACCACCCAGGCCAGCCAGGTGGGGGATGTGTACAAGGGCAAGGTGGCCAAGCTGCTCCAGGGCATGCAGAGCGCCTTCGTGGCCATCGGCGGGGCCAAGGACGGCTTCCTCTACCTGGACGAGCCCGAGGCCCACCGCCTGCCCACCGAGGAGATCGCCGAGGAGGAGGATGGAGAGGCCGCGGTCCTGGAGTTCCCGGCGCCGCCCGTTCCGCTGCCGCCGGTGCGGGAGGGGGAGGAGATCCTGGTGCAGGTGGTGAAGGACCCCATCGGCAGCAAGGGGCCGCGGCTGAGCCGCCACATCAGCTTCCCGGGCCGGTTCCTGGTGTTCATGCCGGGCATCGAGCACGTGGGCATCTCCCGCAAGATCGTCAACCCCCAGGAGCGGGAGCGCCTGCGGACCCTGATCAAGGGCCATGCCCAGGCTGGTGAAGGATTCATCGTGCGTACCGCCGCCATCGGCGAGAAGGACGAGGACCTGGTGAACGACGTGGCCTACCTGCGCGAGCTGTGGGCCGAGCTGCAGGGCCGCTGCCAGCAGCTGCACGCGCCGAGCCTGGTGTGGAAGGACTTCGGGCTGCTGCAGAAGGTGCTGCGGGACCTGTTCCGGGAGGAAGTGGCCAGCTTCTGGGTGGACCGGGACGACACCTACCGGGAGGTGGTGGAGTTCGTGACCCGGCTGCATCCGGAGTGGGCGGGGCGGGTGAAGCATTTCACCAGCGACCTGCCCATCTTCGAGGCGTTCGCCATCGAGAAGGAGATCGACAGCGCCCACCAGGCCAAGGTGTTCCTGAAGCATGGCGGGAGCCTGGTCATCAACCAGACCGAAGCCCTGGTGAGCGTCGACGTGAACACCGGCAAGTTCGTGGGCAAGAAGGACCTGGAGGAGACGGTCTACCTCACCAACATGGAGGCCATCCCGGAGATCGTGCGCCAGCTGCGGCTGCGCAACCTGGGCGGGATCATCGTCATCGATTTCATCGACATGATGGAGGCCGCGCACCGGGAGAGCGTGATGAAGCGGCTCCAGGAGGAGCTGGAGCGGGACCGCAACCATGCCCGGGCGGTGGAGATCAGCGATTTCGGCCTGGTGGAGATGACCCGCAAGCGCACCGGCCCCAGCCTGGAGCGGATGCTCACCTGCGCCTGCCCCCACTGCGGGGGGTCCGGCCGGAGGCTCAGTTCCGAGACCGTGGTGCTGGGCGTCTACCGGGAGATGGCCCGCCAGGGGGAGCGGCTGCGGGGCGCCCAGGTGCGGCTCACCCTGCACACCGACCTCAAGAACGCCCTCCAGCCCGAGACCCGGGAGGGAGTGCTGCAGCTGGCCCGGGCCCTGGGGGCCCAGGTGCTCTGGCTGGAGCGGTCCGACGGACCGGTCCAGGAGATCGGGATCGATATCATCCCCGGCAAGGACTGAGACGCCGCCCCGCCGGACCGGATGCCCAGTACAATAGGGCCAGGAGTTCCCATGACCGAGATCCTCCGCGGCAACCTCAAGGACGATGTCTTCCTGCGCATGGCGGTGACCCTGAGCCGCCTGGGCACCTGCTGCCGGCTGAAGGTGGGCTGCATCCTGCTGCGGCCCGACGGCGGCATCGCCTCGGGCGGCTACAACGGCGCCCTGCCGGGCATGCCCCACTGCACCCCGGAGACCTGCGGCGTCGGCCAGCGCTGCCTGCACACCAGCCACGCCGAGGAGAACGCCCTGGGCTTCTGCGACGGCCCGGTGGCCACCGCCTACGTCACCGACGAGCCCTGCCTCACCTGCACCCGGGCCCTGGTGCGCCGGGGGGTGCGCCGGGTGGTGTTCCTGCGCCCGTACACCAGCATGGGCGAGCAGGAGCACCGGGAGCGGGAGGCCATCCTGGCCCACTTCGGGGTGCAGTGGGTGCACCTGCCCCTGGACTGATATCCGGAGCCGCACGTTTCTTGCTTGAACTCATGAGGGAGCCATTCCAATGCGACGCAAAACAAGCACCGGCGGATTCAGCCTGATCGAACTTCTGTTGGTGGTGGCCATCATCGGCATCATCTCCGGGATCGCCATTCCCAGCTTCCTGGGCCAGCGCCGGCGGGCCCGCATCATCGGTGACGCCAAGGCCACGACCCAGGTGCTGCGCATGGCGCTGGAGACCTACAAGGCGGACAACGGGACCTATGGGAGCGGGACCTTCACCTGGACCGGCACCTACGGTGGTGTCGTGGCCTCCGGCACCGCGACCGCCAAGGCGCTTCTCCCGTCCTTCAGCGCCGGCAACAGCCAGATGAACTACACCATGGTCACCGGCAACGGCGGCCTGACCTACACGATCACCGTGAACGACCCCTCGCTGGCCAATGCGTCGGTGTACGTCACTGACCAGGCCGGCGACCAGCTATTTGTCATGAAAGATTGACCCAGGCCAGCGCTGACGAGGAAATCCCAGCAGCAGGTTCTTTTGGGATGCTGGCGGAGCCTTTTACTTGCCGAGGCTGACTTCAGGGGGATGGACCGTCAGGGCCTGCTTCATCCTTGCCTTTTCCTCCGTGTAGGCGGCTTCGGTGATGGTGTCGATGGACTTCAGGACCAGGCCATCATAATGGTACCGGTGGGCCCCCCCTGCCACCAGGGGCTTGACCACGTCCAGTTCCGTCCCCCGCCCCCAGCCGATGGACACCTCTTCAGCCCGTTCGGAAGCGGGTTTGGCATAGGTGGTGAACCACATGCCGTCGGGGCCGATGCTGGTGCCCTGTGCCAGGTCGGACACCGTCATGTGACGATACGCGGCCGGCTCTACCGTGAACAGGGAAAGGTCCAGGGTCTGGCCGCGCAGGGGCGCCACGGGATAGGCCTTTTCCAGGGCTTCGGGGGTGATGGGCGTGCCCTTGCTCAGTTCCCGGGCGATGCCGTCCCGCAGGGAAAGGACACTGATGGTTTCCTGCTTGGCGGGCGTGCCCGCGGTGGCGGCAAAACCGGGCCCGGCCACCTTCAGCATGATCCGGCCCTCGTAGGGATCCAGGTTGTAGCCGTGGACGCCGGCCAATTGGACGTTGTCGGTGACGTGCCAGAACCGCTCGCCATGATCCGAGAACAGGATCCGGGTGGCGTCCCGGTAGTCCGGGTCCTGGGCCAGGCCATTCCAGATGGGCTGCCAGGCCTTGAGGATGGCCTGCATGCGGATGGTATAGATGCGGAAGGGATTCCGGCGCTCGTCATAACCTGCTGCCCGGGCCGGGGTCACCTGTGACTTGATGTAGTAGGGTTCCAGTTCGCCCGGGGTCAGGGTCCACCAGCGGGGAATGCTGCCCAGTTCTTCCCGGTTCAGATAGATGGGTTGGTGGGCGAGGCAGGAATGGAACATCACCCACTTGCTGCCCCGGCCCTGGCGGAGGGCCTCCCGCAGACCGGCATCCAGGGGCGCCCAGGGGTTGGTCGTGGGGAACGCCCGGCCCCAGTTCTCCCAGGCCGCGAAGATCGGGAAAGAACCGCTCAGGTTGGAGTTCACGAAATTCTCCCAGCCCGGGGCCGGCATCAGGATATCGTCGAAATTCAGCTGACGGCCGACGAGGCCGACGGTGCCGCCATCGTCGATGTAGAAGCGCGGCTTCCAGCCCAGGCGGTTGGCTGCGTCCACCAGGGACAGCCGCGGGGCCCCGTCGAATTCCTCCAGGGCGGGAACCACATGGCCCACGGTATAGAAGAGCGGGTCGCCCCCCCATAGGATATTCCAGAGCAGGCGGGTGGAGGGGATGACCGTATAGGCGTTGGCGTAGGAGGTCCCCACCCATTGCGCGGTGGCGGGCTGGCCCACGTCTGGCCGCAGCGCGTCCAGGCCGATGATCAGGACCTTCGCCTGGTCGGTCCCGCCCCGGGTGGGGTAGAGCAGCCGGGGCAAGCGCGAAGGCGCATCGGGGACCAGTGACCATAGCAGGAGCCAGCCGCCGAGGAGGGCGGCTCCCCGGCGCCATCCCAAGCCCCGGCGGTGCGCCCAGCGGACCGGGTAGGCCAGGGCCGCCAAAAGAATCATGGGCAGGAGCACCCAGAACGGAAGCCGGCAGAGGGCGGGAAGGAGCCAGAGGGTGGAGGGGACGCTCCACCAAAGGTAGAGGTGGATCCAGGTCAGGGCGGAAAGAGTGATCAGGAAGCCCTCCCGGGCCGTCCAGTTCAGGGAGAAGTCCCGGATGAAGCTGCTGGCCAGGGCCAGGGCGGAGCACCACAGG
>Ga0181516_10001479_pt1 | contig 17904 bp, 13 predicted proteins | sample PEATcosm2014_Bin_25_FD_121104 | JGI IMG/M metagenome (GOLD analysis project Ga0181516, IMG submission 121104) | Peatland microbial communities from MTU Mesocosm Facility, Houghton, MI, USA - PEATcosm2014_Bin01_10_metaG | ecosystem: Environmental > Terrestrial > Soil > Wetlands > Peat | place... | reverse complement strand
GTGCCGGCTGTACCGGAGCGGTCTCCACTGGCGGACGTGGAACATTCCGCGCTGGCTCCTCACCCCGATTCAGATTCGACGGGGGCTGGTTCACATTTGCAGGAGGTGGCTTCGGGACATTCACCGCCGGTGCAGGAGGAGGCTTTGGTACGTTCGCCGCGGGCTGTCCCGCTGGAGGACGTCCAAACGTATCGGTGCCCTTCGGAGGATTGGTCACCGCGGACCTTCCACCTGCAGGCTGGCCACTCACAACAGGAGGTCCACCATTCGCCGGAACTCGCACAGGCTGTGCACGAGGCGCAGGAGCGGGATTGCTCGCGCGGATTTGTGCCTGTTCCGCAGGACGAAGTGGCATGCCGCCTGATTTCTCCAGCAATGGCCGCTGCTGATCGAAAGTTACCGGGCGCGGAGGTGGAGGCGTCTTGGCAACCACCTGACGCGGCGTAATCATGCGTTGTGGCACTGCAGCCGGAGCGTGTCCGCCCAGCACGGCTGCCTTCGTTGGCACCACGGCTGCCGAGGTCATTGCGCTTCCATGTCCCACCGCATTTGCCGGCACCACAATGGAGTTTCCCCGTATCGGTTTTCCAGAGGCAAACGTCGCACTCGAAACCCCAGTCACTGCGCCGTTCACTCTCGCATTTTCGTATTGAATGTTGTTGACCGTCGTATTGCGGACGTTCACATTGTTCGTCGTGTAGTAATTGTTGATCACCGTCACGTTCACGACGCGCGAGTTCGATATGTTCACATTGCGCGCATACACCGGGCTCACGTGGTACGAAGGAATAAACGGATCATGCCAGCCCAGCGGGAACCATCCCACGCCCCCGCCAATTCCCACGGACACTCCAAAGCTCGGCCCGCCAACCCATGCCACCAACGCCGGAGCGTACACCGGGCGCACTCCCATCGGCCCTGGAATCCATCCCCAACGTCCACCCACAACGGCCCACCGCCCATAGTGGAAAGGCGCAAAGCCCCACGGCGCGTCATCCACCCAGGTCCATCCCCACGGCGACACCCAGGCCCAGTGGCCCTCGCGATAAGGCGCCCATCCCTCATACACCCGCGGATACCAAACCGCCCCATACTCCGGAGCCATGGCCCACGATCCATTGTCGTCAAGATCCTCGTAGCCAATTGTTCCCGCCGCCACATACTGCGCGGAGGGCGAATCAGTTTCTCTACGCTCCCGCACGCCGCACCAGTCGTCAAAGCCATCTGGAGCTGGTGCGCCTGCGCTCTGGTAGGTAAGCGACTGCCCCTGGCTGAAGCTGAACTGCTGGCCGCTGCGCACTCTGACCGCGTCGCCTTGCCCAGTCGCCTCGCCATCGCCGTGCCGCACGGTGATCCAGCTCTGGTCCTGATCTGGCTGCACGTCAAAGCGGTACCGCCCAGGCCGTTCCACCGTATACGCAAAGTTCGGCGTATCCACTTCCACAATCTCTCCCTGATTCAGGAATCGCACCGAAAGCTCCAGCGTGCCCTGATCCAGCTCTATCTGTGCTGTCTGGTCATCCAGATTCGTCAGCGTCACGCTGGTTTCGCTGCCCAGCCGCATTGCTGCTGAGCCCATCGTAAGTTCTGCCCGGCTGCCCTGGTCCACCCAAACACGGTCCGCAGTCGTCAATGGACGGTTCAAGTTCGCCAGAACCCAGTCGTCTACTCCGCCAGGTTGCAGCGACACCTGCCCGTCCACGTACTGCAGCCGCATAACCCGGCTGGGCGGATCGCCCGGCGCATCCTGTCCATCTTGCGCAAACATCATTCCGCTAATAAGCAAAACTATTCCAACCAGAAATTTGAACCGCTGGGATGCGTTCATGTTTTCCTCACATTTCAATGCCGGCATTACCGGTGAGCACGAGTTCTACTCCGTGAGATGTTAAAACCCGGCAGACGGAGCAGGGTTTCTCCTGTGCAAAAGAAAACCGCCCCCTGTAGGACGGTCTAGACAATCGCTCTGCAGAGCTCAGGCCACTTGTTCCAGGTTGCGCTCATACTTTCTGTGTCCCAGCATGTGAAAGAAAATTGCGTCATCAAAAAAATGGTTCACTGCAACCACAAACTCCAACTCGCCGAATAGCTCAGCGTCCCAGGTCGGTTCGCGTAACAGATATTGCACAAGGTGATCGCGGCATACCAGCATCGCGTTGACGCACTGGTCCAGAGGAACCCCCTGGCTCGCCCGCCGCATTCCTTGTTGGGTGTAGCTCGCCTCAATGTCGGCCTGCCCGCGGTACAACAACCATCCAGTCAGTTCCTGGAAGAACTCTCGAAAATCAGCCCGCAAGTCCTCGGCGTTCAGCCCACGATACGCCGCAGTCCGCGGGCATTCCCTCAGCTTGCCGACCAGCGAGTCCGCCAGTTCCAGGCTTTTCTCTTCCGCAAATCGTGAAAACCTTACTCCAACCATTGTCGGCTCCCTGTGGCACTGACTTTCCGTACAAGGAATCCAACGGTCCTCCCGCTCGCGTTCTAAAGTCGGCACACGATTTTTTCGCAAAAAACTCCGGAGATGAACTCCGGAGTCTTTCTGCCTATCGCCAAGAACGTGCTATTCGTTTGTCCCGTGACACTTCTTGTACTTCTTCCCACTGCCGCAGGGGCAAGGATCATTTCTTCCCACTTTGTCGCCACGCACAATCTGTTGCACAGCCTCGGCAGGACCGGCTCCAGCACGCTTTGCCTGCTCCAGTTCGCGCGATTTGCGGCGTTGGAATTGCTTCTCCACATCATCGAGTGATGTCTGCATCCGACGCGGCGCGTGGCCGTTATCCCCTGCCTCCGCAGCCGCAACCGCGGAACTCTGAAGTGCCGCGGCATCGCCTGAGCTGCCTGGCTTTTCCGGCTTCACTAGCGTCATCGTGTAGCTGATTTCGTCGCCGTTTTCGTCCACCACCCGCATCATGTACAGGTAGCGAACAGTCTCCTCTTCAAAGTGCTCCATCATTTCTTCGAACAGCGTAAACGACTCGCGCTTGTACTCCACCAGCGGATCGTGCTGCCCATAGCCGCGCAGCCCGATGCCTTCCTTCAGGTGGTCCATCTGAAGCAGATGGTCCTTCCAAAGCTGGTCCAGAACGCTCAGCATGATGACCCGCTCGTGCTGCCGCATCGCGTCCGCGCCAATCAGTTTTTCTTTGGCATCGTAACGCGCAATCAGCCGCTCGAAAATCGCGTCACCCAATTCGTGATGATTCAGCTTCCTCGGTTCCACTCCCTCGGCCAGGAAGTCCACTCCGAAGCGCCCCTTGATCTCGGTCTTCAGCCCTGCGATATCCCAGTTGTCCGGATGCGTCTGCTCGCCCGCGAACTTTTCCAGGACTCCGCCCAGCAGATCTCGCACGTAGTCCTGCTGAATCAGTTCCTTCTGCTCATTGCCTTCCAGCAGTTGTTTGCGGAGCCCATATACTGCCTCGCGCTGCTTGTTCATTACGTCGTCGTACTCAAGCAGATGTTTGCGGGCCTCAAAGTTCTGGCCTTCCACAGCCTTCTGCGCCACTTCGATCCTGCGTGTAATCAACCCCGATTCAATTGGGATGCCTTCTTCCATGCCAAGCTGACGAAGCAGGTTGGAAACCCACTCCTTGGCGAAGATGCGCATCAGGTCGTCTTCCAGCGATAGATAGAAGCGTGACGCACCGGGATCGCCCTGCCGACCAGCGCGTCCACGCAACTGGTTATCGATGCGCCGCGACTCGTGCCGCTCCGTGCCCAGGATGAATAACCCGCCAGCGCCGATCACGTTCGCGTGCTCCACGTCCGTCTCGGCCTTGAACTTCGCCATCAGCTCGGCCCACGTCCCTGCCGGAATGCTGAACTCTTGCCCCTGGTAGTACCAATACGCCGTCGTCGGATCGTCGGGGCGCGCCTCCACCCCTCCGGCCACGGCCTTCACAGCCGTCGCCAATCCGCGCTTCAGCGCCTCCTGTTTGGCCATGAACTCAGCATTCCCGCCCAGCAGAATGTCCGTGCCACGTCCTGCCATGTTGGTGGCAATCGTCACCATTCCGTATCGTCCGGCCTGGGCTACGATTTCGGCTTCGCGCTCGTGATACTTCGCATTCAGCACAACGTGCTTGATGCCTTTTTTCTTCAGCAGATCGCTCAGCCGCTCGGATTTCTCAATCGACGTCGTGCCTACCAGCACCGGTTGCAGCGCTTCGTGAATGCGCGCAATCTCATCGGCCACCGCAAAATATTTTTCCTTCTCCGTGCGGTAAACAACGTCCTTGTTTTCCTGCCGCAGCATTGGTTGGTTGGTCGGAATCACCACCACTTCCAGCTTGTAAATTTTGTCGAACTCGGCCGCTTCCGTCTCCGCCGTACCGGTCATGCCCGCCAGTTTGTGATACATGCGGAAGTAGTTCTGGAAGGTGATCGTCGCCAGCGTCTGGTTCTCGCGCTCGATCTTCACTCCTTCCTTGGCTTCCACCGCCTGGTGCAGTCCATCGGACCAGCGGCGTCCCGGCATCAGGCGTCCCGTGAACTCGTCCACGATGAGCACCTCGCCGTCCTTCACCACGTACTCCACATCGCGCTTGTACAGGTGGTGCGCCTTCACGGCGACTTCCACGTGATGCTTCAAATCCCAGTTTTCCGGGTCCGCGATGTTTTCGATCCCGAGCAGCTTTTCCGTCTTTTCCCAGCCCGCTTCGGTGATCATCGTGTTCTTGTGTTTTTCGTCGACCACAAAGTCGCCGGTATAGATCTTCTCGTTCGGCTCCGCGCCCGGCAGCTCTTCTCCCTGCACAAGCTTCGGGATAATGACGTTGATCTTGGCGTACTTGTCGGTCGACTCCTCGCTGGCTCCGCTGATAATCAGCGGCGTTCGCGCTTCGTCGATCAGGATCGAGTCAACTTCGTCCACGATGCTGAAGTAATGCCCGCGCTGTACGCAGTCCTTCAGGTCGAACTTCATGTTGTCGCGCAGATAGTCGAAGCCAAACTCGTTGTTGGTTCCGTATGTAATGTCTGAGCCGTAGGCGGCCTTGCGCTGATCGTCATCCAGGTCGTGGACGATCACGCCCACCGTCAGTCCCAGGAAGCTGTACAGCTTGCCCATCCACTCTGAGTCGCGTTTGGCCAGGTAGTCGTTCACCGTGACTACATGAACCCCGCGACCTGCTAGCGCATTCAGGTAAACCGGCAAGGTCGCGACCAGCGTTTTGCCTTCACCGGTCTTCATCTCGGCGATTCGTCCGGAATGCAGCACCATGCCGCCAATCAGTTGCACGTCGAAGTGGCGCATATTCAGCGCGCGTCGTCCTGCCTCGCGCACCACGGCAAATGCCTCTTCCAAAATCGCGTCCAGCGTCTCCCCGATGGCTGCGTGCTGCTCTTTTTCCCAGAGCTTGCGCCGGTCTGCGTCCAACTCTTCGTCCTTCGGCTCCTGCAATTGCGCCAGACGGTCCTGCACCCGCCGCCGGAATTCCTCGGTCTTGGCGCGCAACTCGGCATCGGACATCTTGCGTATCTCGGGTTCCAGCGCGTTGATCTTTGCCACCCTCGGCAGCAACTTCTTAACTTCGCGCTCGTTGTGAGTCCCGAAGACTTTCGCGATCAGAGAATTTATCAATTCTTTATCCTTCAATTACTTACCGGGAAATCACCCGATGTTTCACATTCTTGCGGGCCAGCCTGACACACACCGCACCATGGAAAAGCCTACCATATCAGCCCCTACCCAATCTCATACCCTACTTCCCCACCCTTAACCTGACAAGGAAGCTCCTTCGCGGATAATATCAATGGCGCGTCCAGCATCCCCGGACGACTTCTCCAACGTTAGGTGGCATCGCTTGATAGTCGGCGTTCCAAAAGAGATTAAAGATCACGAGACCCGTGTCGGCATCACTCCCGCTGGGGCAAAAGCCCTGGTGGATGCACAGCACAAAGTACTGGTTCAGGCATCTGCCGGAGAGCTCTCCGCCTTCCCTGATTCCGAATACATCGCAGCCGGTGCCGAAATCGTCCCCAGCGCCGCCCAGCTCTGGGCAGCCGCCGAACTAATCGTCAAGGTCAAGGAGCCCGTGCCCGCCGAATATCCTTATTTCCGCGACGGCCTTGCGCTATTCACTTACCTGCATCTCGCTCCCGCCCCGGAGCTGACCGATCATCTCCTGAGCAAGAACGTTACTGGCATCGCCTATGAGACCATTCGCGACAAGTTCGGCGCCTTGCCGCTTCTCACACCCATGTCTGAGGTCGCAGGCCGCATGTCAGTCCAGATCGGAGCTACCTACCTCCAAACCGAACACGGTGGACGAGGACTGCTGCTCGGCGGCGTCCCAGGAGTCCCTCCAGCCAACGTTTGCGTAGTCGGCGGCGGAATCGTCGGCACCAATGCCGCGCGAGTCGCCATGGGTTTCGGCGCGAAGGTCACCATCGTGGATCTCAACCTGAATCGCCTGCGCGAACTGGATGACATCTTCAACGGCCGTCTCTACACCCTCGCCTCCAACTCCTATAACCTAACGCGCGCCGTGCAGGAATCCGACCTGGTCATTGGTGGCGTTCTCATTCCCGGCGCAACCGCACCCAAAATCGTCACCCGACAGATGGTGAGCCAGATGAAGAAAGGCGCAGTCATAGTCGATGTCGCGATTGACCAGGGAGGATGTGTCGAAACCGCCCATCCCACCACTCACAGCGACCCGTCCTATACCGAATGTGGAGTCGTGCACTACTGCGTCACCAACATCCCTGCCGCCGTTCCGCACACCTCGACTCTCGCCCTCACCAACGCCACGTTTCCCTATGTGATGAAACTGGCAAAACACGGTATCCAGCAAGCTCTACGCTCAGACAAGGACATCCACGATGGTGTGAACACTTACCTGGGAAAGATCACCTACAAAGGAGTCGCCGAATCTCAAGGCAAGCCCTGGACCCCGCTTTCCGCACTGGGCTAGCCGAGCGGATTCGGAAGTGAAGGGAAATCGGGCGCCCTACCCTTCCGTCATCCTTTGGCGGAGGGTGGGTCGTTGACTTTCCTTCTTTACATCAACCCCGTAGCTCGTGCCACGGTCAGCGCCTCAATCGCAGCTCCGCGAGCCCCCGCCGTATCTCCGTTCGGCATCGAGTAAATAGGAATCCCCGCCTGCTCCTCGCGCTGGGTCGGCATCCCTTTCTTGATCTCACTCAGGAACCATTGCCCGAACTCCGGACTCGCCTCCAGCACGCCGCCGCCAACAATAAACGCATCGGGATCGAACGTATTCACCATCACGTCGCAGAACAGTCCAATCGCATGAGCCTGTACCCGGAAGATCTCGCGGCAAAGTTCGTCTCCCTTATCCGCCATGCCGCGCACCGCTTTCGCCGCCACGTGCGCATCGTTCCCCTTGCCCAGTTCGTGTCCCGGATACTTCGCCAGGAAATACGGCAGCAGCGTCCTCTCAATGGCCGTCAGGGATGCAAGGGACTCCAAGTCTCCCACGCGTCCGCAGTTGCAGTGCGGCACAAGCCCCTCTATCCCGTGAATGGATTGATAGGGCACCAGGCAGTGACCCAGCTCTCCGCCAAAGCCCACGCGCCCTTTCAGTACCTCGCCGTTGATGATCACGCCTCCGCCGGTCCCCGTCCCAATCACGATTGAAATCGAGGTCTCTTTGCTGTTTGCTCCAAACAGTGAGAAGTGACCCCAAAGCGCTCCGGCGTTCGCGTCATTCAAATAGGTCACGGGCCGGTTCAGCTTGTGTGCCATCGCCGCGCGAATATCAAAGCCCTTCCACTTTTCGTGCATGAAGTTTGTGGAACCCCGCGCGCTCAGCACTCCCGCCGCGCTCGCCGGACCCGGCGTATCCAACCCCACGGCCACAATGTCCTCCACGGACACGCCCGCCAGTTTCGCCGCAATCTTCAGCCCATCTTCAATCTGTTGGAGGCAAACGTCCGGTCCCTGCTTTGTCAGCGCCGGATGCTCGCACAGTCCTTCGATAAGAAATTTCTCGTCCTTATTAACCAACGTATAGTTGATTGCCGTTCCGCCAAGATCGACTCCAGCTACTATCTGCACAGCGTCTCTCTCCAGTAATCCGTAATTGCCCACTCCGCCCTAGCCTAGCACCGCTTGTACTCCACTCAACCTCGGGGCACAAGAAAAGCGGTGCAGGTTTTCCTGCACCGCTTTTCTTGCGTCTTAACCGAATGAACTACTTCGCCAGCTCGTATCCCGAGAAGAAGAAGCTGAGTTCAAAGCGCGCCGTATCTTCCGCGTCCGAACCGTGTACCGCGTTGTTCTCGATGTTGGCGGCGTGCTTTTTGCGGATCGTTCCTTCTGCCGCGTTCGCCGGATTCGTAGCGCCCATCAGTTTGCGCCAGTCGGCAATTGCGTTCGCCTTTTCCAGCGCCAGCACAACCACCGGGCCACTGGTCATGAATGCTGCCAGCGAATCAAAAAACGGTTTACCCACATGCACCGCATAAAATGCGGCTGCCTGGGCCTTCTTCAGGTGCAGCATCTTCAATCCGATGATGCGGAACCCGTTGCTTTCAATGGTGGCGATGATGTCGCCGGCTGCGCCCTTGGCTACTGCGTCGGGCTTCACAATGGCAAGCGTGCGTTGCAAGGTTTCCATAATATTCCTGACTTGTTTATATGCTGTGCGAACGGCTGCCAAGCTGGCCAGCCGCACGGCTGATACCAGCTTAACAGCTTCGCATTCGACTTACCTTTACCGCTTCACGCCCATGGCTTCCAGCAGTGTTTCGCCCATCAGCGCGGGAGACTTCACAATATGCACACCCGCGGCCTTCAGAGCCTTGAACTTCTCCTCGGCCGTGCCTTTGCCTCCGCTGATGATCGCTCCGGCGTGACCCATACGGCGTCCCGGAGGAGCCGTCTGTCCGGCAATGAAGCTCACCACCGGCTTCTTCACGTGCGCCTTGATGTACTCCGCGGCTGTCTCTTCCGCGTTGCCGCCAATCTCGCCGATCATGATGATTGCTTCTGTTTCGGGATCAGCCTCAAACAGCGCCAGCGCGTCCACAAAATTCGTGCCGATAATCGGATCGCCGCCAATTCCAATCGCCGTCGATTGTCCCATCCCAAGCTGTGAAACCTGGTGCACCGCCTCATAGGTCAAGGTGCCCGAGCGCGACACAATTCCAATCTTGCCCTGCCGGTGAATGTTCCCCGGCATAATGCCGATCTTGCATTTTCCCGGCGAAATAATTCCCGGGCAGTTCGGCCCAATCAAACGGGACTTCTTGCCCTCCATAAAGCGCCAGGCAGTCACCATATCGCGTGCCGGAATCCCTTCCGTGATGCACACAATCAGCGGGACTTCCGCGTCCACGGCTTCCATGATGCCGTCTGCCGCAAATGGCGGAGGCACAAAAATCACCGTGGCGTTCGCCTTCGTGCTCTCCACGGCATCCGCCACAGTATTGAAGACCGGCCAGCCCTCGTGAACCGTTCCACCCTTGCCCGGAGTCACTCCGCCCACAACTTTCGTTCCGTACTCGGCGCAAGCTTTAGCGTGGAAAGTTCCTTCGCGGCCCGTGAGGCCCTGCACGATCAATCTAGTGTTCTGATCTACAAGTATGCTCATTGCTTATCTCCCCGCCGCTGCGGCAACAACCTTCTCCGCCGCGTCTTTCATGGTTTGCGCCACAATGAAGTTCAATCCGCTGGCCTGCAGAATCTCGCGGCCCTTTTCCACGTTCGTTCCTTCCAGTCGCAGCACAATCGGCAACTGGATGTTCGTCTTTCGCGCCGCTTCCACCACGCCATTGGCCAGGGTATCCACGCGAAGAATGCCGCCGAAGATGTTGATCAGCACGGCCTTCACATTCTTATCCGCAAGCAGAATCTCAAACGCGTGCGTGACCTGCTCGGCATTTGCGCCGCCGCCCACATCCAGGAAATTCGCTGGCTCGCCGCCTGCAAACTTGATGATGTCCATCGTCGCCATGGCTAGTCCCGCGCCATTCACCATGCAGCCTACAGTGCCATCCAGCTTGATGTAGTTGAGGTTGTACTTGCTGGCTTCCACTTCAAGCGGATCTTCTTCGGTGATATCCCGCAACTCTTTCTCGTCGATGTGGCGATACAGAGCGTTGTCGTCGAAGTTCACCTTTGCGTCGAGCGCAAACACCCGCCCATCCGTCGTGGTTATGAACGGATTGATCTCGAATAGCGAGGCGTCCGTCTCTTCGTAAGCCTTGTACAGTGCCAGCATGAACTTCACCGCAGGAGCGATGAACTCCGGCTTCAGTCCCAGCTTGAACGCTATCTTTCGCGCCTGAAACGGCTGCATCCCAATCGCCGGATCAATGTATTCCTTGATAATCGCGTCCGGATCCTTGGCCGCAACCACTTCAATCTCCATGCCGCCCGCCTTGGACGCCATGAACACCGGACGCGACACGGCACGATCCAGCAGAATGCCAAGGTACAGCTCGCTGGCGATCGGCAGTGTCTCTTCCACCAGCAGCCGACGAACCTTCTTGCCCTCTGGTCCAGTCTGGTGCGTTACGAGTTGCATGCCGAGAATCTTTCCCGCCAGCTCCGCCGCCTGCTCGTAGCTTTTGGCAATCTTTACGCCGCCGCCCATCCCGCGGCCTCCGGCGTGAATCTGCGCCTTCACCACCACCCCGGTGGCGCCTGCGGCCATTAGATCCTTCGCGGCGCGTTCTGCCGCTTCGCGCGACTCAACCATCGCGCCCCGCGGAACCGCCACCCCATATTTTGAGAGAATAGCTTTCGCTTGATACTCGTGAATTTTCATAGATGCATTCTCATTCCTTGATTTCTCACGGACGAATCCTCGTTCACTTCTTAAGCTGGAATTGAAAGACGCTGCAAGCCCACGCTTGCCTCGCCCATTGGAATGCCTGGACGGACACACCCTCACGCACATCCGCCAGCGGAGCTCTTTGCCTGTCCAAAGGAATACGGCCGCGTTTCCGCCCACCGCGCTAAGAACGGATGATTATAGTAGTCGCCACCGGAATCCACAAAGCAGATTCGCGAAACACCCTCCTCGATTGGATCGATTGGGCCTGCTATACCACCGCATTGATGTCCGCGTTCTCCAGTACTCCGCGTCCGCCGCCGCGCCGAGCCACTGCCAGCATGGCTCGTCCCACCTGTTCCGTCGTCGTGACGTACGGCGGAAACCAGCGCCTCCCCAGCGTCAGCAACGGCCCGAGAATGTCATAAAAGAACTGGTAATAGGCCGTCTTCGACCGTATCCCGTACAGCGGTTGAATCACCGCCGGACGGAACATATAGGCTCCCTTGAAAGGCATTCGCAGCAGTTCGTTTTCGGCCGCGCCCTTCACCCTCGCCCACATCACGCGACCCTGTTCGCTGCTATCTGCCCCCGCACCGGTCACAAACACGAACGTCATCGCCGGATTCAATCTCGCCAGTGTCCCGGCCACGGCCAGCGTCATTTCGTAGCTGATCCGGCGATACTCCGCCTCGCTCATTCCAATCGACGAGACGCCCAGGCAGTAGAAACAGGCGTCATACCCGCTCAATTGCCCCTCCAAGGAACTCATATCAAAGAGGTTCTCATGAACGATCTCCTGCAGCTTTTCATTTTGGATACCGGTCGCCTTTCGCCCCACGGTCAATACCCGCTCCACATCTGGGGCCAGCAGACACTCCCGCAACACCCCTGCGCCCACCATCCCCGTCGCGCCAAACAGAATTACTTTCATCCCTGCTCCCCTCGGACAGATGTGCCCCCAGCCCGCCCCTACGTATCAGCACAATCTTTTTTAATTGGCGTTTTCATCTCTGGATGCAACTCTGGCCGCACCATTGTGAATCAACCAGAGTGGAATCCGGAGTACGTGAAACAATATGAAAAATATCTACTACTTCGGCGCACGCTTCAGAGTCTCTCTCCCACGAGCCTTCCACGACGCGGGACACACATTGCTGCGCGTCCCTTACGCCCAGGGTCTCCAGGAACTCAAGTCCGGCGCCCCAAACTGCACCGCTGTCGTACTCGAGTGGCGCTCCAAACGCGATCAGCAGGTCATTGCCCAGGCAAAAGCTCACCGCGTCCCCATCCTGGTAATTACCGCCAAACTCGTCGCCGCCGTCGAGTCCGTTGGACCTGCAGCCGATCTCTACCTCGAAAAGCCCGCTCTCGACCACGAGGTCGTCTCCATGATGCTCGATCTGATGACAACCACCCGCGTCGCAGCTGCGGTCGCCTCAGCGACAAAGCAGTACTCCTCATTGCCCGTATCAGGAAGATAATCATTCGTTCCCGCTTCGGTTTCCGTCTGCAGCCCATCCTTTCGGAGTAATCTTGTGCCTGTAAAAAGGAGAGTCCCTCGTGCCAGCAAAATACTTGGTCAAGAGTCTCATTCTGCTCGTCTTTGTGCTCTGTGCCCTCGGCGCATGGGCGCAAATGCCTAACCCATATGGCCCACCGATCAGCCTGGAAGCTGCAAAGGCACCCGCCGCAGCCGCCCTGGCCGAAGCCGCCAAAAACAAGTGGACCATGGCCGTCGCCATCGTCGACACCAGCGGCAATCTGATCTATTACGAAAAAATGGACAACACGCAGATCGCGAGCGCCACAGTCGCTATTGAGAAGGCTCGATCCGCCGTCCTCTATAAGCGCCCCACCAAGGCGATGCAGGACGCATTGGCCGCCGGAGGCAATGGTCTCCGCATCCTTCGGCTCCATGACGCAATCCCCGTCGAGGGTGGAATCCCCCTCATCATCGACGGCAAAATCGTCGGTGCAATCGGCGTCTCAGGAGACACCAGCGACCACGACGGTATCTGCGCCACGGCCGGCGCGGCGGTCATCAATAAGTAATCTGAAATGCACTCGGCGCTGCGGGAGAGCGGCTCTATTTTCGCCGTTCTTCCCAGCGCCTTTGTTCTTCCAGATCGTGAATCATTTCCTCATAACTCTCGCCCATCGCCCGCACGGAATACTGCTCCTGCACCCATTGCCTGCAATTTAGTGCGCGGATTCCGTCCAGCGTCGTGCATGCCCGCGCCATCTCATCCACGCTGTTCACCAGGAAGCCAGTGTCCTTCGTCACCACTTCTTTCAGCGCTCCCACGCTGAAGGCAATCACCGGAGTCCCGCACGCCATCGCTTCCAGCGCAACCAGTGAGGTTGTCTCCGCAACCTGGGAGGTCACCAGCAACGCCCGCGCCTCGCTCAGTAACTTCACTTTCTCTGTAAACGAAGGCAACTCCACAAAGCGCACCTGGTCGTGATCGATGCGCGGCTTGACCTCCCGCTCCCAGTACTGCTGGTGCCACGCAAAGGGATACACCTGCCCCGCCACAATGATCGGCACTCCCGCCTTTTTCGCTGCGTCAATTGCCAGGTGCGGAGCCTTCTCCGGACAGATTCTTCCAAGCCACATCACGTAATCCGCCCGTCGTTTGCCAACCGGAAAACGCTTCACATCAATCCCGTTTCGCACCACGGGCATCATCCGCGGGAGGTCCTTGAACTCCGCCTTCTGGCTCTCGCTCACGCAATTGAAGTACAAATTCTTCGCAGGGTTCTCGAAGATTCCCTCCGGATAAAGGCTGCGCGGCAAGTGCAGTGTAGCCAGAACCGGCAAGTTCACCTTCGCCGCATGGCGGAAGAAATGCCCGCTATGGTCCAGCACCACGTCGAAGTTGCCATTAGCGCATGCTGACAACACGCGCTCCGTATGTTCACGCTCGCGCTCGTCAATTCCGTCGCGGATCAATTTGGTGATCTCGCCCGTCGCAATCAGCTTCCCGCGCAGCTCAGAACCGGCGCACGCCGCAACTTCGGTCTGCGAACCTCTCTCTGCCAACTCTTTTTCCAACGCCCAAAGTATCTGTTCCGCACCTCCCGCGCTCCTCTCGCTGACCGGCAGCAGAGGATACGCAACCATCAATACACGTCTCAATCCCGGGCCTCCAGAAACTCTGCAAATTTTGCGCTAACCTCGCGCGCGCTCATCCACCAATGCCACTGTTCGTAGTTCGTCAGCCCCGCATGAGGAGCTCTGGAATAATCGTACTTCACCTGCGGGCGAAGCACTTCCCGCCGCGCATCGAATGTCTGCAGAAAATCGCCCTGCGATTTATATTCCGCGCACATCGCTCTCTTGCGCTCCAACTCGCCCTCGCTGATCTCCACCGCACACTCTTCGCCACTCTCGCTTAGAAAGCGCTGTATCCGTAACTCACTTTCGCCGCCCTCCGTCCCGCTTTGCCGCGAATAGACTGCGGCCTCCCACACAGGCACCGCGAAACGCTCTCCCAGTCGTGCCGCCAGCAGGCTGCAACTGTCATGATCCGGATGCCCGCCTTCATAGGCCAGCGTCGCAATCGCCTCCGGACGCAATTGCTCCACGAAAGGCTCAAGCCGCGCCCAAGCAGCATTCAAATTCAGAAACAGCCGCTGATCCTCCAGCCGCTCATCCTCTTCTGCCAGCAACACTGGCCGCCCCACACCTATCGCCTGCATAGCCCGCCGCGCCTCTTCCTTGCGCACCGCCCGGTAAGCCTCTCGCGATCCGAACCGTCCCCAGAAGTATTCATCCCGAGGCGCTCCGTCGGTGGCAATCACCACCACCGCCTCGCGCACCTTCTGCATTAGTGCGCCATAAGCCACGCTCTCATCGTCCGCGTGCGCCACCAGCACCAATACTCGCCCAGTCAGTTCGGTCTTCCAGTCAGCCATCTGTCGTCTTGCTCCGGCCCTTGCTCTTCACTTTGAAACCTTGAAACTCGAAACTTTGAGACCTGTCTTCCCTACTCCGGCTCGGCCTCTTCTTTACCCGGAACCTTCCTCGCCGTTGGGTCTGCCACCCTTGTTGGCTGCCCCACCTGCTGCGCCGCAATCGCCAGAAAGTACGCATGCCAGAACGGATCTTCAATCCCGTTCAACTGCGTTGCAATCGTGGCGGGCGAGGCATAGGCCGCAAGCGAAATCAGAGCCCAGGACTGCCCATCCGGAGAACTGCACTCCGCGCACGCCCCGGCCTGGTACTTGGAGTTCACCACCACCACTCCCCGGGCAATCACTGCGCGCAGCGCATCCGGCCCGCGCCGCTCTCGCATGGCGTCCGCCAGTTCCCGAAAGGCTGCCCGCAAATCTGCATCCACCTTCGGAACGTCCATCTGTACCGCAACCCGCTCGGCCCGCACTGCAATCAGCTCAGGAGCCATCTTCCGCGCCTCTTCGTAGGCCTTCGGAGCCGAGATTCGCACATTGTTCAGCGCCGCTACGACGAGCCTTTTCTGCTCCTGCGTGAGCGGGACATTCTCATTCTCGGAGAACTTCCTGAGCTGTCCCACCACGGCCCGCCCAGCACCTTCCGCCGTGTCTTCGTAGATTGCCTCCATCGCCGCTGCCTGTTGCAGCAGACTCGCGAAATCGCTCACTCCGAACAGCCCCTCTTTTCCCTTCGCAAAGATCGCCAGCACCTGCTGGAAGTAGTCCTCTGCCGCATCCCCGTCAGGACGTAACCTGGCCAGCGCCATCGCACTCGCACTGTAGGGGAAGCCACCTTGCTCGCTCCATCGCCGCCCATGCGCCAGCAGAGTCTGCGCGCCAGCAGCGGGATGATGCTGCATATACCCGGCAAACACCAGTCGCGCCGCCATGGTTCGCGCATCTGCCCGGTCACCTTGCGGCTCCGGCGGCAGCGAATCCAGTAGCTCAAGCGCTTCGTCCGTGTCGTAGAAAGCCAGCCGTGCAGCCGCCGTGGCAATCACCGCATTGCGCGCGTCGTTCGCATCCGCTCCATCACCGTAGGGCATCTGCTGCCCCAGCCGAAACAGTTCCGCAGCCCACTCCTTCTTCTCCGTCGACATCAGCTCGGGACGCATCGTGTACAGCAGGCGTGTCATCAGCGCCACTCGACGCTGCACCTCCAGGTTCCGTGCCAGTGCATAGGAGTTCCGCGCCATCTGCTGCGCCAACTCCATCTGCGCCCGGCTCACCACCGGAGCGCTCTTCCTTGCCGCCGCGTGCTTCTTCTTTTTCGCTGCCGCTGTGGTGGCCGTTGCCACACCCGGCAGCACAAGCAGCAGTAGCGCCGCTGCAATCCATTTAATTCGCAGTTGATTCCACATCACAAAAGCTGCTCTCCCGCAGATGCTACAATCCCGCTCATGTCCAAGGCTCGTGCAAAGAAGATAAAACTCTTGTTGCTGGATGTCGATGGTGTCATGACAGACGGTACCATTTTCCTCTTCCCTGCTGCTGCAGTACCCCAACCGCCCTCGGCTGACACTCGCAGCAAGGCCGAATCTGGCGGCTATGCAATCGCCAGCAATGACATGGTAGAGGCCAAAGGCTTCAATGCCCATGACGGCACCGCATTCTCGCTCGCTCGCCTCGGCGGCCTCAAGACAGGACTCATCACCAAGCGCATCTCGGAAACCGTACGCCTCCGCGCCCGCGATCTCAAAATCGAGCACGTCTACCAAGGTGCAGCCAACAAGTTGCTCGCTTTTGAGGACGTATTGAAAAAGGAGAATCTCAAGCCCGAGCAGGCAGCTTTCGTCGGAGATGACATCATCGATCTGCCCGTCATGCGTGCCTGCGGCCTGGCCTTCGCCGTCGCCAACGCCCGGGAAGATGTGAAGGACGAGGCGCACGTCATCACCGACCATCGCGGAGGCGAAGGAGCTGTCCGCGACGCTGTCGAATACATCCTGAAAGCACAGGGCTCGCTCGCCCGCTGCGTAGACGCCTACATCTCCGACCGCACCTCGATCGAAGAAAAGTTCCAGTAAGCAAAAAAAGCCCACCGGCCTACTCAGCCGGTGGGTCACCGTTTCCCCTGAGAACGTTTTCGTTTCAGAACGTTCCGCTTCAGGAGGCTCTGAAACAATTAGAATCGCCTCGCTAAAATAAGTTGTCTCTTTCAAAATTATTTTTCGATAATACTCGCGGCCTAAAACTCGCCCTCCCACCGAGCCACTACCACCGTCGCCAGGCAGTTTCCCAGTACGTTCACTCCCGTTCGTCCCATGTCCATCAACTGATCAATGCCCAGCAAGATGAACACCGGCTCAACCGGCAATCCAAAGCTACTGACGGTCCCCAGCAGAATCACCAGCGATGCGCGCGATACTCCCGCCACTCCCTTGCTCGTCAGCATCAAGGTCAGCATCAGCAGCAACTGCTGCCCCAGTGAAAGATGAACCCCCGCCGCCTGCGCAACGAACATAGCCGCCAGCGACAAGTACAGCGTGCTCCCGTCCAGGTTAAAGCTGTACCCAGTAGGCATCACGAAGGCCACCACCTGCCTCGGCACTCCCAACTCTTCCATCCGTTCCATCGCTACCGGCAGTGCCGCTTCGCTGCTCGACGTGGCGAAGGCAATCGACACCGGCTCCGCCACCGCCTTCAAAAACCGCCGCATCGGAACCCGCGCCACCAGCGCTACCGGAAGCAGCACGCCCAGCACAAACACCGCCAGCGCTGCATACAACGTCGCCAGCAACCGCGCCAGGTTGCCCAGCACGCCAAGCCCCGTGGAAGCCACCGTGTAAGCCAGCGCCGCCCCTGCGCCAATCGGGGCAAAGTACATCACCATCTTCGTGAACTTGAACATCACCTCTGCCAGCGACTCCACCACCGCCAGCAGCGGACGCCGCCTCTCCGCGCTCACCATTGCCAGCGCGAACCCGAACAGCACAGCAAACACCACCACCTGTAGCACCTGTCCCTCGGCCACGCTCTTGGCAATGTTTTCGGGAAAGATGTGCAGTATCGTCTCCACCAGCGTCAGCTTCTGCGTAGGCAGCGCATCGCCCATCGCCGCGCCGCCCAGGTGAATCCCCACTCCCGCCTGTGAAAGATGAATCGCAACCAGTCCAATCGCCAGCGCAAATGTAGTGAGGACCTCAAAGTACACAATGGCCTTCACTCCCATCCGCCCCACCTGCTTCAGGTCGGCGTG
>Ga0181516_10001477_pt1 | contig 17917 bp, 14 predicted proteins | sample PEATcosm2014_Bin_25_FD_121104 | JGI IMG/M metagenome (GOLD analysis project Ga0181516, IMG submission 121104) | Peatland microbial communities from MTU Mesocosm Facility, Houghton, MI, USA - PEATcosm2014_Bin01_10_metaG | ecosystem: Environmental > Terrestrial > Soil > Wetlands > Peat | place... | reverse complement strand
GAGGTTGATCAGGCCATGCCGCGGCAGCTCGACATTGGCCTCGTAGGCCTCGCGTTTCAATTCCTTGAGCATCGTCGTCCTTCGTCTGCGTCCGCGCCCTCAGGCGCGGAAACCGTTCGCCAAGTGATAATAGACCTCGTTGTTGCGCAAGTCCTGCTTGAACCCAGACCGCCGCGTGTCGGCGCCGATCGGTCGTCGTGCGTCGGCGTCAAGCGCGTCCTCGCCGTCTCGGGCGACGGCGAAATCGGCGCGCGCCGCCGCGGAGATCGCCGGCCCGAACGCGCCGGTCCGCCTCGACCCGGCGCCGCGGCGCGAACGGCGCCCTAGCGTCGGCCGCCGTCGCGCAAGAAGGCCTCGAACGCGCGAAGCGTCGTCGTCGATACGTAGTGCTCGATGCCCTCGGCGTCCGCTTCGGCCGCCTCGCGCGGCGCGCCGATCGCGATCAACACGTCGACCACCAGGCGATGACGCTGATGCACGCTCTTGGCCATGGCGAGGCCGGCCTCGGTGAGGAAGATCCCGCGATAGGGGCGCGACGTCACAAGCCCCTCGCGCTTCAGCCGCGCGATGGTCTTGGAGACGGTCGGGTGGGCGACGCCGAGCCGACGGGCGATGTCGGCCATGCGCGCCTCGCCGGTGGCGGCGATCAGGTCGGCGATCAGTTCGGTGTAGTCTTCGAGCATCGCCGCCGAGCGCGCGGTGCGCGCCTTGCCGAAGCGCCGCGCCTGCGCCGCCTCGGTTGCAACCTGCGGGCTTTCGGACGTCCGCCCCTTTCGGCTTTCCCTCGTCGTCAAACCGCCCTCGCTCAATTCTTCGCGATCGCGAAACGAAATCTCCGGCGACACCGTGTCACCGTCATTATTAATATGCAGCCAAGGCTGCAACGTGCAATCGGCATTTTGTCGCGGCGAACCGGTCACGCCGTCGCGCCCTTTCACAGCCTATTGACTATGACGTAGCTATGGCTATATTCTTCATCCAAGGCATAAAACATTCGAGACATGTGCGAGGGCCAATGAGCGACATTGCTGCGCCGATGGGACTGACGGATCGGACCGTCGAAGGAATTCGCGATGTGCTGGCGGGCAAGGCGGGCCGGTTCCGCCCGTTGCTGTTCGCCGGGCCGGCGGTGATCGCCTCGATCGCCTACATGGACCCCGGCAATTTCGCCACCAATATCCAGGCCGGCGCGAAATACGGTTATGCGCTGCTGTGGGTCGTGCTCTTGGCCAACGTGGTCGCGATGCTGTTCCAAGCGCTGTCGGCCAAGCTCGGCATCGTCACCGGGCGCAATCTGGCGGAGATGTGTCGCGACCATTTTCCGCTGCCGGTCGTTTACGCCTTGTGGATCGTCAGCGAAGTTGCGGCGATGGCGACCGACCTCGCCGAATTCCTCGGCGGCGCCATTGGCCTTTCGCTGTTGCTGCACGTTCCGCTCGTCGCCGGCATGGGCGTCACGGCGATTCTGACCTACGGCATCCTGATGTTCGAAGGACGGGGGTTCCGCCCGATCGAAATCATCATCGGCTCCTTAGTCGCCGCCATCGCGCTCTGCTATCTCGCCGAAATCTTCATCGCGCCGGTCGACTGGGCCGCGGCGGGCCTCGGTTCGGTTGCGCCGCAATTTCCCGACGCCGGCGCGCTGACGATCGCCGTCGGCATCGTCGGCGCGACGATCATGCCGCATGCAATCTTCCTGCACTCCGGCCTCACGCAGAACCGGGCGCCTGCGCGCAACGACGGCGAACGCCGGAAATTGCTGCGCTTCTCCAACATCGAGGTCCTCATCGCTCTGGCGGTCGCCGGGCTCGTCAATATGGCGATGGTGGTGATGGCGGCCAGCGCGTTCCACGAGGGCCATAGCGACGTCGCCGAGATCGAGACCGCCTATTCGACGCTGACGCCGCTGCTCGGCGCGGGCGCGGCGGGCGCGTTCCTGACTGCGCTGCTGGCGTCCGGCCTATCGAGCTCGGCAGTTGGCACCATGGCCGGTCAGATGATCATGCAGGGCTTTGTCGGCTTCCGCATCCCGATCATTGTCCGCCGCCTGGTGACGATGATTCCCGCTTTCATCGTCGTCTGGCTCGGCGTCAATTCGACCAACGCGCTCGTCATCAGCCAGGTCGTCCTGAGCATCGCTCTACCCGCGCCGGTCATCGCGCTGCTGATGTTCACCCGCCGCAAGGACATCATGGGCGCCTTCGCCAACAGCCGACTGACCAATGTCGCGGCGATCGTGGGGACGATCGCGATCCTTACGCTGAACGCAATCCTGCTGCTGCAGACTTTTGGGGTCGATATTCCAGGACTGCCGAGCAGCTGATCGGCCCGCCCATCCTTTGACGCCGCCGCTTCGCGCCCAGTCTGCGTGAGGCGGCGCGTGTCTGAGGCCGGGCCGCGCGCGTTGCGTTGTGCGCCCGGCGCCCTCCTTCCGCGCGTTCCGCGTCGACTTGCTGTTGGCGCGTCGACCCCGAAACCGGCCGGGTCACGGCCTGGCCGACTGGTCGTTCGAGGCCGTCGACGATCTGGGCGCAGGCGCGGGCGCGACCCCTCCGCGGCGCCGGCGGGCGTCAAGCCGGCAGTCCGCCTGCGCGCGCAAACCGAACGGCGTCGCCGGGCGTGTGGCGGCGCCGATTTTACGGTTGACAGAAACGCTTCAGAGGGCCAGTAGGCGATCGTCGACGGGAAATTCGTTTCCGTCGTCGGCGCTTAACTCAATCATAGAGACATGGGCAGTACCATCTCGGGCGGCGCGATCGCGGACAGGTTCGTCGATCCGTCGCCGTTGGACATCGATAGCGTCCACGGGCCGGAATCCCGTGCGCGAGGCGTCTTGCGGGCCTGAGGCTCGCGGCCCCCTCGTCTTCCGGCTTTGGACGAAACCAAAGATCGGAAGCGAGCCATGAACCAGCTCTCCGCAAACCAGATCGATCGCCGGGTGATCGATCTCGGCGTTCGCCGCCAGGCGGCTTCGAACCTGCGTCGCCTCGCCGCGTCGCGCGTGAACCTGCGCGCCGCCGCCGCCGGCCCGATCGCCTGCCGTTGGCGGCGCGATTCGGAGACCGGGGCGTTGCTCTGCGTCTGGACGGTTTCCCCGGGCGCGCGCGAGCCCGCCTCGCCAGTTCCCTTGCGTCGCGCCAGCTGAAAGAGATCCTCAATGGACAACGGCCCGAGTTGGCCCGTTGGCGCGATCTTCAACGCGTCGGCGGGCGGTCAATCCCAGCAGCAATTGCAGTCTATCGTCTCGAGGGCGAAGCGAGACCCAGGCTTCTGAAGCCGCCCGGCTCGCTCTCGCGCCTCAAGGCGCAGGGGACGAGCCATGACCATGATCGCCGAAATCGCCGATCCTGCGGCCCTTGTCGCGTTCGACCGCGCTGGGGCGACGCCGCCGCGCGCCTTGGTTGCGAGCGCATCAGCGCGGCCCCCGGCGCCGCCATCCCTCGCCCGTAACGATCCCAGCCTCGTCATTGTCGTCCCGGACCGCGTCGACGCCATTGACGAGGTCGGCGCAGAAGCCGGTCTCAATCGCGGCTCAAACCTGCTTTTGCTGACCGCATGAACAGAAGGAGACCCGTTTGAACGACGGCTCTCGTCGACCCGCCGGCGACGTCGCCGACGCCTCGGCGGGTTCCAATCTCAAAGTCTCGAACCGCAACCCCTTCATCTCGCCGCCTGTGCGACGCGGGGTAAGCCCAGCCAGCTGATGGCCCTAGGCTTTCCCTACGTCGCGGACGCGGCAAAGGAGACAAGCCATGACCGCCAAAGCTAACATCGCGGAGCCGGTGACCGCCGTCCTCGACGACGCGCACATCGGCCACATCAGGGGGGCCTTCGGCACCATCCTGCAGGGCGACATCGCCCCGCGCACGACCTGGAAGCATCGGCTGACGACGCTTCTCGCCATCCTCGGCCCCGGCCTCATCGTCATGGTCGGCGACAATGACGCCGGCGCCTTCGCCACCTACGGTCAGGCCGGCCAGACCTACGGCACGTCGCTGCTATGGACGCTGGCGCTGCTGATCCCGGTTCTCTACGTCAATCAGGAGATGGTGCTGCGCCTTGGCGCCGTCACCGGCGTCGGCCACGCGCGCCTGATCTTCGAGCGCTTCGGCAAGTTTTGGGGCGCGTTCAGCGTCGTCGACCTGTTCCTGTTGAACTTCCTGACCATCATCACCGAGTTCATCGGCATCTCGCTTGCGCTCGACTACCTCGGCCTCGACAAGACTGTGGGCGTCGTCGTTTCCGCGGCGTTGGTCATGATCGCCGTCAGCACCGGCGACTTCCGGCGCTTCGAACGCTTCGCCATGGTCCTCGTCGGCGCCAGCCTGCTGTTGGCGCCGCTCTACTTCATGGTCCATCCGCCGCTCGCTCAGGTCGCGCGCGACTTTGTCGTTCCGCAAATGCCGCAGATCGGCAAGGCGAGCGACCTGTGGCTCCTCATCATCGGCATCGTCGGCACGACGGTTGCGCCGTGGCAACTGTTCTTCCAGCAGAGCTACGTCGTCGACAAGCGCATCACCCCGCGTTTCATCAAGTATGAGCGCCTCGACCTGTGGATCGGCATCGGCTTCGTCATCGTCGGCGGCGTCGCCATCATGGCGTTCACCGCGGCGACTTTCGCCGGCCAGAGCGAGTTCGGCAATTTCACCGACGCGGGCGGCGTCGCCGCCGGCCTCGACAAATACGTCGGCAAGGCCGCCGGCGTGATGTTCGCCATTGCGCTGATCGACGCCGCCCTGATCGGCGCCTCGGCGGTGTCGCTCTCGACGGCTTACGCGCTCGGCGACACGTTTTCGGCTCGCCACTCCCTCCATCGCAAGGTCGCCGACGCCAAGGCCTTCTACGCCGTCTATTTTCTGGTGATCGCGGTCGCCGCGACGGTCGTCCTGACTCCGGGTTCGCCTCTTGGGGCCCTGACCCTGGCGGTGCAGGTGCTTGCCGGCGTGCTGCTGCCGAGCGCGACGGTGTTCCTGCTGCTGCTCTGCAACGACAGGGCGGTTCTCGGCCCGTGGGCGAACACGGGCTGGGTGAACGTCTTCACCGGCGCCATCATCGCCGTGCTGGTGATCCTGTCGGTCATCCTCACCTGCTCGGTGCTGTTTCCCGACGCCACCAACGAGCAGGCGATCATGGGCATCCTCGGCGGGGGCGGCGTCGTCGCCCTGATCGTCGCGCTGGTGATCATGGCCTTGAGTCAGAACGGCGGCGCCGGCGCTCCGACAGAGGGACTCGCCGCCGCGAATGGTTCGCGCGACGCCTGGCGCATGCCGCCGCTCAACCAACTGCCGCCGGCGAAACTGTCGCTCGCCGCCCAGACTTGGATGGGCGTGCTGCGGCTCTACCTCGTCGTCGCGGGAGGCATGGTCCTGTACCGGATTGTCATGCTGGCGATCGGACAGCAGGGGTAGTTCCCCCCGGCGACAAAGGATCGGCGCGCGAACTGGAGCGCGCAGACGGAATCGGTTTGACCCTCCTGGACGTCGCTCAGTTCGAGTTGGTTGGCGCTCCCTTTCGTCGCGGCTTTCCGAGACGGATCCATAAATTGGCCACTCCGGCCGCGGGGCGGCCAATTCGACGCAATTCGACAAGCGGCGACAAGCCGTAAAGCCCGGCGCAAATTGCCGAGCCGTCGCTGACCAGCGCGGTCACCGCCGGATCCGTGACCACCCTCGTCAAGGTCAGCAGCAGCGCTTGGATATTCCAGGCGGCGACGATGGCTTGGCCCCAATGGATGCGCTTGCGCGCGCTTCTGGCGATCTCGATCGCCCGCGCCACCGCTGCGAGAGAATCGTCGGCGAGAATCACGCCGGCCGATTCGTGGGCGAGTTCGGCGCCATGTTTGACGGCGATCCCGACGTTGGCGTAGCTGAGCGCCGGCCCGTCGTTGATTCCGTCGCCGATCATTGCGACGAAGCGTCCCTCGCGTTGCAAGGCCTGGACGACGTCGACCTTGTCGACGGGGGAAGCGGCGGCGAAGTATCGATCGACGCCCAACCGCGCCGCCGCCGATCGCACGGCTTGCTCGTTGTCCCCGCTCGACAGGACGATCTCTCGCATCCCGTGTTCGCGCAGTCGCCGGATCGTCGCCGCGCTGTCCTTGCGGATGTCGTCCCGAACGGAGGCCAAGCCGGCCAAGACGCCGTCGATCGCGATGAAGACGCGCGAGCGGCCCTCGGCGTCGAGACGCGCGCAATCGGCGGCGCTGACGCCAAGGTCGACCCGCGATTCCAGCATGAAGCCTTCGCTGCCGACGCGTATCTCGAGGGACTCGACTCGCCCCACGGCGCCGCGGCCGATCTCGTATTCGATCGACTCGCACGGGCGCACGCTCGCCCCGAGACTGTCCGCCTTGGCGCGGATCGCCGCGGCGATCGGATGCCGCGAACGGCTCTCGACCGACGCCGCATAAGCGATGAGGGCCTCGACCGAACCGCGAGGATCGTAGCTTATGATTTGATCAATCTCCTGCGCGCCGGTCGTCAAGGTCCCGGTCTTGTCGAACACGATGGTGTCGACGGCTCCGAGCCGTTCGATCTGTGAGCCGGACCTGAAGACGATCCCGACGCGGGCGGCCTGGATCATCGCGGCCAGAACGGTGATCGGGGCCGCCACCCGAACCCCGGTTCCGAAGTCGACCACGAGCACTGAAAGCAGGTAACGGTGATCGCCGGTCAAGAGACAGGCGGCGAACGCGAGCGCCAACGTGGGAAGCACGAGCCGATCGGCGAACCGTTCGGCGTAACTCTGGATGCGGGTGTCTCCGACCGGAGCCGTCTCGACCAGCCGCGCGACCAGCGCCGCAGCCGTGTCGGCGCCGGTTCGAATCGCGCGGATGCGAAGCTGTCCTTCGACCACCGGCGTCGCCGCCCACGCCGCATCGCCTGCGGCGAGGCGGACCGGGGCGCTCTCTCCCGTCAGCGCGCGCTGATCGACGGTCGCATCGCCCCCGACGACCTCGCCGTCGACCGGGATCATCTCTCCCGCGTGAACCAGGACCTCGTCGCCGACGGCGAGCGCGGAGACGTCGCAAGCCTCCACTGCGCCGTGCCGCAGCACCCAGGCGGTCGCCACGTCAAGGCCGCCGAGACGTCGGATTTCGCGGCGCGAGCGGGACGCGGTTCGGTCGCGCATGGTCTCGCCGAGGGTCACCAGGAAAACGACCATGGCGGCTGTCAGCAAATCGCCGACGATCACCGCGACGGCCACGGCCAGCGTGTCGAGAAAGTCTATGTTCAGTCGTCGCTCGTTTCGCCAGACCGACCAGGCCCGCCAGCCGATCGGGGCGGCCGTCCAGATCACCGCCGGAACGGTCGCCGCCCGGGCCAATGGGTCCGCGTGGAACGACACGATCAACGCCAGCGCGGCCAGACAGAGGGGAGCGAGCGACGGCCGCTTGGCCGAGGTCCGTTCGACGGGGGGCTGCGCGCCGCCGGCGCTGTCGCGTCGACGCCGATCGACGCAAGGGCCGCCGATCGCCATTTGCTCAGACGTCATTCCAGCGAATTCCGTTCAGTTCGGGAGCTGGTTGGCAGGCGCGCAGGGTCCGGCGAAGGGCGGCAGCCGCCAAGGGCGCGCCAAAGTTACCAGGCCGTTCTAAACAAGATCTTTCCGCGCGTCGGAAGCGTCGGCGCCTTCGGAAATCGGCGGGAGCCGGCGGCGCAATCGAGCGCCTGGCGCGGCCCCGGCGATGGCCGACCCGCCCTGGCGGCCGCCCGCGCTCCGCGGCGACGCCCTCTCATTCAATGTCGCCCCAGGCGTTCCCGAACTCGACCCGAACTGGACATAGGTCTATCCATAGAGACGAGCCCCCGACGCGCGAAGCGGGGAGAATTTCGTCCGGACGGGACGTGACGGGAGGAACGGGCTTTGCGCGCGCTTCGACAAGCGCCGCGCGTGAGCTCGCAAATGGCCGTTAGGCCGTATGGAGGGGGTGATCATGCATAAAGCGTTGATCCTGTCGCTGACAGGGCTCGCGTTGACGTTGGCCGCCGGACCGGTCAAGGCCGACGACATCAAGATCGCGGTCGTCGGTCCGATGACCGGGCCGGTGGCGACGATCGGCGAACAGCAGAAGCGCGGCGGGGAAGCCGCCGCCGCGGCGATCAACGCCGCCGGCGGCGTCATGGGCCGCAACATCAAGATCATCGTCGAGGACGACGCCTGCGATCCCAAACAAGCGGTCGCCGTGGCCAATCTCATCGTTGGTCAGCAGATCAAGTTCGTCGCCGGCCACGCCTGCTCGGGGTCCTCGATCCCCGCCTCGGACGTCTACGCCGACAACAACGTGCTGATGATGAGCCCGGCCTCGTCGAACCCGGCCCTGACCGAAAAGGGACATCCCACCATCATGCGGCTCTATGGCCGCGACGACGCCCAAGGCGCCTTCATCGCCCCTTGGATCGCCCAGAAATACAAGGGCAAGACGATCGCGGTGCTGCACGACAAGTCCGCCTACGGCAAAGGTCTCGCCACTGTCGTCAAGGACAAGCTGAACGAAGCCGGCGTCAAGGAGGTGGACTTCGAGGGCATCAATCCCGGCGAGAAGGACTACAGCGCCATCGTCACCAAACTGAAGAATCTCGGCGCAGAAGTGGTCTACTACGGCGGCTATCACACCGAAGCCGGCCTCATGCTGCGGCAGGCGGCCGACCAGGGCTACAAGCTCAATCTGATCATGGGCGACAGCTTGGCGACGGCTGAGTTCTGGGCCATCGCCGGTCCGGCCGGCGAAGGAACATTGTTCACCTTCCCGACCGACCCGCGCCGTTCGCCGATGGCGGCCAAGGCGCTCGAGCAGTTCAAGGCCCAGAATTACGAGCCCGAGGGTTTCACCCTGTTCAGCTACGGCGTGGTTCAGGCGATCGCCGAAGGGATCAAGCGCGCCGGCTCCGACGACCCGCTCAAGGTCGCCCAGGCGCTGGAGAACGGCCAGCCGGTCGAGACCGTCCTCGGCCCGATCAAGTTCGACGCCAAAGGCGACATCCAGGACCCGCGCTACGACATCAATCTGTGGAGCGCCGGGAAATACGCGCCGATCGCCCAGTAGGGGCATGATCTGAAGAGAACGCCGCGGTCGCAAGGCCGCGGCGCTTCGATGAGCGGTTGACGGCCCTCTATTGGTCGAAGTCCAGCGCGTCGTTTCCTCGCCTCTGGACCGGCGTCGACCCAAGAGCGAGTTGCCGGCAACCTCGCCCAAATGACCGGAACTGGCCGAGCCGACGGACGGGTTTGGGCGGTTGGGAGGCCAAAGCGGTCGTTTGATTTACGGACGGTCGTCGCGCCTCACGCCCCGAGTTACACGCTTGGGCTGGCGAGAAACTTCGCCTCCCTCCTCGCTCTGGCCGGCGCCTTCATCTTGATCAAATCAGTCCAAACGGCCTGGGATCTGCATTGTAATCGATTGTTAGGATCGGATTTGTACAAGAAGGTCGGGCTCGAACGCGCGCGCCTGCGGGGAGCGCGCCTTTGAACTTGCGACGAAGCGGGTTCTCATTTAAATGCGACGCAATACAATGAGATTGCGAACGAATTCGACATCCGTGACGGGTTACAGTTCGGGGCGGGTTGGTGCCGCTTCTCGTTGTGACTTTCCCAGACGAGCCAACTGCCTGGATCACCGAGATCGCGGGGACTCAATTGACTGCAATTTCACAATTATAACTCGCTCTACTACCCAATGCTAATTCTGACTGACCGCGCCAAAGGCGGCCTTGCAATTTACGACCGTCTGACCCGCGGCAGGCGTTGCCATGTCGTCGCCCTGCATCAGGCCCAGGCGCAACCCCTAAGACATCCGATAATTGTTTGTGACGTCGATATCGGCAACATGACTTCGGTCAGACTGCTGCGCGCTGCGCTGAAGCTTCATCGCGTCGACGCCGACATTCCGGTGTTGTTTCTCACGCGCGACAGCAGTCACCTCACGGCCGCTTTGGCGGTTTCGCTCGACGCGACGGAGCTGGTTTGCTGTAACGACCGTCCGGCGGTGATTCATTCGGCGGTCGAGAGGTTGATCTCCGGCTATCAGAGCAGAAACAAAGGCGCGACGCGCCCTGACGGTCAGACGGAAGCAAGCGCATCCGACGCAAAGTCGGCGCTCGCCAGTTGCTTCGACGCCGCGAAGCGAGGCGAACCCGTATCGATTGCAGAAGTGGACCGGGGCGCCAGCGTCGTAATCGGCGCCATCAAACAGGCCAAAATCAGATCGTGGTTGGATGTCGTCTGGCGGTTCGACGACGCAACCTACCAGCACTGTCTGCTGGTGGCCGGCTTGTGTGCGGCGTTCTCCGTGACGTCCGGCCTCACGTCGAACCATCAGCATCTGCTGTTGCAGGCCGCGCTTCTCCACGATGTCGGCAAGGCGCGCATACCCCCAGCCATCCTCAACAAGTCCGGCGCCCTATCGAAGCCCGAGATGGACGTCATGCGGACCCATGCGGCGCTGGGTCACGCCATGCTCGCGGGCCAGCGCGGCGTCAACCCGGTCATTCTGGATGTGGTGCGCCATCACCACGAGTACCTCGACGGCACGGGGTACCCTGACCGTCTTCAGGGGCGGCAGATTTCAGATTACGTGCGCATTGTCACCATCTGCGACATCTACGCCGCGCTGATTGAACGCCGCCCCTACAGAGCGCCGATGCCCCCTCAGCAGGCGCTCGCCGTGCTGACGGACCTGGGCGTCAAGCTCGATAGCGACATGCTGAAACGCTTTGAAGCGGCGGTTGCAGACACTTGACCGGCTCCCGACGTCGACAGCGGGCGCGCCGTCAATAGTCGGATTGCGAACCTGTTCAATCGCTCGGCGATCTCAGGCGACGCCTCGACCAAAGACCACCGACTCCGCGCTCGGCGGAGGCGCCTGACGCGAATTCGATCAAGCGAACCGCCGCCGCCCGCATCGTCACACACTGACGGTCTGTGAGCGGACAGCCTCGCCAAGGCCAAAGCGCTGGTCGAATCGCCCAGCCTCAAGGCGCCTGTGGAAAAGCCTCTCGAAGCGCTCAGAGCCGCTCGCATGGCAAGGGACCAAGCGTCAGACCTTCACTGCTACGCGACCCGCATCCACTCGGCGAGCGCGCACGCCAGCGGGCGTTCGACGTGCAGGCGCAGAACGTCGGAACGCGCGTAGCGGTAGGCGAGACACGGCAGACCCGCGAACGTCAGCGCCGCCGACGGCGAGGCGTCGGCGAAGTCGAGCGTCGTCGCCTTCGATAGCAGATCAGCCAGCCCCGGTCCTTCGAGGTCGAGCACGACGAACGCGTCGTCCATGCGGGTGACGGCCGTCGCGCTTTCGGCGTCCCAACCCTCCGCCAACGCGATCGCGCCCTCAGAGACGATCAGCGAACGGTCGCGCGCGATCGCGACGGCGTAGCTCGGCCCGGAGGCGAGGCCGGAATAACCGACCGGCGCGTCGATTCCGGCGAAGCGTCCGGCGCCGAAGCGCTGCGGGCCGCTCAGCAGCGCCTGCGAAAGACCGGCGACGACCTTGACTTCGACGCCGCGGGCCGCGAATTGCGCTTGGCCCTCGGCGGGCGCCGACGCCCAGAATCGGCCGCGATCAAGCATGGAGCCGCTCCCCCTTGGGGTCGAACGCGCACGGCGGCGCGATGCGCGCCGACAAACGCCGTCCGAGGTGCTGCAGCGTCACCTCTTCGCCGATCCGCGCCGCGCCGCGTTCGACCAGGCCGAGCGCGATCGGCCGGCCAAGCGTCGGGCTCGCGTAGCTCGAGGTGACGAAGCCGGCCGATCGCGGGCGCGGCCCGGCGAGGTCGACGACATGGGCGCCGCAGGGCAGCGGCGCCCGCCCTTGGAGCGGCGCGAAGCCGACCCATTGGCGTCGGTCCGGCGCGCTGGCGACCTCGGTGAACAGCGACCGCTTGCCGATGAAATCGCCGGCGCGTTTCTCGCGCGGGCCCGCGAAGCCGAGGTCGTGCGGCATCGTCGCGCCGTCGGTGTCCTTGCCGACGACGAAGTAGCCCTTCTCGGCGCGCAAGATCATCAGCGCCTCGACGCCGATGAGGCCGACGCCGAGATCGCGTCCGACTTCGAGCAGGCGGTCGAGCAGCGCCTCGGCTCGCGTCGCGCGTACGGAGATTTCGTACGAGCGGTCGCCGGTGAAACTGACGCGCGCCACACGCGCCGTTTCTCCGGCGAAGCGGCCCTCGGCGAGCGCCATATGCGGCAACGCCGCGTCGGCGAGATCGATTCCGAGTTCGAGCCGTTCGACCAGCCGGCGCGACAGCGGGCCGGAGACGGTCAGCGTCGTCCAATGCGCGGTGGCGTTGTGGACGTAGACGCGCGACGGGTCGAACTGATCCTGCCGCCAGTCTTCGAAGCGGGCGTGGACGGCCGCCACATGCGAAGTCGAGCAGGAAACGACGAAGCGCTCCGGGCTGAGACGTGCGACCACGCCGTCGTCGAAGACGACGCCGTTTTCCTGCAACAGCAAACCGTAGCGGAGCCGCCCCGGCTGCAGGGTGGACATCGTCATGTAGCTGTTGAAGTCGAGGAAGGCGGCCGCGTCCGGGCCGATCACCTCGATCTTGCCGAGCGGCGAGCCGTCGAAGATCGCTGCAGCGTCGCGCGCCAGGCGCGCCTCGCGCTCGATCGCGGCGGCCTTTGCGCCGGCCTCGCCGTAGAAGGCGGGGCGCAGCCAGCCGCCGTAATCGTCGAAGACCGCGCCGTGGGCGCGGTGACGCGCCTCCAGCGGCAGGCGCCGCACAGGGTTGAGCAGCTCGCCGCGGCGCATGCCGGTCAGCGCCGGCATCGGCACGGGCGTGAACGGCGGCCGGTAGGTCGTCGTTCCGACCGCCGCGATTTCGCGGTCGGCGGCGAGGGCGAGCGTCGCGGCGCCGTTGACCGAGGACGTCTTGCCCTGGTCGGTCGCCATGCTGAGCGTGGTGTAGCGCTTGACGTGCTCGATCGAGAGGTAGGATTCGCGCGCGGCGAGGGCGACGTCCTTCACCGTCATGTCGCTCTGCAAATCGATCCACGCCCGCCTGCTCGCCTTCACGTCCGGCCAGGCGGGCGCGGCGGCGAGCGCGTCTTCGCGTTCGCCGAGCGCGCGCCTGGCGGCGGCGTCGCCGCGCCGCGCGGCGATCGCGGCGCGTCCTTGAGCGAGCGCGCCAGCGAGCGAGAAGACGCCGTTGGCCGCGCCGATGACGGCGAGCCCGTCCACGGCGACGCCCGGGACGAAGGCGAGCAGCCGCTCGTCCCAGACGGCGCGGCCCTTGGCCTGGCAATAGAGCTGGATGGTCGGGTCGAAGCCGCCCGAGACCAGCAGCGCGTCCGCTTCGATCGTCGCGCCGCTCGCCAGCCGCGCCGCGCGAACGGCGCCGCGGCCCTCGGCGCGCGCGACGCGTTCGCCGCGCCGCACCTCAATTCCTGCCGCCGCGGCCGCCGCCACGCTCGCGGCGGTCTGGCGGCAATCGACGATCGTCACCGCCGCGCCGGCTTCGCGCAGCGCCGCGGCGACCGGATAGGCGCTGTCGTTGTTGGCGGCGACGACGACGCGCTCGCCGACGAGCACGCCGTACTGCCTGAGATAGGCAAGCCCGGCCTCAGCCGAGAGGATTCCCGGCCGGTCGTTGCCGTCGAACAGCAGCGGGCGTTCGATGGCGCCGGCGGCGAGGACGATGTGGCGCGGCCGGATGCGCCAGAGCGTGTCGGGGGCGCCCGCGACGCCGCGCTGGAACGCGCAGACGAGGTTGTGGTCGTAGACGCCGTAGGCGGTGGCGTTGGCGAACACAGCGCCGCCGGCGGCTTCGATCGCCGCGACCGAGTCGGCGATCCACTCGCTCGCGGCGAGGCCGTCCGGCGCGCCGCCGCGATAGAGCAGGCTGCCGCCCGGCGCGGGGCGATCATCGACGACGAGGACGCCCATGCCGGCCTCCGCGGCCGCACGCGCCGCCGCCAAGCCGCTCGGTCCGGCCCCGACGACGAGAAGCTCGCAGCGCCGGTTGCGCGGCGCAATCGGGGCGGCGGGCTTCCATTGCGGGTCGATGCGGCCGAGGCCGGCCATGGCGCGGATCGCCGGCTCAAAGACCTTCCAGCTCGGCCAGAGGAAAGTCTTGTAATAGAAGCCGGAGGGCATGAAGCGCGCGAAGACGTCGACGAATGCGAAGACGTCGCGTTCGGCGCTGGGCGCGGCGTTGATCGACCGCGCCGCCAGCGCGACGCCCTCTTCGAGGAACGTCGTCGTTGCGCGCGCGTTCGGCTCGCGACGGCCGTCGCGCGTGAGGTCGAAGAAGGCGTTGGGCTCCTCGACCCAATGTCCGCGAACGCCGCGCGGGCGATGGGTCTTGAAGCTGCGGCCGACGACGGCGACCCCGGCGCCGAGCAGCGCCGAGGCGAGGGTGTCGCCGGCGTAGCCCTGGTACGCGCGGCCATCGAAAGTGAAGGGGATCGGGTGGGCGCGGTCGATCGCGCCGCCGGTCGCCAGGCGGCGGCTCATCGCGCGCTCTCCTTGCGCAACGACGCGCTGCCGATAACGACGTGGGTGACGTTGTCGCGCTCCATGCGGAATGTTTCGCCGCAGGGCGCGTGACTCCAGATTTCCGCGACCCGGCCTTTGCGGTTGCGGTGGAAGTAAAGATATCGCGTCCAATCGGCGATCGGGGCGGCGGCGCCGCCGACGGGGCGAGGCGCATCCGCCTCGCCGAGGAAGCGAAATTCCGTCTCGTCGCGCGTTCCGCAGAAGGGGCAGGGGAAGAGTTGCATCGGATGATCGCCCTCTAATGCGCGATGCCGGAGCCGGCCGCTTCGTCGATCAACGCGCCGCGCGCGAAGCGGTCGAGATCGAACGGCCGGCTGATCGGATGGTGCTCGCCCTTGGCGAGCAGGTGGGCAAGCAGCCAGCCGCCGGCGGGAATGGCCTTGAAGCCGCCGGTGCCCCAGCCGCAGTTGAGGAACAGGCCGGGCACGGGCGAGGGCCCGATCAGCGGCGAACTGTCCGGCACGACGTCGACGACGCCCGCCCACTGCCGCATCAGCTTGAGTTGGCCGAAGCCGGGAAAGGCGTCGAGAAGGCCGGCGACGATGAATTCGTGCGCGGGCGGATTGCCGCGTTGGGCGAACGAGGTGATGCGGTCGAGGCCGCCGCCGAAAACGAGTTCGCCCTTGTCCGACTGGCTGACGTAGGTTCCCGTGCCGAGCGTCAGGACGACGGTGTCGAGCACGGGCTTGACCGGTTCGCTGACCATCGCCTGCAGCGTGTAGACGCGGGTGGGCAGCTCGAACCCGGCCTTGGCGGCGAGCGTCGCCGAATGGGAAGCGGCGGCGAGTCCGACCCGCTCGGCGCGGATCGTCCCGGCGGCGGTGACCACCCCCTTGCACTCGCCGCCCTCGATCAGGAAATCCTCGACGGCGCAGTTCTGGATGACGTCGACGCCGAGCGCGTCGGCGGCGCGCGCGTAGCCCCAGGCGACGCCGTCGTGCCGCGCCGTGCCGCCGCGCTGGTGCCAGACGCCGCCGAACACCGGATAGCGCGCCTGCGGGTCGAAGTTCAGCGCCGGCGCGACGCGTCGAACCTGTTCGGGGCCGAACAGCTCGGCGTCGACGCCGTTGATCTGCATGGCGTTGGCCAGACGCGCGCAGATTTCCATCTCGGCGTCGGAATGCGCGACGTTGATGATGCCGCGCTGGGACAGCATGATGTTGTAGTTGAGGTCGCGGCTCAGGCCCTCGTAGAGGCGCAGTGCGAGATCGTAGAGCGCGACGCTCTCGGGGTAGAAATAGTTCGAGCGCACCACGGTGGTGTTGCGGCCGGTGTTGCCGCCGCCGAGCCAGCCCTTTTCCAGCACCGCGATCCGGCGGATTCCATGCAGCTTGGCGAGGTAATAGGCGGCGGCGAGTCCGTGTCCGCCGCCGCCGACGATCACGGCGTCATAGGCGGGTTGCGGCTTAGGGAAGCGCCAAACCGGCCGCCAGCCGGTGTGGCCGCGTAGGCCCTCGACGGCCAAGGCGAGGGCGGAATAGCGCTTCGACATCGTCCCTCGCGGGTTCGCCAATCCTTACGTCGACTCGCCGCGCGGCGGCGGCGCCGTCGATCGGCTGGCTCGAGAGATCCCGTCCTCACAGGCGAAGACCTGAATAGCGCCGTGGCCCGATATGGCAAGGGCTCAAGCGCCGCACCCGCGACGCGAGCGCGCCTTTGCGCGCCGTCTTGTCGCAAGCGGCGGCCGCAAAGCGCTCGACCGATTGTGGTAATGATTTGTGGGTTCTAATGCCGCGCTTTTGGGTTAAACCATTCTCCGCCGTCATGGCCGGGCTTGAACCGGCCATGACGCGGGGCGAGTCCAATCAAGACCAAACCGATTGGCGTCGGCTCGCTTCACCAGCCATGTCGGCAAGGCGGCGAGCGGGCCAGCGGATGCGAAGAGACGGCCGGCGCGCACGGGTTGGAGAAGAGAAATGGCCTATCGGATCGTCGCCGAGCAGTGCACGAGCTGCGGCGCCTGCGAACTGGATTGTCCGAACTCGGCGATCAGCATGGACCGCTTCACCTATGTGATCGATCCGACGAAATGCACCGAATGCAAGGGATTCCACGACTCGCCGCATTGCGCCTCGGTTTGCCCGGTCCCCAACACCTGCGTGCCGGCGACGACCGGCCCGGTCGCGGCCAGTCCGGCCATCGCCTAGCGGTCAAGATCTGACGCCTGGTTTCCGGGCCGATGCGCCGAAGTCGCGGTGAGCGCGTCTTCGGCTCTCCGCGCCCAATCGACGGAATTGGCCGGGGGCGGAGTGGCGGCTTGCGGCGCTCAAACTGACGAAGCAGACGATCGCTGCTGCGGAACATCGCGGCGGCTCATCAACCCAATCCGGACCTCTATCGCCAATCGCGAGTGAGCGCGGGGTCCGAACGTTGCGAGCCTCTGACTCGCTTTGGCTCGGCTAGGCCATTCTTTTTCCCCGCTTACTCGCTTTCGGAAACGGCTGACGAAGACGAACAAGACCCGCAGGCGGCTGCGGGTCTCGGGGATCGTCAGAAGTCCATGCCGCCGCCGGGCGGAAGCGCAGGAGCTGTTTCCTTCTTCGGCCTCTCGGCCACCAGCGCTTCGGTCGTGATCAGGAGCGAGGCGACAGAGGCGGCGTCTTGCAAAGCCGTGCGAACCACTTTGGCTGGGTCGATCACGCCTGCGCCGACCAGGTCCTGGTACTCGCCGGTCGCGGCATTGAAGCCCCAGTTGTAGGTGTTCTTTTCCAGGAGCTTACCGACCACCAGAGAGCCGTCCTCGCCGGCGTTCTGGACGATTTGCCGGGCCGGAACCTGGATCGCACGCCGCACGATGTCGACGCCGGCCTTCTGATCGACATTGTCCGGTTTCACAGCGTCGAGCGCCTTCAGAGCCCGCAACAGCGCAACGCCGCCGCCCGGAAGAATGCCTTCCTCGACCGCGGCGCGGGTGGCGTGCATCGCATCGTCGACACGGTCCTTGCGTTCCTTGACCTCGACCTCGGTGGCGCCGCCGACCCGGATCACAGCGACGCCGCCAGCGAGCTTGGCCAGCCGCTCTTGCAGCTTTTCCTTGTCGTATTCGGAGGTCGTCTCCTCGATCTGGGCCTTGATCTGCGCCACACGCGCGTCGATGTCCTTCTTCTTGCCGGCGCCGTCGACAATCGTGGTGTTCTCTTTCTCGATCACCACTTTCTTGGCGCGGCCGAGCATGGCGAGCGCGACGTTCTCGAGCTTGACGCCGAGGTCCTCGGCGATCATCTGCCCGCCGGTCAGGATCGCGATGTCCTCGAGCATCGCCTTGCGGCGATCGCCGAAGCCCGGCGCCTTGACCGCCGCGACCTTGAGACCGCCGCGCAGCTTGTTGACCACCAGCGTCGCCAGCGCCTCGCCCTCGACATCCTCGGCGACGATCACCAGCGGCTTGCCGGATTGCACCACGGATTCGAGCAGCGGCAG
>Ga0181516_10001475_pt1 | contig 17921 bp, 12 predicted proteins | sample PEATcosm2014_Bin_25_FD_121104 | JGI IMG/M metagenome (GOLD analysis project Ga0181516, IMG submission 121104) | Peatland microbial communities from MTU Mesocosm Facility, Houghton, MI, USA - PEATcosm2014_Bin01_10_metaG | ecosystem: Environmental > Terrestrial > Soil > Wetlands > Peat | place... | reverse complement strand
GGTGAACAACCAGTCGATGGCTTATGGCGCTACGGTGCCGCCGCTGACCGGAACTCTGAGCGGAGTGGTTGCCGGCGACGGCATCACGGCTTCGTATGCGACCACGGGCACATCGAGTTCTCCGGCAGGAAGCTATCCGATCACCGCGACGCTGAACGATCCCAACTCGAAGCTGGGCAACTACACGGTGTCGAACACGCCGGGAACGCTGACCATTGGCAAGACGGCGACAACCGTCACCTGGGCAACGCCGGCTGCGATTACCTACGGCGCTGCATTAAGCGCGGTACAGCTTAATGCCACATCCAGCGTCGCCGGGACAATCACTTATACGCCTGCGGCCGGATCGGTCTTGACTGCCGGTTTGCAGGCCCTCAACGCCACATTTACGCCGACGGACGCCGCCGACTACAGCACCGCTACGGCAACAGTTTCGATCACTGTGAATCAGGCTATGCCGACCGTTATGTGGGCTATGCCGGCACCGATTTCCTTCGGGACGCCACTCAGCGGCACGCAGTTAAACGCCACGGCCAATGTCCCCGGAACGTTTGCCTACAGCCCGAGCACAGGCACGGTTTTGCCCGTCGGCAGCAATACGGTTTCTGTCACGTTCACGCCCACCGATACAGTGGACTACACCACGTCGACCGCACAGGTGAGCATTACCGTCAATCCTGGACCGCCGGTGCTCAGTAGTCTTTTGCCGCCGATTGCAACCGCCGCCGGCGCAGCTTTCACGCTCACGGTAAATGGATCGGGGTTCGCCTCCGGTGCGACTGTTTATTGGGGATCGTCATCGCTGGCGACAAATCTTGTGAACGCAGCGCAGTTGACAGCCCAGGTGCCAGCGAGCGACATCACAAGCGCAGGCATCACTTCGGTTACGGCGCAGAATCCAGGATTGGGTGGCGGAACTTCCAACGCTCTGCAATTCGAAGTTGACTCCGCTTCGGGTAGTTCGCCGCAGTTCTCTACAGTCACGGCCACCGTCGCGCCTGGCTCCCCGGCCAGCTATACAGTTTCATTGTCAGGCTCAGCCACGAATATAAGCGTCCAATGCCTGAATCTGCCGGTAGGAGCAACGTGCAGTTATTCGGCAACCAGCGGCGCTGTCACGATTTCAACTTCCGCGACAACTCCGGCAGGAACTTACCAGATTACAGTCGTTTTCACCGAGACTCTGCCCGGCGCTGCATCAGGCCTGATTTTCCTTCCCATCCTGTTGCTGCCGTTGATGGCGACAAGGAGAAAATGGGCCCGGCAGCGAATCTGGTCGACGGCATTGCTGGCCATTGCGATCGCAGCAGTGGCGTCCACTATTGGCTGCGGTGGAGGCACCAGCGGAGGGGGCGGCAATCCACCTCCCCAGACACACACTGTAACCAGTTCAGGAACTGTGACCCTTATTGTTCAATAGTTCTGCAGAAGTTGCGTTCAGAAGCGCCTTGGAGCGCGCTCCGGTGCCGCTGGATTGCGGCAGAATCGCTCATGGATTAGATGTCGAAGCCTGTTGGATTTTCAATTACGGATTCTTCGAGGCTGGCTGAACATCTGTTGACCCTGGTACATCTTTTGAAAACGCCCTGCTATAGCCTTACGGCATGCCCCGCGGAGTGCCGTTGTTGATTAACAAGTTATATTTACTCATGCGTTACTACGTGACGTTTAGCTTCCGGTTTGGCGATTCGGGCGGGACTCGAGAATTTGGATTCGTTAGGGTCGAAGAGTGACTGGGACTGTTCCCGAAAGTCAAAGAGTGTACTTGCACTGCCGGCAACGATCGTCCTCGTCAATTTGTGGATCGAACTTGGCATGCTTCAGCGGCAGATTGGGGAAAACACCATCATAGCGTTTGCTCGATCTTTTGGAAATCATGTACGGCAACCTCCCAGTTGAGCCAGTGAAGCTTTGTGACGCAGCAAATAAAGCCAGTGACTAGAGCAAACCGGTCACCGGGCTTGGCCGCGAGAAACTCAATGGATAAGGCCTCTGAGAGCAATGCTATGCTTATCGATGTGTACGAGCAGATTGAACGCGTCATCGACCTCACCGATCCTGCGCAGAATCACCTCTATGGCATGGACACGGAAGAGGCTAAGCGGCTGGTGCTTGAGGGGTCGGTAGAGAGCGTGAACCGGATTCGCGGCTCTTTCGCTTTGCTTGCCAAGCGCGGCCGCACAGTTAGAATGGCGCGCTCGCTCGACAGGCCGTTGCGTTACTTCCTGGCCAAGCGCAAAGAAGGCCCCGCACTCATCGTCTCCGATCGTATCGACAGCATTTACAACTGGCTCAAAACCGAAGGGCTGCAGGAGCAGTTTCGGCCAAACTATACGCGCATGGTGCCCGCGCATTATGTAGTCGAACTACAGTTGGTGGGGTGCCCCGATCCCGATCCTGTCTATCAGCGGTTTTTTACGCCCACGCCGGGCACATTGCCCAACGATCTCGACGTGATCGGGCGGGCGTACATCTCCGCACTGGCCGACGAGATTGCGCAGTGGCTCCGCTCAATCCCGGAGGATGAGCCGATCGGCGTCGGTTTTTCCGGTGGCATCGATAGCGGCAGCGTTTTTCTTGTCACTTATCACGTGATGCGCAAGCTCGGCATGCGTTTGAGCCGGCTGAAAGCATTTGTGCTTGACCTGGGCAACGGACCCGACCTGCACCAGGCGTGCGAGTTCCTCGAGCCGCTCGGGTTATCGCTTTTTCTTGAAGCCATCGAAGGGGACGCTTCGGCGCTGGACGCAAGTGAAACGATCCGAGTGATCGAAGATTACAAACCGCTGGATATTGAATCTGCCACGATGGCCCTTGCTTTGGCAAAGGGGATACGCGCGCGCTACCCGGATTGGCGCTATCTAATTGATGGAGACGGCGGCGACGAGAACCTGAAGGACTATCCGATCGAAGCCAATCCCGAACTTACAATTCGCAGTGTCATCAACAATCCGATGCTGTATCAGGAGGGCTGGGGCGTGGGGAAGATCAAGCACTCGCTCACTTATAGTGGTGGACTCAGCCGCTCCTATGTGCGCACTTACGCAACAGCGCGCCGTTATGGATTCAGCGGGTTCAGTCCCTACACCATGCCGGGTGTAATTGCCGTCGCCGAGGCAATTCCATTTATCGAGTTGACCAACTATGACGTCGAACGCCTTTATGCGCTGAAGGGCGAGGTGGTTTCACGGGGAGTCGAATCCGTAACCGGATTGAAGATGCCGGTTTTTTCCAAGCGGCGGTTTCAGCATGGCGCTCTTTCCGAGGATTCGCTGCGGCAGCGCCTACCCTACCGTGAAGCCGAATACCGCAATCGATTTCTTTCGCTCTACGAGTGATGCTTACTCAGCTGTCTGCATATCCGAAAGCCGTCCGCGAGCGCGAAGAATGGATTCTCGCGCGCCGACGCTCGCGCAATGCCGTTGATCCACGTTTCCCCTATTCGTACTTGGTGGAAGACGAACGAAACGCCGCGGGCGAAGTCGTGCCTACGGCGACCGTGTTTCTCACCAATCGGGAGTGCCCCTGGCACTGCCTCATGTGCGACCTGTGGCGCAACACGGTTGCGGAGACAGTCCCGGCAGGAGCGATTCCCCGGCAGATCGAATTCGCACTTGACCGTCTGCCCGCGGCACGACAGATCAAGCTCTATAGCAGCGGCAGCTTCTTCGATCCGCGTGCCATTCCGCCGGGAGACTACGAAGCAATTGCGCGACGGGTCGATCGATTTGAGCGAGTGATCGTCGAGTGCCATCCGGCCCTGTTGGGCGATGCATGTCTTCAATTCAAGGATTTGATTCATGGTCATCTCGAAGTTGCAATGGGGCTCGAGACGGCACACGTAGAGATTCTGGAGCGTCTCAACAAACGGATGACACTGGAAATGTTTGCGGAGTCGGCGCGATTCCTGCGGAGACACCAGATCGATTTGCGCGTCTTCATTCTTGTGAAGCCGCCTTTCATGCTCGAAGAAGAAGCGGTTGAGTGGGCCGTGCGCTCGCTCGAATTTGCGTTCGAATGCGGAGCCACCGCCGCGACGCTGATTCCCACGCGGGGCGGTAATGGCGCAATGGAAGAACTCGCCAGGGACTACGCGTTTTCGCCGCCGGCCCTGCGAACTCTCGAAACGGCGTCGGAGCAAGGCATCTTGCTCAAGAGGGGGCGGGTCTTTGCCGATCTCTGGGACGCGGAGACGTGGCGCGGTTGCGCAACTTGCCGTGAGCAAAGGGTTGTGCGGTTGAGAACCATGAATCTCGAGCAGAGAACTCCTGATCCTATTCATTGCGAGATGTGTAGGGACCAGGTATGAACGCGCAGTACGACATTGCGGTGGTTGGCTCGGGCTTTGCAGGCTCACTGTTCGCGATGATCGCGCGCCGCCTTGGGCATTCGGTTGTCCTCATCGAAAAAGGCGCCCATCCACGCATTGTGATTGGCGAGTCTTCCACACCGCTGGCCAACCTGCTGTTTGAAGAGCTCTCCGTGCGATATGACTTGCCAGCTCTCAAGCCGCTCGCCAAATGGGGAAGCTGGCAGCGTGCGCATCCTGAAATTGCGTGCGGACTCAAGCGCGGATTCACGTTCCATCATCATGCGCTCGATGGCGAGCGATCGTTCGACCCAGAACACCAGGACCAGTTGCTGGTCGCAGCCAGTCCGCATAACGAAATCGCCGACATGCACTGGTATCGCGCCGACTTCGATCAATTTCTTATGCAGGAAGCTCAACGCCTCGGCGTCGAGTACTTCGATCGAGTTACGCTCCGAAGTTATGAGGACGAAGCCGACGGGGCTAGGTTGAGTGGCGAGCGCGACGGCTCCAGCGTGGAATTTCACGCTCGATTTGTCGTCGACGCCACCGGCCCTCGCGGGTTTCTTCATCGCGCTTTGGGACTGCGAGAGATTCCTTTTCCTGATTACCTGGCTACGCATAGCCTCTATAGTCATTTTTCCGGAGTAGAGCGGTTGGAGAATACGGAGTTCAGCCGCATCGACAGCCAGCCACCTTATCCGATCGATGATGCCGCCGTTCACCACGTCTTTGACGGTGGTTGGATTTGGGTTCTCAAATTCAACAACGGAATGACAAGCGCGGGCATCGTGGCGACCGATGAGTTTGCGAGAGAGCTCGGTCTTCAGGAAGGCGCAGCTGCGTGGGAGCGAATGCTTGACCGCATTCCTGCATTGAAGGCGCAGTTTGCCAACGCGTGTGCCGAGCGGCCTTTCACGCACATGCCCCGGCTTGCCTTCCGCAGTTCCGCGATAAAAGGCGAGCGTTGGGCGTTGCTTCCCTCGGCTGCCGGATTCGTTGATCCTCTGCTTTCCACTGGTTTCCCGCTCACACTTCTTGGCGTTACGCGGCTTGCGGAGATCGTTGAGAGCGAATGGGGCGCCGCGAAATTTGCTCCGCGGCTTCAGGAATACGCGCAGCAAACCGATCGGGAACTGCTGGCCACCGCACGGCTCATTGGCGCGCTCTACGCCAGCATGAATCGATTCGAGTTGTTCGTCGCGCTTTCGCTCCTCTACTTTGCCGCGGCTACTTATGCAGAGTCGGCCCGCAGGCTCCACAAGCCGCATCTTGCTACTTCGTTTCTTCTTTGCACGCATCCGGAGTTTGGTCCGGCCTGCGAGCAAATCTGCGCGCGGGCACAACAAGAGCTCTCCGAAGCCGAAACGGCGGATCTCATTGCCCGCATCCATGCGGTAATCGATCCTATCAATGTAGCGGGACTGGGAAGGCGCGACCGGCGCAACTGGTACCCGGTTGAAGCGGATGATATGCTGAATGCCGCAGCCAAGCTCGATGCCAGCCGCGATGAGGTCAAGGAGCTGCTCGATCGCTGCGGCTTCTTTTGTGAGCCCGGGTCGAATCGCGCCGCCATGGTTTAGACCGGTTCCAGAATTCACGTGCTCTTTTGATTCAAGTGAAAGGCGCCATTCTCTTAATGAAAATGGCGCTCCGGTTCGGCGGCTTCAAGGTACATCTATTCTGGAACCGGTATAGCTTTTGGCGTGAAAACGATCTGACGCGCCGAAACCATGCCTTTGCCCTCTTCGATAACGAGAAGCTGATCCGGAGTCACGTGGCTGACTGTCTCCTTGCGGCCGCTGGGCCACGCAATCTCCAGAGTGACTTCCTTGATGCTTCCTGGCTTTCCGAGCCCGAAGGTAAGCGGAAGTTCGCTCTGCGACAGATAGCTTGAGCCCGACTTGACCATCGCAAGTTGCCGCACCCCGCCGGCAGCTGAGAGCGTGACTTTCGCCCCAATAGCGTCACGATTTGACTTGGTGCCTACGAGTTTGAGCCGGAGCACGTCGTTGCGATTGCCGTTGTCATTGCGAAATAGGTGCGCCGGACCGTTGTTGGTGGTCACGACCAAATCGAGGTTGCCGTTATTGTCGAAGTCGGCGTACGCCGCGCCGCGTGCAACCATGGGGCGGCGCAACGCAGAGCCAGCGTTAGCTGTCACGTCTTGAAACTTGCCATGGCCGTTGTTATGGAAGAGCAGCGGCGGCTCTGCGTAGCTTAGATTTGGACGCACCTCGCCGATGTCGTCGGCAACGTGGCCGTTCGCGGCGAAGAGGTCAAGACGGCCGTCGAGATCGTAATCGAAGAAAAAGCATCCGAAGGTGAGCGACTGCGCCGAAGGCGACGCAATGCCGGCGTTCACCGATTCATCGGTAAAGAGACCCGAGCCGTCATTGTGGTAAAGCGCGATGCTCTCGTCAGTGAAGTTGCCAATCACCAGGCTCTGACGGCCTGAACTGTCGTAGTCGCCGGCATCTGTGCCCATGCCTGCGCGCGCACGGCCTGAATCGCTGAAGGCAACGCCTGCGGCAAATCCCACGTCAGAAAACGATCCGTTGCGGTTGTTGTGATAAAGCTTGTTCGCCGCTGTGTCATTGGAGACGAACAGATCTAACCAGCCGTCGTTATCGTAATCGAGCAATGCTACTCCGAGCGACTTACCCGTTGGATCGTATAACCCTGCTCGCCTGGTTACGTCCTCAAATCTTCCGTTGCCGAGATTATGAAAGAGCCGCGCACTTTGACCTTTGTAGACCTCCGGCGTGCAATACGACTTGTGCTTGCCATCGAGCGAACAGTACTGGTCGGTTTTCTGCGACCACTCGGCATAGTGCGCAACGAACAAATCGAGCTTGCCGTCGTTGTCATAGTCGAACCACACGGCGCCGGTAGGGAAGCCTGAATCGGCGAGACCAGCCATGGCTGTGACATCCGCAAACTTGCCGTTGTGCAGATTGCGAAAGAGATGGCTGCCGCCGATCGCGGTCAAGTAGATGTCGTCATAGCCGTCGTTGTCGAAGTCGCCGACCGCGCAACCCATTCCATACATTTCGATATCGAGACCGGCCTGCCGCGTGACGTCGGTAAATGTGCCGTCATGATTGTTGTGGTAGAGGGCCGGATACGATTTTCCTCTCACGTGGTCCCGCCAGTCCATCGAGTTGACAAAGAAAATGTCAGGCCAGCCGTCGTTGTCATAGTCGATGATGCATACGCCACTGCCCATGGTCTCCGGCAGATACTTGGCGCCGAATGCACCGCTATTGTGCTTGAAATGAATTCCGGCCTGTTCCGTTACATCCGTGAAGGTAATGGGGCCTGATCGCCGAGACGCCACCGGCTGCGAGGCCTTCACGGGTGAGGATGCAGTTGGAGGCCGCTGGGCAATCCCGTTTTGTTCAAGCTGCGGAACCGGAGTTGATTTACAACCGCCCAGCGTCGCGGCGCTAAATGCAACAACGAGCAACGCACAGGCTGATGAGGGGCGTGTGCAACCGGAAAAATGCGCCGCCAGCCAATGGAATGAGCTACGCACTGGCTGCCTTCTTGTCAGGAATTGCCGGAATGCCGTCTGTACGAGCCCGCCGCGCGTTGATCGTCATCTCAATCAACAGTGCCGTGGGACCTACCCAGAAGAGCGCGTAGAGAGGGGCGTAGATGCTGTTGTCGAGCCGAAAGAAGAATTCGAGCACCGCGATGGCGGCGGCTACGAGGCACTGGCCCATCCGTGAACGCACCGTAGTCTTGGGATCTGTGATCATGAAAAACACGAAGAGCTGATACATGGGGCCGGTGATGGGCGAGATCTCAGCCTGCCAAGGGTCGCCGGCTATGTGGGCGCGAAGAAACGAAAGCGCGATGAAGCAAGCCACATAGGTGAGCGTGATGTGGAGCCGCTTGGCGCGCGACACAATCACTGAGCCAAGCACCCAGATCGCGACAAGCGAGGCAAAGTTGTTGCCCCACTGAATGCTGAGCGAGGCCACGGCTTGTGACGCGAGTATGAGCATGGCGCAGATGCCGAAATTGGAGGGATTCCAGATGTGGCGCCCTCGGGCGCGCAGGGCGTATTTCGAGGTGATGGAGAGAGCGCTGCACAATGCATACGGCCAGAAGGCCGGCGAGCGAAGAAGGATCCCGACACTGATGCCGGTGATGTAAGAACTGGCCGGATGCGGCCACTTATGCAGAAATATGCGGCCCAGAACCATCTCCACAGCGATGGCGGTGGAGATTGCCAGGAGAGTCTTCGAATAGCTTTCGAGAATGCCGAACGACAGGTTGCCGACGAGAAGGATCAGCGTAATGAATATGGGCGGCAGAAAGGGGCTGATGCTGCTCGCAAGAAGGGTGCCTCTGGTCAACGGCGCCTTTGGGACGATCTGCGGCAACGGCGGGTTTGATTGTGCGGCTGGCTGGCTCATCATGGTTCCTTCACTGTGTAGAGGCGGTTGGGCGAGAGATTGTCGAGCGTTTGCACGGTCCCCGAAGGCCAGCGAATGACCGCCTTGTCGATCTTCGCATTTTTGCCGAGGCCGAAGTGAAGCCGCCGGTCGTTTTGCGATGCAAAGCCGTTGCCGCCTGAGACTTGCTGCAACTGTTCCTTGCCGTCCCAGTACAGCGTTATCTCCGCGCCGATGGCGCTGCGATTGCTCTTTGTGCCGTCGAGCGAGAATTCGATCCAGTCATTGTCCGTGGAAACGGTGTTCCTGTAGATCAGCAGCGGCCCGCGCTGGTTGGCCACGACAATGTCGAGCGCCCCTGTATTCCAAAGATCGGCCAGCGCTACGGAACGGCCGTCGTAGATGTCGGTTGCGCCCACAGCTTGCGCGACGTCGACGAACTTACCCTCGCCGTCATTGAGCCACATCCGTTTTTGCTGATAGCCCGAGAGGCTGCGGCCGTTGAACGCAGGCCAGTTCGCGGCATCGCCAATTATGGCACTGTTGCCGCCGGCCACTTTCGCAAAGTCGTACCAGTAGCTGCGCTCGCGGTCGAGCGAGATATAGCCATTGGCAAGGTAGAGATCGAGATTGCCATCGTTATTGAAGTCGCCGAACTGTGCGCCGAAGCTCCATCCGCCGAGCTCAACACCGAGATCGCGCGCCATGTTGTCGTATTTCAGCGCCGGGCCTTGCTGGGGCACCCAAAGATTGTTGCCTTGAATCAGAACGCCCTCTTCCGAGATGTTCGAAACGTAAATGGAAAACTTGCCCTGGTTGAAGATATCGCCGAAGGAGACATTCATGCCGCTCTTAGGCGCGAAACCGACGCCTGCTTCCTTACCGGCCTCGTGAAAATGTCCGTGGTCGTTGATATAAAGCTCTGAGACGCCGTAATCGTTCGCGACGAAAAGATCTGGATAGCCGGTGCTGCTCAAGTCGGCCGCAGCGCTGGCCAGCGCCCAGCGGCGGCTGTTAATGCCAACCTTGGCGCTCACTTCTTCAAAGTGCCCATTGCCTAGATTGTGGAAAAGATATTTACGGCCGCCGTTCTGTGCATACTCAAAGCTGTCGGGCATCATGCGCGTGTTGCGCAGGTGCCACAGATCAACATCTTCGGGATAGTAACCGGCGACAAAGAGATCGAGCTTGCCATCGTGATCGTAGTCGAACCAAACGGCGGTGTCGGCATTGATCCACCGCGGCAACCCTGCTTGATCGCTCACAGGCGTGAAATGTCTGCCCTGGTCGTTGTGGAACAGCTCGGGCTTGCCCCACTTGATGAGAAAGAGATCCTCATAACCGTCGTTGTCGTAGTCGCCCCACACGGCGTCCATGGATACGCCGGTGCCGGGCTGGTTCACGTCCGCGATTCCCAGTTGCTCGGCAACGTCGGTAAACGTACCGTCGTGATTGTTGCGGTAGAGATGGTTCTTGCTGCCGGCGGCGCTGTTGGTCACGTAGATATCGGGCCAGCCGTCGCGGTTGTAATCGACGATGGAAACGGATGCGCCCATCGATGCGACCTCGGGCATGATTCCGTCGAGCTTGGAGTCGAGCGTAGGAGCCTGGTGAACAAAGTTGATGCCGGCGCTTTGCGCCACTTCCCTCAGCGAGAAACCGTAACGAGCAAGTGTGTCCTGGGCGTCGGGAGTACCGGCGTCCTTCGCCGGAACAGAGAAATGGCGCACCATCCACGGCGTTGCGAGCAGAGCCGCGAAAAATAGAGTGACGAGGATCCGCGCGATCGGGATTCTCTTCATTTCGTTGCCCCTCTTCGCAATGCGCCGCGGAAAGTATTCGCGGTTACATAGCGCGTCTGATAGTTTTGCCAGTCCTGGGGATAATGGCGATAAACCCATTCGCCTTCGAGTGCCCCTGGCGGCGTGTCATACTCAGTGCGCGCGTGGTAAGGCAAGGGCTGCACGGTGCGCGAAAAAGTAGAGTTGTAATCTCCATCCTTTACCCATCCGTCGCCGGCGATCACGTAGTCGCGCACCCAGCCCTGGGGAGGAGGCGGCGGCGCGGCAAAGCGCAGCGCGAGTTCATCGCCCGCATTCATAATTACGTAGCGGTCGTCCGTCGCTTTGAGAAGTTCGCGCACATCTCCAAAGCGAGTGTAGAAGCCTTCGAGATCGCGCCATATCTGCGTCGTCGCGGCGAGCTGGTTGTAGTCGGGAATTTCGGGCGACGATGCGTTCGCCTGATGAATGACCGAGAAACCGCGGTAGTGCAGATCGGCAGTCTGCGGCTCAAGGTGCGTGATCCTGGTTGCGGCATCGGGCAGCCCTTGCGCCCACTCAATCTGATCCCAGTAAACTTCCAGATTTGTACGCAGGCGCAGTTTGTGCGGCACTCCCGGGTGAAAGAGGCCGGTGAGGTCGATAAGGCACGTCTTGTTGCGGCCCGCGGGAAAGCCGAGATTTGTGCGCGCGACTATCCAGCCGCCGCGGCCGTCGGGAATCTCGAGACTGAGTGGATGTGGATGAATGCGGCCACCCTGCAACATAGCCACGTTGACGGATGAGTCGGTGGGATGCAGCCAGCCCCGCGCAATGAGCCAAAGCGGGCCGCTCGAAGGCAGATCGTTGCCAAGGTCAACTTCAACGTAGTGAGCGCGCGTGACTCCCTGGTACTGGCCGCGGCCGAAGGTGTCAAGATATTTTCCGTCGAGATTGTGCAGCGTGTTTGTGACGTCGTTGCCCAGGTCATCGGTCGCGTGCGCGATTGCGTGCGGTTCACCGACGGTGGTCACGGCCAGCTTTACCGGCGGCGCCACGAAGCGTTCGTCGGTGAAGATCTCGGTGCCGGCCGGGTGGTCAACAGCCATCAGCGCGAGGTAGTCGTAGTAGTAAGTCTCCCAAAGTTCACCCGTGATGCTTAGATCGAGCGAGCCGTCGCGGGGGACGAGAGCGCTGCCGGGAATCTTGTACCACTCTTCGGTTGCGGCAATGCGCGCAGGGCCCGATGAGTCAATGCGCAGACCAAGAGCCGCGCCCCAAGGCACTGTGTCCTTGACAAATTGCATCGACCGGCCGTTCCACGCGAAGAGGAACGGGCAGGAGCCTTTTAAGCGCTGTTCGGTTAGCACCTCCTGATCGCCCTTCAGCGCAAACTCGGCGCGAACCGTGCCGTTTGGCCATACGATCCGCGCTACTTCCGCGCCGGATTCATTTCCAAGGCCGAAGTGAAGCTCCGGACTGTTGATCGGCTGCATCTGCACAAGCAGTCCGGAACGTATCTCGATCTGGCCGCCGATGCCGAAGGAATTGATGCGCTGATCCCCGGTCGCCTGGTGCGCCCGCGGCCGAATGATCTGCCAGTGGTAATTCTTCGTGGTGCGATTGATGGCGTCGATGGGCTGCCCATCGGCTGTAACCCCGAGCAGATCGAGGCGGCCTTCGGAGCTGACAGGCGTTGCATCAAATACACGCGCGGGGCCCTGCGGCGAACCGAGCAACGTATAGTGTTCGTTCTCGTCGGCGAGCCAGATGAGTGTACCTGGTGCGTTGCGCTCGGCCCCAACATTTTCGAGCAGCAAATCGAAGGCGCCGTTGTTGTCCAGATCGGCCGCGCGCAGGCGAACTTCGCCGGCCAAGGCGTGTGCGGCATCCGGCACCAGGGTGAGCTGGCTGGTATCCCACGCGCCATCGATGTAGGATAGCCGCACAATTGCGCCGCTCGATTCGACGGCCACGAGGTCTAGAACGCCATCGTGGTTGGCGTCGGCAGCAGTAATCGCATTCACGTTATCGATGCCTGAAGGTAGCACCGATTCAGTGAATTTGCCGAGGCGTTGATTGAAAAAGATGTGTAATCGGCCTGCGCCGTCGATGAGCGCAGCGTCCGGATTACCGTCCCCGTTGAAGTCAGCCCATACAAATTGCCGGATTCCAGAGATCGCGGCGAAGGGATGGATCGCTTTGAACGTGCCGTCGCCGTTATTCCGCAGAACCGTGGGCAGGCCGCTTGCCGTTCCCAACACGATATCGAGATCCCCGTCGGCTTCAATGTCGACGGCCCAGGCGCCGGTGTAGGGCGCGGCAAGAATTTCTCTTTGCAATTTGGTTTGCACGGTCACGTTGGTGAACTTCGCCGGATCGTCTTGCCGCATGAAACGCAAGCCGCCGGCTCCCGCAAGCACAAGATCGGTTTTGAAATCGTAGTTGAAATCGATGGGCAGGACGGACTCGGGCGATGGAGCAGCATGACTCGCGCCGCCGGGAAACGGAAACGATGCGCCCATTGAAAGCCGCACCTCGCGCGCGTTTGCCATGGCAATTGCGGGTATGCCTTCGCCATTAAGCGAAACTGCGCCAATCCAATCCCATTTCTCGTTCGAGGGATTGGCAAGCGGCTGATTTGAGAAGAGCAGTGCGGTATCTGGCGGCGCAGGCCGGCTTGGCGGAGTATCCAAGCGCAACAGATGCGTGAAGGGTCGAGCTTCATCGCCTGGCGCAGGCCTGATTTGCGCAAGATCCTGGCGGAATGAGGGAAGCTGCATGAGCACATTGCGCAGAAACACGCTGCGAATGGCGGCTGTCGCGGGAGGGCCGAAGGTTGCGACGGCTTGCAGTTGCGCAAGCTGATCGCGGGCATCCTGCGGCCAGGCGGCTGACTGCGCCGCGATGCGATCAACCGCGGAGCGAAGCGTTGCTGTGTCTCCGCGCTTGGCGGCGATGCGGCTCAACTCAAGCAGCGCGGCCAGATTATTCGGTTGGGCGCTGAGAATCTGCGAGATGAGCTGCTGGAATTCGTCTTCGTTTCCCTGGTCGCCTTGCCGCTCAATCTCAAGCGCGAGCTGGTACTCGGCCTCAAGATTGGACGGATTACGCTTTACGGCTTCCCGCAGATTCGAGATTGCGCTCGCAGAATCGCCTCGATCGCTGCCAAGAATCCCAAGCAGGTAGTCGATCTGGTCGTTTTTTGGCGCGAGCTTATGCGCCCGTTCAAAACGCTCTTCGGCGAGATCGAAGCTGCGCTGGCGCAGCGCGAGGATTCCCCAGTCAGCCCAGACTGCGGGCTCCCCTGGGGCAAGTTGCGTCGCCTGAGCGAGCGAACTCTCGGCCCGCACGTCGTCGCCAACCTGCAATGCGGCAAGGCCAACATAAAACGACGAGCTGAACTCGTGATACTCAGCCGAGGAGGGCGAAGGCAGGCCGTTGTGACATCCGGTGACCAAGCCAGGAACAACCGCAAGAGCCGCTAAGCCGAGCCCCGATGAGAGGTGGGAAAGAATGGATTTCATCTCATCTTTGCTGAGGAAGATTCTAATCATTCCAGCGTGCCTGGCGATACCTTGAACGATTGTGCCACCACTGCATGCACGGACCGCCTGCGCATCCTTTGAGCGCGCTTTACGGTCGCTGCCTTGAACCACAGCACGCAAATGCCCGCAAACGGCAGCAGAAATAGCAGCAGATCCCAGCGGCCCAGCAGAGTGGGAGTTACTGAGACGTCGGTGTCGGCCGCACCATTCACTGTGGTGCTTGAGAACGTGATGTGAACGTGCCAGGTTTCTTCCTTGTCAAATGGGACCTGCGTCGTGAATTCCACGTGATCGAGGAGCTTTTCGCGTTGTGCAGCGTACACGGCCACCGGCAAGCGCTTGCTCACCGGTTGCACGGCAACCTGCACCTTCATGTCGGCGGGAACGCTGAGCCCACTGCCCTTGCGTGGGTCGATGATCACATAAAAGCTGCCGGTGCCGACGTCGGGGTTGCTCCATACCTCGACATCGAATGGCCCAACCTTTCGGTTCTGCATGATGGGGTAAGGGGGGCCGATGTGCGCCCAAGCTGGCGCGCAGAAGAAGATGGCAAAGAACGCGAACGTAAGAGCACGGCTTGCTCCAACCGACCGTGGAGCGTTCTCTAACGGGAAAGAATAGATTCCGGCAAGGCTTGAATGAGAACGCATGATCTTCAACCAGCTCCCATGGTGACGCGCATGTCCATGGGCTGGATCATCAGCCACACGCAGCAGAAAAATAAAATCATGCACAGCGCACCCCAGGGAACAAAAGCACGCACAGAGTGTTTCTCTGAATCGTCCTGGGCCAACCGCCAGGCAACGAGCAACGAGCCGGCAAGGCCAAGCAGCAGAAATCCGAATTCAAGCGGTTCGACTGCGGTTTTGGGCAGCCCGACCAGTGTCCACCGCGGATCGCCCAGGATGGGCCAGCCGATCCCGGCGAAGGCGTTTTGCGTTACGGGAACGATTGTATAGAGCCCCGTGAAGAAGTGGTAGCCATAGTGCGCCAGCCACATTCCGAAGCCGAGCGGCGAGAGAGCGTAGGAGTAGCGGACGGCGATTGCCAGCCAGCCGTTTTTCACGCCGGCCCAAGCGCGCGTAATCCATGCCGCCAGGCCGAGTAACAGCGCTGGCTCCACGACGATCGCCACGGTGAACAGGATCCCGAGCACCGCGGCCTGGCTCTGGAGATGAAGCGTGCGTCTGAGCCAGTCTTCCACGGTGTAGACGGGACTGACCATGCCGAACGCATTCATCAAAGAGCCAAAGCAGAAAACGATGGCCAATGCGGCAATATCGTTTCGGCGCGAAAAGCGGCCGATGCCTGAACGGTTTGGATCGCTCATCAATTCGCCTGCAGGGAGCCGGCTCAGAATTCCAACGTTATCGTGCGGGCAGGCGTGAACGCAGTCGAGACAAAATGTGCAGTCCATATTGCCCACCTTGGCCGGTTGAAAGAGCGCCAGCTCGCAGCCGCGCTGCAACACAACCAGCGACGACGATGCCTCCCGGCGGCCACGAATGCAGTCTTTTGTTTTGCAGCTGTCGCAAACATCCAGATCTCGGACCGCGACCTCAAGCGGCGACACGGTTGAGGCGATGAAGTTGAACTGGCCGATGGGGCAGACATATTTGCAGAATGTGGCGTGAGTGAAAAGACCATCGACGATCAGCACCGCCGCAAAGTAGCCCACAATGACCCAAGCGGTGAGCCACGGAGATGCCCAGAGGCCGAATAGCTCGTAGGCAAATAGCAATCCGGCAAAAAGCAAAATCGGAATCCACTTATTGCGCAGGCGTCGCGGCCAGGCAAACCGCGGATGAATCCACTTGCGCATGAAGTTCCTGACCAGCATGAACGGACAAGAGAGGCAAAATAAATTGCCGGCGCAAAGAATGACCAACACCAGCGCCCCGCGAAAATGAACCCAGGTGAGCACGGTTGCAAAGTTCTTGGGCGAAAGAGTGGGGCCCAGCAGGCCATCGAGAATCATGACCATGCTGACCGCAAACAGCGGAATCTGCAACAAGGTGCGCGAGTGGCGCCAGCTCAGTAGCGGCCCAATCACCGGAACCCTGAGAAGATCGAACGTCTGCGCTGCAAGGAATTCTTCCTCCTCGTTGAGACGATCCTGCTCCGCGGCTGGGGAGAGCACGGGTGTCGGCCTGATCAATTCGATTCGACCCCCTTCACTTCAATTTGCCGCTCGGCCGTGCGGCCGTCGTTCAAAGCGATGTGAAACAGCACCACCCAGTCGCCGCCCATGGTGAAGTGAAGCGGCGCCGTGTAAGCGCCGGGCGATATTTCGACGGCATTGCTGAATACTGGCGCCATGCCGGGATGGCTCATGTCGCCTTCCACCTGCACGCGTGCGCCCGCGACGGGCTGGCGAGACGCGTCCGTAAGCCTGAACGAGATCGTCTCGATTCCCGCGCGCACTGGCAGGGGTGCAACGGATGCATCGACCAAGATTCCACCCTCGTTCGCCGGTCTGCGGCAGCCGGCAACAGCGAACAATAAAACGGCAGCCGCCATTAGCCAGGCGCATAGGCACAAGGAGATCGCCATCTGGCAGCCTCTCCGATCATCCCGATTCATCGGGAGCGCCCCAAAATGCAGCTTGTTGCCGTATGAGCTACGCGTGGCTGCCCGCTTCTTCCATCTCATCCTGCTTGTACCACGAGCAACTACAAGCGGCCGGCGCTTCGCCCTTGGGTGGAAACATGTGATAGTACATGGCGATCACCATGGGAATGAACACAATCGCGTTGTAGAAGAGATGAAGTTGAACGCGCGGTAAAAAGAACTGGAGGACGCTGAAGGGAACCGGCTTGCCCATCAAGTTGTGATGGAGGGTCGCCTGGCTGATGAGCAGGAAGTGCTCAAAGTGGTGCCAGACCTGGATCCAAAAGGCGACCATCCACCAGGTGTGGCTGCGGCCTGAGAATCCCTTGCGCAAAATCCAGAGGCCGATGAGCATTATCAGTGCGTAGCCATAGTGCAGTGCCTCAGACTTGATGAGCCACGGATACCAAAGGCCTAGAATGCCGTTTGCCCTCGCAGGAGGCCAGCCCATCACCCAGATCTGGTAGGCCTGAGCAAAATGCTCGCCCCAGTGCGCAAGCACAATCGCCATGAAGACCCACAGGGCCTTTTCATGCCACTGGGTGTTTAGTTTCTCTGAAAGCGAAAGGTGCGATGACGCGGGAAGAATACGACCGTGAACGCTGGGAGCAGATGCAGCCATTTCAATTGACCTCACACGGGTACGAGACCGGGGGATCTCCAATTCGAAACCCAGTGTACTTGAAAATCAGACCGCGTCGAGTCGGTTGAAAGTGTGAGCCCTGCCTCAATCTTTCGGTTGAGGTGCGCATAGCAAAACACAGTTAGACTCATGGTCCGACGGATGCTTCCTAACCCGTGTTCGATTGCCAATCAACCACGCAACTTGCCGCGAGAGCGGCGTTGAGCGGCACACTAGTCATGGTGACCGACACGTCAGTCATTGAGAAGGAGAGTGGTCGAGGCTGTCTTCGCCGAACCGATTGCAGCAGAAGAAGAGAAGCAGAGAGGCGCCATCTCGTTGAAGGCCCTCCCCGACAGCGAAAAAGGCAATCTGTGGGAACCCTCTTGGGAATCCCAGGCTGTTTTGCCTGGCCCTGTTTCAATGCAAGTTGTTGGAAATAATGGTCGGGGAGAGAGGATTTGAACCTCCGACCCCCTGGTCCCGAACCAGGTCACAGCAGTTATAGAGATTTGTTGAATCTTGATGACTCTAAGTGTTTTTGATGGAACCACTTACAAACTGTGTTCTGAGGTCTGTTGATTCTTGCGGCTTCTGGATGCTTTGGCTGTTACAAATTTGACTACTGCGGCCCATTCTCGGGGGCGAAGTATCCGCGCTGCTTCG
>Ga0181516_10001474_pt1 | contig 17923 bp, 18 predicted proteins | sample PEATcosm2014_Bin_25_FD_121104 | JGI IMG/M metagenome (GOLD analysis project Ga0181516, IMG submission 121104) | Peatland microbial communities from MTU Mesocosm Facility, Houghton, MI, USA - PEATcosm2014_Bin01_10_metaG | ecosystem: Environmental > Terrestrial > Soil > Wetlands > Peat | place... | reverse complement strand
GTGCGGCTGGATCACCTCCTTTCTAAGGAGTAAACAAATCAACACGCGGAGCATATGATCTGACCCCATCCGGCAGGTCCGCTCCACACTTCAATCTCTGCACATCCTCTCCCCTACCAAAATATCAGGGACCAATGCGTCGCCGTCCTCCAACCGGGGGACGGTTTCGTCGTGTCCGCGATCTCCGATCCCGCACGCCTCCTGCGTACGAATTGGGTCCGAAGATCTTGCAAGCCAAGGTCTCGCAGCCCGTGGGGCGGTACACTTCGAGCGATGGCCCTTTCGTCGCCACGACCAGGTACGCCTCCACCACCCGTGGTCTTTTCCTTCTTGGACCACAGGGAATACTTGAGGGGGTGGTACGAATGGAAGAAGATCGCGACCCGCGGCTTCTCCTATCGCTCCTTCGCGCGCAAGGCGGGATTTTCCTCGATGTCCTTCCTGCGGGATGTCATGGAAGGGCGGAGGAACATCTCCGAGGAATCCGTCGAGAAGTTCCTTTCCGCGATCGGCCTGGTGGAAGACGCGGCGGACTACTTCCGCGAGTTGGTGAAGTACAACCGCGAATCGGATCCCGACCGCAAGGCGCAGTGGTTCCGGAAGCTCCTCCTGCTCCAGGCGAGGCGGGAATTTTCTCCGGTCCGACAGGCCCAAGCGAAATACTACAGCGACTGGGTGCACGTCGTCGTGCGGGAGGCGGCAGGGCTGGGAAGATTCGGAGGCGATCCGGAGAAGATCGGGGCATCGATGCGACCGGCGGTTCCAGCCCAGGAGGTCGCGGAATCCCTGCGACTCCTGAAGGAACTCGGCATGCTCGAGAAGTCCAAGGACGGCACCTACCGTCCATCGACGCCGAGGATCGTTCCCGGCGACGTGGACGCTTCGCTCGTGCGCAACATCAAGAGGCAGATGCTCCTCCATGCGGTGGACCGGTTGGAGGGCGGGCCCGCCCCGGACACCCAGGTCAGTTCGGTCACACTGGCGGTCAGTCGCCATCGCCTCCAGAAATTGAACGACCAGCTGCGGCAGTTCCGCCTGGATCTGCTCGCCGACACGGCGACGGACGATGGACCGCTGGAACAGGTGGTCCAAGTCAACTTCCAATTGATACCATTCCTCCGTGCGGCGGATGAATAGACGATTCGGGCTGGGGTTGGTTGCGGCCGCACTTCTGGCGGGGTGCGGAGACACGAATTCCGCTGGCGGAACGGGGAGCGATTTTCCACAGCCCCTGGCTCGGTTGCTGGACTCCAGCCTGTCGCCCGTCTCGGCCCGCGTCTGGAGACTCTGGCGGGTGGACGGGACCGACACGGCCCGGGACAGTCTGGAGGTGGATGACACGGCAGGTTTCACTTTGCCTCGCTCGGGGCTGTGGATCGTGGAAGCCTGGAGCGATTCCGTCGCCGCTGGATCGCGCCAGGGACTCGCCGGGGTCGCCTACCGCGACACCTCGGCATGCTCCCACTCGCTCACCTACCTGCAGGATCGCGGGAAGGAATTCGTGGGGATCCTCCCCTGCCTGGATCTGCAAGCCCCTTCGATGCAGAATTCCCGGAAGAGCCGCCCGCTCGGCGTCGGGGTGTTCGGGAGAATGGATTCCATCCAGTCGGTGGTCGGTATCCCGGGGCCTCCCGTGGCCGCCTTCCGGTTCCAGATCTTCCGGATCGCGTGGGATTCCGTCAAGCCTCCGGACACCACGCAGACCGTGACAGGAACCGACAGCGTCCTTCTCCTGTTCGCCGGCGAGAGGACGAGTCTGCTGCCCGGAACCGCGGACATCACGGCTCCCCCCGGCGACTGGATGTTCCAGGGTTGGGTCGCGGCGTTGGATTCCAGCAACTTGGGCCAATGGAGCAGTCCTCCGACTCGGCAATGGGCGAACGAAGCGGTCCTCAAGAACTGCACGGATTCGCTCGCGGGGGCCGGGTACTGCGTGGCGCGACCGACCTCCTCTCCGACCCGAGGGGAGCCGGACGTCTTCTTCGTCGTCCACGCTCCCTGACGGGAACCATCAAGCCGAGAGCTTCGGATTGTTCCGGTGGCGGTCCTTGTCGCGCAGAGTCTTCTTTTCCAGCCTGGCCCGGAAGGCCTCGGTGAGATCCACTCCCGTCTGGTTGGCCAGGCAGAGCAGGACCCACAGGACGTCGGCCATCTCCTCGCCCAGATCCCGGTCCTTGTCGGATTCCTTGAAGCTCTGTTCGCCGTAGGTTCGGGAGATCAGCCGCGCGAGCTCCCCGACCTCCTCGGTCAATTGGGCGAGGTTGGTGAGCTCGGAGAAGTAGCGGACCCCCACGGTGCGGATCCATCCGTCCGTGACGGCCTGGAGAGCGCGCAGCGTGGGGTCGTCGGGGCGTGGGGAGAGGTCTAGAGAATCCGGTTTCGTGTTCGGCATGGTTTTGGCCAAAATAGCCGCAGCCGGTCCATCGCGGCTCGACCGGTTTCCGACGGGTATCTTTTGACATCCATCGGATTCAGGAGTGAGACCCCTATGCCCAAATACAGATCCGCCACCACCTTCCAAGGCAGGGAGATGGCCGGTGCCAGGGCGCTCTGGCGCGCCACCGGACTCGAGGACGAGGATTTCAAGAAGCCCTTGATCGCCGTCGTCAACTCCTACACCCAGTTCGTCCCGGGTCATGTCCACTTGAAGGAGCTGGGCGAACTGGTCTCCTCCGAGATCAAGGCCGCCGGAGGCATCGGCAGGGAGTTCCACACCATCGCCGTGGACGACGGGATCGCCATGGGCCACGGTGGCATGCTCTACAGCCTGCCCAGCCGGGAGCTCATCGCCGATTCCGTCGAGACCATGTGCAACGGCCACGCCGTGGACGCGATGGTGTGCATCTCCAACTGCGACAAGATCACCCCGGGCATGCTGATGGCCGCGCTGCGCCTGAACATCCCCGCGGTCTTCGTGTCGGGAGGCCCCATGGAGGCGGGGCGCACGGCGTCCATGGACCACGGGCTCGATCTGATCGACACCATGGTCGCCGCGGGCGACGAGAAGGTGTCCGACCAGGACGTGGAGGACATGGAGCGCTCGTCGTGCCCCACCTGCGGTTCGTGCTCGGGCATGTTCACCGCCAATTCCATGAACTGCCTCACGGAGGCGCTCGGACTGTCCCTGCCGGGCAACGGAACCCTGGTGGCCACGCACAAGGAGAGGGAAGGGCTTTTCCGGCGCGCCGGTCGCCTGATCGTGGAACTCGCGCGCCGGCACTACGAGGGCGGCGACGAATCCGTGCTGCCCCGCAGCATCGGATCCTTCCGGGCCTTCGAGAACGCCATGAGCCTGGACATCGCGATGGGCGGCTCCACCAACACCATCCTGCACCTCCTGGCGGCCGCCCAGGAGGCGGGAAACGGATTCTGCATGGAGGACATCGATCGCCTGTCGCGGCGCGTCCCGCACCTCTGCAAGGTCGCCCCCTCCAGTCAGAAGTACCACCTCGAAGACGTCCATCGCGCGGGAGGCGTCCCGGCGATCCTGGGGGAACTGGAACGCGCGGGACTCCTGCACGCGGATCTTCCCATGGTCCACAGTCCCGACGTGCGCACCTACCTGTCCGAATGGGACGTGCGTCGGAATCCGTCCAAGGTTTCGTTCTGGAACGCGGCTCCCGGAGGAGTGCCGACCCGGATTCCGTTCAGCCAGGACAAGCGCTACGATTCGGCGGATCTCGATCGCGAGCAGGGGTGCATCCGCGACGCCGACCACCCCTACAGCCCCGACGGAGGTCTGGCCGTCCTGAAGGGGAACATCGCGCTGGATGGATGCGTCGTGAAGACGGCGGGGGTGGATGCCTCCATCCTGCGGTTTTCGGGACCGGCGCGCGTGTTCGAAAGCCAGGAGGAATCCGTGCGGGCGATCCTTTCGGACAAGATCCGTCCAGGAGACGTGGTGGTGATCCGGCACGAGGGACCCATGGGAGGTCCGGGCATGCAGGAGATGCTCTACCCCACCAGCTACCTCAAGTCCAAGGGGCTGGGGAAGGTGTGCGCCCTGGTCACCGACGGACGGTTTTCGGGGGGCACCTCCGGACTTTCCATCGGGCACGTCAGTCCGGAGGCGGCGGAAGGAGGGAACATCGCGCTGGTGGAGGAAGGGGACGCCATCGAGATCGACATCCCCGGACGGTCCATCCGGGTCGCGGTTTCCGACGAGGTCTTGGCGGGACGCCGTCGTGCCCAGGAGGCCAGGGGACCGCTGGCGTGGCATCCGGTCTTCCGGGAACGCCCTGTCACCACCTGGCTTCGGACCTACGCGACCCTCGCGAAATCCGCCGCCTACGGAGGCGTCAGGGACACGTCCCGGCTGCGCTGAAGCGCAGGCAACCGTCCTTCAGTCTCCCGGACGGGTCGCGGTCTCCAATCGGCCTTCAGCGCGATCCGGTCGACCTTTCCGTTGGAATTGAGCGGCAGGTCGTCCTGGAACTTCCAGATCTTCGGCATTTTCTGGGGTTCGAGCACGCTCCTCAGGGCGTCGCGGATCTCCTTCTTCCTGTGCGCGCAGGAGGTGGGAAGAACGCACACGATCTCGTCGAGATCACCCCGGAGCCGAGCGACCTCGGCCACCGCGAAGGACGCGCCGGACTCGCGCAGCAGCGCCGCCTCGATCTCCCCCAGCTCGATCCTGAATCCACTGACCTTGACCTGGTTGTCTTCGCGGCCCACGAAATGGAGGTCGCCGGAGGCGCTTGCGAACACGCGGTCCCCGGTCCGGTACCAGATCCTTCCGTCCCGCTCCACGAAGCGTTCGGCGGTCATCTGGGGGTCCAGGTAGCCAGCCGTCAGCTGGTCCCCTCCCACCCACAGGACCCCTTCCTCCAACGGGTCGCACTCCGTTCCGTCGGGACGACGGATTTCGACGCGCTGGCTCGGAAACGGTCTCCCGATGGGGACGATCCCGTGGTGGCAGGCGCCTTCGGGGAAGTCCGCGGGGATCTCGAAGCACGTGACGGCGATGGTCGCTTCCGTGGGACCGTACATGTTCACGCAGCGGGTCCCGGGCGCCACCCGTTTCCAGGCCTGGACGGCGTTCCACGTCAACTTCTCCCCACCGAAGATGGAAAGACGCACCTTCGGCAAGGCCCCATCCCGGATCCTTCCGAAGCTTTCCAGAAGGGCGGGAAGTCCGGCGACGGAATTCCAGATCGAAATGCCGGTCCGGTGCGCGAACTCCACCGGGTCGGAGCGCTCCCTGTCGGGAATCAACACCAGGGCCGAGCCGGTCGCCCAGGCGGCGAACATGTCGTGGATGGAAGGATCGAAGGCGAGGTCGCTGTTCTGGGCGAGCCGATCGTCCGCGCGGAGGGGGCAGGCGGCGAGGAAGGAGGCCACGTAGCTGTCCACGGCGGCGTGCGTTCCCACCACGCCCTTGGGTGCGCCGGTGCTCCCCGACGTGAAGAGGACGTAGGCGGAGCCGTCGATCGGTTCCGCAAGTCGGGTCCCGAGCGATGCCGATTCCTGTCGCGCCTCGACCAGCTCCACGCCCGGGTGCGGGCCCACGACCGTCCGGAGAACTTCGCTCGGCCCGGAGGCCACGATCTTCAGGGGCCCTCCGTGCAAGCCGATCAGCGCGGACAGCGACTCGGCGGAGTCCTCGTCGGCGACGATGGTGGTGACGCCGGACAGCTGCAGGATGCGGAGATTGTGCTTGGGCGGAGAGGAGGCCCTGAGCGGGACGTACGCGGCTCCCTCGGACAGGATCGCCTGGACCGCCGCGAAGGCGAGAGGCCCGCGCTGGGCGAGGATCCCGACCCGCGGGATTCCGGACAGCGCGGGTCGCAGGGACTGGACGATCCCGAGGAGTTCTCCATAGAGGACTTCGCCCTTTTCCCAGACCATAGCGGTCCGTTCCGGATGGTTGCCCGCCGATGCGTGGAAATGCCTCGCGATGTTCCTGAGCGTCATGAAGGAATCTCCATCGGACACTTCGGGGGCGACCGAACGCCTACGACCCGAAGGCTTTGCGGCGACTTTCCGCCCACAGGTCGGGAAGTTTGTCGATGCCGGCCTTTTCCAGGCGCGCCTCCAGGTCTGCGCGGGAATGGATTTCGAAGTAGTCGCAGTAGGCCTGGAGGAACTCCGGCACCGCGGTCAGAAACTGCAGGTCGGTCAGCTGCATGGGTCGAAGGACCAGGAGTGGATAGGGGCTTTCCAAGGGACGGAAGTCGGGATTGTGCAGTCCGGGTTCCGTGCATCCCGGGTAGAACTGCCCGATCATGCGACCTTTCCTGATCACCTCGCGCTTGAGGAATATCTGGACCGCGTCGATCAGGGAGGGGGCGAGTGCGGCATCGAGTTCCGCGAAGACCGCGATCAGAGCCTTGAATTCGACCCCCGTTCCTTCGGAAGGCTCGACCTCCTCGAAGATGCCCAGGAGGTCTCTGGTGAAGGCAACCATCGGATCGAATCGAAGGGGCTTTTCGAAATAGGGCGCGAAGTGGATGCTCCTGTGGCGCGTGATCCCCGACCGGACGTATGGACATACGTCACCCGGTCGTCCGAGCTCAAGTTTCGAGGCCGCGATGTCGTTCTCGATCCAATGCTGCAGTCGACCGAGAATGCATTGGATCCTACCGGGTAGATCCTTGTAGGACCCCGGATCCTGATGCGCCGGAAAGAGGCAGGGCGCTTGGTCTTGCATCGGTTGGACTCCTTGCCGTGGCTCCGACACTGGTCGCGGAACCTGCCCGCGGCGAGTCTGGGACGACCACGAAGGAGAATCTACACAAAAAAATAACAATTAAGTCTAGCGGTCAAGTAGAATATGCTGATTATTACCTGGTTGACCCACGGCGTCGCACCAGCGACAATTTCACGGTGGGAATTCGAAATTTTTCGTTCCCACGGTTTTCCCGGAGGCTCCGGTTACAAGAAGGCCCAGCCATCGCCTGGGCCTTTCCAGATCCTGTACGGACGGGATCAGTGGTTCTCGGAGTTCTTCCGTTCCGTGGCTTCGCGGTCCATGTTGCCCTGGACGGCTTCCAGGAAGGACCGATCCAATTGGAGGCCAGCCATGGCATTGGCGTCTTCCTGCAAGATGTACACCGCGGTTGGATTGTCCAGGTAACCATCGATCTTGCCCGAACCAAGGTCCATGTTCGCGCCGGTGGCCGCGTTGAACGGCTTCAACGCCCGGGACTCCGCCCACAGCTGCTGTCCGTCCTTGGTGCGCACCTGGGTCATGGCCCCTTGATGCGAGACCTCGGCGAAGGTTTCGGTGGAAGGAGCGGTATACACTGCCTTTTCGTCGACGGAGCGCTTGGCGTGCGCGTACAACGGTACGTCTCCTCCGGACGAGATCAACTGGCCCGCCGCGAAGGCACCAGTAGCCAACAGCGAGAGCAAAATGAGGGTGCGACGCATCGAAAACCTCCCGAATAGCTCCGAAAACCAACCAGCCTAATCTAGAGATAGGGTCCCGCTGCCGCAACCGGTTTTTCCGGTCATTGGACCACCACCGGCTCGCCGCGGCGACCAAAGGTCTTGTACTCCTCGATGCGCCCCTGGAGCGCCCGGACGCCGTCGATCAAGGCTTCCGGTCGGGGAGGACAACCCGGTACGTAGACGTCCACGGGGATGTACTTGTCCACCCCGTTCAGGACCGAATAGCTGAACTTGCTGAACGGCCCGCCCGCGTTGGCGCAGGACCCCATGGAGACCACCCATCTGGGTTCCGCCATCTGTTCCCAGAGCGTGCGTACCCGGGAGGCCATCTTGTGGGTGATGGTTCCCGCGATCACCATGAGATCCGCCTGCCGCGGAGTCGGGCGAGGGATCATGCCCAGCCGGTCCCAATCGTAGCGCGGGCCACCCGTCTGCATGAGTTCGATCCCGCAGCACGCGGTGGCGAAAAGCAGGTACCAGAGCGAATTCTCCCGGCCCCAATTGAGGAAATCGTCCACGGAAGCGAGAAGGATCTGCTCTTCGTCCCGGTTTCCCTGCTTCGCTGCCGCCACCGCTTCCGTCACTGGTCGTCCCCCTGGTCGATGCGGATGGACTTGTTCCAGGTAAGATCCCCTTTTTTGGCCGCGTAGACCAGACCCAGAAGGAGCGTCGCCGCGAACACGGTGATCTTGGCCAACGCGGCCGCTCCGTGGCCGTCGCGCAGGAAAACGGTGTAGCGCACCAGCACCGGCATGACCAAGGCCACCTCCACGTCGAAGACGAGGAAGAGGATGGCCACCAGGTAGAACCTGTTGTTGAAGCGGAACCAGGCCGTCCCCACGGGGGTCTCGCCGCACTCGTAGGTGGAAAGCTTTCCGGGCGTGGTCCGGATGCCGCTCAGGACGCGGGTGATGATCCGCACCGCCGTCATGAGCGCGAATACCACCGTGGCGGTCAGGACGACGATCACCGCGATGGCGCCGTATTCGGCGAAATGGGACTGTCCTGCAAGCACCGGAGTCGTCATGTGGCGGGAAATTTAACTCGGTGGAACCCGACGGCGGTGGGATCTTTGGAGACCCGTTGACGAGCCAACGGCAAGAACTTACTTTCCTCCGCCACTCACGAATTCGGGACAACCAGGACAATATCCATGTACTCCGTCATCCAAACTTCAGGCTTCCAGTACAAGGTGAATGCCGGCCAGATCCTTCGCCTGCCTCTTTTGCAGGCCGAGGTGGGCGCCACCCTGACCTTCGACAAGGTTCTCCTTTCCGCCGATGGCGCCGCCGTGCAGGTGGGGCAGCCCGTGCTCGAGGGTGCCAAGGTGTCCGCAGAGGTCGTGCTCCACGGCAAGGACAAGAAGGTCATGGTCTTCCGGCGCAAGCGCCGCAAGGGATTCCGTCGGTTGCGCGGACACCGGCAGAACTTCACCGAGGTCGTGATCCTCGGATTGGAGGCCGGTTCGCAGAAGGTGGCCGCAGAACCCTCCCGCGTGGAATTCGCGCGCAAACGCGCCGCCGCCTGGGCCGTGCGCCACACGCCTTCGGGTCGTCCCGCCACCCGCGCCGAGAAGATCGCGCAGGGACTGGAGAAGCCCGCAAAGGTCAAGAAGAACTCGCTTCGCAAGAGGGCATAACCCATGGCTCACAAAAAAGGTGGAGGCTCCACCAGCAACGGTCGCGACTCCAATCCGCAGTACCGCGGGGTGAAGAAGTACGGGGGTGAGAAGGTCGTCGCCGGCAACATCATCATCCGCCAGGTGGGAACGAAATTCCACCCAGGAAACAACGTGGGCATCGGCAAGGACTACACCATCTTCGCCCTCGCCGACGGCGTGGTCCGGTTCGAGCGGCTCGACCGCCAGCGCCAGAAGGTTTCGGTCGTCGGAGCCTGAGTCGTGGTCCGCGGGACCTCGCCCTTCTAGATTGCTCGCGGTGAAGTTCCGGATTCGGCATTCCAAGATCGCCCTGGGCGCACTGGCGCTCGGGGTTCTTTTTTCGTGCAGCCCCCCCGCTCCGCAAGTGTCCATCCCCCTGGACCGCCAGGTGAGCGCGCTCGCCGTGCTCCCCTCCGACCAGGACTCGGCGTGGCTGGCTCGGAATCCGGACAGTTCGGGGTGGAGGTTGCGCTGGAGACTCCCCGCGACCACGACCGGCATGGTGAGGATCTACGTCTTTGCCGCCCCCGATTCCTTGACTCCCGCCCAGATATCCAAGCTGGGCAACGGATCCCAGCCGCTGAATCTGTCTAACTTTCCGGGCATCCCTCCCCCGGTGCCGCTTTCCGACTCCGACACGTCCTGGCAGATCCCCGTGTCCTATCTGGACGGTCGGCAGGGGAAGAACATGCGCACCGACGTCCACTACACCTTCGAGGTCTGGGTGCAGTACAGCAGCGGACCGACGGGGCGGACGCCACTCTACGATCTTTTTTTCGGCGACGAAAACGCTCCCCTGATCCCAGCCATCCTGGATTCGGAGGGCCAGACCAGCGCCGTGCTGCGCTTCGCCCGTCCCCACGACCAGACCAACAGGTTCGACACCCTGTTCAACGGCCCTCTGCGTACCGTGAAGGCGCTCTGGTGGCCGGGGGGAGCGACCGATTCGGCAGGCCACGTCTCTTCGGTTCAGGTGCCCGCGGATTCGTTGAAAAATCTCTCCGTGGACAGTTTCCGGCTCGTCCTTTCTCCGCTGAAGTATTGGACGCAGTACAGCTACGGCCTCCAGCTCGTGGACACCGCAGGCAACGTCCGCAATTCCGATACTTACCAGTTCACCACCCTGGACTCGCTCCCCCCCGCCGCGCCCATGGGTCTGGCTTCCTATCCCGTGCGAACGGATTCGGTCGGCTTCAGTTGGATCGCAGCGGCCGACACGCTCCAGTCCGATTCGGCGAGCCGAAGGGCATTCCCCAACTACCACATCCAGAAGTACGTGGTCCGGCTGAACGGGGTGAGGGTGGATTCCGTGTCGTGGAGCGCCTCCGACTCTTCCGTGGTCCCGTTTTTCCGACAAAATATCGACACCGCCATCGGCCGATTCCAGTGGACCGGTTCGAACTGGACTTGGTACTGGCGGAGTTTCCGACCCGGGAAGAGCTATACCATGGATCTCATCGTCTACGACGCGTCCGGCAATGTCGCGTCCACGATTCCATCGATCATGGTGATGTCCCCCGCCGTGGCCGGGGTGGCTTGCGATTCCGGGTGGGTGGCCGTTCTGGGCACCGGCTCCGGGCTATCCAGCTACTGCATCGAGGAGCACGAACATCTATCCGGTTCCAGGATCGCCACGAGAGTGACCTGGGCCCAGGCGGTGCAGACCTGTTCGCAGGCCGGTGCGGAGTTGTGTTCCGAGGCCCAATGGGTCCACGCCTGCGAGACCTTCCCCGACAACACGGGGGACACCGCGACCTACGGCGCGGTCGATGTGGGCAACGACACGCTGTCCTGGCTCGAAGCCCACTGTCAGCTCAATACGGGTGACAGCGTCGCCATGTTGGATCCCACCAACTCCGATCCCCTGTGCGTCTCGGGTTGGGGCGTCTATGACATGCCCGGAAGAGTGAGCGAATGGACCCGGGACGTGTACTTGACCAATCCGGACTCCACGACCCCGCGCGAGACCGGCACACAGGCCTACCTGGGCGCTTCGGACCTGACCGGGCAAAGCGATCTTGGCACCTTGCACGGAGGCTCCTCGCTCATCCTCGATCAACCCGGCCAGACCCTGGCTTCGGCCCGGTGCCGCGAGCGCAACTACCCCGCCTCGTCGGCCGTGGATTCGACCACGGACTCCTTGGGCAACGTTTCCAGCAGGTACCCCGCTCCCAATCCGCAGGGGATCAGCTCCGCCTGGGGCTTCCGCTGCTGCAAGCTTTCGCCGTGATCCGTTCCTGAGACAATATTTCAAAGTTTCGCACGCGACCAGCCGATCCGATATTATTCTTGGGAAAAATCCCATCGGGAGGTCGTGACGGAATGATCTACAGCAAGCCTTGCATGCACGGTCTGCGCGCCGTACTCTACATCGCTTCACGAAACGTCGAGTCGCCGGTTCGCGGCGAGGACATCGCCCGGGAAGAGGATCTTCCCCAGCCGTTCCTCTCCAAGATCCTCAAGATCCTCTCCAGCCGGAACATCCTGCATTCCGTGCGAGGCCCCGGCGGTGGATTCCGCTTGGCCCGGTCGGCGGACGAGATCTCGCTACTGGACATCGTGGAGGCCATCGACGGGCTCTCCCAGTTCGACGAATGCGCCCTGGGTTGGAAGACCTGCCAGGATGACAATCCCTGTCCCCTGCACACGTCCTGGAAGCAGATGCGGTTGGGTCTGCGCGACTACCTCGCCAAGAGCAGCGTGTCGGATCTCGTGCTCCACGAAAAAGGCCGCAAGCTCAAGTAGCCCGGTCCCCCAATCCCGGTAGTCGGATTGGGACGGCCTTGGCAGACTCGCCAAGGCGTGCAGATGCTTGGCTTGGGTGCCTGACTGGAAATAGAACCAATTTGGTACTATTTTGTGGCGAGGTCGGAAAACTTCCCGACCGCGATCCACCAACGAGGGCGACAAGGCATGAGCGGCGAAATCCTCCTGGAACTGAAGGGCTTGCGGGCCAAAGCGGGCGAAACGGAGATCCTCAAAGGGCTGGATCTGACCGTCCGACGGGGAGAGGTCCACGCCATCATGGGCCCCAACGGCTCCGGAAAGAGCACGCTTTCGCAGGTGATCGCGGGACACCCGGGCTACGAGATCACCGGGGGAACCGCCCTTTACCAGGGGAAGGACCTTTTCTCGATGGCCCCCGAGATTCGCTCCCGCGAGGGAATCTTCATCGCCTACCAATACCCCGTGGAAATCCCGGGGGTGGCGAACAACTATTTCCTGCGCGCCGCCCTGAACGAGCACCGCAAGCACAACGGCCTCCCCGAACTGGAGGGTGGGCCCTTCCTGAAGCTTCTGCGCGAGCGCATGAAGACCCTGCACATGGACCCGGCGCTCTCGGGAAGATCCCTGAACGAAGGCTTTTCGGGCGGCCAGAAGAAACGCAACGAGGTCTTGCAGATGCTGCTGCTGGAACCCGAGCTCGCCTTCCTGGACGAGACGGATTCCGGATTGGACATCGACGCCCTGCGCGATTGCGCCGACGGGGTCAACAGCCTGCGCTCGCCGGATCGGGCGTTCGTGGTGGTCACGCACTACCAGAGGCTCCTGGACCACATCGTCCCCGACTTCGTGCATGTGCTCCACAACGGGCGCATCATCCGTTCCGGGCACAAGGAACTGGCCCTGGAGCTGGAGGCGAAGGGATACGAATGGCTCACCGCGGGGGCGGCATGAGCGTCGGGGTCGAGCCGCACTGGCTGCTCGCCCGGCGGGAGGAGGCGGAACGGACCCTGGTCCGCACCGGGATCCCGGACGCGCGGGACGAGGAATGGAAGTACCTGGATGCCGGACAATTTCTGGTGTCCGCCCAACCTTCGCCTCCAGAGGCCGTCTGCCGGTTGGCCGCCGCGCTGTCGCTGCCCGAGGCGTGGCAGGTCCTGGTCTTCGCGGGAGGTGTGTTCCGGAAGGACTTGTCCCGGCTGGCCCCCCAGGTGCCCGGAGTCGCGGTGGAGGCGCTCTCCACCGCCATGGACACGGATGCGCCCTCCGTGGGGTCGCACCTCGGGGAATTGGACCCCGCGGACAGCGCTATGTTCGCCGCCAACCGCGAACGCTGGAGCGACGGACTCTTCCTCAAGATCCCGGCCGACGTCGCGCTGCCGGGACCGGTGCAGATCCTGGACATCGGATCGGGCAGCTCCTTCCTGCGCCATCTGGTGTTGGCGGGCCCCCGATCCCGTTCCGATATCCTGGAGGTCCGGGTGGCCCCGGACGGAATCCTCGCCGTTTCCAGGTCGGTGCTGGAGGCGGATCTGGAGGAGGGCGCGTCGGTTTCCTATCGGAGCCTCCATGCCGGTGGCAATCGTCTTCGCTCCTGGGCTGGATTGGCCGCGCGGGTGGGACGGGGCGCGGACTTCAAGTCGCGGCAGTTCCTGGTTTCGGGCGAGCTTTCCCGGACCGAGACGGTGGTGGAACTCGCCGGACCCGATGCGAATGCCGACCTTTCCGGCCTGACCACGGTGACGGGCGGACGCGTCGTCGACGTCCTGACCGTGGTCCGACACGCTTCCCCCCGGGCGGTGTCCAACCAGCTTTTCCAGGCCTTGGCAGGGGGGAAGTCGACCGCGAGTTTCCTCGGGATCGTGCAGGTGGAGCGCGACGCCCAGAAGACGTCGGCCCGCCAGTCCAACCGGAACCTCCTGCTTTCCCGCGAGGCCTCGATCAATTCTCGTCCCCAGTTGGAAATCTGGGCCGACGACGTGAAATGCTCCCACGGGTCCACCACGGGTCGCTTGGACGAGAAGGCGCTCTTTTTCCTGCGCTCGCGCGGCTTTTCGGAGGCGGGAGCGCGGGCCCTTCTGGTGCGGGCCTTCGCCGGCGAACTGGTGGAACAGCTTCCCGAAGGCGGCTTCCGATCCCTCGTGGAAACCCTGCTGGAGGAAACGCTTTGAGCGTCTTCTCCCCGAACGAAATCCAGGCGCTGCGCGCGCGATTCCCCATCCTCTCCCGCACCGTGCACGGGAAGCCGCTGGTCTACCTGGACAGCGCGGCCTCCTCGCAGGTGCCGGAATCCGTCATCACTGCCGAGGCGGACTTCCAGCGCACCCTGCGCGCCAACGTCCACCGCGGGGTGCACACCCTCTCCCAGGAGGCGACGGAGGTCCACGAGGGGCTTCGGGACCGGATCCAGAAGCTGGTGGGAGCCTCCCGCCGCGAGGAGATCGTCTTCGCGCGGGGCACCACCGAGGCCATCAACCTGGTGGCCTGGACCTTTGGCCGACAGAAACTGAACCCAGGGGATGTTGTGCTGGCCGGGGAGCTGGAACACCACGCCAACCTGGTGCCCTGGCAGATCGTGGCTCCCGAAAAGGGTGCCCTGGTGGAGAAGATCCCGGCCCTGGACGACGGGACATTGGATTTCCAGGCCTTCCTGTCCATCCTCGATTCGCGTCCCGTGAAGATCCTCGCGCTGCAGCACGTTTCCAACGCGTTGGGGACGGTGCATCCCATCGAACGGTTCGTGGCCGAGGCACGGTCCCGCGGGATCGCGACCTTGGTGGACGCCGCCCAGTCTCTCCCGCACATGTCCGTGGACGTGGCGGCCATCGGATGCGATTTCCTGGCGTTTTCCGCCCACAAGATGTACGGCCCCACCGGTCTGGGTTTCCTCTACGGTCGGCACGAACTCCTGGTAGCCATGCCGCCCTGGCAGGGTGGCGGGGACATGATCGACCGGGTGTCGTTCTCCGGCACCACCTTCCACGAGCCGCCCTGGCGTTTCGAGGCGGGCACTCCCAACTACGTTGCCGCCCCGGGCATGCACGCGGCGCTGGATTTCCGGGAAGAGATCGGGATCGACCGCATACGGGAACGCGAGCACGAACTCCTGCTGTACGCCCTCGGTTCGTTGGAGGGGATTCCAGGCCTTCGGATCATCGGATCGCCCCCCGAGCGCGCCGCCTTGGTTTCCTTCGTGTTGGACCGCATCCACCACTACGACGCCGGGGTCTTCCTGGACCAGATGGGCATCGCGGTGCGCACCGGGCACCACTGCGCCCAACCTGCGATGGACCGCTACGGGGTGACCGGGACGATCCGCGCCTCCTTCGCGGTGTTCAACACGGAAGAGGAGATCGACCTCCTCGCGGCGGGCGTCCGCCGACTTCGGAAATTGCTGGGATGAGCGCCGCGGACACCATCGCCGAACGCGAGTCGGAAATCGTCGAGGAGTTCTCGATGATGGACGAGTGGCTCGACAAGTACGAGCACATCATCGAGCTCGGCAGGTCGCTGCCCTTGGTGGATCCGGAATTCCGCTCCGACGCCTGGAAGGTGAAAGGGTGCCAGTCGCAGGTCTGGTTGCAACCCGGCTTCGAAAACGGCCAAGTGGTTTTCAAGGCCGACTCGGACGCCGCCATCACCAAGGGACTGGTGGCGCTCATGGTGCGCGTGCTTTCCCACCAGCCCCCCAACGCGGTGGCCTCGGCTCCCCTGGCCTTCCTGGAGCGGATCGGGTTGCGCGAACACCTCTCCCCCACCCGTTCCAACGGGCTGGCCAGCATGGTCAAACAGATGAAGCTCTACGCGGCCACCTACGCCGCGAAGGAGGGAACGAACCATGGATGACGGCGAAGATAGGGAAGCGGTCCGGGAAAAGGTCGTGGAGACCCTCCGCACCGTGAAGGACCCCGAGATCCCGGTGAACATCTACGACCTGGGTCTGATCTACGAGATCGACGTGCAGCCCTTCGGGGTCGTGGGTGTGCGCATGACGCTGACGGCCCCGGCCTGTCCGGTGGCGGATGCCATCGTGGCCGAGGTCCAGGAGAAGCTCAACGGCATTCCGGAAGTCTCCGGAGCCTACGTGGAACTGGTCTGGGACCCGCCGTGGAGCAGGGAGCGGATGAGCGAGGAAGCACGGCTTGAATTGAACCTCCTGTAGGGACTTTCTCTTTTTTTGAGGCTGCGCCTCGGCCGTTGATGCACGGGGGACGCTACCCACTTCCCGGTGCACGGGGACAGCTGCCCGCCGTCCCCGTGACCCCTCCTGGGCCAAAGGAGCCGAGTGCGCGGCTCCTTTGGAATCCTGCGCACCAGGGGGCCCGGACGCTGTCGCCTAACCGGGCCCCCTTGGAACCCCCGCCGCTTCGCCGCCCTTGGACGGGACTGCGCTGGGTGCCCGGGGCAGCAGAGCGACAGGGATGGTTGGGGAGGCGCATCTGAATCAGAAGCGCCCCTAATATGTGCCTTGAATTGTGACCGCAAGGCGGCACAATTAAGAGCAACAATTAGGGGGTCGGGCCTCGCGCACGAACTGAATCCAGTTTTTGATACAACGAATCCGGGTGCCAAATGACGCTCCCTGTCCGGATTTTTGATTTTTGGGTAATCAAATCCTTTTCTACCGTCAGTATGAAGAATCTAGCATAATAATCAAATTGAATGCCGTCTTCTTTAAGAAGAGGTGTTTTCTGGAGGTGCTTCCAATATTCCTTTGGTCCACCTTCTATGAAGGCTTCACTCCCTAAATCACCATAGTTTTTTGCTTCCAATCGCCCGCCACCCCGTTGCAAGGAACTGATGGAGACTCCATAAAACTGTACCTGCTTTTCAATACTGAGCGAGCAGGACCTCGGCCCATAAAAGCTTGCCTGCAAAATCAAACTGTCCTGGCTCTCGTATTGAGAACGAATTCGAACACTAATAGAATCCGCACATTCAAATCCCGGTTCTCCGGAAAACAAAAATGAGGTCAACATAGATATCACAAACATCCAGTTAATTAACATGGCTGACCTCAATCATGGCGGACAGGTAAAGTTAATCAAATCAATCGGGACTTGATCCATTTCCGGATTATATGTACCACGCTTCACACTGTATTGTTGTGGACCTTGATCAAGAAACTCATTGTAGTCCACCATATTAGCAAGCACCTTGAATGCCAGCTTTACTGAACTTGTGTAGGCCGCTACAGCATCGCCAACCTTGGATTTTGCATCATCCCCACACTTTTGGCAGTGAGAAATTGAACTTTCAAGCGAACTCATCTTCGCCACAAGCTCCTTTATGGTATTTACATGGCGATACTCGTGATTCTTCACCGCATTTGCAACTTGATCCGTCACAAGAATTCTATCGCTGCAATGAACAATTGAGCATAGATCATAATTTGTGCGGTCGCCAAAAGAACCAGCGGCCGGAATATAGACGTCCACTTGTATAGATCCATTGCTTGGCAATGAAGCGTGATAACAATCTTTACATTCAGGGTCAGCTGGGTTTGCACTGATTCCATTTAGATAATTAAATAGCGGCTGTGACAAAGTACATCCTCCCGCATCTACACCAGTCGCCTGCAAACACACACTTTGCATATCTGACATAGGCAGAGAATGCTCGTTGACATTAACTGATATGCCTCCAAATGGGTCAACACGATTACCCGGAGCATTTAGCAACATACGATAACTAGATAATCCTATATCCAAGAAATGAGGATCGCGACTTGCAAATCTCCCCAGCATTGAATGGTAATACCGCGCCCGGAAATACTCGTTCCCGCTCTCCGCATCCAACTCCCGTCCCTGAAACAGGATATTGTTCCCCTTGGCGGACACCGTCGAGCTGACATCGTCGGACGTAAACCACTTTCCATCGGTCCCCGCGCCGGTGTAGATGGTGGGCTTGCCGTACGGCGTGTATTCGTACCGCTCGATGACGGACCCTGTTCGATCGGTCAGGGCTTCGACGTTGTAGTTGCCGCCTTGGAGGTACCAGGCCGTGTCCGTGGACGATCCCCACTTGCGGATCATGGTGACGGGTTCGTCGACGTATCTCGCGCCCTGTACGATTTCCCGACGCCGAGGCGATTTTGGCCTGTGCAGGTTCCGGTCCTGGCGGGGCTTGGGCCTGGTGCTTGGAATT
>Ga0181516_10001472_pt1 | contig 17936 bp, 15 predicted proteins | sample PEATcosm2014_Bin_25_FD_121104 | JGI IMG/M metagenome (GOLD analysis project Ga0181516, IMG submission 121104) | Peatland microbial communities from MTU Mesocosm Facility, Houghton, MI, USA - PEATcosm2014_Bin01_10_metaG | ecosystem: Environmental > Terrestrial > Soil > Wetlands > Peat | place... | reverse complement strand
TGGTGAGGCGGACGGTCTCGGAGGTGAGCAGGCAGGCGGCAACGCAGGGAAGAGCGGCGTTCTTGTTGCCGTTGGCCCGGATGCGTCCCTTGAGGGGATGGTTCCCCTCGATGACGTACTTGTGCATAGGCTCGCATTATCCGAGCCGCCCCACCCCCGGTCAAGGCGGGTTTACTCCCGTTCAGCAAAGGGGACGAGCATGGCGCGCCCCAGAACGTGACCCTTGAGGCGGGAAGTCAGCACGGCCGCCGTGGCGTCCTTGGGGAGGCCGAGGCTGGCCACGTCCAGGGCCTGAACCACAATGAAGTAGCGGTGCCGGCCGGTCCCCGGGGGCGGCGCGGCGCCAAGGAACTGACGGCGCTGGGCCCCGTTGGCCAGCTGCCAGGCGCCCGGAGGCAGGCGCTTTCCGTCGGCGGATCCGGCCCCGGTGGGCAGGGACGAGGTGGAGGCGGGCAGATCGACCACCAGCCAGTGCCAGAAGCCGCCGGGTGCCGGGGCGTCGGGGTCGTACACGGTGACGACGAAGCTCCTGGTGCCCGCAGGGGCCCCCGCCCACGACAGCTGGGGCGACAGGTCCCGGCCCCCGGGGACGCCGAAGAGCCCGCTCATCTGGGCGGCGGCGAGGGGGGCGCCGTCGCGCACGTCTGTGCTGGTCAGCGGGAACGGGGGGACCTTGGGCAGGGCGTCGTAGGGGTTGGGCTTGGCCTGAGCGTCAGCCGCGAGGGCCGCGAACACCCCGAGGAAAAGGACGAATAGGAGAGAGTGTTTCATAGCAAGCTCCTTCGTTGGCAATATGACGCGAAAGCGGGCAACGGCACGCCGGTGACCGAAGGTCAGGCCGCGGTGAAAATGGAGGCTGGAGTTTTGGTGGATTTCAAAACCTTTCGTAAATCACGTACGGCTTGAGCCAGTCGACCACATCACCCCACCAAAACTCCAGCCTCCCCCCCTCCAGCCTCCAGTAGATCTGGAACGGCCTGGGCCTGTCGGGGGAGGCAAGGGTCAATACCCGGCCGTTGGCGGCAATCACCCGCGACATCCGCGGCAGCACCGACCGCGCGCCCGGTTGCGGTGTCACGGTCCACACGCCCCGGGCCGCGTCGATGGTGAGTGCGACGTCGGGCCAGTCCTTCCACGAGAGCAGGGGATCGTCGGCGGGCAAGCCGGTCACGTAGCGCCACGAACCGCCCAGCTCGGCCGGCAGCGCCACAGGGGCGGGCAGGGTTGAACACGAAACCAGGAGGAGCACCGCGCCCGCGGCTCCGAGCTTTCCGAACATCATCAGGTCCTCCGACTGACATCATACTCCGTTCCCGCCCAGTAGCAAAAAAAAGGACGAATCGCTATAAAGGGATCACCATGGTTGTACAGAAGTTCGGTGGCAGTTCGGTGGAGAACGCCGCAAAAATCCAGGAAGTGGCGAGGATCGCCCTCGAGCATCGTGTCGACGGAAAGATCGCCATCGTCCTCTCGGCAATGAAGGGGTGCACCGACCTTCTCCTCACCGCCGCCCGCGACGCCGAGGCGGGTCGCGACAGCTACAAAGACGCGCTGGCTGTGCTCGAAAAGCGCCACCTGGACGCGGCCCATGAGCTGACCCGGGGTACCAATTACGAGGGGCTCCGACATCAGATCGAAGGGCAGTTGAGCGACCTTCGCGACATCCTCCACGGGGTCGAGCTGGTCAAGGAGTGCTCGAAGCGCAGCCTCGACCTGATCGCGGGCTTCGGTGAGCGGCTCAACTGCCAGCTGATGACCGGCTATCTGAACGGGGCGGGCCACGAGGCCCACTACGTCGACGCGAGCAAGAACTTCATCATCACCAACGACCACCACGGCGCGGCCGACGTCGACTTCGACGCCACCTACGCCGCCGTCGAGGCCACCCTCAGGCCGCTCAACGGCGTGATGGTCATCACGGGGTTCGTGGCCAGCACCGCCGAGGGCAGGCCCACCACCCTGGGGCGCAACGGCTCCGACTACACGGCAAGCCTCGTGGGCGCCGCCATCCGCGCCGAGGCCGTGGAGATCTGGAAGGACGTGGACGGGGTGCTCACCGCCGACCCGCGCTTCGTCCAAGACACCCTCGTCCTTGAAGAGATCAGCATGGAAGAGGCCATGGAGATGAGCTACTTCGGCGCCAAGGTCATCCACCCTTCGACCATGCTCCCCCTGCTGGAGAGGGGCATCAACCTCAAAATCAAGAACACGCTCAACCCGTCGGTGAGGGGCACCCTGATCCGCCAAAACCCCAAGCCCCACCCCTACCCGATCACGGGCATCGCCAGCATCACGGGCGCGGCGCTCATCAACATTGAAGGCTCGGGCATGATCGGCATTCCTGGGTTCGCCAGCCGCGTGTTCGGCGCCCTGGCCCGGGCCAGCGTGAACGTGATCATGATCAGCCAGGCCAGTTCCGAGCACTCGATCTGCATCGTCTGCCGGGAAGCCGAGGCCGAGCCGGCCCTGGCCGCCCTGAGGGAAGAGCTGAAAGCCGAGCACCAGGCCAAGAAGCTCAAGGACTGCGAGCTGGTCAGCGGCCTGGAGGTCATCGCGGTAATCGGCGAGAACATGCGCGGCCGCCCGGGGATCACGGGCAAGCTGTTCAGCAGCTTGGGCAGCAAGAACGTCAACGTCCTGGCCATCGCCCAGGGTTCGTCCGAGAGGAACATCTCGTTCGTCATCGACAGCAAGGACCGCGAGCTGGCCCTCAACACAGTCCACAGCGCCTTTTTGGGCAACGGAGGCCGTCCATGAAATTCATCAGCACCCGCAACCCCGCCCGGCGGGTCACCTTCGAGGAGGCCCTGTTCCAGGGACTGGCCCCCGACGGGGGACTGTACATCCCCGAGGAAGACCTGGAGCTCCAGACCCACTTCAAGGCCCTCGACAAGGACACGAGCTTCTATGAGATCGCCGCCCTGGTGACCGCGTACCTGCTCAAGGGCGAGCTCGACGCTAAGGCGGTGCACCGCATCGTGAAGAACGCCTTCCCCTTCGAACCCAAGCTTGTGATGATCGACAACCAGCTCAGCATCCTCGAGCTGTTCCACGGCCCCAGCTGCGCCTTCAAGGACTTCGGCGCCAGCTTCCTCGCCGCAGCCATGGAGGAGTTCCTTCAGCACTCTGACCGCAAGGCGGTCATCCTCACGGCTACCAGCGGCGACACGGGGAGCGCCGTGGCCACGGCCTTCTACGGCAAGAAGAACATCGACGTGGTCATCCTGTACCCCGCCGGCCGGGTCAGCCCCCTGCAGGAAAAGCAGCTCACCACCCTGGGCGGCAACATCACGGCCCTCGAGGTGGCCGGCTCGTTCGACGACTGCCAGCGCATGGTGAAGGCCGCCTTCGTGGATCCGGAGCTGTCCAAGGCCTTCCCCCTCACCTCGGCCAACTCGATCAGCCTGGGCCGGCTCATCCCCCAGTCTTTCTACTACATCTGGGCCTTCGCCCAACTGAAGGAGCACCTCAAGGAGGAGTTCTTTTTCTGCGTGCCCAGCGGGAACTTCGGCAACCTCACGGCGGGCCTGTACGCCTGGAAGTGGGGCCTGCCTGTGACGGGATTCGTCGCGGCCACCAACGCCAACGATGTGGTCCCCGAGTACCTGGAATCGGGCATTTTCGCCCCGCGTCCCAGTCAGCTCACCCTTTCGAACGCCATGGACGTGGGCAACCCCTCGAACTTCGAACGTATGGAGAGCCTGTTCAACAAGAACTGGAACCTCATGAGGTCGCTTGTCTTCGGCGACACGGTCACCGACGCCGAAACCCTCGAGACCATCCGCGACGTGAAGGCAAGCCACAACCTGTTCCTGTGCCCGCACACGGCCGTCGGCTACAAGGCGGCACGCCGGTTCATGGAGCGCGAGGCCCGGGAGAACAGCCACATCTGCGTGCTTTCGACGGCTCACCCCGCCAAGTTCATCGAGGTGGTGGAGCGCGCCACGGGGGCGAGCCCCGAGCTTCCGCCCCCGCTGGCTGCGGCGGCAAACAAGCCGAAGCAGTCGCACCGGATCGGCAACACCCTGGCCGACCTTTCCAAAATCCTCCACCAAGTGATACATTGACCGGAAACCCCACAGGAGTCATTGCGATGAAACTGTTGAAGCCCGCGGCCTTTTTGGCCGCAGCCTTGATCCTGGCCTCTTGCGCCAACGAGGCTCCCCTGTTCCGCGTTTTCGAAAAGGGCAAATTCGGCTACGCCGACGCCGCTGGCAAGACAGTCATTCCAGCGGCTTACCAGCAGTGCGGTGAGTTCAGCGAGGGTCTCGCGGTGGTCCTCCTCGACGGAAAGGCCGGGTTCATCGACCGCACGGGCAAGGCCGTCATCCCTCCCACGTACCAGAGCGCGGGCAAGTTCAGCGAGGGGCTTGCCTACGTGTCCAAGGACGGCAAGGTGGGGTACATCGACAAGACGGGCAAGGTGGTCATCCCCTTGGACTGGGAGTACGCCACCGACTTCAACCAAGGCCTCGCTGCGGTCGTGAAGGGCAGCAAGTTCGGCTACGTCGACACGACGGGCAAGGTCGTGGTCGCGCCCGAGTACGACTACGCCACTCCGTTCGCCGGCGATCTGGCCCTTGTCGTGAAGAACAACCTCGGCGGGTTCATCGACAAGACGGGCAAGGTGGTCATCGCCATCGAGTACACCTACGCCACTCCTTTCAAGGAGGGCTTCGCCATGGTTCAGAAGGACGGGGCGAACTACTTCATCGACAAGACCAACAAGAAGGCCTTCGACGCCAAGTTCGACTCGGCCGAACCGTTCTCAGGGGGCCTGGCCCTCATCGGCGTGCAAAACAAGGTAGGGTACATCAACGCCAAGGGCGAGACAGTCATCGCGCCCTCGTTCGAGTACGCGCGCAGCTTCAGCGAGGGGCTGGCCGTGGCGGCCCAGGACGGCAAGGTCGGCTTCATCAACCCCAAGGGCGAGTTCGTCATCAAGCCCCAGTTCGACAACGCCCAGGACTTTTCAGGCGGTCTGGCTCTGGTGCTCACGGGCACCGATATCGCCTACGTGAACACCAAGGGCGAGAAGGTCTGGACGAAGAGCCAGGCCGAGCTTCCCAACCTGGACGCCGGCGGAGCCCAAGGCTCCAACCCCTGACGATGAAGGCTCTGACCCTCCGGCGCCCCGACGACTTCCACGTTCACCTGCGCCAGGGGGCGGCCTGCGACGACTACGCCCGGGACGCCCGGGACGCGGGGTTCGCCCGGGTGCTGGTCATGCCCAACACGCTGCCGCCCATCGACTCTGCCGCGCGCCTAACGGCTTACCGGCGCCAGATCGAGGCGGCGGCGCCCGGCCTCCAGGCCCTCATGACCTTCAAGATCCGCCCGGGCCTGGACCGGGACGCGCTGACGGCGCTCCATCAGGCCGGGGCACTGGCGGGGAAGCTCTACCCCGAGGGCGTGACCACCCACAGCGAGGACGGCGTGCGCCGCCTGGAAGACGCCTACTCCGTGTTTGCCCTCATGGAAGAGCTGGGGCTTGTGCTGTGCCTTCACGGCGAACACCCCGACGCCTTCAGCCTCGACCGCGAGGCCGTGTTTGTGAAGGGCCTGCCCGCCCTGCGCGCGGCTTTCCCCCGGTTGCGAGTGGTCCTCGAGCACGTATCGTCCGCCGAGGGCCTCGACGCCGTGCTGGCCGACGGGAACCTCACGGCGGCCACTCTGACGGCCCACCACCTGCTGTTCACCCTCGACGACATGGTGGGGGGCAAGCTCGACCCTCACCTGTTCTGCAAGCCCCTGCTCAAGCGCCCCGAGGACCGGTCGCGCCTTATCGAGGCTGCGCTTTCGGGGAACCCCAAGTTCTTCTTCGGGTCGGACAGCGCGCCCCATGCCAGGGACCAAAAGGAGGCGGCGCTGTGCAGCGCCGGGTGCTACACCATGCCCCTCGCCCTGGCCCTGCTCGCCGGGCTGTTTGACGAGAACGGCGCTCTCGACAGGCTCGAGGCCTTCGTGAGCCGCTTCGGCGCCGAGTTCTACAACCTGCCGCTCAACCCCGGTACCCTCACCCTCAAAAAAGAGCCTTGGGCGGTGCCCGCTGCCTACCACGGCGTGGTGCCGCTCAAGGCCGGGACCACACTGGCTTGGTCTCCCACCCCCCAAGGAGTCTGAAATGCCCGCTGCCTACGACCCGCAAAACATCTTCGCCAAGGTGCTCAGGGGTGAGATCCCCAGCCACAAGGTGTTCGAGGACGACAAGTGCCTCGCCATCCTCGACATCTTCCCGGTGAACCCCGGGCACGTGCTCGTCATCCCCAAGGCCGCGGCCGTCACCGTGCCCGAACTCGACCCCCAGTTGTCGGCGCACCTGTTCGCCGTGGCCGCCCGCCTCTCGAAGGCCGTCCGCGCCGCCGCTCCGAAGTGCGAGGGCGTCAACTTCTGGATCAGCGATGGCGCCGCCGCCGGGCAGGAAGTACCCCACGTGCACCTTCACATCATCCCCCGGTTCGAGGGCGACGGGTTCGGCTGGCGGGTAGGCCCCAACAACCGCAAGCCTCTGGCCGCCGACGCGCTCAAGGCGTCGGCCGAAGCCCTCAGGGCCGCCGTGGCCGCCCTCCCCGGGGAGCGCTGATGCTCGTCGTTCCCGCCATCGACCTGCTGGGCGGCCGGTGTGTGCGCCTCCACCAGGGCGACTACGCCCAAGCCGAGACCTACGACCTCGACCCCGTCGAGGTGGCCCTCGGGTTCGTGGCCGCGGGTGCCAAGCGCATCCATCTGGTGGACCTGGACGCGGCCCGCTCAGGGGCCAGCACCAACCGGGCCGTCATCGGAGCCATCCGCAGGGCCGTGGGCCTCACGGTTGAGGTGGGCGGCGGCGTACGCACCGACGCCGACGTGCAGGCCTTGCTGGACCTGGGGGTCGACCGGCTGGTGGTGGGCACCGTCCTGGCCCGGGACCCCGACACCGTGGCCGGCTGGGCGGCGCGGTTCGGCGCCAAGTTCGTCGCCGGCATCGACGCCCGGGACGGCGAGGTCAAGGTGGCCGGCTGGGAACAGGGCAGCGCCGTGAAGGACGTCGAGCTCGCGGCCCGGTGCCGGGACCTGGGGCTCATCAGCATCGTGTACACCAACATCGCCCGGGACGGCACCCTCGGGGGGCCCGACCTGGAGCGTACCCTGCTCGTGGCCGAGGCCGCGGGGCTCCCCGTCGTCCTGTCTGGGGGCATCGCCTCGTGGGCCGATTTCGAGGCCGTGCGCCGGGCCGACCACCCCCTGCTGGCAGGAGTCATCACGGGCAAGGCCCTGTACAGAAACCGGATCGACCTGGGCGCGGTGATCGCCGAATTCCAAAACGACAAACACGGAGGCCTGTGGTGAACGACGGTCTGACCCTCCCCCTCGAAGTCTTGACCCCCGCCGGCAAGCTTCTGGCCGTGCTGCTGATGAACGCGAAGGCGGCCAACAAGAGCCGGGAGCGCGGCGAGCTGTGGACGGTAGTTCCGGGCGCCGCCGTGGCCCAGGCCAACCCCGTGCTGTCCATCGATGGCGCGGGGTTCACGTCACTTGAAGTCGTGGACGGGTGCCGGTACCGCGCCGTCCTGGCCGACACCGCTGCTGTGGCCGCCGTGGAGGCGGCCGTTAGGCGGTTTGCCGGCCTAGCCGCCGCCGACCTCCCCGACCCGCCGTCCGCCGTCGGCAGGCAGCCCACCCTCGAGGTGCTCAAGCAGGTGATCGCGGGGCGGCGCCGGGACCTCCCCGAGGGGAGCTACACCACCCTGCTGTTCCAAAAAGGTGAGGACAAGATCCGCAAGAAGACGGGCGAGGAGGCCATCGAGCTCCTGCTGGCCACCAGCCGCAAGGACATCGTGGCCGAGGCCGCGGACCTCATCTACCATATGATGGTGCTGCTGGAAGTGAAGGACATCGGAGTGGACGAGGTGCTGGCCGAGCTCGAAGGCCGGATGAAGTAGCTCCATGGCTGACCTGGGCTACGACACCCTTGAGATGCTTCGGCGCAACCACCCCGCGTGGCGCCTGCTGGCCTCGGACAACGCGACCCTGGTGGCCTCGTTCCTTCACAAGGTCTTCCTGGTCCAGAGGGTCCACGGTCTGCCCCAATCCGATCTGGTCTCGCGCCTCGACGACGTGCTGTACGTCCTCAAAGAGGCCGGCGACGACACCTACCGCCAAGGTGCCGCCCAGTACCTGGACTTTTGGTCCCAGGACGCGACGGGGTGGCTGCGCAAGTACTACCCGCCGGGTTCCGACGAGCCCCACTACGACCTGACCCCCGCCACCGAAAAGGCCCTCACCTGGCTTGAGGCGCTCACCCAGGGCAGCTTCGTCGGAACGGAGTCGCGGCTCCTCACCGTCATTGAGCTGCTCCGCCAGCTGGTCAGCGGCAGCTCCGACGACCCCCGGGTGCGACTGGCCGACCTGGAGCGCCGCCGTGCCGAGTTGGACCGGGAGATCGATGCCGTCAAGGCCGGCCAGGGGCCCGTGCTCGACGAGGTGAAGGCCAGGGACAGGTTCCAGCAGGCCGCAGCCATGGCCCGGGACCTGCTTTCGGACTTCCGGCAGGTCGAGGAGAACTTCCGGACCCTGGACCGGCAGACCCGGGAGCAGATTGCCCTGTGGGCGGGGACCAAGGGCGACCTGGTGGGCACCATCCTCGACCAGCGTGAGGCCATCGCCGAGTCCGACCAGGGACGAAGCTTCCGGTCGTTCTGGGACTTCTTGATGGACCCATCCCGGCAGGACGAGCTGGGCAAGCTTTGGGAGGCTGCCGTTTCACTGCCGGCCATCCGGGCCCTCAAGCCCGATTTGCGGCTCAAGCGCATCCACTACGACTGGCTGGGGGCCGGCGACCACACCCAGCGCACCGTCGCGCTGCTCTCGGCCCAGCTGAGGCGGTTCCTCGACGACCGTGTCTGGTGGGAGAACAGGCGCATCGCCCAAATTCTGCACGATATCGAGGTGATTGCCCTGGGAGTCCGCGACGACCTGCCCGCCGGGGTCTTCTTCGAGATCGACGCCCTGGCCCCCGAACTCGACATGCCCCTCGAAAGGCCGCTGTACTCGCCTCCGTTCCGGGCCGACCTCGCGGACGACATGAGCGTGGGCGCGGGGGACGAGGTCGACGTGGGTCTGCTGTTCGATCAAGTGCTGGTGGACCGACAGCGGTTGGAGGCCTGGGTCGACGAGGCCCTTGATGAGCGGCCCCAGGCCACCCTGGACCAAATTGTGGGCGAGCATCCCCTCGACCAGGGCCTAGCCGAGCTGGTGACTTGGCTGGGGATCGCCTCGGACCGGCCCGAAACGGTGTTCGACGACGCGGCGCCGACGGCCGTTTCTTGGACGGACCGCCGGAGCCGCCTGAGGACGGCCACGGGTAGCCGCATCATCTTCACCAGGAGGGCAGCGCACCATGGCGTCTGAAGATAAGATTGTGCTGGGGCGGCTGCTCGTGGCCCTCTACAAGGGCGTGGTTTACCGCGACGCCGACGAGGCGTTTTGGAGCCAGCTGGTGGGGCGCCAGGCCGACATTGGCGCCCACGCGGCCGTCCTGGGCCTAGAGCTGAGCCTCAACGAGTCCGACGGCTTCGCCTTCCTGCGGACCATCCCCACCGACGGCGACCCCGACATCCCGCGCCTGGTCCCCCGGCGCCAACTCACCTACCTGGTAAGCCTCGTCCTTGTCCTGCTCAGGAAGAAGATGCTCGAGGCCGACCGCGGCGAGGGCGGGCAGAAGCTCGTCGTGGGCCGCGAGGAGCTTGTCGAGACCGTGAGGGTGTTCCTTCCCGCCGGAACCAACGACGCCAAGATCACCGATCAGATCGTGGCGGCCGTGGGCAAGGTCGAGGAGCTTGGGTTTCTACGGCGCCTGGGGGGCAACGGGACCTGGGAGGTAAGGCGCGTGCTCAAGGCCTTCGTGGACGCCCAGTGGCTTGCCAACTTCGACCAGAGGCTTGAGGCCTACAGGGCAGTCCGCAAGTCAGGGGAGGCCGAATGAGCGACCTCCTTGAGTTCTTCGAAGACGACTCGCGCGCCGGGTTCAGGCTCCACCGCGCCGAGGTCTACAACTGGGGCACCTTCCACGGCAAGGTCTGGACCCTCTGGGCCCGGGGACGGAACACCCTGCTCACCGGCGACATCGGGTCGGGCAAGTCCACGTTCGTGGACGCCATCACCACCCTCCTGGTCCCGTCCCAGAAGATCGTCTACAACAAGGCTGCCGGCGCCGAGACCCGGGAGCGGACACTGCGTTCGTACCTCATGGGCTCGTACAAGGCCGAGCGCGGCGAGGAGAGCGGGAGCTCCCGGGCCGTGGGCCTGAGGGACGCGCGGAGCTACTCGGTCATCTTGGCCCACTTCCGCAACGAGGGCTACAACGCCGACGTGACCCTGGCCCAGGTGTTCTGGTTCAAGGACCCGCAGCAGCCGCCGGCGCGCTTCCACGTCGTGGCCGACAGGGCCATGGGCATAGCCGAGGACTTTTCGGGGTTTGGCGCCGACATCAACAACCTCAAGAAGCGGCTGAGGGCCACCGAGAAGCTTGAGGTCTTCGACGCGTTCAAGGACTACCAGGACGCCTACCGCCGCCGATTCGGCATCGAGAACCCGCAGGCCCTCGAGCTCTTCCACCAGACGGTGTCGATGAAGGCCATCGGCAACCTCACCGACTTCGTCCGTGACCATATGCTTGAGGCCTTCGACTCCCGGGACAGGGTCGAGCACCTGCTGACCCACTTCGACGACCTCACCCGTGCCCACGGAGCCGTCCTCCGGGCCAAGGACCAGATCGAAAGGCTTACTCCCCTGGTGGAGGACTGCGACAGGCTGGCCGAGACCCAGGCCGAGGCCGCGGGGCTCAGGCAGGAAAGGGAGGCGTTGCGCCCCTGGTTTGCCGGCCTCAAGGCCGAACTGCTGGTCAAGCGCCTGGGCAACCTGGCCCAGGACACCCGGCGCCACGCCCAGAAAAGGGCGGGGATCGACGAGGTCCGCGGCCGGGCCCTCGTCGTCCGCGACGACCTGGTCAGGGCCATCGCCGAGAACGGCGGCGACAGGCTGCTCCGCCTTGAGTCGGACCTGGCAGGCCTGAGGACCGAGACCGAGAAGCGGCGTTCCCGGACCGCCCGCTACTCCGACGCGGCCGCTCAGGTCGGACTGCCCGCCGCCGAAGACCCCGAGGCCTTTGCCGCCCAGCGGTCGGCTCTCGCTGCCCTGCGCGACCAGCTGAGGGGCGACCAGGCCGACGTCCAGAACCAGCGTTCCGAAGCCGACGCGGCGTTCAGGGAGCTGCGCAAGGAGCATCGGGTGCTGACCGACGAAATCGAGTCGATCCGCCACAGGCCGTCCAACATCCCCCGGGAACAGGTGCTCCTCAGGGCCCGGCTTGCCGCCGAGTTCGGGGCCGACGCCGAACAGCTTCCGTTCGCCGGCGAGCTGTTGGCGGTCCGCGACGAGTTTGCCCCCTGGGAGGGCGCCATCGAGAGGGTGCTGAGGTCGTTTGCCCTGTCTCTCCTGGTGGCCGACGAACTGTACCCCCGGGTGTCGGCGTGGATCGATCAGAATGCCCTGGGCACCCGGCTCGTGTACTTTCGGGTCAGGCCCGTGGAAGGCCGCCGCGCCGAGACCCAGCCCGATTCCCTGGTGGACCGCGTCGTCGTCAAGACCGACGGCGCCCACCGCGACTGGTTGCGCGCCGAGCTCGCGCGGCGGTTCGACTACGTCTGCTGCGACACCCTTGAGCGGTTCCGCAGGGAACGGCAGGCGCTCACCCGAGCCGGTCAGGTCAAGGGCGGCGAGCGCCACGAAAAGGACGACAGGCACCGGCTAGACGACAGGACGCGCTACGTCCTTGGATGGACAAACCGGGCCAAGCTCGACGCCCTCGAGGCCCAGGAGAAGGCCATGCGCGCCCGGTTGGCCGACGCCGGGGGCCAGCTGGCCGGCCTTCAGGCCCGGGAATCGGAACTGGGCGCCCAGCTCGAGGGGGTGGCCGCCCTGGAGGGGTTCACCGACTTTACGGACCTCGACTGGAGGGCCACGGTCCGACAGACCGCCGTCCTCGAGGGTGAGCGCGACGAACTGCGCCGGTCCAGCAGCGTCCTCGACACCCTGCGTTCCCAGCTGGCCGAGGCCGACAAGTCGCTGGCCGAGACCTCTCGCGCCCTCAACGAGCTGGCCCAGGAGGAAGGCCAAGCCAAGGAGAAGACGGCCGTCGCCCAGGCCGCCCTCGAAGAGGCTCGGGCGGTCGAGGCGACGGGGACCGGCCTTGAGGAAAGCTATACGCGGCTGGCAGCCGGGCAGGCGGCCGCCCTGGGTTCCACCGCGCTGACCGTGGAGTCTTGCGAGTCGCGCCAAAGCGACTACCGCCAGCTCGTTCAGAACCGCATCGACGCCGAAGAAAAGAAGGTGGCCCGGCTCCGGGAGAAGATCGTCCAGGCGATGAAGGACTTCCAAGCGGCCTTTCCCGTCGAGGCCAGGGAGCTTGACGCCTCGCCCGAGGCCGCCAGGGGGTACAGGGACCGCCTGGGCGTCCTGGTGGGCGACGACCTTCCCCGGTTTGAAAAGGAATTCAAGAAGCTCCTCAACGAGAACACCATCCGCGAGGTCGCCCAGTTCCAGGCTTCTCTGAACCGGGACCGGCAGACCATCGTCGAGAGGATGGATAGGATCAATCTGTCGCTGGCGCAGATCGACTACAACCGGGGCCGCTACATCCGCCTCGACGCTGACGCGGCCGCCGACACCGAGATCCGAGACTTTTACCGGGAGCTGAGGGCGTGCACCGAAAGCTCGTTGTCGGGTTCGGGGGACGACCAGTACGCCGAGGCGAAATTCCTCCAGGTCCGGGCCATCCTTGAGCGGTTCCGTCACAGGCCCGGCCTCGAGGAGCTCGACCGCAAGTGGACCGAAAAGGTCACCGACGTCCGCCAGGCCTTCGTGTTCTCGGCGTCCGAGCGCTGGCGCGAGGACGATCGGGAGCACGAGCACTACACGGACTCGGCAGGCAAGTCGGGCGGCCAGAAGGAGAAGCTTGCCTACACTGTCCTCGCGGCCAGCCTGGCCTACCAGTTCGGGCTCGAGTGGGGCGAGGTCCACTCGCGCACGTTCCGGTTCGTGGCCATCGACGAGGCCTTCGGTCGGGGTTCCGACGAGTCGACCAGGTACGGCCTCAGCCTGTTCGCCAAGCTCAACCTCCAGCTGCTCCTGATCACCCCCCTTCAGAAGATTCCCGTGATCGAGCCCTTCGTTGCCTCCGTCGGTTTCGTGAGCAACGAGGAAGGCAGGGACTCGCGGCTGCGCAACCTCACGATCGAAGAGTACAGGACCGAGCGCCAGGTCCGGGCCACGCCATGACAGCCTGGACGACCCGCGCCGACGTCCGCAGGGCCGTCGACAGGCTCTGGTCCCAGGGCGCGCTGCTGAGGGCAGCTTGGCCGGGCGGGGGTATCGAGTTCCCCCATCGGTTCGCCCTCAAGGGCCCGTCGTCCGCCCAGTGGTCCGAGCGCTTCGACGAGGCCCGGCGGTGGATAGCGGGGCTCGAGGGGCTCCCCCTCGTTTGGCGGGAGTTTACCCACCCTACTCTGGGGAGGAACCGGGTCCCCGTGGCCGTGGAGTGGGCGGAACCGGGCGAGCTTGCCGCCTTTGCCGGTAAGGCGGGCGAGACCCGCCGGTTCGTGTCGCTGGCCGAAACGGTCACAGCGAGGGTTCCTGCGCTGGCCCCGTGGGCCACGGCCCACCCCCTTCGTTTCCTCCAACTGGCCGACGACGCCGAGCGCCTTGTGGGCGTCGTCGAGTGGGTGGCCGCCCACCCCCGGCCCGGGGTCTACCTCAGGCAGATCGACGTGCCAGGGGTCCACTCCAAGTTTGTCGAGGCCCGCCGGGGCGTCCTGACCGAGTGGCTCGACCTGGCGCTCGCCCCCGAAGCCATCGACCCGGAGGCTAGGGGCGTCGGCCGCTTTGCCGAGCGTTTCGGGTTTGCGGTCAAGCCGCAGTTCGTCCGTTTCCGACCCCTCGATTCGTCCCTGCCCGGACCCCGGGACCTGTCGTGGCGGGTTGAGGACTGGACCGCGTGGGACCCGCCGCCCCGCAGACTGGTTATCACCGAGAACGAGACCAACTACCTGTCGCTTCCCCCTGTGACGGGGGCGTGGGCCGTGTTCGGCGCCGGCTACGCCTTCGACGGCTGGAAGCCTGCGGCGTGGCTGGCAGGGGCCGAGGTCTGGTACTGGGGCGACCTCGACACCCACGGCTTCGCCATCCTCGACCAGCTGAGGGCCGTGGTGCCCCGCGCCCGCTCCTTCCTCATGGACGAGGCCACGCTCCTGGCCCACCGCGAGTTCTGGGGCCGCGAGGACTCCCCCGCCGACAGGGCCCTGACCCGGCTCACCGAACACGAGCAGGCCGTCTACCAAGGCTTGGTCGGTGACCGGTGGGGCCCCCGGCTTCGGCTCGAGCAGGAACACCTGCGCTACCAGTCAGTGTGCCGGGAGCTGGAGAGTTTGTTCCGACCAAAATAACAATACATCGTGGATTGGTCGCGACTATTCCACGATAAGACCAATTTTGGTCTTGACGTAAATTCAGATTCACCCAATTCTTAACTCATGCAACGTTGGATAAGGGGTGCGCTCCACCGGGTCCTCGCTTCGGACAGGCAGATGGCCTTTATCCTGGGCCCCCGGCAGGCGGGAAAGACGTGGATCGCCCGAAACCTCGCCCCCGGGGTTGTGTACTTCAGCTGGGACGCGCCCGAGGACCGACGGTTGATCCTCGCCGGGGACCGAGAACTTGCCGAGCGGGCTGGGCTGTACCGCCTGGCCGCCACGCCCCCTGTGGTTGTTTTCGATGAGCTTCACAAGTTCGCCCGGTGGAAGGATTTCCTCAAAGGCTTCTTCGACACGTGGGAGGGCCGATGCCGCGTCGTCGTCACGGGGAGCGCCGCCCTCGATGCATTTTCCCGGGGGGGCGACAGCCTTATGGGCAGGTACTTTCTTTGGCACTGCCATCCGCTGGCGTGGGCCGAGGTCTTGGCCGACCCCGAGGGGGCCGGTCTTGACGATGAAGACGCGGTCTGGCACCAGTACGAAACCCTCGGCGGCTTTCCCGAGCCCTTCCTCCGCCGCGACCAGGCCTTTTGGCGCCGGTGGCGGGCGCTTCGGTGGAAACAGCTCTTCCGGGAAGACGTGCGGAACCTGACGGCGTCCCTCGACCTGGACCGAATCGAAACCCTGGGTCACCTCCTTTTGGAACAGGCAACGGGGCAGTGCACCTGGGCGTCGCTGGCCAACCCGCTGCAGGTTTCCCAAGACACCCTCCGGCGCTGGGTCAGCCTGCTGGAGTCGCTTTACACCATCTTCCTGCTCCGGCCTTGGTCGACGAACGTGAGCCGCTCTCTCCTCAAGGAGCCCAAGGTGTATTTCTCGGATTGGTCGTGGGTTGCCGACCGGGGTGCCCGGGCGGAGAACCTGGTGGCCTGCCAGCTGCGGGCCCAGGTCTCCCTTTGGCAGGACGAAGGACGAGGGGAATTCGGACTGTGGTACCTGCGGGACAAAGACGGCCGCGAGGCCGACTTCCTGGTCAGCCGTGGCGGTCTCCCGTGGCTGGTTCTCGAGGTAAAGGCTTCCGAGACCCGTCTGAGTGCTGGATTTCTTCACATGGCGAAACAGGTGGGGGCCCCTCACAATTTCCAGCTTGTCTGCGACCTGCCCGACGTGAAGGCAGACCCCTTCGTCCAGGGCCCCGCCCCGCTGGTGGTGCCGCTGAGGACGTTCCTGCGGACGTGGAACCTCGGGTGAGTGGGCCTTGCCCCGGGGGGTTGCCCGCCTACCCGGAAACCTGTACCTCTTAGGGATGCGAAAACCCTACCTCGAGCGGCTCAAGGACGGCGTTCTGCTGTTCGACGGGGCCATGGCCACCTACCTGTTCAGCCAGGGCGTCTACCTCAAGAAGTGCTTCGAGGAAGTCTGCATGACCAACCCGGCCATGGTCCTCGACGTGCACCGCGAGTACATCGCCCGGGGCGCCCAGGCCATCGAGACCAACACGTACGGTGCCAACCCGCTCAAGCTCGCAGGGTTCCACCTGGCCGACAAGACCGAGGCCATCAACCGTGCCGCCGTGGCCTTGGCCAGGCAGGCCGGCGGCGATGACATCTACGTGGCCGGCAGCGTGGGGCCCACGGGCCATATTCTAGAACCTGAGGGACCGCTCACCGAGGCGGCGGCCCGGGACAGCTTCCGGGCCCACATTGGCGCCCTGCTGAGGGCCGGCGTCGACCTCGTTCTGCTCGAGACCTTCCAGAGCCGGCGCGAGCTGGCCCTGGCCGTCGACGTGGTGAAGGAGCTCGACCCCGCGGTTCCCATTCAGGCGCAGTTCACCTACGGTAGGGGCCTGTTTGTGGGCGAGGAGTTCTACCTCCGGGAGGCCGAGGCCTGGGCTCCCTTCCTCGAGGCCCTGCCGGTCGACGTGGTGGGGGTCAACCTGATGGGCCCCGCCGACGCCCTGGAAACCGTCGCCGTCCTCAAGAAGACTTTGACCAAGCCCTTGGCCGTGATGCCCGACTCGGGCATGCCCAAGGAGGTCGACGGCCGCCAGTTCTACCTCATGACCCCGGATTACTTCGCCGAGTACGCCAAGCTTTTTCTCGACGCCGGGGTGAACGTCATCGGCGGGTGCTGCGGCACCACCCCCGAGTACATCGGCAAGGCAGCCGAGGCGGTGCTCACCTTCGACGCCGGCCGCCGCCAGGTGAAGTGGGTGCGCTCGGACCCCGCTGTGCCCGAACGGACGCCCCCGCCCCTGGCCGAACGCTCGACCCTGGGCAAGGCGCTGGCCCAGGGCGAGTGGATCACGACCGTCGAGCTGGTTCCGCCCCTGGGGATCGACCCGACGGCCATGGTCGCCAAGGCTGCGGCCCTCGAGGCGGGCGGGGTCCGCTTCGTGAACATCCCGGACGGCCCCCGGGCCAGCGCCAGGCTGGGTGCCCTCGCCTCTGCATCGCTGGTGGCCCAGGCGACCAAGCTGGAACCCATCCTCCACCTGGCGTGCCGGGACAAGAACCTCATCGGGCTTCAAGGCGATCTCTTTGGCTACCACGCCCTGGGACTGCGCAACGTGCTGCTGGTCACCGGCGACCCGCCCAAGGTGGGAAAGTACCCCAACGTGACAGGAGTCTTCGACGTGGACTCCATCGGCCTGACGCAGATCGTGAGGCGCTTCAACGCCGGCATCGACATGGGCGCCGAGGCTCTGCCCCAGACCACGGGCTTCGTCCACGGCACCGGTGTGAACCCCGCCTTCCCCGTCCCCCAGACCGAACTCGAGCGCGCCCGCCAAAAGGCCGCGGCCGGGACCGAATACTTTATCACCCAGCCGGTGTGGGACGCCGACCAGCTCGAGCGCTTCCTCGACGAGCTGCAGACGACCAACGTGCCCGTCATCCTGGGCGTGTGGCCGCTGGCGAGCTACCGCAACGCCCTGTTCCTCGCCAACGAGGTGCCCGGCGTGGTGATTCCCAAGGACGTCCTTGAGAGGATGGAGAAGATCCAGGACAAGGAAGCCGGCCGCCAGGAGGGCATTGCGCTGGCCCGGCAAATCATTGCCCGGCTCAGGCCGCGGGTGGCCGGCATCCAGGTCAGCCCGCCGTTCGGCAACGTAAAGACAGCGCTGGAAGTGGTTTCCGACTAGGCGGGCCCCTGCCGCTTCTGTACAACCCCAGCGCCGTGCCTTACACTTTGACTCATGAAGCACTATGACCTCATCGTCATTGGCGGAGGACCCGCCGGGGAAAAGGCCGCCGTGAAGGCGGGCTACCACGGAAAGAAAGTCGCCTTGGTGGAGCGCTACGCCGACCCGGGCGGATCGACGGTCCACAACGGGACCCTGCCTTCCAAGGCGCTTAAGGAGACCGCGCTGTTCCTCTCGGGCAAGGCCGAGCGGGGCCTGTACGGGGTCGACCGCAAGCTTTCCAAGTC
>Ga0181516_10001471_pt1 | contig 17941 bp, 21 predicted proteins | sample PEATcosm2014_Bin_25_FD_121104 | JGI IMG/M metagenome (GOLD analysis project Ga0181516, IMG submission 121104) | Peatland microbial communities from MTU Mesocosm Facility, Houghton, MI, USA - PEATcosm2014_Bin01_10_metaG | ecosystem: Environmental > Terrestrial > Soil > Wetlands > Peat | place... | reverse complement strand
TCCAGCAATTCATCCAGGCGGCTGTTGACCATCCTGTGAGTCTCGGTGATCTTTTCATCGGTTACGTCCATCCGATGCTTGAGCCACAGTCCGAGAATGGGGAAACACCCGCCGATAACCGCCGAGATGATTTCCGCCATATCGGCATGTGTCAACCCGTTCATCGGACTTCCCCCTTCAAGTAGTCCCGCACCTGCTGATCCGTAACTTTGGGCTGCTGGTGGCCCCTTCTTCGACATCAAAACACCGTAACGTTATAGGCCAAACTCGCTGGCGTCCCAGTGCCGCACACATACACCGTCACTGTGTTTGTCGAGGTCACTGAAGCTCTGAGATTGAACGCTCCTCCCACATCGGCCCCGGTCGTGCTGCTCACTGCTACGGGATGCCCGACTACAGCCCCAGTGACGGTTGCCGTGCCTGAATCGCAGGTTGCGGTGAGGGCGGTTCCGGTAATGGTTCCCGTGGCTCCAACTAACGTCAGTTGAGGGCCGCCTGTCGCTACTCCGTTGTAGGCAGTCGCAGACGCCGGAATCCACGTAGCCGCCCCAGGCCCAATTAATCCTGAGCTTCCATTATCTACGAGATTAGCTGCAATTAATCCTCCACCTGTCGATGGGCAAGTTGTAACTTCATTATTTCCATTTCCCATTGCATAGTAAGTACCTAATATCTGCAAGTAATAAACCTGCGTATATCCAAAAGGTACAACCCCTTCGACCATAGAAATCCCAATCTTATTAGTTGAACCTGATGCTGGATTATATGTGGTAATAGCAGCATGAAGAGGGCCTGCATGTGTATAATCAGTTCCCCAATAAGTCGGTAGCCAAGCTGCGCCGAAGGTATAAGTAGTTCCATTAGCACAATTTCCCCCTGTCGCTGAGTTAAGGAAGGGAGAAACTCCATTAGTAACTGTGCTATAAGTTGGAGTCGTGGCTAATGTAACACCCACTGTTGGTTGTAGTACATTTGCCTGTAGAGATGAAATAGTTGCTGTGTTAAAAGCGGCATCAGGGGCACGGAATTGCTGTACAACATTCGCCAACTTTAAACTATAGATTCCATAGTTGGTGCTACTGGTATCGGTCCACGTGCATGTAGCTCCATTCCATGAACCGCTAGCAGGAAGCACAAAACTAGTTCCTGCTGTCCCATAAGCATTGGTAGCATTACCTGCTATCACCATCCAATCACCCGGAAGGATAGATATTTGGCCACAAGATAAATTCTCACCTCCGATAACATACGGATTTTGGGTCTGTTGAAGTGTGAGTACTAATTTATTTGTAGTAGATGTATTAGCAATACTCACCCGCAGCACTCCAGAGAGCGGCCAACTCAAAGGATGCGCGAGGAATTTCGCCCCTTCCACCGCATCCACAAAGTAGCTTCCCATCACCGCCACCCGCGCCCCTGTAGCGCAACCCGAAGCCGGTTGCGTTCCAGAAATCGTGTACTGCCCAACCCCGGCTGACACGTAGGTAGGCGCACTCATGTTCGTTGGTTGCCACGATCCGCAGTCAGAATGATAGAGTTGATCTCCGGCCTCAACATCTCCTGTTGGAACTCCACTTGTAGGGATAGGAATGTTGAACTGAATAGTACCAGCAGCAAGATAATTCACTCTGCCAATAGCTTTAGGATAAAAATATGCAGGATCAATCGCGGCCTTCGCATAGAACGGCCCGCTGTTGATCGACTTTGCCTGAGAACGTGCCATCGCTGCTGCTGCAGAGTCAAATGTAAGATCAAGGCTTGGCTGCTTCACAGTGATAAGCTGCGTGTCCAACTGCGCTTCCAGAGGGTCAGTTAGCCCCGGCTGGAGCGGCACATTGAAATAACTGGACACCTGTGCAAGATCTCGGGAAGCCAAAAGTGGGTAGCCGCTGATGCTCGGATGCAATTCATTCACAAGCCACGCCGTTGGGCCGTTCACCTGTCGCCCCATTGATGCCAGCGTGTCTATAACTTTCACCTTGCCCGGATAGCTGGTCAGGGCATTCAGCGGGATTTCCAGCTTCCAGTTTGTGTACTGCTGGTCGGCAGTGTACTCGGTTGCGATAACTTGAGTGCTTGCAGCGTGCGCAAAGGCGCTCGTGAAGCTGATATTGCAGGTCTGGTAGCCGCTCAGTCCGGCCAGCCCGGTTGGGACCACGGCGGTCAGGTTCACAACCTCCTGTGCCAGCGATCCAGCGGTGTCGAGCACAACCTGAATGAGATTGCCGTTTCTGCGCAGGAATCCTGACGCATCTACCGCTGTAGGAATCTGATCCCCAGGGCCTCCCCAAACTTCTGGAACACAGGGATTAATAGTTACAGTATTCGCTCCTGCTGAGATCGAGCCTGAAGTAATTGTTGCCGGGGTCGTGAAATTCGATCCGGTTGTTCCGTAAGGGAAAACATATTGAGTCGATCCAGATATTTGAGTAGGAGGAACATACACGCCCCCGACTCCTGTATTTGTACCTCCTGAACATGGTGCCGTAGAAACACCTGTAGTAGTTGTATTACAGGCATTAGTATTACCTGTCGTAATAAAGAATGGATAGCTGCTTAAAGTAGTTATTTGACCTGAGGTTGGAGTAACAGCAGTAGCTTGTATTGCTGTGAGAACACCAGATAGATCAGTTTCAAATGAAGCTAAAGGAACTTGTGCCAGCCGGGTAGAGTTGGTCATTAATCCGGCGTCTACCATAATTGTAATAGGAGTCTGCCCCGCTGCTACAGTTGCTTGTGCCCAACTCTGATAGGCGCTGAATCCGTAGGGGGTTCCCGAAGCATACCAGGAATCGAGCGTTGCTCCGTTCTCTCCAAATTTCACCACGCTTCTAGTAGTTGCAACGGCTGCTGCCGTAGTGGATTCCTGAGCACAAGGCTGCGCTGATGCCGCTGTCCCAAAAGTGACGGAGGTTGTCGTAGCCGACGAGACGATATAAGAGTCATACAGACACCCGCCGTCAATCGAGACATTGCCCTGCGCGGTGAATCTGTCACCTGTAGCAAAGTAGGAGTCTGCATTGGGTATCGTTAGCGTGACATTGTTACTAGCGTCAACGCTGATCTGCGTCGAGTTCACGCACCTGTGCCCCTGCATGTAAGCAGGCCCGTAGATTGACGATCCTGTAATTTCACCACATAGCTCCGTCACGAACCCGGTGTCATTGGATGTGAGCGAGTTCCCTAGCAAAGCAATAACTTGCAAAGGTTCCGGCCTTCCGGTTGACGAGGACACGAGCGGGAATGGCATGTTCGCGGTTGTGGTAGCCGACGCGCCGCCTCCGCCTCCGCCTCCGCTTCCGAACGCCGTCCAGGTGTTGGTCGCGCTGCAATAGTAAGGTCCAGCCGTGCCCGTGGTCAGGTAGACCACCTGGCCCACCGTGCAGGTAGCCGGCAGCGTCGTCACCTGCGGCAGCGTTCCAAGCAGCAGGTTCCCGTTCGCATCGCACTGAAGAGCAGCAGGGCTGGTTCCATATAACCCGTAGAGCGCCACCTCTGGAGGCTGAAAGCCGATAGCCGCTCCCGTCGCCGCGATGGGAAGCCATGCGTTCCCGGCCGCGTAAAAGCACTCGCCAAGGTAGGCTGGAGGCGTGATTTGCCCGTAGGCCGCCGCGCTTGCCGCCAGAAACGCGAAGATGAATACCAGTTTTCTCAAGTCAGTCTCCTAGTTACAAGTGCATGTGCCGCTTGACGATACAACGGTGGAACAATACCCAAGCACTACGGAACTTGCTGTCAGGCTCTTGATGCAAGTTGCGCTGTTGAGGGGCGGGGATGCTGTCGTGGTGATGCAACCAGAAGAAGTCACGCTTCCCGTCGAACTGATTTGCAGACATCCCGGCCCTACCACGGGTGCGATCTGCGGAAAATTCACAGTTGTCGCGGTGAGATGCTCGCAGGTCGTTAGCCCATTGCACAGAAAGTAGTAGTCGCTGGCTTGGTTGTACTTCTCCAGATAGCCTCCCACTCCATCCTGGGAAGAATCCCAAAACTCATTGACGTAAGGCTGATAGATCGTATCTGTTTGCAAGCTGGCCCCGTAAGTCCAGAACTGAGGGTGGACCACTAGTTGTCCAGTGTCCACGCCCTGGATGAACTGCGGTCCCACGCCGCTGTTCAAGGGTTGAGCAGGCAGAACCGGACTCCCTACATCAAGAATGCTTTCCGCGAACTGAGCCATTGTCGCCGCAAAGGATGGTAGCTCATGCGTGCCGTCGTAGGTGTCGATTCCAGCATTGCCGGGGTCTTTCAGCAGTTGCGCCAGGTCGATCATGTAATCCACGCAAGCCGTTGTCACGGTCAGATTGCAGACCGGATAACGCCTAATCCAGTCATCGACGGTCTGAAGCTCCGTAAGTTGCGCCACTGTGATTGCATCCCAGGCAACCGCCAGCGTGGGTGTCGCGGTGCCAGTGTTCGATCCTGTCCAGTTGCCGCCGTTGATCGCGCAGGCAAACTGTGTCGATGACAGGCCGGTCGCTTCCACCGTGCAGTAATTGTTATTCAGGTTTGCGCCAACTCCTGTGCTGCTGCTCACCGTGCCGGAAACTGTATAGGTTCCTCCTACTCCCAAAGGAATCTGAAACTGGCTTCCCGACAGTCCAGTAGTTAAAATCTGTATCCAAAGTCCGTTCACATAGGTCCATCCCGCTCCCGTCCCGCCAGTCTCAAAATAGACCCACTGCCCCGATGTGAAGGTGTTGGCGCAGGATACAGTCAATACACCGGCACTGCCAGATAAGGACGTTGCTGTGCATGTGGGGGGGCCTAATGTTGGCGTCGGCCCGATATTCGACAGAAAAACATTCGTTCCCGCAATGAACGTATTCGCCGCCGTGAAGATGGTCTGATTCGTTCCCGCGTTCGAGTTCATTGCGGTAATGTTTGCCACTATCCCACCAGGCACAAGCGGGGGCATGGACGAAATCGTTGCGGGCAGAGTCGTGCCGAGCATCACCGTGAAACCGTCCGTCTTGGCTTGGTTCACATACGCCGAAATGCACGCCTCTTCCGTCGCCGCAGAGTTCCCCAGGTCGTTGCGCCCAATCAGCACAGATAGAAAGCTCTTGAGGATTGTCGTCCCGTTCGGCTTGTGCGGCTGGACTGTTCCTACATAGCGCGAGGTCATGGACGCGCAGGTAGACCCGCTCACCGAAGCATTGAGAAACACCACCTTGCTCTTGAAGATCGGCAACTGCGAGAGTTGGTCCGGCCAGCGTTGGGAAGGAGCCATCGTAAAAGCGCCCGCGCTGGTCGAATCTCCCTCCGCCACATAGTTGCAGTTGCTACCCGTGCAAATGCTTGTCGGCGAGCTCCCGTTAGGCGTTCCGCATCCTGTTCCATCGGCCTTTGCGTAAGTGTTTGACCCACACCCTGATCCAGTCAGAGTCAACGTCGAGAAATCCAGCGTCGTCCCATTCAGCGCCCCGGTCAGCGTCCCTCCAGAAAGCGGCAGATACGCAGTCGCGCTGCATACCAATGCCCCACTGCCGTCAGTGGCCAGCACAGAGCAACTGGGAGATATTCCCGCCCCAGAAAAGATATTCGTCCACGCCCCCGCCGCCGCTGTGGCCCCCGTGCAGCCATTGGCGATAGTGTTTCCTCCAAGGCACCCAGTTCCGATGAGCGGAGTCAGCACGTAGACGCTTCCATTCCATGTGTACGCCACGTACGGATTTGTCCGCTCATCGAGAATCGACACACTCGAATTCCCATGAGCTCCCGTGATTGTGGCTGTTCCGCATCCAAGCCTGGTCCAGTCTGGAGTCACAACGACCTGGTATGGAAGGCCGTGCGCGTAGTTGATTGCCTCCTGGAGCCCGCAGGTCGCCGATCCAAGCGTATAGGTCAGATGCTGCTTGGCTGGATTCACAATAATCGAGCAGCCGGCACCGCTCACATTGACGGCCGTTGGCGTTACTATCTCGCTATTGGCTGCCGTCTGATCCTTGATGGAAACCGGAGTTCCGACCGCAAACACGGGATTGAGTGGGATCCCGTTGGCCTGGACCGTGCAGAGTGATGGTGACGACCACGAGAACTGACCTGTATTGCCCTGCGGCACACTCCACTGGCCGAAACTTGAGGCCCAGAGGATGCCTGCGGTATTCCCTGGACCCGGCGTGATTGTGCCCGCAGTTTGAGCAACGCATATTGACGCGAGTGCAAGCCAGGAGAAAACAATAACAAATCGTCTCATATGCTCTTAGTTCACCAAAACATAGCTGAAGCACCGCGGATTCGTAGTCGGCGCCGTAGTTGTGATGGTGAAACTGGTGCCGGCGGTGCGCGCGCTGATGGTCGGCGGTGCGGTCGCCGCGGTCGCGTTACAGGTCACACTCAAGGCGGTGCTGAGAGATGGGTCCTCCTGCACCAGAACGGTCGAGGAACCCGTGATTGCCGTAGTGTCGACGACAACCGTGGTTGCGCCAGCCGCCACATTTACAAACCCAGCGGGGGCTGCAGCGCAGACCGCAGGAGATGCCGCCGAGACGCACTTGGTCGCCGATGTTAGCGTGGTAAACGTCGCCGCACCGATATTCGGCGTTACCAGGGATGGACTGGTTGCCAGCACGTTTTTACCCGTCCCGGTCGATTGCGACGCGGGAGTCGTGCCCGAATATGCGATCTGCGACGAACTGCGGTCGTCAAGGATGGTCGCATTCGCCCCGGCAGTTGCCCCGGTAATCATTGCCGTGGTCCCACCCATCGCCTGCCAGTCGGGAGTCAGAACAACAACCGCATAACCGGAACCGATCCAGTTCAGAGCCTCCTGCAGCCCGATCGTACCGCTCTGGAGGTAGTAGTTCGAATGGGAATGAGTCGCAGGCAGAGACACCGAGCAGCCAGATCCAGAGTAGAACGCATTCGATGGCGTTACCGTCTCCGTATTGGCTGGTGTGCTGAGATCGACAATGGTGATGGGCGCCGAGGTCGAGAAAAGCGGGAATGTCACCCCGCCAGATGTGCCGTAGCATTGTGCTGCGCTTGTCCATCTGGTGCCCATGTCGGTCGGTGAGACGGTCCAATGGGCAAAGTTGGCGGCATAGAGCAGGCCGGCAACGTCTGCCGGGCCCCTGGCTGGAGACTGAATGCTGGCGGTCGGGCTGGTCATTTGGGCAACGAGCGCCAATGGCAGTGCCAGAAACGCTGAGAGAATGGCTAGTTTCTTCATGGCGACGATGCTCCTTAGATTGAATCGTGCAGGCCGCGGGCTCAGGTGCCCAAGGCGAATTGGGTTGGGGTGGCACGGTTGCGCGACCCGCACAAACTCGGAATCTACTTGCAGTTGTAGGTGAAGTAATACTGCGTCGAGACCGCCGGCGCCGTAGTTGGCACGGTCACAGTCAGGATGCCGTGACTGCTGCCGTAACTTGTCGCGACGGTGAATGCGGTGAATGAGTTGGCTCCGCTCGATACCACAGTGCAGATCGGCGCCGCCGCAAACTGAGCGGAAGTGGCCCAGGTCTCGGTAAATAGTGTCCCAGTCGTGGTCGCCGTGCCCGTCTTCACGCCCGCAATGCCTGCCAGCGCGGTTGCCGTGCTCGCATTGGCGACAGTCGGCCCCGCTCCAGCCGAAGCACCAGCCGCTAGGGTCGGCGCGGTATTGACCCAGGTGCCCGACGCATATGCGGTGCCATTCCAGACGTAGTAGGTCGGTCCCAGCGTTGTGATGTCCGCAACGATTACCGACGCATCGCCCTTTGCCGCCCCGAGAATGGCTGTTGCGTAGGTCCCTGGTATCTGGTTGGCGATCGTCCACCAATTTTTGTCGAGAATCAGCAATGCAGGCCAGGCACCCTGCCCGTCGAGCACATTGATTCCCTCCTGCAATCCCGCAGTACCGGATTTCAGTAGGAAATTGTAGTGGTTGTTCGACGGAGCGATGGTCACGCCGCACGACCCAGCCGTGTTGACGATGGCCGATGGCGTCTTGACCTCACTATTTGCCGTATTTGCATCGGCAATCAGTACCGGAGCATTGGTCGCAAAGTCGAAGAAGTTCAAATTTTGCCCGGCCGAGTTGCAAAGGCTGCGACCCTGAAAGATGTAGGTATTCGGGCTCTGGCCATTGATCGACCACAGTTGAAAACTGGTTGCGAAGTACCAGGGAGCGGAGAATGGTGAGGTTGCGGTCTGCGCGAATCCGGCGACCGCGCCGATGGCGGCCAGGATGAGCGCGGCAATGCTGAAGCGAACGGATGTGCGCATGGCTGAAAGCTCCTTTGATGGTTGATTGTGGATGGTTTACCGAACGTCGCAGTGGTAGGTGTAGTTGTAGCCCGAGGTCGACGCCGTGAGGCCCACGCCGTTATTCAGCGCCGTCAATGCTAGAGATGGTCCGCCAACCACTGAATAGGCATTTGGCAAGTTGCCGTTCGGCGTGAACACGCAAAAGGCGTAGGTGTAGACCTTCGAAAAGCTGAAACTGGCAATCAGGGCATTGGGTGATGGGGTCGTGCCGGTCGTAATCAGGATCTGGCCGCCACTGTCCAAGCTGCCCGGCGCCAGGCCGACAACCCCACCAGTTCCCAAACCAGAGCCCGTGCTCGCCAATGTTGGCGTTCCGCCCAACTGCTGGCAGGGTAGAGCAATATCAAAGGCTGTTCCATCCGACCCGAGACAGGTTCCTGATGTTGACGCAATACCGCCCACTATCAGGCCGGTCTGGAAGTTGCCTAAGCCATTCTCAATATCAAGCGACCAACCAGGCGTTGCCGTCCCGATTCCCACCTTGCCCACATTGAGAACGTTGTATCCGCCCAGGTTGAGCGGTCCTGAGATCGATTGCGAGCCATGATTCAGCGGAGCTGCGAGTATCGGCACAGGATAGAGCACCACGCCGTGGTAGTAAGGCAAGCCGTTGCTCAGGTTGATTGTCGTGCCCGGCCCGAGCAATTGCCACTGCATAGGGTAATTCGGAATAGGATTGCCATTCGCGTCGGTCAGAGAGACTTCGTAACCGGTCCCGGTCGGCCACACCGCATCATTCGCTGCGATCTGGCATGCGCTGGTATTCGCCGTGGGCGGTGCCGAGCCGATGGTGCCTGACGGAACCAGAACTGTATGGCCCGGCGTCAGAACCAGCGCGGTCGATTGGACATAAGACGAAAAGGCGTCTCCTGTCTGTCCTTGGAGAGCTTCACCCCCCGACGTTATGCCGATGTAGACCGCCATCAGCGCAACTCCAGATGGGACGCCGCTCGACGGAGGATTGACTACCAGCGATCCGGGCGCGCTGAGCGTTACGGCAGTCTCGGGGCTGGGGAGGCTTGAATTGCCGCTGCCATCGACCCACGCATACGTGACGTAGTAAACCCCCGACCCCAGCGTGCCAGAACCGCTGGTAGTGACGATTGAGGCTGTGCGGGGGTTGGCAACGCCCTGGATGGTTCCGCTGGTCGAGGTCGAGCAGGTTACACTTGTCGCCAGATTGACGCCACAGCCGGCGATGTAGCCCTGCTGGCTAGGCGTCAGTGTCACCGCGCCATTGACCAGCGGAATGCCGTTGGCGCCGCGGAGATTGCCGGTCAGAGTGACCTGGGCAGCCGTCACGCAGGCCTGACAGTGAGACAGGGATGGACAGAGCAGGATCAGACAACAGAGGGCGAGGCCGGTCAGTACGATCGAGAGATCGCGCTTCACTGAACCCCACCCACGACGGCCAACCTTGGCTTGTTGGCGTCAGCGATCGCCTGCTGCTCGGCCTCAAGTTTAGCATTCTGCTCGCGTTGCTCAGCCTCACGCCGCAGTTGTTCCTGGTGCTGAAACTCGCTGATCGCATTCTTGGTCTCGTCCTGCCGCAGTTGAAACTCGGTTTGCAGCAGGTTGAGCACGCTCCCGTGGACCTGGATCGACAGCGCGCGCAGCCGCTTGGCGATGGCCAGATACTCGGTTTGCAGGTTGCTAATCGCCGTTGCAACCGGCTCATTGGCGATTGCCGCCACCTTCTCTTGCAATGTTTCAGCCTGGTTCTTACTGTTCATTCGGTCTCCTTCAATGCAGATAAGAGGACAGGGACGAACATCCAGCGCAAGTTTGACCCCGTCCTGCGCAGGTTTAGGTTGCGCGCCTTAAGGTCGGATGCAACCCGGCAAACGAATCCATCCAACTGCCGCAGATCGGCACGATACCAGTACCGCGGCGCGTCCATCAGACGATAGTGCAGGCGGATCAATCGAGTGTACAACCAGATACTCATGCGGCTTTCCCTTTCACTCGCGGTTTGCACTCCATCGAACAGGCCGGCCCCTGCTCGAAGTGCCATTCCCGGGTCGGCCGGAGCTGCTTCACGCGGTAATCGTGCGCCTCGGGCCCCAGTAGCAGCCGGCCGCACACCGAGCAGTGCCGATACTCGACAGCGTACATCGCCCCGGCACCGCCTGCGGCCAGGTCTGCGTTCACCAGCGATACGGCCCGGCGCTTGGATAGCAGCCAGAGCGCCTGCGGCTCAGAAGTCAACCCCGCGGGAAGCTCGCGCGCTGAATAGCCATCCAATGGCGCGATCGTCGCTGTCAGTGTCACCCACCATACCCGCCGGATCACTGGCACCGATCGGAAGCGGCGCATCCGCGAGCACGCCACCCGCTTGCGAATAGCCAGGTTCATCGCCTCCTGGGTGTAATTGGCATACTGATACCGGCTCCAATCCACCCAATTCGGATCGATCACGGCCCCGTAATTGTCGGTTTTGCTGCGCATTTCCGCCGTATCCTAGCCTCATCGACCCTCCGCGGACGCCTTAAAACGAATCCTGGGGCCTAGTTTTATGTCAATAAACGTCTTTTCTGGATGTTTTGGTGGAAGTGGCTATTAAACCAGTTGCATAACGCGCACGCTCGAATGTGCACTTTCGACACCCTTCCAGGTCCGGCCATACGTGTAGGCCGCCACATTCCGGCCGCTGTTGGGCAGGTACCGCAGGATGCCGCCACGCACCAGGACCTCGACCGCCTCGCGTGTCTGGTGCCCATGTGTGCATCTGGGACCGTGGCACGGCTGATTTACGCCCCATCGCTCAAGCATCGCCCCCGCCCAACTGGAGAGCACACATACTCGCCGGCGCTCCTTCGACCTGGGCGCCACAGGTGCATACCGTAAAACACGTCCGCGGATCTGCGTTGCTACTCGATCGCCGGTCTGCACGGTCTGAATTTGGGCCATTTGCCTGCTTTTGGGGATGCCTTCGGCTGTACGTGCCCTTTGAGATCCCGATATTAGCCTCGGAACTGGGCGCATCTGAAATGGAAAGGGCACTTTCCATCAAAAATGCCGTAGAGACGCCTTGCTGCATCCCGGTGGTTTGGGGTCGATCACCACGGGCCTTTGGGGGACGGGGTGGGCTTTAACCATAAACCCCTAAACCCCCTTTTGGCGACCGTATCGCGCGGGGGAGACATTGTCAAGTGGGTAATAGGGTGGATGCTCTTTAATTGCGCTTTGTATTGTGATGGCGGACACAGGGGGATGTGATTGTGGATTGACGTTAGCTTTGAAATAGCGTATATATTGAGTGAGTAATGGATAGCGCATTGGAGGCGCAAAGAAGGGGAGCGACGCGATGATCCCAAAATGCCCTAGGTGCGATGCTGAGCTGAGCCCTGCGCAGGTGGGAAATCTTTTGGCATCGCTCAGTACCAAGAAGTCTCCAGGCCGGCCGTTGACGGTGCGAGTCTGCCCTGAGTGCGGGCAGTACACCGGGCCGGTCTGGAAGCACAGAGCGCAGCACCATCCGAAGCGCAGAAAGAGAACGCAGAAATGATGAATCTCATTTTTGAAGTGGTCGTGATTGGATTACTCGCGTGGATCTGGTCGATCGTGCGCGAGTCGATGGACGACCTGCCGTACTACTGCGAGAAGTCGCACCAGCACAGGTTGTATATGCGGCGCTCGAAGATCAGCGCACTGCGCGCCACGAATACACTCACCGATTGGAGCGATTGAGAAAGAGGCAAACTGATGTTAAAACTGGTTGACCACTACCGCGCCATCGAGCCGATCAAACCGATCCAGGCGCACGCATGGCAGCACCGCGAGGACCTTGAGGAACTTGACTGGCAGGCGATGTGCAAAGATTATCCGCTGGCCGATGTGCTCGGGAGTGGACGCAACGTCTCGCACAAATTCAACAGGGCGCGGTTCTGGCGCCAACTCCGGAACTTTGCCTGGATGGTGGCGCTATTCTCGCTCTGCTGGGGCCTGTTTTTCCTGCTTGTTTACGCGGGAATCACAGCGTTTGAGATCGTCAAGGCCGCACCCATCTGGCGCTGAGGTAGACCCGCATACACGAGCGCCTGCCGGGGGATGGTTGTCCGGCAGGCGGCTTGGTGTGTCGTGCGGATGCGTTAGCTGGTGGGAGAGATGGATGCTCTCCTCAAGTGAGTCGAGGATCTTGCGGTCGGGGATGTACACGGGAGAACCTCCACCGTTTGGACACTACGGTATCAGGAATTTGCTTGACTGTGCAAAAAAGAACAGCCGGAACGAGTAAGACTTGTCAACTACTTTTACAATTAGCTCTTGCAATCGGCTAGCGGGTGGGAGTATGGTGGGTACGTCCGGCGCGCCCAGCGATGGACTCAAGGTGACCCCGGCGACGGTCGGGGACCGAAAGAGCGGTAACGCTCCAGTGGTGGGGGGAGTCCTCAACCTCTCCCCGCCGGCCTCAGTTGAGGGAGACGAATGCAAGAAGTCCACGTTTTGAATCATCGTGAACCGCAACATGGACGCGAAGATGTACCTCCACCGCTCCTGCCAGCCGCTAGTGCAGATCGATTTTGCTGCGCTCAAGGCAGAAAAAGAGGCCGCGATGGATGAACGCGAAAAGATACTTTCCGCGCAGGGCAATTTGAACTTTGCCGAGGAGTGCCTTGGGATGTGCGGCGTATGAAGTGGTTCAAACACATGGCGGCCAGCGCGGCCGTCGAGAAGCTCGCGGCGCTTGTCGGCGAGGGGCAGGAAGCTGGCCTTGCCCGGTACGGCGCCTACTGGAGAATTGCCGAAATGGTAGCTTCCCAAATGAACGGTCCTAACCCATCTTGCTCGCTCTCGTATCCGGTTTGGAGATGGTCTCGGGAGCTGTTCGTACGCAAGTCGTACCTCACTTCGATACTACTTCGGTTTAAAAAAGAGGGTCTACTTATACTCGAAGGTGACCCGAGTTTAGATCAAAGCGTAACCGTCAGAATGCCTAACTTGTTGAAATATAAAGATGAATACTCTCGAAAGTCCGGACAAACTCCGGCCCAAGAAGGAGAAGGAGATATATATACAAATACAGATACAGAAACAAATACAGATACAGAGAAAAGCGGGGGCGCTGTTCCGCCTGAATCTCTGGCTTCTAAACCTCTCCAAAAGCCCGAAGAGAATTCCGCACTTGTGGCCGAGCAGGAAGAGGCGATCTACGAGGCGTATCCGCGCAAGGTCGGGCGAGCTTCCGCTCTCACGGCAATCCGCAAAGCCATCGCGCGCCTCACCGCGGGGAGTATCCACCAGGAGCCAATGCAACCCCATGCCGCAAGAAAATGGCTTCAGCGTCGTGCTGCCGATTACGCAGGATCGCCTGCAGGCACAAAACAAGCCGGCGAGGATTACCGGCCTCACCCGGCCACATGGTTCAACCAAGAGCGGTACTTCGACGACCCAGCCGAATGGAACCGAAATCGCAATGGAGGCAAGACCAATGGACAACCAAAACAGCAATCCGTTCTCGATGATTTTCTCGGGAAGCGAGCCCAAAATACAGCAAACGGCGTGCGCGGTGGCGCTGCTCAGGGAGATGCTGGACAAGCCGGAGAACCCGAGACTGGTAAACCTGTGGGCCCAGACACTGAGCCCGTTCTCTGGTGACCAACTCGCCGAGGCATTCAACACGGTGGCGTTGACGAGCACGGGCTGGCCGACGTTGGGCGACATTACCGAGCCGATTCTCGACGCCGAGTACGCCGCGGATCTCGCATGGCTCCTGCGCGGGCTCAAATTGCACAAGAAAAAATGGGAGGACCGGCCGGCGATCTACGGGCGCCCATTCCGCAAGCCCGGCGCGCAGATGGACGACTGGACCGACGGGCCCCTGCTTGAGGCTGCGATTCCAGCGCCGCAGATCCCGCATCGCCTGGTTCACGCGCTGCAGGTCCTCGGGAGCGGCACGGTGCTCGACGGCCTGGCGGAGTTGGCCCGGCACCCGATGGCCGGCCAGTACGACTGGGATGCGGCCGAGGCGGGTAAGGTGAAGTTTCAAGTCGAGCGCGAGTTTCGCTCGGCCTGGATGATTGTACGGCGCCGCGAGTTGGCGGCATAAAGAAAGCGAAAGGAGAAATTGTGAACGACGAACGGCAAGTAGTGAAATGCCCCCACTGCGACCTGGTGCAATTCGAGCACAGAGGGAACTGCCTCCGTTGCCATCAAGCGATTCTGCCTACGACTAGGGTGCAGCAGCACCACGACAATCCTATAGAGCTTCCCACACCGCCCCAGGGTATACGGGCCCTGGTTGCCGAGAATTGCCGCCGGCTGCGGTTGGCGAAACACTGGAGCCAGCGGTTGCTGGCGGTCCAGTTAGGCTCTCCCCGGACTTACATCTCGAAGATCGAGATCGGGCGAACTTTGCCCAACATGAAGCAAATCGTTCGCTTGGCGACCGCCTTGAGTGTGCCGCTCACCGTGCTGCTCGCGCCAGCAGTCGACCCGCGGCAGGCGCAGATTGAGTCTGATCCGCTCACGCGCGAGATGGCGGCGTATGTCGGCAAGTTAGACAACTCAGCCCGCAGACGGGTGCTGGTTGAGGCGCGGTGGCTGTGGCAGAGGAGGGCGTCGTGAGTGATGAACTGAAAGCGAAGATGGAGGCCGAGTGAAAGTTACCTTGGAAATCACTGGCGTTGAACTGGTCTTGCTCTACTTGGCAACCGGCAACGAGGACGCTGGACGCATTGTAACCATCGCAGCCAGAGAGTACGCGAAACTTCATCCTCCAGAAAGAAGAGTCCGCAAGAAGCGGAAACAATCCACGCGCGTCGAGTTTTCAAGGACACGATAATGTCAGAGAAATGGGCGTCATCCTGCCGCGGAAAGCGGCACTACAACAGCGAGCGCAGGGCCGATGAGGCTGCCCGCGCGTCCCAGGTGGTCTATGGCGTGAAGATGAACAGTTACCCATGCGAATTTCACCCAGGGAAATGGGTCGTCGGCAACACGTATGCCTGCAACGGCAAGCGGGCCCGGATGGAAGCGGTGTTGACGGAACAGGTACCCCCGGAGAGTGCAAGCGTTGACAACCAGCAACACAACTGCTAACGTCGCTATCACTGGAGTTGAACCAATGCGAACTTTGGGCAAGAGGGACACAAACCGCAAGCCGGCGGCTCCGCGAACCGTTTGCGTCGGAATTCGGCTGAGCAAGCAGGATGCCGCAAAATTGCGGAACGAGGCATTCGACGCCGGCCGGACGCTGGCCGGGCATGTTGTGTATTTGCTGAGAAAGGCAGGGGCGTTCTAATGGCGATCTACGAGCAGAAGGAGTCTTACGCGGCGTCCAGATCGGGCGGGATCGGCGGGACTGACGCCTCAGCGATTCTCGGTTTGAGTCCCTGGAAGCGGCCGATTGACATTTACGCAGGTAAAGTCAACCCGCAGGACCAGCCAGAGTTGGACAAGGAGTGCCTCTACTGGGGCAGTGCCATGGAGCCCCTGGTGCGCGGTCGCTACGCCGAGCGCTTCGGTGTGGCTGTCACCGCGCCGGCCGATCTCGCGGCGATCTTTCCCAAGTCCCGCCCATGGCGGGATTCAACGCTGATCGAGGGGCGCGAGTCGTGGATGCTCGGGGCGCCGGACGGTTGGATTCCATCGGTCCATTGCGGGCTTGAAATCAAGTGCGCTTCGCGAAAGTCCGACGACTGGGGGCCCGAGGGCAGCGATGAGGTCCCGGCGCACTATCTAGTCCAGGCGAGTTGGTATGCGGCGGTCTGTGACGCGAAGGGTTGGAACTTCGGCGTCCTGTTCTCCGGCAATACGCTGGCTCAGTACCACATCAACCGGGATCTGGACCTTGAGCGCGACATGATCGAGGCGTGCCGTTCGTTCTGGTTCGACAATGTGCTCAAGCGGGTCGAGCCGGCCATCGACGAGTCCGAAAGTTACGGTCGCTACCTCGCGCGCAAGTTCAGCCTTAACACCGGCAAGGCTCTGCAGCCGACGCCGGACATTCTGCATTGGACGAGCGAGATGAAGTCTGCCGACGACGCGGAGAAAGAAGCAGCCGAGCAAAAGCAGTTGGCGAACAACCATCTGCGCGCGCTGATAGGTGATGCTCAGAAGTGCGTCACGCTACTAGGCACCGTGGGCTGGGTGAGGCCGGAAGAGAAGGACGTTACCGACTACGCCGCGGTGGGCGAGGAAGTGGGCCCGCTGCATCCCGAGATCGTCAAGAAGCACACGAAGCCGAAGCAGGGCACGGCATATTTGCGAGCATGGTGGAAGAAATGAGCGGCGTAACTCTCTACAACGTGTCTCTTTTCTGCGAGCGATGCGGCACGCTGATTATCGTTCACTGGGACCGCGAGCGCAAGCAGATGATCGGCGAGCACTGTGGCAGCGATGCGAGTTACGTCAACGCCTCGGAGCGCGACGAAGTTGACAACTGCCCCAACAAAGGGAAGTTCTTCCGGTCACCAACTGCAATCGAAGTTATCTAACCAGGAAAGGCATGACATGGCAGACCAGCAAACAGCATTAGTTCCCCAGCGGCAAGGCATCATTGCCAAGTTCGGCGAGCGGTACGACCTGGAACCGAACAAAGTTATGAACATCGTCGCTCAGACAGTATTCAAGGGCAGCGACAAGGAGCCGCCCCTTGCGCCTGAAGAGATTGCAGCGGCCTTGATCGTCTGCAATGCCTACAACCTCAATCCTTTCACGAAGGAGATTTACGCATTCCGGTCCAAAGGGAAACTCTTGATCGTCGTCGGCGTCGACGGCTGGGCCGCAATCGTCAATCGGCAGGAGGAGTTGAATGGAATCGAGTTTGAGGAGCACTTCGACGACAAGGGATTCATTCGCGCGGTAACCTGCAAGATCCACCGCAAAGACTGTGCGCTCCCTGTAGTCGTCACCGAGTACACCCACGAGTGCCGGCGCGACACGGTACCCTGGAACACCATGCCGATCCGCATGACGCGCAACCGGGCGTTCGTCCAGTGCGCGCGGGTGGCGTTCTCGATCTCCGGCATTGTGGACGACGACGAGGCGCGGACAATCGAGGGCAGCCCGGAGTTTATCTCCAGCGCGTCCAAGCAAATCATCGACCAGTCAGCAACGCGCACCGAGGCGGTCAAGGCGGTCGTGCGGAAACGGGCGCAGGCCGGGAATGGCAAAGACCACGAGCCGGAGCCGGCGCAGCAACAGGCCGAGCCTGCCCAGGCGCAGCCAGAGCCCGAGAAGCAGCCGCCAGCGCAAGAGCCGGTCGAGCAAGCGCAAGAAGATCAGCCAGAGACAGGCGGCAATCTCTGGTAACAAGCCCGGCCCGCGCATCAAACAAGTTCTCCGGCCGCCGCAAGGCCACAGATGTTGCGCCCGTACCTGAGTCGAAGACGATAAACGGGTAAGGTCGGGGATTCAAACGAGAGGTTAAACTATGTGCCGACACTGCGAACGAATGGTTGAAGACGTGGCAAATAAGAAGATAGTCCATGATTTCATGGAGATCTCTGCCGCCGGGATCAACCGCAAGATCAACGAGGACCTCACTAAGGCATCGACGGCGAAATATCCAGGCTATCCTTCGGGAGAAATGGTTTTCACCCCTGCCATGACTCTCCAGAATCCAGTGACCGCAGATGACATCGATTTGAAGTTCAATGTAACCGCGCACTTCTGGCACGCCAACCCATTCAACGGCACTCGCGCGCAGCAAGAGATATACCGGATGCTGCAATCGGCTTTTGAG
>Ga0181516_10001470_pt1 | contig 17946 bp, 14 predicted proteins | sample PEATcosm2014_Bin_25_FD_121104 | JGI IMG/M metagenome (GOLD analysis project Ga0181516, IMG submission 121104) | Peatland microbial communities from MTU Mesocosm Facility, Houghton, MI, USA - PEATcosm2014_Bin01_10_metaG | ecosystem: Environmental > Terrestrial > Soil > Wetlands > Peat | place... | reverse complement strand
CATCCTTTGTTATTTGGTGCCGGCCTCATGGCAGTGGCTGGCACCGGCCTTCGCCTGCCGATCAAAAATCGCCAATTGCAAATCGCAATTCTTCATATTTAGATTGTCTGTTCCGGCCTCCTCTTCCGTTCCTGCCATCAACTCCCAACCATCAACATCCCGGAGGTCGTCCTCCCTTCCACTGCTCACCGCTCTCTTTCCCATCACCGTCACCAACGCCACCGACCATACCACAACCCCGACGTTTGTCAAATTTTCGCCCGCGAGCGTGCCCGTAACCGCTTCGGGCCGCATCTCTGACATCTTCCGGGCTGAAAGCCCCTAATATGACAGCCCGGGGCAACGCCCCGGGTCATCCGCCCCAAAGAACCTTCGCCCTGCGGGGCGGAAGAAATCATTCCCGGCTCGCAGGCTCCAGCCCACCGTCTCGTGCTCGGAATTCCTTGCCAAATGTTTGACCGCCCGTAATATGAAGCTGTGTAGATAGGGAAGTAGTGGCATGAGATCCAAGCTTGAGGAGCTTCTTAGTGAATAAAACGGCGGACTCAAAAGAACTGCGCTCACTCGAAAATCTACGGCGCGCTTGGAGGTGGGTGCGCTCGAACCCCGATGCGACATTCAAAGCGTACTTCCGGGAATCGAAGCGGCTTTTTGACGAAAGACAGGACTCGGATGTTGAGTCGTTAAAATGTTAAAAACTGAACGGGTTGCAATCGGCATAGAATTCGGCGGGCGTGAAGCGACGATTCACCCAAGCCCATTCGCCAAAAGCTCGGTGACTGCAGATCCTACGAGCCGCTTGGCCCGCGGTAAGAAATTGTAGCTGATTTTTCCTGTTGGCTTCCCCGTGTTCCTGATGAGAGGATGGGAATACATACTGCCGTAGCGCATGTTGTGAACTTCACTCGCCAATCGGAAAGTCGCAGGGAACTTTCTCGCGAATCTTGAGCTTGGATTCAGTGCGCTCCCGATCCCACCCAAATTGTATTTTCCGATGGTCCCGTCAATGGCAAAAACTGCGGAAAGAAGCAAATCGTTGAATACATCCAGCAAATTGACGAAGCCGGTAATGTTCACCCCGGATGCTGCCACGGTTTCGACCACCTGTCTTTCCGCCTGAGCGTACCGGCCTCCGAAAAGCCGTTTCCAATTTATATGGGGAATTTTTGAATAAAACTTGGTGAATGAATTCTTGATTCCACAATACCCCGTTTGGACTCGCTGAACTAGTCCTAATTCTCGTAAAAGGATTTCTCCCGACGGATTCCAGCTCTTCCGCTGACCTGAAGGATGGAGGCCAATCAAGAATATCTTCCAAGCTGACGCTAACGCCGCATCGGACACTCGGTCATGAATGCCGAGTTCCACTATGGCTTGTAGACATCCGTTTGAGACGCTCGACAAGCCAAGCTTCTCAATCAGGATCGCACGAGTCCACCACGAACGAGCGCGAGAACAGATGTAACTCACTTGATGCGCATTAAGATAGCCGGCGCGAATGAGGTAGTACCCCATTCGCGCAAGCAGGTCGGGATGTAAAGACCGGGGTGTCCAATTTTTGCGCAAAAACTTGGCCAACCGCACATGCTCCGACTTTGGAAGCCGCCCGTCGGCAGCGTCGATGAACTCTGCGCGAACCGACTGATAGAGGCTGTTTTCCTTGATTTGCTCAACGAGCTTGGCGGCCGGTATGCGTGGCAGCTTTTTATACCGGCGAATGTAGTTGCAGACACTCCGGTAAATCTCCGGATGATTCTCAAGAATCCGCCAAAGCCGCTCGGTCAGTCGTGCCGATGGAACTGCATGAGCAAGCAAGTATTTGAAGCGTGTGTCATCTGCAATTCGATAACCAGGCGTCCCGCCTCCGATTTTTTTTGGGAATATGCGGGACAGGTGTTTGCACACGGCCACCAGGCCTGCACCCAATATCAAAAAGGCGCGGGGCGCGAGGCGTCGGGCAGGGGGAGCGCGGAATGGAAGACGGCAAGAAGAGACGCGAATTGGCGCGAAGGCAGGGTGCCAGCGCACTGCCACAAAGCCTGCAGCCAATTCAAACAGGCGCGGGGCGCGAGGAGAGCGATTTGAAAGCGCAGATTTGAGATTTCAAATGGCGCGGGTTCTTTGAAAAACATAAAAACGGGAGAGACGCGAATTCCACGAATTGGCGCGAATGGGAAACGGTCATCGCAGCGCGATGACCCTACCGACGGATGGTTCGGCGTAAGTGGTTGATTTCCCGCATCTCCGAGTGCGGAATTCGGAATTCGGAGTGCGGAATGTCACTCGTAGTCTGGGCCGCTTTGTGCCGCTTTGTGCCGCTTAAGCAAATGCGGAGTTCGGGGCGCGATGACCCTACCAGCGGATGGTTCGGCGTAAGTGGTTGATTTCCCGCGGAATCAAGCGGAATCAAGATTAACCACCAAGAATCCAAGCCACCAAGTTCCGAAGTCCGGGCGAGGACGAGGAGGAGGACGAGAGCGAGGACGAGAGCGAGGACGAGAGCGAGGGCGAGGGCGAAGAGGGGAACGAGGGAATGGCTGAGGTCCTTCCGGACTGGCACCAGCTTCGCCCTATCGCGATTCATCCGTGAAACGGGTCGTGCAGACGAATTCCTGGTGCAGCCGGGCGTAAACGCCGTTTTGCGCGAGGAGGCTGTCGTGGGTGCCGCGCTCGACAATGCGGCCCTGGTCGAGCACGAGGACGAGGCTGGCCTTGCGAATGGTGCTCAACCGGTGCGCGACCACAAACGCCGTGCGCCCGCGCAACAGAAGCTCCAGCGCTTTTTGCAGTCGCGCCTCGGTGACGGTATCAATCGCGCTGGTGGCTTCATCGAGCACCACGATGCGCGGGTCGGCGAGCATGGCGCGCGCGAAACAGACAAGCTGCCGCTGGCCGGATGACAGCGCCGCGCCGCGTTCGGCGACCTGGGTTTGCAAACCGAGCGGCAGGGCGTCGAGCAGGTCGAGGCAGTCCAGCGATTGCAAGGTGGCGCGGACGTCGGCCTCGGTCGCTTCGGGCCGCGCGAAGCGGATGTTCTCGAGCACGGTGCCGGCAAAAAGAAAATTGTTCTGCTGGACGCTGCCCATTTGCGAACGCAAGGAATCGGCGGTGACGGCGTTCAAGTCCGTGCCGTCCACGAGGACGCGACCGGCGGTGGGCAGGTAGAACTTCTGGAGCAACCCGACGAGGGTGGTTTTGCCGCTGCCGGTGTGGCCGACCAGCGCGACGGATTGGCCGGGCTCGGCGGTGAAGGAAATATCGGTCAGCACCGGGCGGCCCGGTTCATACTCGAAGTTGACGGCTTCCATCGCCACGCGTCCCTCGATGCGCGGCAACGTCCGCGCGCCGGGGGCGTCGCGCCATTCGGGTTCCTGGTCGAGCATGCGGAAGAGCCGTTCCGCGCCGGCCATGGCCATGAGCGCCTGGTTCAATTGATTGCCGATGACCTGAACGGGGTCGAAGAACAAATTGGCGAGAAAGAAAAACATGACGAGGTCGCCGACGTCCATGTGCAGCCAGCCGTGCCAGCGCAGCGCCCCGAACGCGCCCAGAAACGCCATTGCGCCGAGAAAAAGCTGGCTCTTCAACTGGAGCAGCGGCACGAACACGGCCGAGGCCTGGGCGACGCCGACGTTGTTTTCGCCGTGGACATTGATGAGCTTGCGGAAGAAGCCGGCGTTGAGTTCCTGGCGCACGAAAGCCTGGGTGACGCGCACGCCGCCGACGGATTCGGCGAGCGTGGAGGTGACGCGGCTCCAGGATTCCTGGACCTTGCGGAGGCGGCGGCTCATTTCGCGGCGGTAATTTTCGTTCACGACCCAGATGAGCGGCGCGAGCATGGCCATGAGCGAAAACAGCTTCCAATCGTACCAGGCCATCAGCGCCGCCGAGCCGGCCATTTGCAGACCCTGGACCACGAGCACGAACGCGACGTCCTGCACGCCGGCGCGCACGCTGTCGATGTCCGACGTCATCCGGCTGATGATGCGGCCGAACTTGGTCTTGTTGAAAAAGGACATGGGCATGGTCATCAACTTGGCGAAGAGGTCGGAGCGCATGTCGTGGACGACGGCTTCGCCGAGTTCGAGCGCGAACCGCTGGCGGAAGTGGAACATCACGACGGTGAACAGCGCGAGGGTGAAGTAGCCCGCGGCGCAGCGGAAGATGCCGTGCAAATCACGGCCGGCGATGGGGCCGTTGATGGTGTAGCCGATCAGCCACGCGAGCGCGGGCAGTTGCAGGCCGCGGACGAAGGTCAGGAAGAAGAGCCAGTTGCGCTTGGCGGCGTAGGGTTTGGTGTAGGCGAAGATGCGGCGGATGAGCGCCATTTGCAGCGGCGCCTTGTCGGCCTCGCGTTCCTCCATCGGATTGTAATAGGTGATGGCTTCGCGCGACGAGAGATTATTCCGGTCGGCGCGGGAGGGGAGAGGAGTGTTCAAGGTTGTGCCGCTCATGCTATTCCTCCGTCGCGGCCCGCCAGGTCCATCATTTGCAGCAAGGCCGTCTCGTGGTACGGGCCGGGCCGATGCACCAGTTCGCCGTGCGTGCCGGATTGCGTCAAACGCCCTTCCTCAAGCACGAGAATCAAATCCGCGCGCCGCAGCAGGCTCAAGCGGCTCGAAACGACGAAGGTCGTCCGCCCCGTCATCGCTTCGCGCAGGGCGACCATGATTTCGTTTTCGGTGCGCGCATCCACGGACGCGGTGGGGTCGTCCAGAATGAGCACGGGCGGTTCGAGCAGCAGCGCCCGCGCGAGAGCCAGCCGCTGGCGCTGGCCGCCGGACAAGTCCACGCCGGATTCGCCAAGCACGGTGTCGTATCCGTGCGGCAACGCGCGGATGAATTCATGCGCCGAGGCGATCCGCGCCGCGCGTTCGATCTGTTCCATGGTTGCGTAGGGATGACCGAAGGCGATGTTCGCGGCGACGGTGTTGGAGAACAGGAAACTTTCCTGGTAGACGATGCCGGTCTGGCGCCGGTACGCGTCGAGGTCGAGGTCGCGGAGGTCCTGGCCGTCGGCGAGGATGCGGCCGCGGCTGGGATCGTAAAAGCGCGGCAGCAGGCCGAGCAACGCGGTTTTGCCGGAGCCCGTCATGCCGAAAATGCCGACGACCTGCCCCGGTTTCGCCTCGAAGGACACGCCCGAGAGCACGGGCTTGTCCGCGAGATAACCGAAGGTGACGTCCTCGAACACGATGCGCCCCGTGAGCCGCGCGGGAACGATGGCGCCCGGCCGGCTTTGCACATCAATGGGAGTGTCCAGCACTTCGAAGACGCGCCGCGCCGCCGCGAGGCTCTGTTGCACCGAGTTGGCGATAGTCGAGATGTTGGCCACCTGGCCGGTGAATTGCTGAAGCAACCCGGCGAAAACCACCAACCCGCCGCCGAGGGGAATCCGCCCCTGCACATACAGCCAGCCGCCGTAGGCGAAGAGGATTACGAGGCTCAACTGCGACAATCCCTGGGTCCCCGGCGTGAAAATGGACAGGTCCCAGAAAATCCGGCGTTGCTGCGAAGAGACTTGGCGGTTCGATTCCTCAAAGCGGCGGACTTGATGTGGTTCCGCGGCGAAACCCTTGACGGTTTGCATGCCGCGGACGCTTTCGCTGAAGAGCAGCACCATCTGGTCGGTCAATTCGCGGTTGATCAGGTAGCCCGGGCGCAGCCGCGCGGAATAAAAATGCGCGAGCCCCCACAACGGCAGGGAAACGGACAGGCAAGCCAGAGTGAGCGCCGGTTGAATGCGCCACATGAACACCGCGTACGCCGCCAGCGTGAGCGCCATGTTCATTCCCTGGAGCAGCACGCCGTCCACAAAGAGACGCGTGTTCTGGACGTCGCCGGTCACGCGGTTGAAAATCGAGTTGGAGCCGTGGACATCGAAGAAGCTGAAGCTGAGCCGCTGGAGTTTCGCATAAACTTGCGCGCGCAGGTCCGGGACGATTTCCCCCTGCGTCAGCCGCGCGGTGACCATGTTGTAGGAGTAGGTGAGCACCGCGCGCAGGAGCGCCTGCGCGACAATCGCGAGCGACAGCGCGGTGACGATTTGCAGCGCCGACCATGCGGGGGGCGGGTTCCAGCCGAACAGATAGGCCGGCGGCGGCAGAGAGGGATCCAGCGCGTGGCGGATGACGTCAATCACCTCGCCGAGCAATTGCAGTCCCGCGAGGCCGAGCAGCAGCAGCGCCACGCTCAGCCCCAGCGACCAGAGGCAGTCCTTGCGAAACCGCCACGCGAGGCCGAGCAGCCGCCGGACGAGTTCACTGGTGCCGTAGCGTTCGTCGGCGGGGGCGTTGTTCGATGTTGCGGACGTTTTCAGAGCCTCCAACTTGCCGCAGCCCGCGCCGACAATCGAATCAAAACTTCGCCGCGAGACTCGTCAGTTCACAACCGCGCCTGCGGCAGGCTCCGCATTTGGGCCTGGCACGCCAGCAGCCTTCCCGAGAGGAATGCCTGTTCGGATTTGATTTCCGCTAGCCTGAGTGACTGGTCAAAATAATCCGCGGCGGCGCGGGGGTGATTCAGTTGCGCCTCGAATTCGCCGAGCACGGCGTAGAGCAGGTAATATGAATTTAATTCCTTGCGCTTCCGGACGGCAGACAGCGCCTCAAGGCCCGCCTGCGGCCCGTGAACATTGGCGACGGCCACCGCGCGGTTGAGGGCCACGACCGATGAATCATCGCGCTCCACCAGCCGGTCGTAGAGCGAGAGGATTTGCCGCCAGTCCGTCGATTCGTAATCTTTCGCCGCGCAATGGCAGGCGGCAATGCCCGCCTCCAGATGATACCCGGTGATTTCACTGCCGGCGGCGGATTGTGCGAAATGAAACATCCCCCGCGCGATCATGGATTGATCCCACTTGCCCCGGTCCTGGTCCTGGAGCCGGAGAATGTTGCCATCGGCATCGACGCGGGCCGGCAACCTCGCCCCGTTCAACAGCATCAACGCCAGCAGCGCATGGGTCTTGGTCTGGTTGCCGGCCAGATGTTCCGCCAGGGAGCTGGTTAGCCGGATCGCCTCGTGACACAGCTCCTCCCGGATTAGTTTTTCGCCCCCCGACGCCTTGTAACCTTCGTTGAACAGCAGGTAAAGCGATTGCAACACGCCGTCCAGCCGCCGCGTCAATTCCGCCCCCGCCGGTATCTCGAAGGGAATTCGCGCCTCGCGGATTTTTTGTTTCGCGCGCGTCAGCCGCTTGGCGATGGCGGCGTCGGTCGTGAGAAACGCGCGGCTGATTTCCGTCACGCTGAAACCGCAAAGGGTCCGGAGCGCGAGCGCCACGTGGGCGTCCGCCGGGATTTGCGGATGGCAGCACACGAACATCAGGCGCAGGCGGTCGTCGGCGATTTCCTGTTCGGTGAAAATCGCCGAGTCCGGCGCGGGACTTTCCCGCTCCATCAAACGGACGATCTCAGGTTCCTTGTTGCGGAAGGTTTTCTGGCGGCGGATGACATCCAGCGCCAGGTTGCGCGAGGCCCGCATGATCCAGGCGGAAGGATTGTTCGGAACGCCATAAAACGGCCAGGTCTGCAACGCCCGCGCCAGGGCTTCCTGCACCACGTCCTCGGCCAGCGTGAGATGTTCGAGCCCGAAAATCCCCGTCAATATCGCGACCATCTTTCCCGATTCATGACGGAAAAGATGTTCCACCGCCTCGGATACTTCCCGCGGTCCCGTGCTGTTGGCGCTTGGTTTACTCATAAGTTGCCCGGGCAAATTCCGGGCGAACATCGCGCACGCACGCAGGCGAGTCAAGAAACGGCGCGCGGTTTTTATTTTCGCCGCAAGTGTTTGCCCCTCAAGCCTGCACCAGCACCATCCAAGTCACACCGAAACGGTCGGCGAGCATGCCGAAGCTCGGTGAAAAGAACGTCTTGGCGAGCGGCATGTGCACCTCTCCACCATCGGCAAGCGCGGTGAAAAATCGTTCCGCATCGGCCACGCTGGCGGCGGAAACGGAAAGATGGAACCCCTCGAAGTTTGGTTTTCCCGAACAACGGCCGTCCGACATCATCAGCGTGGTGGCGCCGATTTTGAGGCTCGCGTGCATGATTTTATTTTCCGAACCCGGCGATTGCATTCCCGGCGGGGGCGGTTCGGGATTGTCCTTGAAGCGCATCATCATCTGCACCTCCGCGCCCAGCGCGCGGCGGTAGAACTCGATGGCTTCCTCGGCGCGGCCGTTGAAGTTTAGGTAAGTTTCGATTTTGGCGGGTGAGTTGTTTTTTATGGTGCTCATGGTCGTGTCAGTTCTTGTGATTGCATTTGTCGGTAACGGAAAAAAGCTTTTGCGTCGCGGGTCTCAGCCTCCCGCCATTGCTCCCACAATCAGGAACGGCTCCTCGCCGCTGGCGACGGCGTCCGGCAATTTCGCCTCGGGCGGCTCGAAGGACAGGTCCTCCTTGCAGGCGAAAAACCTGACAAACGGACGGCGGCGCAGCGTCTCGTGTTCGCGAATCGTCCCGCGCAAGGCCGGATAGTTCGCCTCCAGCGCGTTCAACACCGCACCGAGCGTGACGGGATTGCCGACTTCCACCTGCACCTCGCCATCCACGTGGGCCAGCTTGCGCAGGTGAAATGGCAGCACCACGCGGATCATGGCAGCATCTGGACCTCGACCGAATACACCGCCGGCAAATCCCGCACGATTGGATTCCAGGAGCCCCCGCCGTCGGCGGACGCGTACACTTGTCCGCCCGTGGTGCCAAAATAAACGCCGCACGGTTCAAGCGAATCGACGGCCATCGCGTCGCGCAGCACATTGACGTAGCAGTCCTTCTGCGGCAGGCCTTTCGTGAGCGCTTCCCATTCGTTCCCGCCCGTCCGGCTCCGGTACACGCGCAGCTTGCCGTCCGGGGGATAATGTTCGGAGTCGCTCTTGATGGGCACCACAAAGACCGTCTCGGGTTCGTGCGCGTGGACATCGATGGGGAAGCCGAAATCAGAAGGAAGATTACCGCTGACCTCGCGCCAGGATTCGCCGGCGTCATCGCTGCGCATGACGTCCCAGTGCTTTTGCATGAACAACACGCCCGGGCGCGACGGGTGCAGGGCGATGCGATGAACGCAGTGGCCGACTTCCGCGTCCGGGTCCGGCAGTTCGTAGGGCGACTTCAGCCCGCGGTTCGCCGGCTTCCAGGTTTGGCCGCCGTCGTCGGTGCGGAAAACGCCGCCCGCCGAGATGGCGACAAAAATCCGTTCCGGATTCTTCGGATCGAGAAGGATGGTGTGCACCGCCATGCCGCCGGCGCCCGGTTGCCAGAGATTGCCCTTGGCCTTGCGCAACCCGGGAAACTCCCGCCACGTTTTGCCGCCATCCACCGACTTGAAGAGTGCCGCATCCTCGACGCCGGCAAAAATGGTGTCCGGGTCCGTCAGCGACGGTTCGAGGTGCCAAACGCGTTTGAATTCCCAGGGGTGCTGCGTGCCGTCATACCATTTGTGGGTGCCGACTTCGCCGTCATACTTGAACTTGTTGCTCTGGCCCTGGGGCATGCCCTCGGGCGCGGCCGTGGGTGAACCGTCCGGCGTTTCCCACGTCTTGCCGCCGTCGTTGGAGCGCTGGATAATCTGCCCGAACCAGCCGCTGGACTGCGACGCAAACAAACGGTCCGGCTCCACGGGCGACCCCTTGAGATGGTAGATTTCCCAACCGGCAAAATGCGGGCCGCTGACCTCCCAGCGCTCGCGTTTGCCGTCCGAGGTGAGGATGAATGCGCCTTTTTTTGTTCCTACCAAAACTCGCACTTTGCTCATAAATGGTTCCTATTTTGATTGGTGTTTAACAGCTTTGACGGGCTTTGGACCGGCGCTATATGCCTGCTTCAGCCTTTGGATGTCAATTTTATCCATTTGCAGCATGGCCTGCATGACACGCCGCGACTTGCCGGCATCCGTATCGTTCAGCATCTCAATGAGAGCCGTGGGGATGATCTGCCACGACACCCCGTATTTGTCCTTCAACCAGCCGCACTGACTTTTTTTGCCGCCCGCCACAAGTTTCCCCCAAAGCGTGTCCACTTCCTTCTGCGTCGCGCAGTTCACTACAAATGAGATAGCCTCGGTGAATTTGAAATGCGGGCCTCCGTTCAATGCCACGAATTCCTGCCCCGCGAGCCGGAATTTGACGGTCATCACCGAACCCTTTTTCCTTCCGGAGGCGTCGGCCGCCGCCGCCTCATAGCGCATCACCTGCAGAATCTTGGAATTCTTGAAGAGCGAGGTGTAAAATCTGGCCGCCTGCTCGGCCTGGTCATCGAACCAGAGGAATGGGGTGATTTTTTGCATGATTGGTTCCGGTGCTCCGGCGGATTCAGCCGAGCCCGATTACGGTTTAACTTTGGCTTTGGCCAGGTATTCAACCAGCCGGTCCAAGGTCCCGGTCCAGCCGTTCTTCATGGAATCATGACTTTCGTCAAAGGTCTTGCGCTCCGCCTCCGTCGCATTCAGTGGAAGCCACCGGATGGTCAGCAGCGTCTTCCCATCCTGCCGCGTGAAGGTGATGGTGGAAAGGGTTTCGAGCGGCCAGTTGGGGCTCATCGGATGCCGGGTAATGCCGCCCGCTTCATCCGAAAAGGAATTGACGAAGACGAGCCGTTCAGGCAGGGCAACTTCGCGAATCACCCATTTGCCCCACATGTCATGGCCGTCAGGCGTCCGCATGCAATAGTGAAAAATACCGCCGGGCCGGAGTTCGAGTTTGGCGTGATGAATGGTGACGCCTTTCGGCCCCCACCATTCCATATGTTTGCTTTCGGTCCAGGTCTTGAACACAAGTTCACGCGGCGCGTCGATGACACGCGAGATGACGAACTCGCGTTGCATGGGTTTCTCGGTCGGATGGGTAGCGGTGGTCATATTCTTGCCTTGGGATAAGGGCGCCGGGGGACAGCCGGCCACCTGGCCAAAAGCCGCCGTCCCCCGCGCGCAAGTTGCAATCAGGAGATCACGCGGTCGCGTGCGCGAGTTGCGGTTCACCCTGCAATTCAGCCGAGAGCGGGCACTGTTCGCGGACGGGCCGCACTTCGACCTTGGCACCGTACGGCAGGCCCGGGCAGTCCTTCGCGATGGCGACGGCCTCGTCGAGGGTGTTCACCTGGAGCAGGAAATAACCGCCGATGGCCTCCTTGGATTCGGCAAACGGGCCGTCGGCCACGACGCGGCCGTTTTTTCCGGAAACGATTTTGCCTTCCGGCTGGAGCGGATTTCCGGCCACGGCCTTGCCCTGCTCCATCAGTCCCTTGAACCAAGCCATCCACTGGCCGGCGACCTGCTGCATCTCTTCCGGCGACAAGCCCTTGTGCCAGTCCGTGTTGCGGAAAATCAGCATGTATTCATTCTTTGATTGGTTGTTCATAATTGCCTTTCGTTTTGTTGGTTGATCGTTTGGATCGTTCAATACTGTGACGAACGGGCCGCCCCGCTCAGGACATTTATTTTGCGCCCTTGCCCATCATTTCCCAAATCGCAAACGCGTTGTTCTCAGGGTCCAGGCAGACGGCGAAGAAGCCCATGTCCCCCACCGCCGTCTTCGGCATGCAGATTTTGCCGCCGAGTTTCTGGACTTTCGCCATGTACTTGTCCACCGAGGGCACAGCGATGTAGTTGAGCAGCCCTTGCTGCTGAGGCTGCTGGCGCTTCATTAATCCGCCGTCGGGGGACGCATCGGCCCCGCCGGTGTCGATGTGGTAGTATTCCATCGGCATGGGAAACTTCTTGATCTTCCAGCCGAACAGCTTGGAGTAAAACGTCCGCGCCCGGCCGACGTCATCGGCCGGAATCTCGAACCACACAATGTTCGCCGGCACTTTGGCCGCGCTTTTCGCACTTTTTCTGGGTTTGCTCATAGTTTCTTTCCTTTGATTGGTTGATTGTTTGTTCCGCTCAATCAAACGACGAATGAACCGGCGGGATCAGGACAAATTTCGCCGTTCCCTGGCGGATTTTTTTTCATCAGGGCGATTCAATACGATAAAAACGTGCGCGGACGGCCTGATTCGTGGCGGAACGGTCGGTGAATTGGTAAAGGATGTTCGTCGCAGTGAAATTGGTCAAACTCGTCCAGACAATCGGGACCGCCCCAAGATTGGTCGTCATCTCGACGGTGTAATTCTGGTTCGACACGAGCGCCATGCTCAGGCTGAACCCGTTGCTGCGGCTCCAGGAGTACGGACCATACAAAACGAAAGGCGCCGTGCCGTTCGTGGCCGTGAAATCCAGCGCAAACTCGCTGGTGTCCCCGGTGGTGGCATCGGTGGCCGTGGCCGTGAAATATTGCCCCGTCAACGCGCCCGCGGCGGCCAGGGCGAAAAAGCCGTTCCCGCCGGCGTCGGTGGTCAAATTCGCTTTGCCGACGTAAACCTGCCCCTCACCGTGGCCCGAGGGATCCGGGATGGTATTGCGATAAACATCAACCAGAAATCCGCGGTTGGCGGTGCTGTTCAAGGTGCCGTAAATCGTCGTGGCCCCACCCGCCACGGCTGCAGTGGTGAGCACCGGATAATCCTGGAGATCTTCCGGCCCCGGCACGGCCCCGCCCGGATGGTTCGCCGTGACGAAATAACCGTCCTCGGTACCGCCTTCGAGATTGATGCCAAGCGCGCCGTTGTCATGAATTGAATTGCCACGGAGCACGTTCCCGACGGTGGCGGCGTCATATACGATGATGCCTTCATACGTGTTGTACGCGATGATGTTGCCGGCGCCCGAGCCGTTCAACGCCAGGCCGACAACATTGCTGGATGCGCCTGCCTGCAGAATTATGCCCTGCTCGGCATTGCCCAGGGCCGTCACGCCATCGGCACCCACGCCGATGTCGTTTCCCTGGATGAGATTGCCCGTCGTGCCGGCGTCAGAGATGTAAATGCCGTGAAAAGTGCTGTCGGCAATCACATTTCCCTGGCCCGCCGTTGGGCCGCCAATCTGGTTCCCCGCCGACGCGCCGTTCAGGACGATTCCCTCGTAGCCATTGCCGAAACCATGCAGGCCCGTGCTGTCCGTCCCGATGTAATTGCCCTGAACAATGTTGTTGGAAGCGCCGGAAATATAAACGCCGTCATAAGTGCTGGCGGTGAAAACATTTCGCGCCGCCGCCGTGGAACCGCCGATCGTGTTGGACTGCGCGCCGTAAAGGAGGGACAACCCGCTCTGCAGATTGCCCAGCGCGTTCGTGCCGGTCTTCGTCGTGCCGACCAAATTTCCCTGGACGACATTGTAAACCGTGTTCACGTCCCGGATCTGGATGCCGTCGCCGCCGTTGTCCGAAATCACATTGCCGTCACCCGCCACGGTGCCGCCAATCAGGTTGCTCTCGCCGGTGTCCAAGTAAACCCCGACCCCGCCGTTGCCCATGGGAGTGGTTCCGTCCGCGCCGACGCCAACGTAATTGCCCTGGATGGCGATGTTGGACGCGCCCGCCATGTACACGCCCACGCCGGTATTGCCGGATATCACGTTCCGGGCCGCCGCCGTGGCACCGCCCACCGTGTTGCTCTGCGGCCCGTAAAGGAAGGACACTCCACTCGCGCCATTGCCGACGGCCGTCAGTCCCGTGGCCGTGGTGCCGATATAATTTCCCTGGACGACATTGTAATCCGCGCCCGAACCATAGAACTGCACGGCATCGTTTCCACCGGCAGAAATCACATTTCCCGCCCCGGCCACCGCGCCGCCGATGAGATTGCTCGCGCTGACCAGCGCGTAAATCCCCGGCTCCGTAAACTGTCCCGTCAACCCGTTGCCCATGGGGGTGGCGCCGTCAACCCCCACCCCGATGTAATTTCCCTGAATGGTTTCGTTGTTCGCGTAATAAATGAAGACACCCTCGTCCTTGCTGGCGCAAAGCAGGTTCCTCGCCGCCGCCGTCGTGCCCCCCAAAGTATTGCTGGCACCGTAGAAAAATGAAACCGCGCTGCCTCCGTTGCCCAGCGGACTCAACCCGGTTTTTGTCGTGCCAATGTAATTACCCTGGATGGTGTTGAAACTGGTGCCGTAATTATACAACTGGACGCCGTCGCTGCCGTTGCCGGAAATCAAATTACCCTGGCCGGGCAGCGTGCCGCCGATGCTGTTGTTCTGCGTGCCGAGTTCAAGGTAAACGCCAATGCCCGTGTTCGGCAACGCGGCCACACCATTGGACGCCACGCCGATGTAATTCCCGTAAATCTGCACTCCGCCGGTCCCCGCGTCGCCCACGCTGATGCCGTAGTCGTTGCCGGAGATCAAATTCTCCGCCCCGGCATTCGTGCCGCCCACCAGAATATTGGTCGCCGCGCCCCAGATTCCAATCCCCGAGAAGCCGTTGCCAATGGCCGTGGCGCCGTGCGGGTCGGTGCCGATATAATTCCCCTGCACCACGAGATTCTTCGTGCCGGGATCTGAAACGTAGATGCCATAATTAACATTACCGGAAATCACATTCCGCGCGCCCGCCGCGGTGCCGCCGATCAGATTGCTGCTCGAACCCGACACCACGTAAATGCCGGAATCCGCGTTCGCCACTGCGGCAGTGCCGGCCGCGTTCAAGCCGATGTCATTTCCCTGCACCACATTGTTGCTCGTGCCGGTGAGGAAGACGCCCGCGCTGCCGTTGCCGGAAATGACGTTGCCGGGAAAGACGCTTCCTGCGGCGGAATTGGTGCCGCCCACCGTCATGCCGCTTGCTCCGTTGAATTCCCAGATGCCGCCGACGACGTTGGACACGGCATAACTCCCCGTTGGATCGGTGCCGATATAGTTTCCCTGAATGACGGTCCCGACCGTATTGGTGCCGATCTTCGCGGCCCCGGGCTGACCGTTGGTTCCGATGACCAGGATGGCATACTGGGCATTTCCGGAAATCACGTTGCGCTGGCTGGCGCTGGCGCCGCCGACGATGTTGTAGGAAGCGCCGGTGTCAATGCTGATGCCCTGGTACGCATTCCCGACGGCGTTCGTGCTGTTCGGGGCCACGCCAATGTAACAGCCTTCAATGCGATTGCTTTCCGCATACGCATACTCCACGGCAATGCCAAGGAACGGAAAATCATAAATGGACAGGCCGTTGATGACACAATTGGCGGCGTAAACCCGAAGCCCGCAATTGAAAAGCGCGTTCGGGTAGGCAAGCTCGGGATTGAGTTGCGACCCGCTTAACGCAATCACGGGATGGCTGGTATAGCCGGGCTGCGTCGTCGCATCAATCACCGTGCCGTTCGCGATGAGCGGCGGCAGTTCGCCGCTGAGACTAATCGTGTAAACGCCGTTGGAATAACCGGCGTCGTTGGTGGAAATATTGAAACGAATGGTCGTGCCGGGATGGTCATTGGCATAATAAAGCGCCGCGCGCAGGCTTCCGAAGCCGCCGTCAGCAGTGTTGGTGACCACATTGGTCAGCGCGGTGGTGGGCAGGCCGTAAAGATGCGCCGCGCCCGCGCGGTCGCCGGGGCTCAGCGCATAGTTCCCGATGCGATAATAATATTCGCCATAGTACGGCGCGTTGGGATCAACGGTATCCAAAGTCGTGGGATCGGTGGAGAACAGCGTGCGCCCGTAATGCATCACCGACTCGAAATCGTACGCGCCGAAGGACGTGGAGTTCGTGTCAATGACGTATAAGTTTGACACGCTGCTGCCCTCGCCGCTGCCGTTTGTGCCGCTGCCGGTCCCGTTGCCAATCAGGTTCGTAAAGTTGACGGTGATGTAGGTGTTGCGGTCGGTTCGCACGTGCTCATGCTGGAATCCGAGGAGATGCCCGGTCTCGTGGCAAACTTGCGCCCGTGACAGGGTATCGACCGTCATCACCGTTTCCGGGAAACTGGCGATGTAGGTGTCCGTCCCCTGCGTGTAATCGAAGCGGAGGAGCACGTAATTCGGCTGGTTGGTGTATGGGACAAAATGGACATTGGCGGCCAGCTCCCACTCCTTCATCCCCTCCAGGTAAATGGTCTGCTCGGTGGGCGTGACATTCGTGTCAAACTTGTACGGAACGGTGCCGCCGGGCCACGGCACATTGTTCGTGGCGACCCCCTGATAATAGTTCGAGCCAAAACCCGCCTGCGGCCACATGGCGGCGATGAAAAGAAAGGCCAGGAGTCGCCCAAGCTTCCGCGGGGAACAAAACTGATTCGCCGATTTCATGTGCAAAAGCTTGCGGCAGTTGGCAGAGTGAAAAGCCAATCTATTTAGCACACTTTTTTGGCTTTTGTCACGCAAATTATGGCCGAAACGCCTGCAAAATGCGGCGCTGACGGGAAAAACACGGATGCCGCCGGTGGCAGTTCGCGGATTGGAAAGTCTTTAGTCGTCTGCGCCCGGCTTCGCCGTTTTGTCGGCCTGAGGTGGAAACGCCGCCGGCCATTCATCGACAGGTTTGGGAGGTTTTTTCCCTTTCACAACCGGCAACGTCACGGCCAAAACCAGCACAACGAACCCCAGGACATCCCGGCGAAGCGAGAACGCGACCACCGCCCCGAGCATCAGGCAACTCCATAAAACCGTCTGGAACCGTGGGACCCAGACGCGCAACCCGGGTTCGCGCAAGGCGTCCACCATGGTGCCGATCGCCGTCAAGATTCGCCAGATGCCGAAAAGCAGCATGCCCGCCAGAACGATCCAAACGTATATGGGGATGTTGCCGCCGGTTTTCACGGGAAACCCATTCTGCGGTTGGACGCTGAGTTGCCAGAGAATCCCCGCCTCACCCAGCATTGGCGCGTCGCTGAAATTGGAGAGCAGCCGGGGCACGGCCAGCACGCCGTTGGGCAGTTCCACGATGGTGGCCAGCATTTCCGCGGACAACGGATACGCCCGGTCGAAGCGCCCGTTCTTTCGCGCCGCGCCAATCCCAAACGCGCTCGCAGCCACCCCGTAACCGTCCGCAACGGGGCCGGCGTCCACGTCTATGCTCCAGTCCGAGTTCGTGATGTCGCGCGGATACTCGCGAAACCCCGCGGCACCGGCGCGTTCCTGCCAGAAAAATTTGTCGTACAGCGCAAACCACCGCTTCGCCTGCGCCGGCCACAATTCCGGAGAGGTGAGGCAGAGGTATGAATTCGCGCATCCGCGCGCATCGGATTCGGGACGGCCGGAATTCGAATTGGCCGCGTAGGGCGGCAATTGCAGCCGCGTGGTGTTTCTCCCGACGAACCCGCGCACGGCGCGATCGAGGAAATCGGTGTGGTCCGTGCCGAGGACGGCGTCGGCGCGCTTGATGCACATAAGCGCGGCCATCACGTCGCCGGGGTAACATTCTCCCGGATAATCGTCGAGCAACCCCGTGTTCGAGGCGTCCAATTCCTTGGAAAAAGTTTCGACCTGGTCGCGCAGCAGGTCCAGGTGCGCGCCGTCATGCAGCAGCTTCTCGCGCGTGGTGAGCGCCGCGATGACCAGCATGCGGTAGAAAGCATTTTCCCGGTGAAGATAGTCGTTACCCCAGTGTTTTTTAACCCATGACGCGTGTTTCGGATCAATCACCAGTTCCGAGGCGGCGATGATTGCGTCCCGGGCGAACACTTTTGGTTCGACGCCCGCCGAATGGTCGCCGGCGTCCCAAGCGGTTTGCAGGTTGTCAATTCCCCAAAGAAAAAACACTGAACCAAACAGCGGCCATTCAGTGCCGGAGATGTCTGCAGTGGACAGGTTTTCCGCGCGGCCCTCGGCGACCCGCTTTTGCGCCCAGTCGGCGTAGCGCGGCGTCAGGTTCCGGTATAGCCGCCATGCCGCCTTTGGAATGCCCGGTTGTTGAAGCGCCGGATCCCGGACGTTCAGAAAAGCGCGGATCGGCGGATAAACGAAGAGCGCGGCCGCCAGCAGCACAACCAGCACCGAATTGATGCATGCAATCTTGCGAATCATGCCAGACCCTTGGGTTGCACGCCCAATCTTGTGATTTCGATTACTGCACCGTCACGCTCTTCGCCAGATTTCGCGGTTTGTCCACGTCGCAGCCGCGGGCGACGGCGATGTGAT
>Ga0181516_10001468_pt1 | contig 17957 bp, 11 predicted proteins | sample PEATcosm2014_Bin_25_FD_121104 | JGI IMG/M metagenome (GOLD analysis project Ga0181516, IMG submission 121104) | Peatland microbial communities from MTU Mesocosm Facility, Houghton, MI, USA - PEATcosm2014_Bin01_10_metaG | ecosystem: Environmental > Terrestrial > Soil > Wetlands > Peat | place... | reverse complement strand
TTCGAGCTAGCCGCAGCGGAAACTGAATTGGAATCCTGATACGCTGCTGGGCTTTTTCCTAAAGTTGCCGCCAAGCCCGAGCTTGTCCAGATCAGCACTGCATACAAGCACCAACCGGAAGCGGAGAAGACGATCCCGCGCAACAAGTATGTCGAAATCCGCGAGGAGAAGCCCGACACACCGGAAAAGGCAAAGTGGCCAGAGTTCAAAACGTGCAGGTACACCACCGAGGCCATCGTGTCGGACGGCATCGACAAAGGCGAACTGCGGAAGGTTTGCACCGAGCCAACCTGCTCGGTACACCATCCCAAGAAACAGACGCCGAAGGCTGACGCCAGCTTCAAAGCCGAGCAGGAGAAGCGCCGCCGCGAGGAAGCGCTGGCCAACGCAATCGGAATTCGCATCCTGCAATCCATCGTGGCCGCCGTTCCCGTTCGGCTGATGAAACGCGACCTGCTCTTTGTTGCCGAACAGTTGCTCCCATTGCTGGACGAAAAGCGGCTGGAGATGGTCGCACGGAATCGGAGCATCAAGGCTAAAGAAGGAGAATCCGTCGCCAAACTTTTGGGGGCTTTTGTCCGCAAGGCCGACGAAGGAACCGTCGGAAAGCTGGTTGTCGAAGCTGTAATTTTGCTATCGACCAGAACCCAGGCTGACGGTGGAAAGATGCTCCGCGTTGCCGCCCAAGTCTACGGGATCGACACCGATACCGTGGCCCTCAAGGTAAAGCAGGAGTTCACCGCGAAAGACAAGGCGAGAAAGGCTGCTAAACCGGAGCCGAAATCGCCAGCCAAACCGCAGACTAAAATTGCCAAGAAGACCGCTGCGTAATTGTCAGCCAAAGAAAGTACCGGCGGAGCCTGGCCCCATTCAGGCTCCGCTTTTTATACCCGCCTGCCCGTCTTCCCACCCTCGTTCGATGCTCCTGCCTTGGGGCAGGAGCGTCATCTCTGGCCCACCCGACGGGCAGCGCCGAACCGCTCTTGGCTGGAACGTAAAGCGTCGCCGGTTGTCAGTTAGCGTATTGTGGCACGGTCGTTCATGCCCGGTGCGGCAACTCAGTGACGCGGTTCGGCGCACCCAAGAGAATTGTCCCGAGCCCGTTTACCCACCCTTAAGCGATGCCCCAGAAAAGCACCGGGGCGGGGCATCGTGTTTCCCCACCCGACGGGCAAGTGCCGCCGGTAGTGCGAAGCGGCACCCGATTCTGTCTCCGGAGTATTGGGCGCGGTTGTTGCATTTCATCTCGCCTGCCGACGAGACCCGATTCGCTAGCGGACTGCAGTCTCGCTGCTGCGCAGCGGGTGAAAGTTGACACGTCATCCCCAAGCGGGGTCGCGGCCGCCTCATTTTGTGAACATCTTTATTTTGAGGTGGTTGGAGGAATTGGGTTCCCGTTTGTAAACGCGCCAGACGTGTCACGTCCACAAATGTAAACATCTCTGAATCGATTGACTTAGGTGTCTCGGTGTTTGACAAGCCCGAAGCTCTTGGGTACTTTGCGTGTAAGGCGACTGAATGATGTCCTCCCCCGAGACCAGACCGCCTTCTGTGGTCCCGCCCGCTGTGCCCTCTCCCCGCGCAGGTGAGAGTTTTCGGGCCAAATCCATCTCCACCCGGATAACCGAGACAGAATTCGCTGAGATTGAATCGGTCGCATCAGCCGAGGGCAAGAAGGTGGCCGAATGGCTTCGTGAAGCCGCCCTTGCGCAGGCCCGAGGGCGCCGCTCCGGCGAAACGGACCCTGTCTTGCTCGCAGAGTTGATGGCGGTGCGAAACCTCCTCGTGAACCTTTTTGCGTCCGCCTCAAAGGGACCGCTCAGCGAGGAATCCATCCGCAAGATGTCCGCGTACGCGGATTCGATCAAACTCCAGAAAGCTGAAGAATTTCTCGCAAGTCGAAAGGATGGAAAGACCGGAAAAATATAGGAGGTCATACCGTGCCACCGCTCCGATTTCCTCGACGGTCCCTGCTCTGGCTTTTCGTCTTTTTGGGCCTTTTGATCGCCCTTCCTGTTCTTCCCGTGCTGGGATCTTTTCTGTTCATCATTGAGCCGCCGCTTCAGCGGTACTACCTGCTCGCATACGTGGAGAGTTCCAAGACCGCCGGCAAGCCCGGCGCGACGACCCCGATTGTGTGGCTATATAAGACTGCGCCCGGTCGGCAACGTACCCTGCTCACGGGGCAGGATGCCCAGTCTACGAACAGTGGAACTATTGGTGTCCAGCTCTCCCCCGCGGCATTGAGAGAGGGGTGGACCGGAGTGCAGACTGGCGCCCAGGAACGAATGAACTCAGCAGAATTGGAAGCGTTCCTACGAGCGAGCATCTACGACGGCCACAGCTATGGGTGGGTGGTTGCCGAACCCCTACTCCTCGGTTTTCTGGGAGTTGCTGGATTGGTGGTTGCGGTGATCGCGATCAGGCGCAGATCAAATGCTTCAAAAAGTCACGAGCAGCGACACGGAAGGAGGACCAAGGGCCCGGAGCTGGTTTCGGCGACCGAGTGGAATGCCAAGCTGCAGCCAGATGGTCTTCGGCTCCAATTGGATACACCGACGTTGTTCCGTCATCTTCAATATCGTGTGCTGGGCCGTCGCCCTGCCTGGCTTGGGATTCGCAGAAACCTGGAGTCGAGCCACATCTTGATCATGGGCGACAGCGGCAGCGGGAAAACCTCTGCCATGCGCCAAATCCTGCGTCAGGTTTCGTCTCGGCAGGAAGCAGCAGTCGTCTACGATCCGGCTCTTGAGTTCACACCTGAGTTCTATTCACCGGAGCGCGGCGACATCATTCTCAACCCTCTCGACGACAGGTGTCCCTATTGGGATATGGCGGAAGAGTCGGAGTCCGATGACGCGAACGCCGCTATGGCTGCGGCTCTATTTCCAGATAAGGACTTTGAAAAGGAGTATTTCACTGACGCGCCTCGCCGAGTCTTTACGTTTCTGATGCGCCGCAAGCCTAGCCCTCAACAGCTGATCGCATGGATGAGCAATTCGGACCAAATAGAGGCGATGGCGAAAGGCACCCCTTATGCCGCGCTCCTTGATCCTGGTGCGCCAGCCCAAAGAGGGGGCGTGCTTTCAAGTTTTAATATGATCGCCGAGAGCCTCGAACTCTTGCCGCCGCAGGATGACGCCCGCCCGGTTTATTCGTCGGGACGCTGGAATGTCGAGAGGCGTCAGTGGATATTCTTGACTTCGAGTCCGGCGTCTCGGCAAAAGATTCTGCCTCTTCACAGTGCATGGCTAGACATCTTGATCCTCCGCACGATGCAGCCGGCAATTCACCGCGCTAAGCCCGTGTGGTTTGTTCTCGATGAAGTCGCGAGCTTGAATAAGCTGCCTCAGCTCCATACAGCAATCACAGAAGCCCGGAAATCAGGAAACCCGGTGGTGCTCGGCTTCCAAGGACGTAGCCAAATCGAAAAGAGGTACGGAAAAGATGCTGAAACGATGCTTTCTCAGCCAGCGACAAAGCTCTTTTTGAAGACCTCAGAGCCTCACTCAGCGAAGTGGGTTTCTGACGCTATTGGGGAGATCGAGGTAGAGCGCCTCAAGGAGTCGCAGCGACACAGCTTACTTCCCGGCAATAGGCAATACACGATGGAGATCGCGAACAAGCCGCTCGTAATGGCTTCGGAGATAGCGGGATTGGAACCACTTCATGGCTATATCAAACAAGAAAACCTCGTCGTCAAAGTCCAATTCCCATACGTTGGTGCAATTGAGCGCCAGCCTGCTTTTCTGGAGCGAGAAGCCATGCCTCTTTCGGCAACGAGGCTGATCAAACAGAAGGCCGCGCCAGTTTCGCAGGAGTCAGTGATCCCTATGCTGCCGCCAAAGAAGCCTGCGCAAGAACAGCGTGTATTCCCCGTTCCTTCTGAGCAGGAGGTTGCGAACGCTGAACCCGCTGTTTGGGACGAATCTCAATGGATTGGCTGAATAGCTCGACAGCCCTTCAGGGTCCTTCAGTTCGGAGATCGCATTAATCAGAGATCGCATTAAACCGGGTCCCACCGCGTCGATTTGGAGTTTTCAGGGCTATGTTGACCATTTCGAAGGCACTATCATCCGGACAGGCGCAAACCTACCATTCCCGTGAATTCGCGTCCGAGGAACAGAACTACTGGAGCCGTGACCAGCGAGCGTACAGCGAATGGCAGGGCAAACTTGCCGAGGAATGGAATCTTATCGGTCCCGTCCGGGCTGATCACTTTGCCCATCTGAGTGAGGGGCGGCACCCTGAGAGCGGTGCGCAACTTGTAAAACATCAGCCCGCTCGAACCTACCAGAATGAGTACGGCAAGCAGATCACCAGTGCGGAGCATCGCGCCGGATGGGACGCGACATTTTCAGCGCCCAAGTCCGTATCACTCACCGCTCTCGTGGGCGGAGATGACCGCGTGCGCGATGCCCACCGCGAAAGTGTCCGCGTTGCTTTGGGCGAGTTAGAGCGATACACGCAGGCACGCATTGGAAATGTCCACGCGCCTGAGACGACCAGCAGATTTGTTGCGGCGACATTCGAGCACGACACGGCTCGGCCAGTGGAAGGATACGCGGCGCCGCAACTACACACTCATGCTGTCATCTTCAATGTCACCGAGCGTGACAATAGCCAAACGCGTGCGCTCCAGGAGCGCAGCCTGTTTCAGTCCCAGCATTATGTGACGAGCGTGTATCGTTCCGAGCTTGCCATTCGGCTCCAAGGGTTGGGATACGAGATCCAGACCGGCAAGCACGGACAGCCAGAAATCAAGGGCTATACCCAGGAATATCTTGACGCATCGAGTCCTCGCCGTGAGCAAATCAAAGAACACTTACGGGAGATCGGGAGGGATGGTGCTGGCGCAGCTCAAGTCGCAGCGCATCGAACGCGGGACAACAAGGAATTGCACTCTCCCCAAGAGGTATTGCAACGCCATCGGGAGCTGGCTGCACAATTTGGTCACCAGGCCGACCGAGTGGTAGCCCAAGCAAGAGAGCACAGTCTTCATCGTGCCGAGAACCCCGAAAAGGTGATGCAGCAGGCCGTAACGTATGCTCGAAATCACACCTTTGAGCGTTCTGCCGTTCAGGACGAGCGGAGCATCCTGCAATCTGTGTTGGATCGAGGCATGGGGAAGTTGAGCTACGGGCAGGCGCGCGAAGAGTTTGAGCGACGTGTGGCGAACGGGGAATTCCGGAAGCTCGAAGATGATGCAGGGCGGGCAGCCCCACAATATACGACTGCTGAAATGGTCCGACTCGAAAAGGAAATCATTAGCCGGATGCAAGAGGGCAACGTGCGTGAACCGCATGACCCAATGCTGGTCTCACAGGAACTACGCAATGGCATCGAGAACCGCCACCCGGAGTTGAATGTCTCGCAGCGTCAAGCAGTCGATGAGGTCTTTCAGTCTCACGAAAAAATCGTAGGGATCGATGGAATTGCTGGAGCCGGGAAGACGACGGCATTGGCAGTCGTCCGTGAAGGTGCGGAAGCGGAGGGCTACAGAGTAGAGGGATTCGCGCCCACATCCCGTGCTGCGCAAAAGCTCGCCGAAGCTGGGATCGAAACATCGACGCTGCAGCGGCACCTTGCGCGAGGAGAACAGCCTGACACCGGCGAACGCAAGCTTTACGTGCTGGATGAATCTTCACTAGCCTCAACGCGCCAAATGCACGAATTCATCGTGCGGTTACATCCGAATGATCGAGTGCTTTTGATCGGCGACACACGCCAGCATGAAGCGGTTGAAGCGGGTCGTCCCTTCGCGCAACTCCAGGAAGCAGGTATGAAGACTGCGAAGCTCGATGAAATCGTTCGGCAGAGAGATCCGGAGCTGAAGCGGGCTGTGGAGGAGTTGGCGAGGGGAGATGTTTCAACAGCTTTGTCGAGCCTTGACCGCCAGGGGCGAGTTCATGAGATAACCGGGCATGGAGAGCGCATCGACGCGATCGCTCGGGAGTATGCTCGCTCGCCTGAAAACACACTGGTCGTCTCGCCCGACAACCGGTCTCGTACCGAAATCAATCAACGCATTCATGAAGAGTTGCAGTCTCGCGGGGTGGTAAACCGCGCCGAGCACTCTTTGATCACGCTTGTACCGCGTCAGGAGATGACTGGTGCGGATCGGACATGGGCCCAGCAATATCAGGTGAATGACATACTGCGATACTCGCGCGCCTCTCAGGAAACGGGTATAGAGAAGGGTGAGTACACTCGCGTAGCGAGCATCGACTCAAAAAACAACTTGCTGACCGTGATACGAGTGGATGGAACTGAGCAAACGTATGACCCGCGCCGGCAGATGGGAGTTTCGGTTTATCGGGAGCAGGAGCGCGTATTCTCTGTTGGCGACCGCATCCAGTTCACTGCACCCAACCAAGAATTGAAGATTGCAAATCGAGAACTTGGCAGCATCGAACGTATCTCACCGAATGGATCCATGACGCTCAACTTGGACGATGGGCGCGAAATGAGCTTCGATCCGCAGCGTCATCCGCATCTCGACCACGGTTATGCCGTGACTAGCTACTCAAGTCAGGGCCAAACCGCCGATCGTGTTCTTATTCACGTTGACACGGAACTCGGGGTCAAGGATCTGCTCAACAACCGTATGGCATACGTTTCCGTCTCACGGGGCCAGTGGGATGCGCAGATATTCACGAATGATCGCGGCACATTGAAAGAGGTGCTCAGTCGAGACATCTCGCACGAAAGTGCACATAAACCGGAAAGGGCGATTTCTCCCATTCAAGAGGATGTTTCGCAGTCGCCGCAACGTACACGACCCCGTGGAATGGAAGTCGGCATTGGCGTCTAGGCCCGTTGGGTAGCCGTGATCTCCTTCCTACTTGATTTGTCTATCGCACCAGCGCTGCCGCAGTCAGCTATACAAGTTCTCGAAGAGCCTAAACCCGCACTATATGTGACTCTCACCAATTCGATCCTGCGCAAAAGCCCAGGGGATTCTCTCTTGTTCAAGCCGCACTCTGTTACCCCATCGGTTTGTACGCAGCCCTTGAAAGAGTTCTAGCTCGTCTTCGGTTAGCCCACCTAGCGACTCCGCGGCGCACTGCTCAGGTTCCTCCACCCAAAGCTCACTGAATTCCAAGAGCGTACCTCGGTCCATTAGCACTGATCTCATTAGAGGCAGGAATGTTCGCGCCTTCGCAAGGATGGAGAGTCCATGAGTGTCGATGTCCCCCCAGTAGATGCATTCAGCACTTTGAACCCATGGAATCGAACTAATGATGTCCACACCATAACCAAGCCCCATAATCAACACTGACTCGGGAAGCTCGCCAAATGACAGGCTTGTCTGGATGTTCTCAACAACGAACAGACGTCGCACCGGCAACTCAAGGCTGGCAAGTTGCTCGATGGGTGCCGCGATGTCGCACAGACCCCCTACCTTCGATCGCAGGAGAGGATCAAGGATTCGGATACGAACTGGCTTTGGCAGCAAACGCAAACCGAAGACATCACGGCCAGGCTGGGACGTTTGAGGGCAAATACATGTAACCAGGTCCGCGAGGATGCCTCTATGGTTCTCAATCCATTTAGTGTGGATGCCGTGTAGCGGAATTTGACGAGGATAGAGGCCAGAATCCCGATTGTCGATCAACCAGCTTACGAAAGAAGTGAGTCGAGCAAAATCGGTATCACTATATCCGGCGAGCTCCTGATAGTGGCACGCGATTGCTTCAGTAGTACAAGGCCAGCAGTTCAGTATCGACTGGGCTCTTTCGAGGACACGTCGCCATTGCGACTCTTCGCCGATACACCTCGCCACATCATCCGAGGTGTCGAGAATCAGGCGAATCGGCAGGCGCTGAGAACCGAGCCTGCTCCATTTGCGATCCACCCATTCGATTCGTCCTGGTCCGGCCCAACCTTGCCAGGCCGTGGCCCATGCGCGGACGTGTTCGATGTGCTGAAATGCGGTGGCTTCAGACGGAATGTCCAGATTAAATGTCAGAGGCCAGCAATCAAAGATCTTCTGGCTACCGTCAACAGCTTGCAGAAACCATTCGCGACGATTTGCTTGGAATCGGCGCCTAAGGACCGCCTGGATTTCATCAGGCGTTTTCATAGGACAAGTCCTTTTCTTTCTCTTTAGGGAATTTCAGCTTCTTTGTTTCCCTGTCATAGGTGATGTTCAGGACTCCAGAAGTCTGTCGGTCCGAAATGTCAACAAGACAGGCTCCGCCGACGAAAGGCTCAATGGTCATCACCTTCTGAAATGGGGTTGCAAAGAGAACTTGAAAGCCAAAATTCTTAAAAATACCGATTGAAGTTGCGGTAAACTCGGCGTCTTGCTTGCCAAAAGCCTCGTCCAAAACCACCGGTGCATAGATAGGCGTTCCCTCGAGGTTTGCCCCCAACTGATAGCAAAGAGCAGCGGCAAGGCACGTGGTGGCAAACTTCTGGCGCTGGCCCCCAGACTTCCCGGAGCCACTGCGATGTACCTCAACTTCGTGCCCGTTCTCATCAATTTCACGGCCCACGAATTCAATATGGAGTCGCACATCCAGTACGTTTTCACGCCAGTGCCGGTCCTCAAGTTCTTGACTGGCAAGACGCGCAACGATTTTGTCGCGAAGAACCTTAAAGCGTTCCTCTGCCAGACTCCGATCAACGGTGCCATCCTCCGTGAGTGAATTTTCAAGAACCTTCTGAATGCTCTGTCTAAATTCTCGGACGTCTTCGCTCAGCTTGTCCGTCATCTGAATTCTGAGGTAAGTTGTCTGTTCCGGGGTTCGATTGAACGGTACCTTGGCCAGGTTTTCGTTGACATAGTCCATTCTGTCCCGAATTTCTTTGCGGCCGTCTCGCAGGTACGTCGACAAAGCGGCTAGGTGTTGGTGGCTCTGTCGCTGGAGAAGATCGAAGAAACGCTCCTCGTAAGCGGGCAAATTGTCTGCCTCCAGCCTGGTCAGTTTGGCGAAGAAATCGCCGGCGCTGGCCATATTCGGCTGCACCCCTTCGGCCTCGATCACCCATCTGTGGAGGAAGTTGGCAAAGATCTTCTCGATTTCCTTTTCAAACGAAGCCAACCGCTGGTTGATTTCCTCAATCTCCCGGCTTAGCCGGTTTTGAGCGGCACTATGCGTAGGATCGAGAGTTGTGAGAGTGAGCACTGGCCGGATCGCGGTATAGCGCGCTTCCAGAGCCCCCAGCAGATCGTGGGGGATTTCGGCAAGGTTGAGGCTTTCCAGTTGCTCTTGGTGCTCCAACCACTGCCTTTCACGCTCGGCGAAATTCGCCTTGGCCTCCACCACTGCCCTATCAGCCTCGTCAAAGCGCTTCTTCTGAATCGAGATTTGTTCGGCAAGCAGGCGAAGATTGACATTGCCCTCGCGTGCTTCGCTAAGGAGCTTGACCAGGGTGGCAACTCTCTCAGACAGGGAATGAGCATCGATCTCTTCCCAAGAAGTGTTGATAATACTCTCGCAGGAGCGGAACCGTGTGAACTTCTGCTCCTCAGCCATCTTATTGTTGCGTGCTTCCTGTTGGGCTTGCGCAATTTCGACTGCCAGTCTTTGCGCCTCCTTTTCCCAGACAGCAAGTTTTTCGCGTGAATCGAAACCTAAAACCCAATTACGCCGGTCATCAATCGAGCGACGGTCATCTTTCTCGTGCATTGAGCGGCTGTGTTTGACCTGTCCCTCGCGAGTGACCGCCTTCTCCGCATTTCTCAAATCGGCGGCAGAATTGACACACATGTAGTCAAACCGCTGTCGCAACTCAGCGCGGAGCCAATCCCCATGAAGACTATCTTTGAAGTTCAGCTTCTGAAATAGGGATTGCAGACCAACATACTTTCCACCGGAAACTTCAACCCGGTGAGTCCTGTAGTAGACGAGCCGCTGCCCCAGGTTGGTTCTGTTGACGTAATTCGCCAAGTCTGCGTAGTGCCGGTCGTCTGTCAGTATCGATAACGCAAAATTGCGGAGTACACGCTCTGCGGCTCCGGTCCACTCAGCCTCTTCAGGTTTTACCTCTATTAATTCGCCAACGAAGGGGAGTGCCTCTTCACTGACTCCAATGGCCGCAGCAATTTTGGCCCGCAGGCCTATCATGTATTCCGGGATGTTTGAGGTGTTGCGCCTCAGGACTTCCACTTCTTTCCGCGCACGTGCGAAGGCTTCCGTATGAGTTGCTTCTCTTGCATAGATCTCATGGCTTTGCTGACGTAACGCCTCGGTGGTTGACTGATAGGCCTCACTCTCCTGACGTGCATCCTGCAACACGCGCCCGTATCCGATTGGATCGTCCGCCAATTCCCAGCCAAGTTTGGCGCACGCTGCCTCAACCTGGCGCTTCCGACGAAGCCTATCAACAATCTGCCGCTCAATCGACTGCTTTTCGCTCTCCCAACGCTCGATGCTGTCCCCGCCGGCCGCTCGGTGCTTCTCCTCCAGGTCGAGCAAGAGAGACAATTCGTTAGCTCTTATCCCTTCCCTGCGGCTTACTTCTCCAGCAAGTCCCGCAGCTTTTGCCTCAATTCCAGACAACTCCTGCCTTAGAAGGTCCGCGCATCGGTGGTTCCGATATGCCTCAAGATGTTCGCGAACTTGACCTAGAGCATTTCTCTCAACAAAGCCGGCCTCCCTTTGACGGGAGAGTTCACGCCCTGGAGAGAGGATGGCAATCTGGTCTCGTGCGGTAACAACCTCTTGGTGTGCGCTGTTGAGTTCGGTAAACTCTTCGACAAGATTTTTGGCGACCTCGAAGGTTTTCGGAGGTTCAAGCATGAACGTACGCAGGAACGTGTTCAGATCGCCCAGGTTTTTTGCCGACTGCGTACGATGCAGAAGTCTCAGCGCCGCTTCGTTTTCAATGCCAAGAAGCCGGCAGAACCTCTCGCAATATTGTGAGAATTCCCTCCGGATGTGTGCATCAGGGAAAACAGTCTTCAGGTGCGCAATGTCGAAGTTAGATTGGCCGAAATCGGAAAGGCTTCGCAAGTCGAAGGGCCTTTCGAAAATCAAGAAGCAACGCTTCACATCTTCATTCGCGGTGCTGGGGCCTTGAATCCAAAACAACTGGACGAGAGTAACCGTTCGCCCCGCCTGATTAAAGAGAACTAGACCTAAGGCTGACCACGTTGTATCGCGTCGCAGGCACTGAGTTTTGAACTCGCCAGATTCGTTTTGCTGTTCACTCCAGGCTCCGCGGACGTAGCTCAAAACGTTTCGATCTCGAGATCCAGCTTCCGATTCACGAGCGGCGGCGTTGAAGTCGACCCACTTAGGAGGAATCAAGATCGCCGAAATCGCATCCAGGATCGTGGATTTCCCGGACCCCGAGTTTCCAACGAACAGAAATCCCTCCGGTGCGATTGGTATATCGTGCAGGTTGGAAAACGTCCCCCAGTTGAAGACCTGAAGCTGTGAGATCCGGAATTGCTCTGGTGGAAACAGACTGCGTTGGTCTTTGGTCACGGCTTACCCTTCTTCGCTATCGTCCTCGTCTTCCCTTGAGTCGGTCGGAGCAGTTTCGCCGTCGGCCATTTTCCGGTAGCGCTCACTCATCGACTCGATCACTTCGGCAGAAAAAAGCAACTTCAGCGTTGGCGAGATTTCAAATCGATCTTCGGTTTCGCGTACCCCTTGGAGGATGCTACGAAGAACCATCTTCTTGATCGAGCCGCGAATCCGCTTGACGAACCCGGATCGATCAGTGTTTTCAACGCGCTCAAAAACCGCGAGGTCATCTAGGATCTCCTGTTCGGAAACGACGGCCCGCTCGCCACGGGAGTCTGCCTGCGTGAGGCGCTGACGAAGATTTAGAAGGAGAATTGAATCGGCAAACGTGAGCTTGATGTTGCGAAGAAGTTTTGGTGTGTCGAGGTCTTCGGTGTCGGCTTGGCGCGTATAGGCGACTTCCAGATCGCGATCCATGATCAAATCGAGGAATAGATCGGCCAGCCGTCGGCGGATGATAGCTTCGTCGCGAAGCAAGACAGGCCAGAGCTTCCCATGGCGCCTCACGTCGAGTGACGGCCCCGATAGAAGCTGGACCAAGACCCGCCGGGTATCGAGAGGTAGATCTCCCATGTCCCCGCTGTAGAGGCTTTGACCGGCCTTTTGGGTCGAAGTTGGCGCCGTTCCCGTCTCAATATGCCTTTCGCTTGCCGCGCTTGCGGGATTATTTGTCAAGGTGCTGCAGCCTCTCTCTCACGAAATAGTAAATCGGAATGCGAGCTGTCCTTTGCACCCCATCCTCGCCGACCCACCCGACAGGTTCTTCAAATTTGGGGAGATCTACCGCCGGCTTGTCTATCTTGGTTGGGGATTTTAATCCGAATGCGGTTCCCCCCCTTCTTGCCAATACCAGTAGTCCGACAATCGAGCCGAGCCCTTGCGTGGCGGGGTGCTTCTCGAGTATCTGCCCGATCGATGCCTGCACTTGCTCATGAAGGACCGAGCGAATGTTTTCTCGCAATTCCCCAAAATTGATCTCTGACTGGTTGATCATCCTCTTCAGGTTCTCAAGGTCGCACAGGAGTGGGTTACCATCGTCCATACTCTCCCCGGGAGTATGGAGGTCGGGTTGAAACAGTGTTTTGCACTGTGAATGAGATCGGATTAGGCTGCTCGTCAAAGTGAGAGTCGTGAAATCGTCTGTGAGCTTGACTTTCTCTTTAACATCAAGTGCCACTCTGTTTGTTTCTTTGAGTAGGGCGGTAATCCGGCGATGTTCTAGGTACTGGCGGCTCTGCACAAATTGCCGAAGGTTGGTGGAAAAAGTCCGAGAACTTTCCTGAACGACAGCGCTCTCATCAAGTAGAGTGCGGGTGAGGCGCAGCAGCGTGCGTCTGCTTTTCTGATCGGTGCCCTGGAAAAACTCTCTGCCGACCACCCCTTCGATTGCCTGATCAAGCGCGGCGGACTGTTCCTGGTCCGTTAATAAGCGCCAAAAAGCGTCGAATGAACGCCCCGCAGGGCTGTCGAGAATCAAATCAACTCCCTCGAAAAGAGCAGATAGTATCTCTCCTCGCCTCCCCTCGCTATCGAGGAGCTTCTCCCGGATATCACGGTTCAGTTCTGCAAATCGATCTCGAACACGGCGGAAATCTCCGGTAAGCCCTTCGACGAGGGATATGATCTCGTTCACCCGCTCGGTCGCCAATTCGTTTGAGAGAACACGCATTTGACCGCGCTGGATCAGGCGAATCTGTTTGTCGATGCGCGCCTTCTCTGTTTCGAGCGCTTCTATGCGCCGCGTTGTGTCTGTGTCGGTCTCTTCCGCAAGACGCACAAGAGCGTCAATTACAAGTGAAAGGCGACTCTCGGTCGCCGCCGAGTGGGGTTGAGCCATTCCGGATACGAAACGGATGGCATCAATGGTCGAAGTCGGAAGCTCGAATTGTTCCTCGGGAGCGCCTACCGGAAAGCTGCGTTCGATATATCCTTCGGCAAGCCAGTTGGAAGCATATACGCGGGATGTTAGGGGGAAATCCTGATTTTGGTCGCGCAGATTGTCGAGTTCATGACCTAGTCGCTCATAAAATACAGAAGCAGGGAGTGTCCGGTCAGAATCGAAGAGTAGCGACTGCAGGAGTCCGATTACGACAGGGCCCTTGTCGGCCGCCAGCAGGCGCCATAGCGGTCCGGTTCTCATCTTTCGATATGCCGCGATTGCCCGATCTGGCTTCATGCTCCTGCTCTGAACCGGTTGAGAAGGACTATCCTTCAAGTCTCTTTGCTCAACCGAGAAGCACTGCCGCCTGGCTGAACGCGCTACTCCAGAGATCTGAATTGGTTCCTCTGGCCGAAATGCACCGCACTTTGGTTGACCTTACCGCAGGTCATTACCCGTCACATTCCCTGAATGAGGCGACCATCGCCCCGAGCTACTCCGAGTGACACCTTCGGCGCCGAATGTCCCTGTATTCGCAGTCGCCGGCGCGGAGGTAATCCCGTTATGATCCGAGGCTAGATACTTGACAGTGTACTCCGACTCCCCGCCATGCTACTGATTGCCGGCCCTAGCCGAGGAAAGCCGACTTATGGATTCGTGGATACAAGTATGTCAAGTTTTATCGCAAAAAAACTTGACGATATGACGTAGGCGGGGACAGAGTAAAGGAGATGCCGAAGGCCGCCAAAACCCGCAGTACCGCCAGCTCCATCCGCCTGCAGATTGAACGCGGCGGCGAAAGGTTATGGTGTCACCATGACTTCCGACATCAGCCTTTTACCGCCATTGCCCAGACGCTCTCACGCCTGACCCGCAACGGCACATTGGAACGTCTGAGCAAAGGTGTCTATTATCGTCCTCGTTCAACAGCGTTCGGGCCGAGCCGTCCCAGCCCCACGGCAATCAAGAAACTGGTAGAGAGAACCAAGTCTATCTTCCCATCCGGCGCCGCCGCCGCCAATCTGCTAGGTTTCAGCACGCAAACGCCGCGGCGAAGCGAGGTGGCAACAAGCTCACTCAGTCTCCCCAGGAAACTCATCGGTGCCGAGACCCACGTTCATGTGCGAAGGCCGGAGGCATGGAAGAGCCTGTCTGAGACAGAGGCAGCGCTTCTCGACTTCTTACGCAAGGGCGGTAAAACCAGCGAACTATCTGTTCAACGCACCATTCAGAAGACGTTGACTCTACTGGAAACGGATCGTCACTTTGAACGACTGCTCAAGGTGTCTGATTCGGAGCCGCCACGGGTTCGCGCTCTGCTTGGCGCACTGGCGGAGGAACTCGAGCGAGATCCCGGCGCACGAACGCGTCTGCGTGCCTCCTTGAATCCGCTCTCCCGGTTTGACTTCGGAGAGTTCGCATCCCTGACGCACGCGCGCAAATGGCAGGCTAAGGAAAGGCCCAAAACGTAAGACTGTTTGAAGTCGAATGAATCCACCAACTGTCAAAACGATTGCCGATCCGGGTGACTCCGAATGGCTGTTCCGACTGCTGCATCAGATCTCGCAGCTTTCGCAAGGCGCCCTTCTAAGTGAGAATGAGCGGGCCGCCTTCGATTCGGCACGTATGCGTCTCATCGAGGTTCTCCGTCAATGTAATGATGCACGGAAACTGCTCATTGAGCTTCTTGCCGAACACATTGAAGACGTTGCGGAAGGAAGAGGTGTTTTTGTCAATGAGGCGGGAGCACTGATTATTGAAGACGACATCGTGCCTAGACTGAATCGAGCGGCGAATGGCTTTTTCGTGCCTGCTCGCACCGCTCTTTACCATCTCTTCGGCCAGAAGCCAGTAGCCGGAAAGAGGTCGGTCAAATCGATCCTGGAGATATTGACAGGCTTCAACTTCGGATTCGTATTCATCTTCGATTCGGCAAGATTTGAACAAGCCGCTCAAAACTATATAAGTCAGGCCCCTGGGGTTCGTTCGAAGGCGTTGATCGAAGTGATCCGCAGCGACCGCGACACTTGGAGCCTCGGTCTTCAGGAGATTCGAGACACGATCATCCACGATACCGAGTACGACGGGCTGAAGATGGTCTATCAGGCAAATGACATTAAGGTGGCTATTGGATTTCCACGGCTGAATGGTAAACCGATACTTGACTTCGTGGAGATGTACTGGAACAACCTGATCGATTCGATCGAAGAAGTGATTGTTTTGACGCTGTGTACGCGGATGTCACCACTGCTCGCGCTTGATCGCATCCCGCAGAACGAGTGGGACCCGACACTACCATTCCGATGGCGTGGAATCCTGTTAGACCATCCAACCCCCTGAAGAGTGCAGTGTCAATCGCTTGCGCGATACTCAGCGTGTAAAAGCGTTTGGCCGTCTCCTTCTGGGCATTAGATCGGAGATGCCAAGGGCTATTCGGTCCAGTGCGCCCTCAATTCGCCCAGTAATCGTGGACTTTGTGAAGTTCTGACACCCAAAGTTTTATACGATCCGAGGTATTCCGCCCGAGGGACTCCGCTAGTTCGTAAAAGCCCGCGCCAGGCTCCATATCTCCGCTCTTGTGGACAACGATCACAGTTAAGATGCCACGTTTAGCAGCATTCTCCTGGGTTCCGATCTCGCCCAACATCTCAGACATGGGTACTCATCGGCACCCGGTGAAGGTACGGGGCTTGCGGGAGGGTGACAGTTTCAACACACCCACCAAGCCCCCGTCTTATAGCTGGCTCACACTACCGCAAAGGAAGAGATGTGCAATGAAAGTGGCATGATTTACACATAAACTTACACAGTTTACAATTCTGCAAGTGTAAACCTTTATATGTTAGTTATTTAGAAACAGACGCAGCGGACTTAAAATCCGCAGACCTTTACCGGTCGTGGGGGTTCAAGTCCCCCTCCGGGCACCATCCCCATCGTGTGCATCCTCAGAAGCGTTTCATATAAGCAATCAGCGCGTTCTTCTCGGCGTCGGTTAACCCGGGTTCTCCGGCGAATTTGTCGGTGCCAAAATAGTGACCGCGATTAACGATCAGATCGGGACACTTGCTCAGCCCAAGCATCTGCTCGACCACATTGGAGAAGACCTTGCGGGCCTGTTCGTTGCTTGCACCTTGGGGAAGCTTTGAAAGATCGGAGCTCAGGGTGAGAACGAGCTTCAGGACCGCATCATCATGCTTCGCGCGCTCGACGGGATCACTGCTCGCCGACAGCGGATTGATGTTTGCAATCAGCCCGACCGGAGTCCCTTTCGGAATAGGTCCAATCTTGACGATCTTGTCCTTGTCGTCGATAAGCCCAGGGAAGAAGCGGGCGATACCACGCAGCTTTTGTATCGCGTCGGGAAGATATCCATAGGAAATGATCAAATAGGCGTCGTCAGTGGTTCTATCGATTTTTCCAGGGATCTTGTCTCCCAGCAATGCGTCTTTTTCGCGGGTCTCAGGCCAGAGTAACTGGTGAATGGAATCGTTGAAGGAGTCGAGCCGGCCCTGGACTGAGGGATCAGGATTGAACTTGCCCAGGGTATTGTTGAGGAAGAAGGGGGCAGTCGCCCAGATGCTCACTAGTGAAGGAACGCGCGTATATCCGCGACCGCCAGCGGGCATGTCATAAGTCCGGGGTTCGCCGGTATATGGCTGATACCAGGTGATGGTCCCCACGGAAGGCAGGTCTTTGTAGGACTGTGACGAGAAGTTATCCCAGACATTTCCTGCGACTGCATTGGTTGCCAAAGGGCTGCAAGCATTGGTTTCGAGAAGTGTGACGGGAATGCGAAGTTCGTTGGAAAGATAGTTGTGGTCAAGAAAATCGGGAGCCTCAGCCATGGCTCTCATCCTCTTCCTAAAGTCGTCGGTCATTGTCCAAGTCCAATAGTCGCCCCAGCAATCCAGGTAGTTCTTGCCATTACAGCCCTGCCCCTGATCGAGAGATGCCGCCGAGATGTTAGGCGGTGGCTGAGGAAGTTTGCTCGAGTGACAGCGTGCGCACCTATCGGCAAACACCTGCCTCCCCAGCGGGACAAGCGCCTCGTCCTTCTTCAACTCCTCTGCCCCTCCGGGCGCGTCTTTGAGAAGGTGCGGTGAGGTCGAGCTTAGAAAGAAGAGCGCCACATCGGGGGTCATTGATTCCGTTGCAGCGTAATACGCGGAGTTCTTGCGAGCAACGTCAACTGGAATCGGACTTACAGGGGCGCCTCCAACCATGGTGTTGAAGTGCAGCATCCACTCTTCGCTGAAGGTTCCGATATTAATGTAGACCCTGTTTAGCGCGCCAACCACGCCAACCGAGTCCGCGCCATCCTTGAGCACATGGGGCGTGAAGACCGTCGCAGGCGACACAAAGTATCGACTTAGCGGGCCACTGCTTATGTAATCGTTGATCTGCTTATTATTTTGCTGGGGCCCGACGAGTGTCTCCTTGCCCCACCTGGTCGCGTTATCCAGCCGCTCCCTGACCATGTAAAGAGCGTTCATGGTTCTCGGGTTGTTTATGTTGTCCGGCGCGATGAAAGAGGTATCGATCGTACCCGGACGCGCGGTGTGAAAGAGTTGCCAGGCGAAGTTGGATTTATCGCC
>Ga0181516_10001467_pt1 | contig 17958 bp, 14 predicted proteins | sample PEATcosm2014_Bin_25_FD_121104 | JGI IMG/M metagenome (GOLD analysis project Ga0181516, IMG submission 121104) | Peatland microbial communities from MTU Mesocosm Facility, Houghton, MI, USA - PEATcosm2014_Bin01_10_metaG | ecosystem: Environmental > Terrestrial > Soil > Wetlands > Peat | place... | reverse complement strand
TCTTTGAGCAGGGCAAGAAGAACGCGCCCTGCATCATCTTCATCGACGAAATCGACGCCGTGGGCCGCCATCGTGGCGCGGGCCTGGGCGGCGGGCACGATGAGCGCGAGCAAACCCTGAATCAGCTTCTCGTCGAAATGGACGGCTTTGAATCCAATGACGGCGTCATTCTGGTGGCCGCTACCAACCGTCCGGATGTTCTCGATCCCGCCCTGCTGCGTCCCGGCCGCTTTGATCGCCGCGTTGTGGTGGGCCTGCCCGACGTGCGCGGCCGCGAAGAGATTCTCCGCGTTCATGTGAAGAAGGTTCCCGTCTCCGACGACACCAACCTCAACGTCCTCGCCCGCGGAACGCCCGGCTTCAGCGGCGCCGATCTGGCCAATATGGTCAATGAGGCCGCCCTCAGCGCCGCGCGGCAGAATCGCAAGCAGGTCGTCATGTACGACTTCGAGGTAGCCAAGGACAAGGTGCTGATGGGCGCCGAGCGCAAGTCCATGCTGCTCACCGACGAAGAGAAGCGCGTCACGGCTTATCATGAGGCCGGCCATGCGCTGGTCTCCTTCAAGCGCGAGCACTCCGACCCCATCCACAAGGTCACCATCATTCCTCGCGGAATGGCGCTGGGCGTCACCATCTTTCTGCCCGGCGACCGGCACAATTACACGCGCGAATATCTTGAGGCCAATCTCGCCATCTCCTACGGCGGGCGCGTCGCCGAAGAGATCTTCCTGCACCAGATGTCCACCGGCGCGGGCAGCGACATTGAAAGCGCCACGGATCTGGCCCGCCGCATGGTCTGCGAGTACGGCATGAGCCGCCTCGGTCCGCTCACCTTCGGCAAAAAAGAGGAGCAGATCTTCCTGGGCCGCGAGATTGCGCAGCACCGCGACTTCAGCGAGGAAACAGCGCGCCAGATCGATCTTGAAGTCCGTCGCCTGATCGACGAGGCTTATCAGTCGGCGCACTCCATCGTCGAGGCCAACTCGGACGCCATGCATCGCATCGCGGCGGCCCTGCTGGAGCGAGAAACCATCGACGCTGAAGAAGTCAGGATGCTTATCGAAGGCTTGGAACTGCCTCCGTTGCGCTCCGTTCTTGCTTCACCCTCCGACAAGGGCGGCGACGACGTGCAGCAGGTTCTCAAGCCCGAAACCCGCAGCGGACCCAGCTTCCCGGAAGGCTCGCCTTCACCTGCATAGCCACCTGCGAGGCATGAAACCGTAAAGCGTGGACCTCCCGGTCCACGCTTATTTAGAGCATTTTCAGGGTTGCTGTAAGGTCGGTTTCGTGGTATCCCACCCATTTCACAAAGAACGTGAATTGGATGGGGCACGGAGCTTCCTTACTCTATCGGTGCTAGCTCTTGACTGCATAAGCAGGCGCCGGTCAGCGCCTGCTCGAACGACAACCAATCCATGACACGACCGATACAGGGCTCCCAAGCCGCGATTACAAAGCCGGGTAAAAGCTCTCGATCCAGCCTTGAAGAAGGGCAGGGAAGCAGCCCAGCACGACGACCGCCGTGGCAATCAGTAGCAGAACCGCCATGGTGACCGGGTGCGTCTTGATTGGCGACTCATCGATCGCCGGCATCACGTAGGCCCGCTTCAGCACTTGCAGATAGTAGTAGAGCGAGACGGCGCTGAAGCCGACGGCCAGAGCGACCAGCGTAAAAGGGACCGGCCCGGCCGAGATGCCTAGCACGGCGGCAAAGAGATTGAACTTGGCCCAGAATCCGACGAGGGGCGGGATGCCGGCGAGCGAGAGGAAGAGCACCAACAGCACCGCCGCCAACAGCGGATTGCGCTTGTGCAGGCCGAGAAACGAGTCGAGGCGGTCACTGCCCGTAGCGCGCTTGACCACACCAACCACGCCGAATGCGCCGATGACCGTTAGACCGTAAGTGAGGATGTAGTAGAGGACCGCGTTGGCGCTGCGCTGCGCAGGACCGACTGTACTCAAAAAGAATTGAAATGAACTTCCCTGTCCCGCATAGGCGCGTTGCGTGGCAATGCCAAGCAGGATATAACCCGCATGAGCAATGGCTGAATAGGCCAGCAGCCGGCGCACACTCACTTGCACCAGCGCCGCTAAATTGCCAACAATCATGGAGGCCGCGGCAACCACCAGAAGTATCGAAGCGAGTGAGTGCCATGCTGAATAGTACTGGCGCAGATAATTCTCGACGGCACTTCTCGCGCTTGAGCCATACAAAGTCGGCATCAGCAGATTTCCGCTGACGGTTAAAAGCAACGCAAAGCTGGCGACTTTGGAGACCGATGCAATAAATGCCGCCGCTGAGGCTGGCGCGCCCTCATAGGTATCCGGCGCCCAGAGATGAAAGGGCACCACCGCGATCTTGAAACCCAGACCGGCGACGATAAGAATCCACGCAATATAAAAGAGCGGACTTGTTCCCGACTGGGCAATGTTGTATTGAATCCAATATAGATTCGTGCTGCCGCTCAAACCGTAAAGATAGCTGAAGCCGAAGAGCAGAAACGCTGCCGACATGCCGCCAAACAAGTAATACTTAAGAGCGGCTTCCGCGCTCTTTCCCGATCTTTTGGAGAAGGCCGTCAAGACGTAGAGGCCGAGACTGAGCAACTCCAATCCGACGAAGATCACCAGCAAATCACGGGCGCTGGCGATGAGCAAGCCGCCGGATGCGGCCATCAGCACGACGGCTACATACTCGCCGGCGTGGCGGGTAAAAACCGTGCCGATGAACAGCAGAAGCGTCAGCGCCGTTAATACCAGGATTCCAATTTGCGCAATCGCCGCGCCGCCGCCATTGGCCAAAACCAGAGCTTCGTCTACATACAATCCGAATCCCGTTTGCAGGCCGATGGTCCAGATCGCCGCGCCGCAGCCTGCCACGCCAAGCAGCGCCGCTACAGTCACGCGCACGTTGAGCGCGGCCTTGCGCAGGAAGCCCAGATCGACGATCAGCACTACAAGCGCCGCGACTTCCAGCATGGTTTCGGGTAGCGTTACGCGGAAGAGATCTGCATAGTTCATTGCACGCCTCCCGCTAGCAGCGCCTTCACGGCCGGCTCGATGGTATCGAGAAGAATGCGCGGCCAGAGGCCAATCGCCAAACTCGCCCCCGCCAGAAGCGCGACGCCGGTCACCTCAGGCCAGGTGATCGGGGCCAGCTTGTGCCCGTGCTCTTCTTCGAGCACGTGCGCGCTGGGCAGCAGATCGCTGAAGAAGGCCTTTTGCAAGGCGCGCCAGGTATAAGCCACGCCGACGACAATGCCGACGCCGGCGACCAGCGCCCACCAAGGCTTGGCGATCCAGGCACCGACCAGCACCTGCATCTCTGCCCAAAATCCAGAAAAGCCCGGCATTCCAATCGAGGCCAGCCCGGCAATCACGAAGGCCCAAGCGGCAAAGGGCAAGCGCCGCGAGAGATGCATCTGTTCCAACTCCGCCAACTGCCGCGTGTGGGTGCGGTCATAGACGATGCGGCCCACAATCGCGAAGAGCAGCCCGGCGATAATGCCGTGCGAGAACATTTGCAGCACAGCGCCGGTCATGCCGATCTGGTTGAGCGTCATCAGCCCCAGCAGCACAAAGCCCATGTGGCTGACGCTGGAATATCCAATCACGAATTTGAAGTCGGTCTGCGCCAGAGCCACCAGCGCGCCGTAGACGATGCCGATGACGGCGAGCAGCGCAAAGACATCGCGCCAGGAGCCGATGCCGAGGAACGAAAATCCCCACGGGGCAAGGCCCAGCGGGAAGAGCGCAATGCCCACGCGCAGGCAGCCGTATGCGCCGAGCTTCATCACCACGCCGGCCAGCAGCATGGAGGCAGCCGTAGGCGCGGCGACGTGTCCGGTGGGCGCCCAGGTGTGAAAGGGCCACATGCCGGCCAGAATCGCAAAGCCGGTGAAGACCAGCGGAAAGCACCACATTTGGAAGCTCGCGGGAAGGCCCGCGTGAGCCAGCGCGTCCAGCGTTGTGGAGTGGCTGCCCGCCGCCGTGTAGGCCGCAAGCAGGCCGACGAGCACCATCGCCGAGCCCGCGAAGGAGTAGAGCGCCAGCTTCATGGCCGCATACTCGCGCCGCGTGGAACCCCAGATGGCGATCAGAAAATACTTGGGGACGATTGCGATTTCATAGAAGACAAAAAGCAGGAACAAATCGAAGCTGAGAAAGACTCCGTAGACTCCGCCAATCAGCGCCAGAAAAAATGCGAAAAAATCTTTTGTCTGTTTGTCTATATTCCAACTGAAGAGCACGCCGGCGACCGCGGCAAGGCCCGTAAGCAAGACCAGCACGCGGCTGATGCCGTCGGCTGCCAACAGGAAATGAATTCCCATCGACGGCACCCAGGTCACGTCAACAAAGGTCATGCGTCCCTGACCCATGCCGGCCACAAAGCCCGCCACGCCCAACGCCAGCCCGGCCGCGGCGACGGCCAGCGCCAGCCAGCGCGCCAGCCCGGGCCGCCCCTTGGGCAAGAGCGCCGAGAGCAGCGCTCCGGCAAACGAAATGTAGATCGTAAATGCCATAAGCGACACCGAGCTCAAATGAAATATCGACAACATTAAAATCTCCAGTGAGCCAAAAGGTTCACCACCGTGGGGTTCACATTATCCACAATCAACGAAGGCAAAAACCCCACCAGCAGCATCAGCCCAATCACCGGCGCGAGCGCCAGCCGTTCGCCGTGATGCAAGTCTGGAAAGCCGGCGCAGTGCTCCGGCAGCGGCCCGGTAAAGACCTTCTGAATCACGGTGAGAATCACGGCCGCTGTGACCAGCAGCCCGAGAACGGAAACCGTTGCCGCAACCCAAGCCAGCGAAAAGACGCCGCGGAAGATCAGGAACTCGCCGACAAAACCGTTAAGCCCCGGCAGGCCAAGAGATGAAAAAAGCGCAATGCCCATAAGCCCGGCCAGCACCGGCGCGGGTTTGCGCAGTCCGCCGAACTGGTCGATGCCGCGATGTCCGCCGGTGCGCTGCTGAATCATCGCCACAAACCAGAAGAGCGCGGCGGCAGTAATGCCGTGGTTGAACATTTGCAGGATCACGCCGTTGAGCGCGATGGCTTGGCTGGTCTGCGCCCCTGCTCCAGCCGCCGGAACCGCCAGCGCAAAGATTGCGAGCAAACAATAGCCCAGGTGATTCACAGACGAGTAGGCAAAGATGCGCTTCAGATCCTTCTGCGCCGCGGCGGCCCATGCGCCCATCACGACCGTGGCCACGGCCAGCACTAGAAGCGGCGTGCGCATTTGAGAGATTTGAGGGCCAAAGAGCGGCAGAGCGATACGCAGCAGCCCGTAGAGGCCCATCTTCGACATCGCGCCGGTCAGAAGCATCGTCACCGGCGAAGGGGCTTCGGCGTAAGCCGCAGGCAGCCAGGTGTGGAAGGGAATCATCGGGACCTTCACCGCAAAGCCCGCAAGTACGCCAATCGCCAGCCAGAACGTCACCGGACCCAGATGCGCCGTGATCATCTGCTCCAACTCGCCGGTTGAGGCAAGCAATGTGAGGTGCGGAAAATCCATGCTTCCGGTGGCGACAAAGACGGCCAGGAACGCGACCAGCAGAGCCACCGAACCGGCCATGGTGTAGACGAAGAACTGCGTCGCCGCCGGCCCCCTTCGCGCCCCACCCCACAGCTTGATGAGGAAGAAAGCGGGAATCAGGCTCAGCTCCCAGAACAAGAACCAGTGAAAGAAATTGAGCGCCGTGAAGGAGCCGATGAGTCCGGCTTCAAGCGTCAGCACCAAGGCAAAATAAAGCCCCGGCTGGTGGTGCACGCGCGCGGCCGCATCGACGGACATCAGCGTGACGATAGCCGAGAGCAGCAGCATCAGCGCGCTCAGGCCGTCCACGCCGAGGTGATACTCGATGCCCAGCGACGGCGCCCACGCGTGAAGCTCGATCAATCCGTAGCCGCCGATCACGGACCCTCGACTCCACGCCGTCCAAACCACCAGAGCCAGAGCCAGCGTGAGCAGCGTCGCGAGCAGGGCCACTTCACGCGCGCGCTTGCCCGAGACAAGCGCAACGGCCGCACCAAGCAGGGGCAGCGCGGTCAGCAGCGAGAGTAAAGGAAATTCATTCATGGCCGGCTGCTCCAAATCAGAATTGCGGCCAGCACCACCACGGCCAGCGCCAGAATTCTCAGGTAAGTTTGCACGCGGCCCGTCTGCACGCGCGAGAGCAGGCCGCCGCCTGCGCTCAATTCATCGCAGCCTTTGTCGAAGCCGCCGTCCACCACATTCGTGTCGAGAAAGCGATTCAACCGCGCCCACAAAGCGAAGACGCCCGCAACCCCAGCCACCGCGCCGCCCCAGACTCTGCGGTCCAGCCAATCGGCGACGCGCGCCCACCAGAGGTAGAATGCAATCACCGTCGATCCGTAAAATTCATCCACATAAAGGCGGTCGCGCAGCGCGGCCCACACTGGCGGCGCTGCCTGCTCCAGCGCGTCCGGCTCCTCCGGCTTGGGTGAACGATCGCCGTATATCTTCCAACTCAGCCAAAGGCCAAAGAGTACGACCACAGTCGAAGTCGCCATGATTGTCAGCAGCCCCGGCTCGGTCAAAACATGTGGATTGAAACTCGCCGCGCGGCCATCCAGAAAGGCGCGGAACCATGGCCATGCGGGCGTTCCAATCAACCCCAGAGCCATCGCGAAGAAGGCTAGAATCGAAAGCGGCACGGTCATCACCTTGGGGCTTTCGTGTGCGGGAGTCTTGCCCCTCCAGTAGCCGAAAAACACATACGCCACCTGCCGCGTCATGTAAAAGGCCGTCAGCAGCGCGCCAAAAACCAGCATGTAAAACGGTGTCTTGGCCACGCTCCAATGCTGCGCCGCTTCCAGGATTCCGTCCTTGCTCCAAAAGCCGGAGAAGAGCAGCGGAAAGCCGCAGAGGGCCAGCATTCCTATCGCATAAGTCAGAAATGTCAGCGGCATATCGGACTTCAACCCGCCCATCTTGCGAATGTCCTGCTCCTCGTGGCAGCCGTGAATCACCGAGCCCGCGCCGAGGAAGAGCAGCGCCTTGAAGAAGGCATGCGTGATCAGATGAAAGATTCCCACCGCAACGCCGCCCATGCCCAGCCCGGCCATCATATAGCCCAGTTGCGAAACGGTGGAGTAAGCCAGAATGCGCTTGATGTCGTTCTGCGCCACGGCGATCAGCGCGGCAAAGACGGCGGTAAACGCGCCCACCCATGTAACTGTTGTAAGCGCTGTAGTCGTTCCGCCAGCCAGCGCCCCGGCGTGCATCAGCGGATAAACGCGAGCTATCAGGTACACGCCCGCAGCCACCATCGTCGCCGCGTGAATCAGCGCCGAAACCGGCGTTGGGCCTTCCATCGCATCCGGCAGCCAGACGTGCAGCGGGAACTGTCCGCTCTTGCCCGCCGCTCCGGCAAAGATCAGCAGGCCAATCGCGCCCGCCGCGGATAGGCCCAGCGCCGCAGGCTGAGAAAGCAAGGCTGCCAGCGAGTTTGACTCGATGGAACCCGCGCCGTTGTTATAGAAAAGCAGTGTGCCGGATTGCGCGAAGAGCCATACAATGCCGAGCAAAAAGAAAACATCGCCAACGCGCGTGGTAAGAAAAGCCTTTTTTGCAGCGGCGGCGGCAGCAGGCTTCTGGTACCAGAATCCAATCAGCAAATACGAGGTGAGCCCGACCAACTCCCAGCACATGAAGAGCAGCAGCAGACTGTTGGCAATTACCACGCCCAGCATGGCTCCGGCAAAGAGCGACAGGAAGCAGAAGAAGCGCGTGAAGTTCTCATCGTGCTTCATGTAGCCGAGTGAGTAAATGAAGATCAGCAAGCCGACAAAGCTCACCATTACCAGCATCGCGGCGGAGAGCGGATCGAGCACCCAGCCCAGATCTACATTCGTAGCGCCCACTTGAATCCATGTGAAGTTGAGCACTTCGCGTGCGGCGATCCCTTGCATCCATTCACTAACCACATGGACGAACGCGAAGATCGAAAGCAGCAGCGAAAGACTCATTGCTCCAACAGCCAGAGTTGCCGAAACTCCGCGCCTGGACTGCTTGAGCAGCGCGGCCAAGCCCGCGGCCACAATCGGCAGAGCGGGAATCAGCCATAGCATCTCCGTGATGGGAGAAGCCGCGGCCTGCGGGGCGAATGAAATTGTCTCCTGCATCAACCGCTCACCCCTTCATCCTGTTCATTGCATCCAGGTCCGTTGTCTTGGCGTGGCGATGAATCTGGATCACCAGACCCAACCCCACGGCAGCTTCAGCCGCCGCAACCGCGATAGAAAAAATCGCAAACATCATCCCCGTCAGCAACTCCGGATGCGGCCCGTAGCGCCAGAAGGCGATCAGATTCAGATTGGCCGCATTCAGCATCAGCTCAATTCCGATCAAGACAAGAATCGCATTGCGCCGCGTCAGCGCGCCGGCCAGGCCGATGGAAAACAAGAGCGCGGCAACGAGAAGATAACCGGAAAGCGGCGTCATCGCTTCTCCTCTTTCTCATGGATGGCTATGATTACCGCGCCAATCATGGCCGCTGTCAGCAGAACGGCGATAATCTCCAACGGCAAAACGTAACGGCCAACCAAAGCCTGGCCAATCTGCTGGACAGTCACGACAGGCGCGGGCGCGGCCTTGGGCAGCATCGGCGCGGTTTGCAGCACCGCCCAGCCCAGCACGGCAAAAACCGCCGCCGCAATCATCAAGCCAACCGGCCATAATTTGCTGAAGACTCCACCCGTAGGCGTCTCCGAGCCTTTGGTGAGCAGAATCGCAAAGACTACCAGAATCGCCACCGCGCCGATATAAACCAGAATCTGCGCAAAGCCGGCAAACTGCGCGTCAAGTTCCAGAAACAGCAGCGCCAGGCCGGCAAAGGCCACCGTGAGCGCGAGGGCGCAGTGCACCGTGTTCTTCAGCAGAATGGCCGCCAGGCCGCCGGCCACGGTGAGCGCCGCAAGGATGTAAAAGACAAAGCTCATCGGCTGTTCCTTTCAATTTGAGACTGAGCGAGGGACGCAACTTTTTGCCCCCATTTGTCGGTCTCAGTTCCGCAGACTTCACATGTGCCACCACCCCATAGGATTTGACTTAGTGATTGTGGTATTCGAACTTTTGGGGACGGCGTTTTACAATGCGGACAGAAAACTGCATCAAGATTTACACCCCATCTGTTTTTTACAATAGTTCCGTGAATAACCAGCACTACTCCGATGGCCAGTACGCAAAAAATCATTACTATTGTGATCATCGCAGTTATTTCTCCTCAGAGTGCGGGTCAATCACGCTCGAATTTTTGGTCTATTACCTCAACTCATCATGTTCTCAATAATTTCAGAAGCTCATTCAGCATAGCGATACCTCCTCGGCCCGATCTTGCCTCTGCGCAGCCCGCCCAGGCCCAGGCCCACGTAGGCCGCAATCAGAATCGCCGAGCAAACCACCCAGCGCAGCCAGCCATCGCCCATAAATCGCCAGGCCCCGGCAACAAAGAGATTCAGCAGGCACATCGGCAGCACAAACTTCCAGGCAAAGTTCATCAACTGATCTTGCCTCAGCCTCGGCAGCGTTCCGCGCAGCCAGATAAAAACAAAGATCGACAGCATCAGTTTGGAGAAGAACCAGATCCACGAGGGAACCCAGGTGAGAAAGGAAAACGGCGCCGTCCATCCGCCCAGAAAGAGCGTCGCGCCCAGCCCGGAGATGGAGAACATCGCCAGATACTCGCCCAGAAAAAAGAGCGCAAATTTGAAGCCCGAGTATTCCGTGTGATAGCCGGCCACCAGCTCCGACTCGCCCTCCGGCAGATCGAAGGGCGAGCGATTGGTCTCCGCCGTGGTCGCGATCGCATACATCAAAAACCCCGCAAAGCCCCACGGCGTAAATATGTACCAATGCGGCAGGCCGTGGCTGTAATGGTTCTGCGCGGCCACAATCTTGGTCAGTGAAAGCGAGCCGGAGATCATCACCACCGTCACGCTTGAAAGCAGCAGCGGGACTTCATAACTGATCATCTGGGCCACGGCGCGCATGGCGCCGAGCAGCGAATATTTGTTGCGGCTCGACCAGCCGGCCATGAAGACGGCCAGCTCCGTCGAGGTGCCCATGGCGAAGTAAAACAACAAGCCGCTGTCCATCTCGACCAGCGTCATGTTGCGGCCCATTGGCAGCACGGCAAAGCCCATGAAGACCGTCAGCACCAGCAAGACCGGGGCCAGAAAATGCACCGCCGTGTCGGCTCTCAGCGGAACAATATCTTCCTTGGTCAGCGATTTGATGCCGTCCGCGATGGGCTGAAAGAAGCCAAACGGACCCACGCGATTCGGCCCCAGCCGATTCTGAATCCTGCCCAGCCCCTTGCGCTCAAAGACCGTGGTCAGCGCAAAGAGAGCCGGAAAGAGGCCGACAATCACCGCCACGCTGAGCAGCACGCCAGCCGCCGCCTGCCAGCCCGCGGGCAAAAAGCTCACCAGCCATTGGCGCAGCAGAACGAAGATCTGGTCCAGAGTATTCATGAGCTAGACGCCTCCTTCCACTGGCCGCGCCGGAACTTCCGCGCCTCGCACCGCCGCCGCAATGGCGCCAGCCGTCGCCTTGGTTTCGGATTTGATTTTGGCTTCAGCCAGCCGCGCATCGACGGCCGCGGCTTCTGTGGGATGAATCTTGTGGTAATACTCATTCGGCTTGGCCAGTTGCTCGCGGTTCAGCAGCAGAGCGCCAAAGCGATCCGTCGTGCTCAGCTCGAATACCGTATTCATTTTGATCGCTTCAAAGGGGCAGACCTCGACGCAGATCTGGCAGCTCATGCAGACGGAAATATCGATGTCGAAGCGCGCCGGATAATACTGCGCCTTGCCCAGGTAATCCAGCTTTTTGTCCCTGGATTTCTCGATATAAATGCACTTTGGCGGGCATTCTTTTTCGCAAATCTGGCAGGCCACGCAGCGCATCCCAGCCTCCCACTCCGGCCCGCCGCCGTCGCGGTTCTCCTGGTCGAAAACCAGAAAGGGAAAGACGCGCGCCGCCTCAAACGGGGCGATCCGCTGCTCCGGATATTCGACCGTCGTCAGCCGTTCGGCACTGAAGTAGCTCGCGAAGAAATTCCTCGCCGTCTCCGCCAGTCCCTTGATGATGCCTTCGCCCAGCAAGAAAACCTCCAAACAGTCGTCAGTCTTCAGTTATCAGTCATTGGTGTAAGCGGGCAACTGATAACTGACCACTGACCACTGACAACTGACAACTATCTATCCACTTCCCCCAGCACAATATCCACGCTGCCAAAGATCAGGACCACGTCGGCTATATCGTGACCCAGGCACATATCTTCCAGCACCGTCAGGTTGATCAGGCTCGGCGGGCGCACCCGATAGCGATACGGATTCGGACCGCCGTCACTAATCAGATAAAAACCCAACTCGCCCTTCGGCGCTTCAATGCGCCCGTAGGCCTCGCCCGGCTTGGGACGGAAGCCGCGCAGCCGGGCCTTGGGGTCCATCACCGGGCCGCCGGGAACGTCCTTCAATGCCTGATTCAAAATTGTGATCGACTCGCGCATCTCCAGCAGCCGGATCATAAAGCGGTCGTAGACATCGCCATGATCGCCCAGCGGCACGCGGAATTTAAAGCGGTTGTAAATCCCGTAGCCGTCCACCTTGCGTATGTCGTAATTCACGCCCGAGGCGCGCAGCATCGGCCCGCTGACCCCGGCGTTGACGGCAAGCTCGGCCTTCAGCACGCCCACGCCCTGGCAGCGCGCCATCAGAATTTCATTTGACCGCAGCAGTTGCTCAAACTCATCCACAAATCCCGAGAACCCCGCCACCACCTTGCGCGTTCGGTCCAGCCAGCCCGGCGTGGCATCCACGCGGCAGCCGCCAAAGCGCATGTAGTTGACCATCATGCGCGCGCCGGTCAGCTCCTCAAAGAGGTCCAGAATCTTTTCCCGCTCGCGGAAGGCATACATCAGCGGCGTACCGCTTGCGCCCATTTCCTGAATTAGAAATCCGATTGTCGAAGCGTGATTCTGGAAGCGCGTCAGCTCGCCCAGAATCACTCGCAGATATTCGGCGCGTTCGGGAACCTCCTGGCCGGTCAGCTTCTCGACTGCCAGCGCATAAGCCCAGTTATTCGTGATCGGGCAGACGTAATCCAGCCGGTCGGTAAAGGGCATCGAGGCCAGGTAGCTCTGCCCCTCGGCAATCTTTTCGTGGTTGCGATGCAGGTAGCCGAAGACCGGCCGCAGCCGCACCACGCGCTCGCCGTCCAGCGCGACATCCATGCGGAAGACGCCGTGCGTCGAGGGGTGGTGCGGCCCCATCGCCACCTCGAGCAACTCGCCGTCGCCGCTCTCGGCAATCAGGTCGGGACGGTTCCAGCCCTGGGGCCTCACATCCTGCCGCTTTTCGATTTTGGTCTCCGCCAGACTCATGCCGTCGTTGACCCCTGATCTCTGATCTCTGATCTCTGATCTCTGCTTTTCTGCGCCTGCGCGCGCTTCAGCACTTCGTCATGGGCCGTCGGCTCGTACTCAAAGTCGTCTGGCTCCACGTAATCGCGCCGCATGGGATGATCCTTGAACTCCTTCCACATCAGCAGCCGGCGCAGATCCGGGTGCCCCGTGTAGACGATTCCGTAGAGATCGAAAACCTCGCGCTCCTGAAACTCCGCCGAGCGCCAGACCGGCGTCAGCGATGGCAGTTCGACTTGATCCGTACGGTTCACTGTCCTCATTTTGAGGATGACAGGCCCATGTTTTTTCCCGACCGAATAGAGGTGATAGACCGCCTCCAGATAGCCCGGTTCGGTGCGTTTGCGCGTCTCTTCAACCGTCTCCTCGACGCTTTGCTCAACGCCATCCACGGTCTTGGTCACGGCGCGGGTGACTTTCACTTTTTCCGAGATCTCTTTATCCGGCCAATCCACGCCAGTCACATTCGATAGAAAATCCAGCTTCAATTCGGCGTCGTCGCGCAGGAATGTGGCAACGGCAAAGGCGCACTCCGGAGCAAGCCGCAGCGAGTGCTGGCCGCTGGGGCTGGGGTTCGTGACAATCTCCACCCCCGCGCCCGGAATGGCCGCCTCTATCGCCGATTTGATTTCTTCTATCGTCTGCAAATTGCTGTAATCCCTCGGGGGCTAAAGCCCGCATTTTTTATGCGACCTTTGCGGCCCGGCTGAAGCCGTGCCCTTGTTACAAAGCCGATAGATGAAACCTACTCAAGAATGTTAGTCGCAATTCAAAGTCCCTTAGTCCCTTAGTCCCTTAGTCCCTATTACTGAATCACCACCGGCACCGTCCACACGCCCTTGTTCGACGCCGGCTCCAAATCGTGCGCCCCCTGCACCGGCACGGGAAACTCGCTCTGCCCTTCTGCGTTCAAATGCCGCGGACGATCCTCGCCTGTCAAGCTCTGGGCATCGATTTTTTTTTGAAGCGTCATAAAGGCCTGCATCAACGCCTCGGGCCGCGGCGGGCAGCCGGGAATATGCACGTCCACCGGAATGTAGCGGTCAATCCCCTTGAGCACGTTGTAGCCCTGTTTGAATGGCCCGCCGCTGATGGCGCAGGCGCCCATGGCGATGACGTACTTGGGCTCGGCCATCTGGTTATAAAGCCGGACAACCTGGGGCGCCATCTTTTTGGTCACCGTGCCGGAGATAATCATCAAGTCAGCCTGGCGCGGCGAGGGCCGGAAGACCTCCGCGCCAAAGCGGGCCAGATCGTAGCGCGCCATCGTCGTTGCAATCATCTCAATGGCGCAGCAGGCCAGCCCAAACTGCATCGGCCAGATCGAGTTCCGCCGCCCCCAGTTATACAGTTCCTGGATGGTGGTCACAAAGACCCCTTGCTTGCCCAGTTCGATCTTCAGTCCGTCATCCATGGTCGCTTCGCTCCAGTTGTCAGTTGCCAGTTGTCAGTTGCCAGTTGTCAGTTATCAGTTATCAGTTCTCAGTCTCTTGCAATCAGTGCCCACTCGTCTGGGTGTTCCAGAACTCGATTTTGAGACCTGGAAAACTGACAACTGAAAACTGAAAACTGATAACTGCCGTTACCCCCACGTCAGAACCCCCTTGGCCCAGGCCCAGGCCAGCCCCTCGATCAGCAGCAGCACAAAGACCAGCATCGCCCCGCAGGCCGCGGCGGTCAGGCCGCTGAAGGCCACGGCAAAGGGCAGCAGAAAAACCGACTCCACGTCAAAAATCAGGAAAATAATCGCGTACAGGTAATAGGCCGAGTGGAATTGCATCCACGCATCGCCCTTGGACTCCAGCCCGCACTCGTAGATGGCGTTCTTGATGGCATTCGGCTTGGCCGGAGAAAAGAGCCGCGCCCAAAGCCAGGCCAGCCCCAGCGGAGCCAGCCCAAAGCCCAGCGCCGCCGCAAACAGAACTGCCAGAGAAAAATAGGGGTTGGAAGCCATTGTGGAAAAGAAAAACCCTCTGCTTTAACGTACCAGTTGGATGGTTGTTTTGGCCAAAAGATGCGTTCGGGTAACTCCGCTCACTCCCATTATTGCCTGTTCATCCCATCTTGTGAACCGTTCGCCGCAACCGGCCTTGAATCCGCACGCCCGGCCTTGCCTTTTCGGCCTTTGCTGGCGACCCGGTTACCGCTCGAACGGCCTGCCGTGATACAAAGACTGGGAACGGAGAGCACGATGGATTCCTTGCAGCAAATGAGCGGAAGCCGGCATGAGTATCGTCTGAAAACCTGGCAAAGAGTTTTCTTCCTGATTTTGGGCGTTGCAGTCATCGCCGGCGGCGCGTTCCTCGCTGTCAAGATCGCCCCCGAATTGGACGGGGCTCTCCTGGCGGCAATCATGATGCTCTTTCCGCTTCTCGGCCTCTACATTTTTGCCTGGGCGCTGCGCTCCCGGCTGGTCATCGACGGCACACGCATCGAGGTGCGCGGGGCCCTGAAGGAATACACCGCCGAACTCAGCCAGATTGAAGGCTTCCGCACTATCAGCTCGCGCAATGGCGACTATATTGTTCTTTACCTGAAGGAAGGCCGCGGCAAAATCACCCTCGCGCAATCCTTTGCCACCGGCGACGACTACCGCGCCTGGTTTCAGCAGCTCACCGATCTGGATGCGCGCGACCGCGACGCACTGCTCGCCGAGATCGCGCAAGATGCCGAGTTAGGCGCAACGCCCGAGGATCGCCTGGCCGCCTTGAAGCGCGCCAAAACCTTGAGTTACGTTGCAATTGCCGTCTCCCTTGCCGTCGCTATCGGAGTGAACTTCGCCCCTGTCGTCTATCGCCTGCCCTTGGCCGCCGTTCTCGCCCTTACGCCCGTGGCCGTGCTGATGCTGATGCAGCGTTCGCCGCTGCTCTATTCCTTTTTCAAGAAGAAGGCGGATCCTCGCGCCGACGTTGCTTTTATTCTGATGATCACCAGCTTCGGCATGGCCTTCACCGCCGCGGACATCGAATTCGTCTCGATCAAGCCGCTGCTCTATTTAATTATTCCGGTTGCGCTCGTCTACATTGCCGCCCTTTACAGCACAGCCAGCAAAAACAACCCAGTAATTGCCACCATCCTGGGCCTGCTCTTTGTTTCGCTGCCATACAGCTTCGGTCTCGCCGTCGTCGTAAATTCAATGGCCGACCGGTCCAAGCCCGATACCTATGAAGTGCCCGTCACCGGCAAGCACACGGAAAGTGGCAAATCCACCACGTACTACCTTGAACTTTCGCCCTGGGGACCGCTCAACGAGCCAAACAATCTCAGCGTTTCCTCCGCAATGTATACAGACACCGCGGCGGGCGACGCCGTCTGCCTTGCGCTCCATTCCGGCCGCCTGCACGCTCAGTGGTATCAGCTCACAGACTGTCCTGCCGAAGGCGCGCCCAATTCAACCCAAGCCGCGCCAACCCAAGCGGCACCGGCTCATACGCAAGCGGCTCCATAGCAGCACCCCATCGCAGACGCGCCACCAATTTATACTTCTCCATGTGACTCCGCCCATCGCAGACCGCCCAACCCGCCGCCGCATCGGCGTTGTCACCACCAGCCGCGCCGACTACTGCCATCTCTACTGGCCGCTGCGCGAGCTGGCCGCGCGCCCCGACGTCGAGCTCGGCCTCTTCATCCTCGGTGCGCATCTCTCGCCCGAGTTCGGCTCGACCATCCGCGAAATCGAGGCCGACGGCTTTCCCATCCTCGCCCGCATCGAGTGCCTGCTCAGCTCCGACACCGACACCGGCATGGCCAAGACCATCGGCATCGCCATCCTGGGCCTGGCCGACGCGCTCACCAGTTGGCGGCCAGACATTTTGCTGCTCATCGCGGACCGCTATGAGATGCTCGCGCCAGCCTCGGCCGCCGTCGCCCTGCGCATTCCCATTGCGCACATTGAAGGCGGAGAAATCTCCCAGGGCGCAATCGACGACCAGGTCCGCAACGCCCTGACCAAGCTGGCCCACATTCATTTCACTTCCACAGCCACCGCCCGCCGCCGCGTCATCGCGATGGGTGAGGAGCCTTGGCGCGTGCATCACGCCGGCGCGCCCTCGCTCGACCATCTGCGGCGTTCAACGCTGCTCAGCCGCGAAGACCTCGAAGCCAAGCTGGGCCTTGAACTAACCCCACCCACGCTGCTGGCGGCATGGCATCCGGTGACCATTCTGCGCAATACCAACGCCGAGGACGACGCGTTTTTCGCCGCCCTCGCACAAGCTCCCGGCCAGCTTCTCATCGTCCATCCCAACGCCGACGCCGGGAGCTTCGCGCTCCTCGAACGCACGAGGGATTTAGCGAGCACGAGACCCCACACGCATCTCTTCGTCAACCTCGAACCCCTCACCTATTTGAGCCTGCTGGCCAACGTAGACGCCATGCTCGGCAACTCCTCGAGCGGCATCATGGAGACAGCCTCCTTCGCGCAGCCCACGGTCAACATCGGCCTCCGCCAGCAGGGCCGCGAGCGCGCCCGCAACATCCTGGACGCACCGGCCGAGACAGCGGCCATCCTCGCCGCCATTGCCCAAGCCCTGAGCCCTGAATTCCGCGACTCCCTGCGTGGCATGGCCAACCCCTACGGCGACGGAACAGCCTCCGCCACCATCGCCCGCGTCCTGGCCACCGTCCCGCTGGAAGGCCTGCTGATCAAGCAACCCGCATACCTTGATGAACAAGGTTCTGCTTGAGGTTCGTGCTATCCCACCCATTCCGCGAAAGAAAACACAGATCCTTCGTCTACGCTCAGGAGCGGAATGGATGGACCCAGCATTGGCGTCTGGCCTATTTTCGAACGTGACCCGCCTCGTTCCCCGCATCAGGCTGCAAAAAATCCCCGCCCCCCAAATAAATCTCTCCCTCACCCCTGACATTTCCCGCATCGATAGGAGAGAATTGTCATTGACCCCAAGGAGCCCACTGTGTTGAACCTGACCTACGTCGATTGGCTAATCATGCTGCTGTATTTTGTCTTTGTGCTGGGCATCGGCTTTGCCCTCAAGCGCCACATGAAGACCAGCAAAGACTTCTTCCAAGCTGGCCGCGCGCTGCCCGCCTGGATCTGCGGCCTGGCCTTCATCAGCGCCAATCTGGGCGCGCAAGAGGTCATCGGCATGGGCGCTTCCGGCGCCAAATACGGCCTTGAGACGGCGCACTTCTACGGCATCGGCGCCATTCCCGCCATGATCTTCGTCGGCATCTTCATGATGCCCTTCTACTACGGCTCCAAAGCCCGCAGCGTCCCCGAGTTTCTGCGCATGAGGTTCGATGAGAAGACCCGCGCGCTTAACGCCTGCTCCTTTGCCGTGATGACCGTCTTCAGCTCCGGCATCTCGATGTATGCCATGGCGCGGCTCATCCAGGCGCTGCATGTCTTTGACGGCCTCTTCCACGCCCTTGGCCTCGATCCCAACGGCATATTCACCTTCTCGATCGTCCTCTCGGCGGCCATTGTGCTGCTTTATATCTTCCTCGGCGGCCTGACCAGCGCGATTTACAACGAGGTTCT
>Ga0181516_10001466_pt1 | contig 17962 bp, 9 predicted proteins | sample PEATcosm2014_Bin_25_FD_121104 | JGI IMG/M metagenome (GOLD analysis project Ga0181516, IMG submission 121104) | Peatland microbial communities from MTU Mesocosm Facility, Houghton, MI, USA - PEATcosm2014_Bin01_10_metaG | ecosystem: Environmental > Terrestrial > Soil > Wetlands > Peat | place... | reverse complement strand
CTGAAGATCCTTGCGAAAGGCGTCAGCGCTCTTGTCCCAGGCCTCGGCATCCGGAGGCGTCTGGGTGGAGGGCCAATAGCCGGCTGGAAACTCGGGCGATTGATGACGTGGATTTCGCGAGAATTCAAGGATGTCCCACTGGGCGATGCGCAGGTGTTCCAGCACCTCCCATGGCGAGTGTTCCGCGTGTTCGGGTCTGATGCCGCGCAGGTTCGCCGGAAAATTCCCGATCGCCGTGTCAAAGTCGGTGTGCGCGTCGCCGCCCTTGAGTAGTTTGACCACATGTTGCCGTAGTTGCCTGTAGGTTTGCATGGCGGAACTCCTTCATGATCGAGTGACCACAATTTTTTTGAACCCGATGCACGAACGACGTAGCGAGTTCGCGGTTTGTCATCCGGACTGTGTTCGCTTCAGCACTCTTGGGGCCTCGTACGCCTGGCTAAGTTGGCAGCCCAGAGCTGTTCCTTTCCTCGATTTACCGATTATCTTGCCGAGTATCAAGTCCACGGACTTCCCTCGACCTAATTAGTCCTCCAGTCTCAAGAAAATGGTGCAGAGACACGTCAGTCCGGCTGGAAACGTGGCGCCGGCTATGGCAGGATGAATCCCGGACACTGGTCTACTTCATGTTAGCCGTCACCGGTCATATTGCCAGATTTCACAGTGAAGTGATTAGGGCTTTGACCCGCTAACGGCGGCCGTGTGAGAGTTGAGATACGCTTATGAGCACAAGCCAAAAAGAGAGCTGTAGGAGCACGGGCTGGTCCTGAAATCGAAACCGATGCTTTCGGGAGTGACAAGAAGAATCCCGTTTGAATTGCATGCAAATGGGTGACACTGAAATCCAGGGGAAGATTGGCGCCATGTTGATGAGGAGAGTTTTTCCAGGTACTTTTGCCGGAATGCTGTGCTTCGTCCTGTTCCCTGCGGGACGGGCGCAGATGCTCACCATTCAGGAAATGGGAACGGATCTTTATGTGCAGGTTCGAATGGACACCAACGGAGAAGCCACGATTGACGCCTGGTCCCGCAAGGGTGGAGGGGAACTGGCTCAACTCTTGCCAGAGGTTCTGCATTGCCAGGACGGCCTGAAGGCAGATGCGACCGGAGGGAACGCGATTCGCTGCTCGCGGGCACTGCGGAGCGACGGCCTTGCGCTCGAAGCCGTGCTGGACCTTGCACCTATCGCGCGAGAGCTCAATGGATCCGCCGGGATTGAACTTTATGTGAATGGTCCGCGTCTGGGATTTAATTCGTCGTCTGTCGCCAAGACAGAGGAGGGAAATGGACCGCGCGTGACCCGGACAGCCCGGTTCGCAGCGGGCTTGACGCCGGCGCCGATCAGGATTCGGTTTGGTTACCAACCCCATCAACTAGCGGGCGTTTATCTACCGCTGCTTGCGCTGGCGCTGACGCTGATTGCGACCATTATGGCTCGAGCCGGATATGCGCCCCTGGCCCTTTCCGCGATCCTGCTGGGTACCATGATTTGGATGGGTGCAACCGCCCAACTGGAGGCTGATGCCCCTCTGCGCATTCTGCTGTTCGGAACTCCGCTGGCCAACCTCGCGGCCATGTTGGTCGACCTCTGGCCACCCTTGATCTGCGTTGCCATTGGCGTTGCGCTGGGAAGCCGGATGCGCAGCGGCCGGGTGCGTAGCGGCACATTCGGCGAGGTCTTCTGGGGCTATACAGTCGTTCCCCTCATCTTGACGTGCGTCGTAGGTGCATTGCCGTCCATGAATAGGGGAAACTGGATCGCTGCGACCGGCTGGCTGGCGACTGCGCCAATCTTTCTTCTTTTGCGCCGAGCGTGGAATCGGGCCCGCGCGCGCTCCAGCACCCGGCAGATGACCACTGGCGTGTTGAAAGAGTGCATCTCGGCGCTGGCAGCCAGGGCGGGATGCCCTCAGGTCAAGGTCTACATATCTTTCTTCGCGCGTTCTCAGGTAGCAAATGCATTTGCGTTGCCGGGCAGAAGTATCTTCCTGACCGCTCCGTTGGTCCAGTCGCTCAGCAAGCGCGAAGTGGATGCGGTAGCAGCCCACGAGCTGTCGCATGTGCGTCATAAGAACCGGGGCGGGTGGACGGCCCTTTGTATCGCGATGCTCCTATGCGAAACTCCGGCGAGGGAGTTCGTGTACCTGTTGCCTGGCGGGCTGGCTGCGGCCATGATTCTTCCCACTGCAATGTTCCTCGCCGCTTTGCATGGAACGCGCAAGCGCGAGTTTGCGGCTGATGCCGGCGCGGCAGCACTCACCGGAGATCCGCGTGCGATGATCGGCTCGCTGGCCAGAATCGCTCGCAACAACGGCCATCCGCTTGCCACGAATCCCATGGCGGAGTGGTTCTCCTCCCATCCTTCCACGCTCAGACGCATTGAAGCTTTGGCCGCCGCCGCAGGACTGCAAGCGGCCGAGGTGGAAACCCTGTGTACAAACGACGATTTGGGTGAGCACTATGAAATCCCTGCGCAGATGGGCGGTGCTGACCTCTTCACACCGGCCTGGCAGAAGACCAACGGAGGCATCTACGGTTGGCTCGTGATTTTCGGCAGCTGCGGCGCTGGACTCCTTGTTGCGTGGGTCCTCGAAAGGCTTACCGAGTTCGGAATCGTACCGATCCTGTGCGGAATTGCCCTTGGATTTGCGCTCACTAAGGGCGTGGCATCAACCGCCATGTCCCGCAACTACGCCTGTCTTCGGCGCAAGCTGGCGGATAAGCTTGGCGTCGGCGGACGGATCGTGGGCCTAGCCCCGGATTGCGCGGCGCGCATCTACAGTGGTTATCGCTTTTCCGATGCCGGCCTGCTTCGCTTCGAGAACGGAAGGCTCTGTTACAAAAGCGAGCGCATTGCAATTGAGCTCAATCCTGTGGACGTTGTGGAAGTTGGCATGGTGGCGGCGGCGCCCTCGAACTGGTTCCGGCGGCAGCCCATGGTGCGGTTTCGTAACCCTGACTCCGGCCAGACCCAGGCGTTCATCCTGCATACGGTGGATTGGCTGGCCACGCAGCGGAAGTTGCTGCGATCGATTGAACGGTGGAGAGCGACAGAGACCTCGCCGGAAAGCACCTCGATCAAAGGCTTCAATCCGGTTCCTAGCCAGACTTTCCGCAACCCGACTATCGCCGGGGTGGCGCGCGGATTCCTCGTCACCGGAGGAATTGCTCTTGCTACGGCCTTCGCAACCTTTTGGACCCTTCGCTCCGATTGGCAATGCGTAGCGGTGGCGCTGGTCGTAACGGCGTGCGCTTATGTGTCCATGCTGCTTCCGGCTATGATATATCGGCCTCCTTTGCTTCCTCCTTAACCGCCGTCTCTGGTCGAAACGAACTGATGCCGCCTCGGTGGAAATGTGCGGGAGTTACTCGTTTCTCGAAACATCGTGGGAGTTCAGATCGGTCATGGTAAACGCAAATCCGACATGTTAAGACGGCTGAAGTAATATTGATCACTTCCAGGCAGACTCCAAGGTCTGGAAACGTGCACCGGGCTGTTCTCGTCAACCCAGGATCACGCCTAGGCAGATTAGCGAACACTTGCTGACATGTCACGACCGATCTGCTCCTCGAAAAGCGCCTTGGCGATTTCATACAGAGATCTTTTCACCGGTGCCTAACCACCTGTTCATCGACCATCGCTAGAACTGGCGGTATGAAGGTACTAAGAATCACACTTTCTTCCCCACTCCTTCGCCTCACACGCAGCCTTGGGTTTGCCTTGTGGGTCGCGCTCTGTCTTCACGTCTCAGCCAGTTTCGTCTTTGCGCAAAACGGCTCCGTCAGCGGTCATGTGGCCGACGCCTCTTCCGCCGCGGTCCAGGATGCGCAGGTGACCATCACCAGCGTCACCACGAACCAGTCGACCGTGGTCCGCACCAACGCCGACGGCTATTATCAGTTCCCTTCGCTTGTTCCAGGGTCGTATGTGATCCATGTGAATGCCGAGAAGTACGCGCGCGAAACAGTGGACCACATCGAGTTGGAAGTGGGCAGTTCGATCCAGGTGAATGCGATTCTGAAGCCGGCAAGCATCCAGCAAGAGGTCATCGTCACGGCGACCGCACCCGAGCTGGTGTTGGATCTCCCCGACCGGGGCGTTGTGGTGGAAAGCGAATTCGTTGAAACCATTCCGCTGAACATCCGCAACCCGCTCCAGATGGTAAACTTCACCGTCGGCGTGACGCAGTATAACCTCGACTCCGGCAACAATGACGCCAGTCAGGCATACACCAACACCTTTCGCATCAACGGCGGCAAGATCGCCACGACGGAAAGCCTTCTGGATGGCGGCGCGAACACCACCCAGTACGATTTGAATGCCATCGCATCAGTTCCGCAGGTCGATTCGATACAGGAGTTCAAAGTGCTGACCGATGCCTATGCGCCGGAGTGGGGCCATACCAGCGGCGGCATCGTGACCTACTCCACCAAGTCAGGCACCAACAACCTCCACGGAAGCCTGTTCGAATACATCCGCAACAGCGATACGGATGCCAACAGCTTTGCCGCCGACCTTGCCCGCGCAGCCAAGCCCCACTTCGAGCGCAATCAGTTCGGCTATGCCTTCGGCGGGCCAGCTGCCTTCCCTCCGCATTTTCGCGACGGAAATCATCGCACGTTCTTTTTCCAGACCTATGAGGGCCTTCGCCAGAGCCAAGCCGGCAACTTCACTTACACTGTACCGACGGCGCTGGAACGGCAGGGCGACTTTTCGCAAAGCTACGATACAAAGGGCAATCTGCTTGTGATCTATGACCCCAGCAGCACGGCGTTGCAGCCGGTGGGCAGCACAGCCTGTACTGCAACGCCAGTAACCTCTGGACAGACCGTCTACTGCCGCACCCCGTTCCTCAACAACAAGCTTCCCGCCCCGCTGATGGACACCGTCGGTAAAGCAATCATAGGCAGCTACCCAATGCCCAACCAGGCGGGGCAGGGGCTGAGTTCGGTGAACAACTTTTTCTCGGCCTCTCCGACCAGCAGTATCCAGGATACGGTCAACTCCCGGCTCGATCACAAGTTCAACGACAAGCACTCTATCTTTGTCCACTTCGACTGGTTCCAGCGCTACAACTACTTCGGCGATCCCTACGCAAACGGCCTCTCGCCCACCAGCAATCACCAGCGCCTGCCGGGTGACAACACTATGCTGGACCATACCTGGGTGCTCTCGTCGAACCTGCTCTTCGAGCATCACTTCGTGTACGCACATCAGGAATCGAACCGCATTCCGGAGACGCTCGGCTATGACCCGACCAAGCTCGGCTTCAATTCCAGCGTCTCCGCCGGTCTGGCCTCAACAACTTTTCCGGCTGTAACCTCCGCCTTCCGCTTGAGCTCGCTCGGCCCGCAGGGCGGACTGGAAGCCGACGGAGGAACGACCTACGAATATGCGGCCTCGCTGAACTACCTTAAGGGCAAGCACGCTCTGAAGTTCGGATTCGACTATCGTTCGCTCTCCGAGGACTACCACATCAACCAGTTGGTCTCGATTGCCGGAAACAGCAACTTCACTGGCGGTCCTTATGTCGAGAACCTCTCCGGTGAGCCCGACTCGGGCAGCGGTATCGCCGACCTTCTGGTCGGAACCGGCACCATTACCAGCGGCTTCCAGCCTGGATTTCATACCAATCATCCCTACTACGCCTTCTACGCGCAAGACGAGTACCACCTCACGCCGAAGCTCTCGCTTACCTACGGTATGCGCTACAACATTGAGCTTCCGGATACCGAAGCACACAATCAGTTTCAATACCTGGACCTGAAATCGTCTTCACCGCTCAGCTCATCGGTTTCGTCGCTCGGCGCGCTCGCCGGCGGACCTGGCTTTGTCGGCACAGGAAGCGTTGGCTCGCAGTTGCAGAATGCCCAGTTCACCAACTTCGACCCGCGTGCCGGCTTCGCTTACAGTTGGAACGGCAAGACCGTGATCCGTGGCGGCTTTGGAATATTCCATGCGCCCTCGTTTCTGTGGCTGGGCGCCGCCACCTCCCAGGGATATACAGCCACCACCACCTCGATCCCCGCCGCCGCCAACGGCGTCACACCGCTCTTCAACATGGACAACCCGTTCCCCGGCGGCTTGATTCCCGTTAGCGGCAATACCCTTGGCCTTGCCACAAACGCCGGACTTGCCATCGCCGGGTTTCCGCGTAACCAGATCAACAGCTACAGCTCGCAGTGGTCGTTCGACGTGCAGCGGCAATTGCCCGGAAACTTCGTCGTTACTCTCGGGTATGTCGGCAACAGCGGCACGCACCTTTACGTCCCCTACAATTACAACCAGCTCCCCGACGCGGACCTGGCGCAGGGCTCGGCGCTCACCGCCACGGTTGCGAACCCCTTCAACGGTGTGATCACTACGGCCACATCGGCGCTCAGCAAGCCCACCGTGCGTGCCTTCCAGTTAATGCTTCCGCATCCGCAATTCACCACCATGACCTCGTACCTCGAGAGCCGCGGTCACTCGACCTATGAGGCAATGCAAGTTACTGTGGAGCACCGCTTCTCGCAAGGGCTTTCCGCGCTGGTCGCTTACACGCACAGCAAGATGCTGGACAATGTCGCGGACTTCTTCTCGTTCTTGTCCGGCGGTGGCTTCCAGGACAACTACTGCCCCTCCTGCGACCGCTCCGTCTCCGCGCAGGACCTTCGCAACGTCCTTCGCGTCAGCGGCCAATACGAGCTCCCCTTCGGCAAGGACAAGCCCTTCGCCAACAAGGGAGCCGTCTCCCAGGTTGTGGGCGGCTGGAGCGTGGGCAGCTTCTTCACCTTCGACGACGGCCTTCCCGTGCAGGTCACTTCACCCGCGAACTCTGTCAACAGTGTCAACGTCTTCGGCGCCAGTACCACCATTCGGCCCATGATTGTGCCCGGTGTCTCCACTTCGGTGCCCGGTGGCCGTCACATCACCATCGGCGGTCCGGCGGGAACGGTGAGCGAGTTCTTTAACCCAGGCGCCTTTAGCGCCACGCCCGCTTACACCTTTGGCAGTGCGGCACGCTATCAGGACAGTATTCGCCTGCCTGGAAACCTCAACTTCGATATGCTCGCCTCGAAACGGATCTTCTCCATCGAGAAGGTCTCGCTCAACTTCAAGGCCGAGTTCTTCAACGCTTTCAATCGCGTGCAGCTTATCGGGCTCAACACCAGTTACAGCTCTGCTGGTTCTACCTTCGGCTACATTTCGCCCACCAACCTGAACAGCCCACGCAGCATTCAAGGCAGCCTGCGCCTGAGCTTCTAGTTCCTCAGCGTGCGGCATCTCCCTTGCCAGAGAGATGCCGCATTGTTTCCACCTGGATACCTCACGATGGATGGAGAGATAGAATGACCTTTCACAAAGTCTTGCTGCTTGCAGTCACAATCCTAAGTGGCGCCGTCATTGCCAGGGCCGAAGTAACAAATCTGAGCTGCGAACAGACCGGTCCAGCTGATTACAAACTCACCTATGCATTCACAGCAGACTCGCACGAGGTGCGGATCTCCGCAACCACCGATGCCTCTGGCCAGACGGGCCTTCAGGAAATCCTGAAGACGGCCGAGAGCCCGGTAACGGTGCATGCGGGCGCGCCGGGCCAGCGCATCTACTTCTTCCTCAAGCCCGACCATGGACACACCCGCGAAGTCTCCATCCGCCATCTGCCACTGGAAGGCACGCCGAATTTTCGCGACCTGGGAGGCTACGAGACCTCCGACGGCAAATTTGTGCGCTGGGGGTTGCTCTATCGCTCCGGTGTTCTCTCGCACCTCACTGAGCAGGACTTTGCCTATCTCACGCCACTCGGCGTAAAAGTAGTCTGCGACTTTCGCACCGCGCAGGAGAACGCAACCAACCCTGAGATCTGGATTCCGGCAGCGCACGTCGAGCATGTTAGCTTGCCCATCGGTTCCGACTCTGGCTCAAGCTCCACCAAGGGCAATGGCCCTTCCATGGAAGAGTTCTTGAAGACAAATCCAAGCGCCACGGACTTGAAGGCCTGGATGACAAAGATTTATGGCGGCTTCGCGCTGACCAACGCGCCGGAGTACTCAAAGGTCTTTGCTGAACTGAAGCAGGATCGCTTGCCGCTGCTCTATCACTGCGCCGCCGGCAAGGACCGCACCGGCGTCTTCAGCGCACTGCTCCTGCTTGCGCTGGGCGTGCCCGAGCAGACCGTTCTGGCCGACTACGAACTCACCGACAAGTACCTTCGCGACGCCATGTCGGCGGAGGCAGCCAGGAAGATGATGGCCAGTTCCAGCACGCCGGGAATGAGTCAGCTCTCAGCCGAGCAGCGCAATGTGATGATGGCCGCCGATCCGGAGTATCTGAAGAGCACCCTACGCCGCATCGACGAGCAGTTCGGTTCCTTCGACAATTACCGCAGGACCGCGCTGCAAGTCTCTGACGCAGACGTAGCGCAGCTTCGGGCCCGCCTGCTCACGGATTAGCCGGGACAGGCAAGAACACGGTTCCGATGTTTTCTTGCGAGGGTTCATCGAATCGCCGACACGCGCACCTGACTGATTACCGGCAGAACAAAGTACAATTTGAGCCAGGGCGCACCCGCATTCCCAGCTCAATGCCTTAGGCCGACCATCTGGACTGTCAGCCCTCTGTGACCCAGGGCATAGTTGTCGTCTGATTCAAGAAGCTTCAGACGCAGCGACTTCTGGCTACTATTGCACAGACACAATCTGCTCAACCGACAATATTTTCTATAGATCGAGAATATGGCTCCATTTCCGTGACGGTTTCTGCTTGAGTCCTGGGACTTATATGCAAGCATTGAGTGCAGTGATCGTTTGTGACTCCGAGGTTGCGGAGGCGGGTTGGTAAGGGAGCGGGGCGCCTTGGTAAATAGGTGAATCGATGACCCATCCTATTGGAAGTGACACCATTGGCCGGCGCGAGATACTGCGGACGATGGCAATGGCGGCAGGCTGTGCGGTGGCGCCCGCAGGCTTTGTCTTCGGGGGCGATTCCACCGAGCGGTCCAAAGAAGATGACGCCTTTTTGGATGACCTGGAGCGGCAGGGCTGTCTTTTCTTCTGGGAGCAGGCGAGCGCCAAGACTGGTCAGATTCTCGATCGCGCACGGAATGATCGGTCAGACAATGCGCGCGACTCGCGGCGGATGGCAAGCATCGCATCTACAGGCTTCGGATTGACCGCCTTGTGCATCGCCGACCGTCGAGGCTACCTGCCTCATGCGCTGATTGTCGAGCGCGTCAGAAATGCGCTGGACTGGCATCTGAACTACCTCCCGGAGGTGCATGGGTTCTTCTTTCACTTTACCGATGTGGAAACAGGAAAGAGATTTTCAGGATCGGAGCTCTCTTCCATCGACACATCGCTTCTTCTTTGCGGCATCCTCGCGGCACGAGCTTACTTCGATGATCCCACGATCCACAAGTTGGCCTCGCAGATCTATGAGCGTGTTGATTGGCCGTGGATGCTGAATGGCGGCAAGACTTTTTCGATGGGATGGCAGCCGGAGACGGGATTCCTGGATGCTCGCTGGAGCCACTACTGCGAACTCATGATGATCTATCTTCTCGCAATCGGCTCAACCACTCATCCGGTGACGCCAGAATACTGGAGCAACTTCACACGCCCGGTGATCCACTACGCGGGCTTCGATTACATTAGCGGAAACGATCCGATCTTCACGCATCAGTATTCGCACGCGTGGTATGACTTCCGGAATAAGAGCGATGCTTTCGCCGATTACTTTGCCAACTCTATCAAGGCGACGCGCGCCCACAAGGCGTTCTGCCTTTCCTACCCAAAGTGGTACAACGAGGATTATTGGGGAGTTACGGCCTCAGATTATTCGGGCGGTTATACCGCCTGGGGTGGGCCTCCGCCGCTAGGTCCTCTGGATGGCACGGTCGTTCCATCTGCGGCGGCTGGTTCGCTGGCCTTCCTGCCCCAAGAGTGTATTTCGGTTCTGCGCGCCATGCGCTCGAAATGGGGAAAGCAAGCCTGGGGGCGGTATGGTTTTGTCGACGCTTTTCATCCCGCGGCCAATTGGTATGACCCCGATGTTCTTGGGATCGACCAGGGCATCTCGGTTCTGATGGCTGAGAATCTCCGCTCAGGGCTAGTGTGGGAGACATTCATGCGCAACCCGGAGTGTGTGAACGCCATGCAACGAGCGGGAATCCATGGGTAGGATTGGGAAATCGATCGGAGCGAAAATTTGTTTTATGAAAAGGGGCAGGGTGCGCCCGTCAAGGTGCACCCTGTGATTGCTTGAAACAGTCCAGGTACCTTTCACACCGATCCAAGTCTCCAGCAGGTTTCAAAAACTGAAGCGAGCTTGTATATCGATGGTTCTCGATCCGAGCGCGCCCGACGCCTGGCCAAGATTCCCATTTCCGATGTTGGTCGAGATGCTGCTTGGGTTGATGTTCAACAGGTTAAAGACGTTCAACATGTTGGCCTTGAACTCGATCTTCGCGTTTTCGCCCAAGACTCGCATGTTGGGCAAACCGAAGCTCTTGGCGATAGTGAAATCGACATCCCGGTATCCGGGGCCAGGAAAAGAGTTGCGGTCGATTCCCGGCGGAGGAATGAAAGTGGTTGACGACTGTCCAGGATTATCGGTAATCGCATTGGCGTAGTTCGCGATTGTGAAGTAGTTGTTGGAGAATTGACTATTGTTCGTGCCTGTGTTGGCAGTGCCTGGATTGGGGAAGTTGCTTCCGGTCTTAAAGGCATTGTTGCTGGTGCTGTTGCCGGCTCCTCCAAGATAGTGGGGACGCAGGCTCGTGTATCCGTAGCCGCAGTTATAGCAGTAGATCTGGTGTGGCTCTTGATAGATTGGAGTCCACCCGAAGCCTGAGTGAAAGGTCATGATGCCGCTGAGCGACCATCCACCGGCGACCTTTTCTTCCCATGCATGGCTGCCGTGAAAGATAACCGGCTGCCAGACGCCAAACACCTTAAGAGATTTGTTGATGTCAAAATCCGACCGGCCGTAGGAGTACGCAGTATGGTACAGATAGGCGTCCCGAGAGTACGGGCCGGAGCCTGTATCCATGCTGTGAGCCCACGTGAATTGCGCCTCGGCAGAGAAGGTATGGGAGAACTGGTGCTTGAGTCCGGCGAGCATCATGTTGTTGTGCGACGTACCGCTGCTGCCAAAGGTGCCGACGCCGCTGACAAGAGGATTCTGCGGAGCGCCCTGAATATCTCCTAGAGCGGTGGCGTCATAGTCGTACAGGAGATGGCGGCCGAGGCCGCCCTCATAGCCGGCATTCGCGATCAGCGTATGCCCCAGATCGTACTCAATGTCGAGCGAGAAGTGTTCGGTGTACTCGGTGGGCATTTGTCCCGGCAGGCCGTTTAGGCCAGCGCCGCCTGCTGTTGGCAGACCGGCGGAATTGAACGTCGTAATGGTGTGGGGGTTTGCCGGGTAACCGAAGATGTTGGTTGGGCTGCCGGAAACCGCGTAGACGATATTGGGGTTGATATGCGCGGGGCCTCCGCTGGAACCTGGAACACCGTTCTGTCCCGGCGGGTTGTAATCATAAGCGTTGGTGTTTGCGATCTGATTCTGGTTATAGTTCAGACCAAAACCACCGCGAACAACTAGCTTACTCTTGAACCAATTGGGATTCCAATTGAAGCCGAACTGCGGTCCGAAGTTCAGTTTTTGCGCTGCCCAGGCAGCAATACCGGTATGCAGAGCGATCCCCGTCAAAAGGCTGCTGCCGCTGCCGAACGAAAGCACTCCCATGTGGTTATCCTTATCGGTGAGCGGTCCGAAATAGGAGTAGCGCAGTCCGGCACTCAGGGTCAAGCTGGGACGGACCTTCCAGTCATCCTGGAAGAAGACGCCGAAGATATTCTCGCGGTTGTCATTGCGGTAGCCTCCGGGAATGCCGGTGGTTGCTTGAAAACCGCCGCCTTCCGCCTCCGGAGCGTCGTTCATGAAGTCCCAGAGATTGTAGAAAGTGTAATTCGGCGTTCCGAGCGGAGCGTTCAAGTAGTAAAGCCGGGTTAAGTCGAAGCCGAACTTCATCGTTTGCGCACGCAGAACCTTGGTTGCAACGTCTTTGTATCCGTAAGTCCATTGGTCAAGATGGCCAGGGGAACCTACGCTCAAGCTGCCGATGTTGATGCTCCCGATCTGAGAGACATAGTCCTGGGGCAGGCCAAAGGGCGCCTGAGGATTGCTGGCTAGTTCGTTGTAACGCCACCCTGCAGCGTTGGCGCGGGCTTCATTCAGGAAGGTCGGCGAGAAGGTGTGGTTCCAGATGATCGAGAAGGCATCGTTAATCTGGGAGTGATTGAAGAGGTCATAGCCCAGTCCGCCGTTGTAGTTTGTTCTGGAGGCCGGGGTCCAGTAAATTGCAAAGCTGGCGTGATCTCTACTGGTCATGTCGGCATCGAAACGCCCATTATACTGCTTGTAATCGCTGCTGGTTGGGTTGCTGGTGCTGAATTGGGCGATATCGGCGACGGTCGAGAGTCCATTTCCCACGCCGGGGGAGCTACTGCCGACATAGGTGAGGTCTTGCTTGCCCAGGCCGGTGGTGAGCGGCGAACCGATGTTTATGCCGCCCCCCGCGACGTTCTGGCAGTTTACGCCTGCTGTGAGGCCGGCAGTCGCGCAGGTTGAAGAGGCAATCAGCGTACCGAGGACGGCCGCGCCCTTGAAATTCAGATAGGTTGAGGCAATGCTGCCGGAGGGAGCCAACGGCGCCAGCGCCGAGGCCACGTAGTACCATCCTAATCCCGTTGAAGGGCCATTCAGGCTTTGCCCCTCGTAGTTGAAGAAGGCAAAGATCTTGTCTTTCCAAATCGGTCCCCCAACACCGCCGCCGAGTTGGTTGTAACGGTCGGAGTCCCGGAGCAGACCGCGCGCGGCCGGAGTGCCGGGCGCAACCGACTGGGGGCCGTTCCAACGCTGGTACGCATTCAATCCTGGGCGAACGACCTGAATGAAAACGCTGCCGTGGATATCGTTGGTTCCGCTCTTCGATGTGATTTCGGTAATCGCACCCGAGAAGCGGCTGTTTTCAGCGTCGTAGGCATTGGTGACAATTCTGACGTTGCCGATCGAATCCTGACTGGGAGTAACGACGGTCGATCCGCCCCAAACTGCGCTCTCAGTGCTGATACCGTCCACGGTGAAGCCGTTGCTCTGAAACTGCTGGCCGTTGGTGTTCGCCGAGACGCCATTTTCCGTAGCAAAGATGCTGCTCGAACTTCCGAGGTTGCCGCCGCCACCGTGGCTAGCGCCACTCTGGGTTCCTGGGGCCGCAAAACCGCCGCTTGATCCGCCCTGCTGTGATCCGTCAGCTATGACACCGGGAGCCAACTCAATGAGACGCGTCGCGTCGCGCTGGAAGGCCGGCATATGCTGGATTTCATTTTCGGAAATGGTTTGCCCGCTGTTGGCGGTTTCTGTATCCATGGCCGGCGCGAGAGAGGCATTGACGGATGTCGTCTCTGTCGCGACGCCGATATCCAGTTGGATATTGAGTGCGTTCGGCTGCTCGGGAATCAACTGTAGGTCGTTGAGAACCTTCGTCTTGAAGCCTTCTCTCTCGACCGTCAAGGTGAAACGATCCGCTGAAAGAGCGTTGAAGTTGAAGATTCCTACTTCATCGCTTTTTCGGACAACCGCCTCGTTGGTTGCCTGATTCTTGAGTGTCAGGGTTGCACCTGGAATGACAGCACCCTGCGGATCGGTCACTGCGCCCTGGATGGACGTGCGGAATTGTGCCTGGGACGTAACGGCACATCCGATCAGCAGCAGCGCGGATATGCACCCCGCGATCATCGAGGCCAGAGCGTTCCTGTTTCCCTGCCTATTGGCTGTTAAAGATCTGGAATGAACCAGTTGCATATTGTCCTCCTGAAATTCGGTTGCATTGATCCATGCTGACCATTCGCCCTTTGGGAATTGTCTTGTACGTGCTCCTACAGGCTGCACAAGCGCTCACGCAAAGGCTAACAATGAGCATTTCCGGTAAGTTGCCTGCTACGTTGCGTTTACACCTAAACGCGATGAGCTCAACGCACGTTGGGATATGACGTGCTAAACGCATTCCTCTAACACTTAAAGACATATATATGAGCATTTGGAGTGATTGCTGTCTCGAATTGCTCTACTGCGAGGGGGATTTTGCGCAGTCCGCTCGAATGGGCGGTGACCGGCGCTGGGATTCCAGATCAAAGAGAAGCGCAAGTCTTCGGTGGCGTTGTAAGGGAGACACTCCCGATGAAAATAATGCGGCGCGGTGCGGCAGAGATCGTTGGTGTGCTGAAGCGATCTCAGCCTCGATTGCCGATCATAACCAGACTGGTCAGGGCACGCTTGCCGAGATTTAGGTACGAAGGGGCAATCGGGCCTGGCCATTCAAGATGCTTATCTTGCTGCTTGACGAGTCATCTACCCGGGCGGCGTAGGTCGGATGTTCAGTTGTCTGATTGTTGTCCAGTGACATGCCATCGACGAAGTTGAGCACCACTGCGGATGTAGAAGCGGAACCGAAATAAGGGCGCAGCGGGTCCGTAGGCTTCACGGCTGCGCATCCGGCGAATCGATTGCGCAGGATCCCCTGCGTGCCCTCCGCTGTATGTGTGTTGGCAACGCCAGACATATAGATGCCCGCTCCAGCAAGGCTCTGAATCGTGTTTCCTGAGATCTCGATATCCTGAAACACTGGATAGACGCCGTCAAAGTTATCGTCGGTCTTCTTGAACTTGGTGGCAACTTCGCTGGCAACATCAATCGCCGCATTCCTAGGTGGCTAGGTTCCCATCCCCGTTCCCGATTGGCAAAATCCCTCGACAAATTCATACGAGTGAATTGATTGTTCCGGATCGCAATGTCTGAACCAGGCGCACCCTCGCTCCAGTAGCTCGAGAAATGAAACAGGATTCCCGTCATGGTGACAGAATCGAATGTTGAATTCGGGATCAGCCCGTGCAGGCCGCCAATAAGCATTCCGCGGCCGATCTTATTGCGGACCGTCACATTGGAGATGTAGAAGTGCGACGGAATATGGGTCGTGTAGATCGCCTTGATGCCAGGTCTGAGCCAGTCCACGCCATTCTGCGACTCAATTGCCCGCGTCTCGCTGCCCACGCTGGATTGCACTCGCGCCGATCCAACAAACGCAAGACCTTCGTCGAAGAATGCGAGCGTCTCGCCTGGATTCGCAGGCCCATCAGCGCCGGTCATAGAGAAGGATTTCGACGACGTGACTCTTGTCAGCGTATCCCAGACCACTCCCATGTTGATGGCGTCATCTCCCAGGGCCTCAAACGTGGCGTGGTCTATAATTACGTCCCCCGGGGTCCCGGTCAAGTGCACGCCGTCCGTTGTGGTGGAGAGGTGGCGGCCCTGGCTCGGAGTGATGGCGAGGTTCTCGATGAAAAAACCTCGATGCCTACTCCCGCCTGCGATTCCCATGTAGGGAGAGGCATGAATCGCGCAGTCAACTGTGCGCAGATCTTTGCCATTCAACAGGCCATCGCGCTCATCGGAAATCGCGAAAAATACACAAGAACATAGCGGTTGGCAAAATGAGCCAGGTTCGATCCCACCCATTATATCGAGTCAATGGAGTTGGGGTAGAGCGAGAGTCCCTTCAAGTGCATCGCCTGCGTCGGGCCTTTCTTCCTGGCCACGCAACTCGCAGCCGTCATCGGTCGGCCCTTGCAAGTCGTCTTCTCGATCCATCCGGCTAGTGGCTTTGTTCCATAAATGGAACGTATAAATAAAGGGTGAAAAGTTTTCCGGCAGCCGCGTCCCAGGATCAAATTCAATGTGCCCGGAGGTGGCTGAATCCTTCTTGATCGTTCCGAGAGCCTCGAAGAGAGGGCCTCGCCGGCGGGGTTAGGGTCAAACGGGTTTCCCCAATCGATCACCAGGTTCTCAATGATCCCTCTCTCACAGTTCTCAACATTGAAAGCGCCGGTCGGTCCCGTAAAGTAAAGCGTCGACCCATTTCTGTCGAACACAAAATCCTGCGCATCATGAATTCTGAAATGGGGCAGGTGATTGAGTACCCAGTCTTGCTGCGACGCCAAATTCGCAGGCAGCACAATGTGGTAAGCCGCCCGAGGCGCTAGCCTCGGCACCCGGCACGGGGCTTTGTTGCCTGTGGCTATGCGATCCAGGAAGCTCTGGATCATGGTCCGATCATCCCGCGCAGCGGGAGGAACGCAAGGCGCAACGACGTGCTGATCGTTCTGCTCGAATGGATGAGCATAACCGGTATCGCAATCGGTAACGGGAGGGGTGCAAGGCTGTCACACACACGGCAGCAAAAGAGGGAGATTCGCGCGTTCGCGCTGTCATGGCCGGACAAAAAGATATCACTCTCTCAAGCTGCGGCGCAATCCGTCCTCAAAGCCTGAGCGCTAAAACAGTCCATTCAAAGGCGTCGGCCGGGGGCATTTCCGAGTGATTTCCGTACATGGGTAGCGGACAAAGCCGACGAGCGAGATGCGCGGGTGGCCGCACAGCTTCGAGGATGGCGGTATGCAGACCAGCGCAATCAGTGGCGGCTCGATGCAAGGCTGGAATCAGACGCGTTGCATATTGGGGTACCGCCCAATAATGACAGCAGTATCGATTGGGCTGACTTGGCACAGCTGCGGCTTACTGCCCAACAGGACCGTCAGGCGCTCGGCAAGCAGATCGCCACGACACACGTCTGGACGATCAACCGCAGGACAGGCGATGTCTCATACATAATGAATGGACGGGTCTCTGTGATTGACTGCGGGCGCATTGTGACGGTGCTCAACCAGGATAAAGCCGCGGTCCTTTTCGGCTTGGAAATGATCGTTCAAAAATACGGAACGTGCATTGCGTTTGCCGGCACTGTGGAGCGGAAGCGGAAGGTCATAAAGGCTGCTGTGCAAAACGGCATCTCTGTCCAATTCACGGACGAGGAGATTCAACAGGCCCTGCGCTTGCAACAGCGTCTGGCGAAACCACACCAACCCCAGCAGGCAAGAGGCGGCAGGTAGCTTATGGCTGAGGAAGCCTTTCGTCAGCGTCCACGAAGAGCATAAGCAATTTGACATCGCCGGTCGGCGGCGGAACGTCCGAGGCTACCGCGTCGATGCGGTAGCCACCATTCAGATCTCCAGGCGAAACTATGCGAATGTAGATCTAACCCGAGTCTCGAGTTGATGGACGGCTGCGAAATAGGCCACCATCACGTGAAACGTCTTCGACTTATTCACTTCGCCGAGAATCTCCCCGCTCACTCCCTCCCGTTCATCGGCGATTTCATGAGCTAAAGGAAATACGAAGGAGGTGTCGATGCTTTGAAACCGAATGTCCAGCCACGGGCTGCTATAGAACGCGAGAGTCTGCGCCGAGCGGCCTTGGTCTTGAAGTTCATGATGATGTGCTCGGCCAGGTCGTTCTTGTTGCGGATTTTCAGCGCGGCAAAGAGTTGGATGAAATGGGTCTTGGTGAATTTGGTATCAACTGTCAGCCGAATCTGAGTACGTTTCCCTGCAGGAGCAACGATTCTGCGCTCCGGTCGGGTTGTCGCCCACTTCGGTGCGGCCATCTTTCTCTCCTCTCGAGATGTAGGACACAGCAGACGTATATATTAAGAGTCAATGCACTAACTGACCGTATTCCAAGAACTTCACGCACAGTTTGCGCATACGGGCATAGTGGATTCATTGCATGGACGGGAAAGAGATATTCAGTCAGGATGAATTACAACGGACCTAACCGTGAGGGGGGAGAGAGAACGGAAGACAGGCAGAGAGATGCACATCGCTTCGAGGCTGGAGCAGGTTGTAATGCAATCGGGAGGTCGTAGTGCGTCGATCGTTTGTTTCGTAACACTACCCCTTATATTGATCCGGCCCTGATATGTAAGACCTATGCGGCATAGCACACATCTTTCTTTTCGAAGTAGCTTTCGACCCGTTCTGGCTGTTTCTGGATGCTTCGCAGAGCGCCGATAGCGGTGCGAGT
>Ga0181516_10001465_pt1 | contig 17963 bp, 12 predicted proteins | sample PEATcosm2014_Bin_25_FD_121104 | JGI IMG/M metagenome (GOLD analysis project Ga0181516, IMG submission 121104) | Peatland microbial communities from MTU Mesocosm Facility, Houghton, MI, USA - PEATcosm2014_Bin01_10_metaG | ecosystem: Environmental > Terrestrial > Soil > Wetlands > Peat | place... | reverse complement strand
TCAGCAAGTTGGCCGCGGCTTCGCCGCGATAGCAAGTTGGCGAGTTGGCGGCCTTTGCGGGTTGCGCCCATTGTTCATTTCAGCCGTAACTCGACGCGGCGAGTCGGCTGCTCAGAATGACAGGGGAGGGTGCGGCGCGGGCCGCGCGCATTTGCAGACCGGATTATTCAGGGGCAGTGATGTCGAAAGAGCAAGGGTGTCTTGCGGGACTTTACAAAAAGCGACATCTGACCTATTCTGCACGTCTAACGGTTACGTGCAATACGGGTCGGCGGACTTCCCCAAGATGCTACGCTGCCCGGTGCACAGGGTCCTTCCTGCACTTGGTGCCAGTTTCTGTCGTCGGGCGGAACACCTTTCCCTTTGAGGAATCCATGGGATCCCTGTCATTGCTTTGTTGAGATCTAACGGGGTGCATGAGTGGCATCAAATCGACTTCTGGTGATAGACGATATGCCAGCCAGTTCCGCGACCATTGGGCGGATCGCACGCGGTTGCGGCTACGACACAATTATCACAACGGACGCGGACGACTCCCGCGCCAGGGTCCAGTCGTGGAATCCGTCGGTGATCGTGCTCGACCTGAACATGCCTCAGATGGACGGCCACCAGATGATGACCTGGCTGGCTGAACACCTATGCAAGGCGCGGATCCTGATTGTGAGCGGGCGCGAGCAGGAGTTGCTGCGCGAGGCCGAGCAGTTCGGGCGCGGCCTCGGCCTCAGCATCGCGGGCAGTATCCAGAAGCCGCTGCGGGTGGAGGGTCTCCGCGCGGTGCTGCGGGAGATCTATGTCGCCGCCGGCATCCTCTCACCCCAGGATCTCTCCAAGGCACTGGAGAACCGGGAGATCCGCCTGGAGTACCAGCCGCAGATCGACATGCGCAGCGGGATCGTGATTGGATTTGAGGCGCTGGCGCGGTGGGACCATCCATTGCACGGGCCGATTCCGCCGGCGGTCTTCATTCCCGATCTGGAAGCCCACGAAATCATCAACGACTTCACGCTCCACGTGCTCGATCTGGCGATGCAGGACGCGCGGAAGTGGCAGGATTTGAACGTGCGGATTTCCATCAACGTATCGGCGGCCAACTTCAGCAAACTGCACATCGACGAGATCGTGGAAAAGAAATGCTTGGAGACGGGAATCGACATCAGCCGCATCACCATCGAGGTGACAGAGTCGGCGGCGGTTGAGAACACCGGGCAGATTGCCTCCTGCCTGGAGAGGCTGCACAAGCTGGGCGCGCAAGTATCGATTGACGATTTCGGGACCGGGTTCTCGTCGTTGATCAAACTGCACGAATTGCCCTGCGCGGAGCTGAAGATCGACAAGTCGTTTGTGGAGAACTGCATCGGCAATCAGCGAAGCAGCATCCTGGTGCAGGCGATGATCGACCTTGGGCACAGCCTGAATAAGCGGGTGGTGGCCGAAGGGGTGGAGAACGAACGGACCATGCGGCAGCTTGACGCGTGGTCGTGCGATATCGCCCAGGGATTTCACATCAGCAAGTCGATGCCGCCGAACCTGGTGGAGAAGTGGTTTGAAGAGTATGCCAGCCAGGTAAGGGATGAGTGGAGTTGAGGACGGGCGGCGGCATGGATTTGCGGCCTCTTGAAGATGATTGTTTCCCACCCTTGCGACACGCCCAGGAAGGTCGCAAGGGTGGGCAAAGAGGATGCAGGGGCTGATCGATCCGGGGCGAGGGGACGCGCATGGCGAGTTTGGAAGATGTCGCGAAGGTGTTTCCGCTGGTTCCCGACCCGATGGTCCTGGTGGACGGGATGGGAAAGATCGTGCTGGCTAACCCGCACACCTATGCCCTGTTTGGGTATCGCGATGGCGAACTGACCGGGCAGCGGGTAGAACAATTACTTCCCGAGCGTTTTCGCGCCACCCATGGCAAACACCTGGACAGCTATTTCCAAGCGCCGACGGTGCGAGCGATGGGGACCGGGCTGGAGCTTTCGGCACGGCGGTCGGACGGGACGGAGTTCCCGGTGGAGATCAGCCTGGGACCTTATCGGGTTTTGGATTCGGTGTACGCGCTGGCGGCTATTCGTGACATCTCAGAGCGAAAGCGAATGGAGGCGGAACGCCAGGAGAGCCTGCGGCAGAAAGAACTGCTGGAAGAGCGGGCGCGCGCCGCACAGCTTTTGGCGGACCGAAACGAGGCGCTGCGGGCCATCTTTGAAGCTTCGCCGCTGGGGATTGTCACGGCCACGCAGGAAGGCATCATCGACCGCTGGAACAGCGCCGCGGAGCGGATCTACGGGCATACGGCGGAAGCGGCGATCGGGTCCAGCATCTGGGAACTGCACGAGGGGATCGAGGAGGAGGGCGATCCATCTCCTTCGGAAGTGCGGGCAGCCGAGGTGCGGGCGGCGGTGAGCGAAGGCCGGGAACTGCGGAACATCCTGGTGACCCAGCGGCGGAAGAACGGCAAGGTGGTGGACATCAGCTTGAGTTCCGCCCCCTTTCACGACGCCAACGGGGGGAATTCCGGGTTTGTGTTCCTGGTCGACGATGTGACTGCTCGGCGGACGATCGAACAGCAGCTACGCCAGTCTCAGAAGATGGAGGCGGTGGGGCAGTTGACGGGCGGCATTGCCCACGACTTCAACAATCTGCTCAGCATCGTCATCTGCAACCTGGAACTGCTTCAGGAGAAACTGGAGCCGGAGTCGGAAGACCGGGAACTGAGCGACATGGCGCTGGCGGCGGGGCTGCACGGGGCGGAGCTGGTGAAGCAGATCCTGGCTTTCTCGCGGAAGCAGAATCTTGATTCGCAGCGGATTGACGTGAACCAGCTGGTGAAGGGCATGATGAACCTGCTGGCGCGGTCGCTGGGCGAACAGATTGAAATCGTTTTGGAGCTGGAACCGCGAGTTTGGCCGGCGATTGCCGACCGGGTGCAACTGCAGACCGCCGTGGTCAATCTTGCTACCAACGCCCGCGACGCGATGCAGCGCGGGGGCAGGCTGATGATCCAGACGGGAAATACGGTGCTGGACGCCGACTATGCGCAGCAATTCGAGGAACTGAACGCGGGCGAGTACGTGGTGGTTTCCGTAACCGACACGGGCAAGGGCATGACTCCGGAGACAGTGGAGCGGGCTTTCGATCCGTTCTTTACCACCAAGCCGCCTGGCGAGGGAACCGGTCTGGGCCTCAGCATGGTCTTCGGATTTGTGAAGCAGTCGGGCGGACATGTGCGCATCTACAGCGAATTGGGGCAGGGGACGACGGTTTGCCTTTATTTGCCGCGTGCCAACGGCGAACCAGCCGCGGCCACGCCAGAGCAGGACTTGCAGAGCAGTGCCAAGACGAAGGGGGCGCGCATCCTGATTGTGGAAGACAACCTTGATCTGGCAAAGAGCGCAAACCGGGTGCTGAGCGATGCGGGCTTTGTGACGGCCGAGGCAACCAGCGCCGACGAAGCGCTGGCGATTCTGAAGAGCGGCGCGAAGTTCGACTTGCTGTTTACGGACATCATTCTGACAAGGGGGTTGAACGGGATTGAGCTGGCACAGGAACTGCGGGGGACTCTACCGGATCTGAAGGTGCTTTTCTCGTCGGGATTCTCGGAAGCGGCGCTGCGGGTATCGGGCAAGATACTGGTGGCGGGGAACTTTATCGCCAAGCCGTACCGCAAGGACGACCTGGTGGCCAAGGTGAACAGCCTGCTGGAGGGAAATCCTGGGCGCTAGAGGGCGCGCTGGCAGCCTTCGAGCTGTGCCGGATTGACGGCGCGGCTCGCTGGAGCGAGGATAGGAATGGGGAGTCTCGCCTGGTCCCTGCAAAAGGAGCCCGCTATATGCCGCAGAAGATGGATTCGACCAAAGAAGGCCCGGTGAGCGGGGCGGAAGCAGCGACACGGGAGCCGGCGGGCTGGGATGAGATGTTCGACCAAATCGCGGCAGGCTTGTATAACCTTGCGTCGATGCTGGTGGGCGAAAGCGAAGAGAGCGTGAACCTGGTGGAGACCGCCATTGAAACGGCGGAGGTCTCGGTTTGCCAGGATCCGGTTGTGGCCCGCGAGAAGAGCCGGCAAGCGCTGTGCCGGGCGGCGGTTGCGGCCATTGCGGAGCGGAATCCGGGCGGCCTGAATGCACCGGATGGCATAGTGGGCGAGGCGACCTGCATCGAAGACGACGATCTGAGCGCAGCCGGAGTTTCGCGCGAGGAACTGGAACGGATGATGAGCGGACCGGACCGGGTTCGGGTGAAGAACTGGCTGGAAGGACTGCCGATGGCGGTGCGGACGGTGTTTGTGCTGCGGGCAGTGGCGGGCATGAGCGGGGCGGAGACAGCCGGCGTCCTGGCAGAACTGGGCGGTCCGCAGGCGGCAGGATGGACTCCGGACGGGGTACGCGAGCACTTCCGGCAGGGGCTGTGCTCGCTGGCTTCGCAGCTGATTCACGCAGCGGTGCGGTAGGTTCTTCCCTCCATGGAAGAACGTTCTTCGGGATCCATCAGGCTGCGGAAAGAGCCCATTTGGCACAGCCTGGTTGTGCCCTTTCAAAATGTCCTTTCAAACATTTCAAACATCTGATTGGCTGAGATCCGCAGAGCGTGCCGGTCGGTTTTGCGGTGTAGCGTTGAGCTACGTGCGGTCCGGCGTGGGTGCGTCAAATTGCCGCACCTAAGCGTCTGAAGAAGAGTGCATTGCTTTCCGCGTCGGGCAAGGAAATCGGGCTAGCAAATCAGTTTGGCAAATCGGAATGGTAGGTTTCGGCCTGGGCGCGGCCGGTCTTGCGCAGTCCGATACACTGAATAGAGGAACGTTGCGCCTGTGTTGTGCATCCATTCCTAAGCGAAGTATTCACAGGCGATGCGCTTCGCTGCGAGTTAGAGACCATTGAAGCTCTTGAGAAAAACAAATTCCCGAATGAATCGGCTGCGTGCCGGCGTGCATCTGGTGGGCCTTTCGGTGCTGGCAGCGGCGACCTCGGCGGTTGGGTTGGCGGCGCAATCCGGCTCTCCTTTTCAGGGCAGCGTGGTGGCGGGCGAAGTCTCGGCCCAGCCGGTGAATCTGACGCTGGATGAGGCGATCGGGCGGGGCCTCCGAAACAATCTTGGGGTGGTGCTGAGCGGGACGCAGACCGCGGCGGCGCGCGCGCAGCGGCTGAGCCAGTTGCAGACGCTGCTTCCGGCCGTGGATGCGAGCCTGAAAGAGACCGTAATGCAGTCCGACCTGCCGGCGGAGGGCCTGCGCATCAAGGGCTTCCCAACCATCATCGGGCCTTTCGGGTTTACTGACGTGCGGGCTTCGCTGAGCTGGTCGCTGGTGGATGTGTCGTCGCTGCGGAACTATCTGGCGGCGCGGCACAACTTCAATGCGGCTGAATTGACGGCGCAAGACGCGCGCGACCTGGTGGTGCTGACGGTGGGAAATGCCTACCTGCTTGCGCTGGCCGACGAGACCCGCATCAGCAGCGTGGACGCGCAGGTGGCGACAGCCAAAATATCTCTCGATCAGGCGGTTGCCAACCACCAGGCCGGCACGGCTCCGCTGCTGGACGAGTTGAGGGCACGGGTGGACTACCAGTCGCTGCAACAACAACTGATCGTGGCGCAAAACGCTTACGAGAAGGACAAGCTGGCGTTGGCGCGAGCGATCGGAATGCCGCTGGCGCAGAGCTTTACGCTGGCCGACAAGGCTCCCTACGCGGAGTTCGACGGGATGGACGTAGAGACGGCGATTCGCCAGGCGCACCGGGACCGCAAGGACCTGGCGGCGATGACGGAACTGACCAAGGCCGTGGAAGAACAGCGCAAGGGAGCCACGGCAGAGCGTCTGCCAACGCTTCAGTTTGATGGGGATTACGGCGACATCGGCGTGAACCTGAAGACTTCGCATGGAACCGGAGACGCGACGGGCACAGTGAGCGCGCCACTGTTCAGGGAGTACGAATTGCGCGGCACAGCGCAGCAGGCGCAGGCGCAACTGGACACGCAACGTGCCCAACTGAGCGACAAGCAGGCGCAGGTGGACGCGGATGTGCGGGACGCGCTGCTGGATATTGCGACAGCCCAAAAGCTGGTGGAAGTGGCGCGCTCAAGCGTGGAGCTGGCTAACGAAGTTCTGAGCGAAGCGCAGCAGAGATACAAGAACGGCGTGAGCGACAATCTGGCGGTGAGCCAGGCGGAGCAATCGGTGGCACAGGCGAACGACCAGTACGTGGGGAGCCTGTACCGGCACAATGTGGCCAAGCTGAGCCTGGCCAGGGCTCTGGGCGCGGGGCAGGATTACAAGAAGTATCTGGGAGGAAAGTAGACGTGGCGGATACAAGACCAAACCAAGCCGGACAGGCTGGACAGGCAGAGCAAGCCAATCTCGACGAGACGACCGAGGTCGCTCAGCCGCAGTCCCGCCGCAGAGGCATTGTGATCGTCGTGCTGGTGGTTCTGGCAGCCGCGGCTGCGGGCCTGTGGTGGCACTCGACCTTCAGCGAAGATACCGACGACGCGCAGATCAACGGGCACCTGATCCAGGTGAGCTCGCGCATCGGCGGCCAGGTGGCCAAGGTGTATGTGGACGAGAACCAGCTGGTGAAAGCGGGCGACGTGATTGCCGAGTTGGACCCGCGCGATTACCAGGTGGCCGTGGAGAATGCCGAGGCGGCTGTTGCCAGCGCCCAGGCCAATGCCGCCGCCGCCAATGTGGCCGTTCCGCTGCTGACCGTGAACACCGGCAGCAACCTGCGCTCGGCCAATGCGGACGTAACGGGAAGCGAAGCCGGCGTGGCCCAGGCGGAAAACCAGGTGGAAGCCGCCAAGGATCGCGTCAGTCAGGCCAAGGCCAACAACGTCAAGGCCCAGGCCGATCTGGAGCGCTACAAGCCGCTGGTGGAAAAGGACGTGATCAGCAAGCAGCAGTTTGACGCCGCGGTGGCCGCAGCCGATGCCGCCAAGGCTGCTCTCTCCGATGCCCGCGCCAGCGAGCGCGCCGCCGAAGACGGCGTCAAGGTTGCCCACGAACGCGCGGCGCAAGCCCAGGCGCTTGAAAAGTACGCCGAGACCGGCCCGCAGCAAGTGGCGGCGCAGAGCGCGCGAGCCAAGCAGGCATTGGCGCAGGTGCAGCAGGCCCAGGCCCAGTTGGACCAGGCCAAGCTCAACCTGAGTTATACAAAAATCGTGGCCCCGGTGGCGGGAATCATCACCCGCAAGAGCGTGGAGATCAACCAGAATGTCGCAACCGGTCAGAATCTGCTGACGCTGGTTTCGCTGGAGGGCCTGTGGGTGACGGCCAACTTCAAGGAGACACAGTTGAAGCACATGGCCAACGGACAGACGGCCGAGATCGAAGTGGACTCGACTGGGAAAACCTACCACGGCAAGGTGACGCAGATTGGTGGTGCTACCGGCTCGGTGCTCTCGCTCTTTCCGCCGGAAAACGCGACCGGAAACTACGTGAAGGTGGTGCAGAGGGTCCCGGTGCGCATCGACTTCGACAACCTGGCGACAGAAGACCCCAGCCATGTGCTGCGGCCGGGACTTTCGGTTGAGCCCAAGGTGATGGTTAAGTAAACGGGTTCATTGGATTTCGAATGGACCGGGCCGGCGACGATGCCGACCCGGTCTTTTTGTCTCTGCGGGTGTTCGACGACCGTTCGACGGCAGGTTTTGCAGCCGCCGGAAGCGCGGCGGGAAATCCGAGTAGACTGGTTCAGGCGAGCCGATGAAAGATACGATACACACTTCGAAAGAGAACTACCTGAAGGCCATCCTCGAGGCGGAAGCCGAAGGGAACCAGGTGATTCCGGCGTTGCTGGCGCATTGGTTGGAGGTATCGGCCCCGGCGGTGACCATGGCGCTGAAGCGCCTGAAGCGCGACGGGCTGGTCGAGGTGGGCAAAGACGGGATTGTGCGCCTGACCGAGGCGGGCCGGGAGATTGCCTACAGGACAGCGCTACGGCATCATCTGATCGAACGGATGCTGAGCGAGATCTTCGGAATGGAGTGGCACGAGATTCACGAGGAGGCGGAACGGCTGGAGCACGCGGTTTCGCCGGCCTTCGAGGCCAAGCTGGCAGAGAAGCTGGGGTCGACGGGAGCGTGTCCCCACGGGAACTCGGTGCTGCCGGCCAGCCCGGCGCAACACCGGGAGTGCGGTGAGGTCTCGCTGGCGGAAGCCGACACGGGCGCTCAATACGCGGTCGTGAGCCTGCAGGAACGGGACCACAAGCTGCTGCAATTTCTGCACCGGGCCGGGATCGGGCCGGGGAAGGGCCTGCGGGTGGTGAGCCAGAATTACGATCAAACCGTTTCGATTGAGATGTCTACAGGGGTATCGATTCTGGGAAGAATGGCCGCGGAGGCGGTTTGGCTGCGTCCAGTCATCTGAAGATAATTAAAAGTAAGAAAAAGTGTTAACCATAGTTAACTAGCTGTGGCATACTCGTCAATATGAGCACCATGAGCCTGTCTCCGACACCGCTGTTGACGGAATCCGTGGTTATTGCCGCGGAACCCTCGCTGCCCGAGGTTCATGCAAGCGTGGGGATTTCCCATGCGCCGCAGTACTGGCGGCGTCTGCTGGGGTTCATCGGTCCGGGATTCATGATCTCGGTGGGCTACATGGACCCGGGGAACTGGGCGACGGACATCGCGGGCGGGGCCAGGTTTGGTTACACCCTGCTCTTCGTCATCATGGCCTCGAACCTGATGGCGGTACTGCTGCAGAGCTTGAGCCTGAAACTGGGCGTAGCCACGGACCGCGACCTGGCGCAGCTTTGCCACGAGACCTACGGCCGCCGGGTCAGTTTTGTGCTGTGGATCTTTGCCGAGATTGCGATTGCGGCCTGCGACCTGGCGGAGGTGATCGGGTCGGCGATCGCGCTGGAACTGCTGTTTCACATTCCGCTGTTCTGGGGTGCGCTGATTACGGGCACGGACGTGCTTCTGATCTTGATTTTGCAGCGTTGGGGGCTGCGTTATGTCGAGGCGCTGGTGATCACCCTGATCGGAACCATCTGCGTGCTGTTCGGCATTCAATTGCTTCTTTCGCGGCCCGATTATTTGCCTGCATTCACGAACCTTTTTATCCCGTCGAAGCAAATCCTGATCAATCCCACCATGCTGTTCATCGCCATCGGGATGCTGGGGGCGACGGTGATGCCGCACAATCTGTACCTACACTCGTCGATTGTGCAGACGCGCAAGTACGACCGCACCCGGGAGGGCAAGCGGGAAGCGGTGAAGATGGCGAACGTGGATTCGGCATTGGCGCTGACCCTGGCGCTGTTTGTGAACGCGGCGATTCTGGTGGTGGCGGCGGCGGTCTTCAACCGGCACGGTTATTTCGATGTGGCGGCGATTCAGGACGCCTACAAGCTGCTGAGTCCGGTGGTGGGCGCGGCCGGGGCGAGCACGCTGTTTGCGGTGGCGCTGTTGGCCAGCGGACAGAACTCGTCGATCACCGGAACCATGGCCGGGCAGGTGGTGATGGAAGGCTTCATCCACCTGAAGATTTCGCCGTGGTTGCGGCGGCTGATCACGCGCTCGCTGGCGATTATTCCGACGCTGATCGTGATCGCGTTTACCGGCGAAGAGGGAACCGAGAAGCTCTTGATTCTGAGCCAGGTGATCCTGTCGCTGCAACTCAGTTTCGCCGTCGTCCCGCTGGTGCTGTTCACCGGCAGCCGCAAGATGATGGGCGAACTGGTGAACGGGCGAGGATTGCAAGTTACGGCGTGGACGGTGGCGGCGTTGATCGCGGGACTGAACGGATGGTTCCTGATACTGATGCTGCAGGGGAAAGCCTGATCCGCAGTTTGTTTTACAGCGAGACTTCCCCTGGCACACGCTGGCCGAAAACGCCCCAAACAGAGCATCTTGTTACTTCGCTGACGCCAGCAACGGCACCACGGAACTCAGCGCAACTTCCATCGTTCCGACCTTGCGCGATCCCTGGTCAAATACGCCGGTTCGCAGCCAGTAATTGCCTTTCGGCACCGCCAGTACCGCATGAATCTGCACACCGGTGCTTTGGAAGACCGTGTACGCATCGGGCTTGATGTCCAGTCCGATCACCTGATCTTCGCGGCTGATGACGTTTTCGTAACGGTCGTAGACAATCAGCGAAAGATTTAGTTTGCCTTTGTGATTCCCGTCCACGTCGAAGTCCAGCTTCAGGTCCTTCAAGTCGATCGCGAAATCAACCGTATATTGATTCTTGTCCTTTTGCTCGGCAGGCTCAGTCTGCCCCGCCGCACCCGGCACAATGCGAACCTTGTAAAGAATCTGTTCGCTTTGCGGCATTCCCAGGTCCATGAACGGGAGCAGTGGATCGACCGCTCCAGGGTTCTGATCGGCCAGCTTATGCACTTTCTCGCCCCTGACTCTCATCGCACTGCCGGGAAGGCCCGCATCCACCGCGAAGTATCCGCGGCGGTATGCAAGGCTGTACTTCCCTCCGCTGACCTTCACGCCGATCTTGCGAAAACTCCCGTCCATCCTTGCATTGGCCGGCGAATAGGAAAGAGTATAAAAATAGCTGCTGTTCGATGTGATCTTGTCGATCACATCGGAGAGGCGGTTGGTGCTCGGGAACGCCTGCCCCCCCGCCTGCTCGGCCAGGATCTGTGCGCTCAACAAATCGAGGTTATCCCACGCCCCCGGATTCACGGGATAGATCGCCGCTCGCGCTGTTGCAAGCATCGCCAGCGTCTTCCTGATTTCATCGTCGATCGCCGGGTTGCCCGAGTCCACACCGTTATCCCCGTTCACAAAGCCAAATGGCACCTTTTCCGCAAACCAGATGATGTTTTTACGGCCCGGAAATCCTTCGAGAAAAGCCGCCAGCCGCTGCAGGTTGGCCAGCGTGATCAGCATGCGATCATAGGCGATCGAAGTATCGTTCTCCGAAGAGAATTGCCTCAAATCGCCAACCATCCCAGGGGATGCGGCTGTGGTGCCGTGGCTGTCGACCGTCTCATTCATCATCCTCAACAGCCTCTTCAGCGCTTCTGCTTCATACCCTGACTTCATCAACGTCGGAAGCTCCACCTCGTTGTTCTTTCTGCTGTTGAGCGCTGCCACCAGGAGAGAGGGATCGTCGGTAAACCCTTGGATAAAACGGAGCACCTGACCCATGGTAAAAACGGCTGCACGCGTGCCAGGCTTTGCGCTCTGCAGGAACTTCAACGCCTGACTGTGGACGTAGCTCTGGTTCTCCATGGGGGTGTTCAGCGAGTCGAGCAAAAAGACATTCACCGCCGGCGGCTGCGGAAACGGCGAGAAGTTCGAGAACACGTCCGGCGGCAGCTTCGGCATCTCCACCGACGCTGTAGGCTGAGTTTTCCCATTCTCCTCAAAGAACGAGATCCTCTGCGGCTTGCCCTGTTCCGTCACGGTGAAGGCATCCTGCTTCAGCCCGGTGACCGGCTTCCCTTTTCGATCGGTTACAACCACATCCACCAATACGGCCCGGCTGCTGACTTTCAGTGCGGGTGTGGGAGGGTTCGCGCTCGGAGCCGCTGTTTGTGCCAGCAGTGGCAGCGCAAGACCTATCGGGGCAATCCAGCAAGCTAGTCTACGAAACACCGGGATAACCTCCCTTAAAAGCAGGGAAGCGTAACAGTGCCTTTATTCTCAATGCGGTGACATCAGTCACGGCACCGTGCAATCCCGGGCGGGCCTCGTCCCACCACTGATCGCACCTGGCGAAGAGGCCATCTCATGGGGCTTGCCGATCCCGCCCGTTTCTCTGTTCGTCGGGGATGGCAAAGAAGCGTCAAAAGGAAAAACATCCCATTTTCCGTTGGCGATTTTTTCGTCAATACACCCCGTAATTATTGGGTAAATACGGTTTTTTAGAGCTTGACTTGTGGAAAAAAAGGCAGATACTTGTGACGCGTTCCAGATGGCGTGAAGGTGGCCATGAAGGTGGAACGCACTTCCCTATCACTCCAATTCGGCAAGCACGCTCGATCGAAGGCGATTGGAGCCAGCTGACTGCGCCGCACAGCGCGTGCGGGGATCGTCGGCTGCAGGAAACAGGACAGGCTACTTGAGCTGTTCGTGGTGCTGAGTTGTCTGTCTCCCTCAACACGAGAATGGAGATCCGATTATGTCTGCAATTCCCCCAAATTACAGCCCACTGGTGAAGACAGAACGGCGCGTGGCGCGTGGCGCCCACCGCGTCGGCCTAGCAGATCCGCAGGAGACGTTATCGGTAAGCATCCGTGTGCGCAGGCGTCCCGACGCCCCAGCGCTTCCGGACGCGCAACAGGCAGGCGCATCGAGGCCGTGGAGCGGCCCGATTCTTTCGCGGGAGGAATTTGCCCGCACGTATGGCGCAGACCCGGCCGATCTGGAAGAGATGGCGCAGTTTGCGCGCAGCAATTCGCTGCAGATTGTGGAGAGCAGCATACCCCGCCGCACGATGGTGGTAAAGGGCACGGTGGCGCAATTCAACCGCGTCTTCGGCGCCAACCTGGGTCAATACGAGTCGCCGGACGGGAACTATCGCGGGCGCGAAGGCACTCTGCATATCCCGACGGAGCTGGCAGGGATCGTGGAAGGCGTGTTTGGCCTGGACAACCGCCGCATGGCGCGGGCAGCCGGGGTGCGCGGGCCTTCAGCGGCCACCACACCCCTGACGCCGCCGCAGGTGGCAAAGCTGTATAACTTCCCCACCACGACGAACGCCACCGGGCAGACGATCGGACTGCTGGAATTCGGCGGCGGGTACATCCAGAGCGATGTGCAGAAGTATTTCAACGGGCTGAGCCTGCCCACTCCCACGTTGACCGCGGTGGGAATCGACGGGGTGACGAATTCGCCGGGCAGCGCGTCCAGTCCGAACGGAGACGACACAGAAGTCGCGCTGGACATCAGCGTGGCGGGTTCGGTGGCGACGGGCGCCAAGATCGCGGTGTACTTTGCGCCATGGACAGAACAAGGCTGGGTAGACGCGGTGACCACCGCGATTCACGATGCGACGAATCACCCCTCGGTGCTGTCGATCAGCTGGGGCTGGCCGGAGATGGAAACCTTCGGCGGGCTGACCTGGTCGCAGGCGGCCATCGACGCGGTGAGCGCGACCTTCCAGGACGCGGCGATGCTGGGCATCACGGTGTTTGCGGCGACGGGTGACTACGGCTCCAACTGCGGGCAGGGTGACGGCGTGGCCCACGTTCTGTATCCGGGCTCGGACCCCAATCTGACGGCATGCGGCGGAACGACCATCAGCAACGTTTCGGGCACAACCTTCACCGAAGACACCTGGGCCTCGACCGGTGGCGGCATCAGCGTGATCTTCCCCAAGCCGACGTGGCAAACCTGGGCCAACATCCCTGTTTCGGCCAACCCCGGCGGACATATCGGCAGAGGCATTCCAGACATTGCGGGCAACGCGGACCCGAGCAGCGGTTATGAGCTGATTCTGTATGGATCGCCGAACGGCCCGTGGGGCGGCACAAGCGCTGTCGCTCCGCTGTATGCTGCGCTGGTGGCACTGCTGAACGCGAATATGGGCGAGCCGGTGGGATATCTCAACAACAACCTTTACTCGTTTGCGGGAAGCAACGTCTATCGTGACATCAACGACGGGATCAGCAACGCCAGCAATGGCGCGCCGGGATACAAGTCGGGGCCGGGCTGGGACGCCTGTACCGGCTTCGGCAGCGTGAACGGCACGGCATTGTGGTACGCCCTCGAAGGAGTGGGGCTGCCGGTCGCCATTGCCGACTTCAACAACGCGCTGCACGCGGCGTGGAAGGGGATGGAGCGGGACGACCGGATCTTCACCAACAGTTTCAACGGAACCAGTTGGACCCCGCAGATGCAGATTCCGGGCGTAGCGAGCAGCTCCGGCGTGGCGCTGGCGGTGATGGGCAATACGCTCTTTGCGGCCTGGAAAGGCGAGGGCGCGGATCAGGGCATCTACTACTCGACCAGCGCCAACGGAACCACCTGGGCGGCGCAGCAGCTGGTTGGCGGGGTCGGCACCAGTACCGGGCCGCGACTGGCGGTGAACGCAGGCAAGCTGTATATGGCGTGGAAGGGCGTGGAGGGCGATCAGCGGCTGTTCTACTCGATGTACAGCGGGACGGCTTGGACGGCACAGCAGCAGATTCCGGGCGTCGCCAGCAGCATCGGCCCGGCGCTCGCGTCGTTCAACAACACCCTTTACGCGGTGTGGAAGGGGATCTACGGCGATGCCGGGATCTACTACTCCAGCTTCAATGGCACAAGCTGGGCGGCGCAGAAGAACATTGCCGGGGTCGGAACCAGCCTGGGGCCGTCGCTGGCGGTGTTCAACAACCTTCTGTACGCGGTTTGGAAGGGTGAGTATAACGATCAGCGGCTGTTCTACAACACCTTCAACGGGACGGCCTGGACGGCACAGCAACAGATTGCCGGTGTGGGGACGAGCGTCGGCGCAGGGCTGGCCGTGTTCGCCAACAAGCTCTTTGCGATTTGGAAGGGCGAAGGCGGCGATCAGGGCATCTGGTACTCCAGCTTCAACGGAACAACCTGGGCGGCGCAGCAGCAGATTTCCGGAGTGGGGACCAGCCCCGATCTGGCAGCGAAGGCGCCACAGCAGGTTCGGGAGCACGTTCGGGAAAAGGCGCACGCCTGAGCCGGAAAACAACACAAACAGCGAGGGCTGCGCATTGCGCGGCCCTCGCTGTTTGAAGAAGTTGCCTCGCCGAGTGCGAGACCTGTCGTACCATGGTTGCCATGTACGTATTGACAGCTGCCGAGATGCAGACCTGCGATCGCATCACCACCGAGCGATACGGCGTTCCGTCGATAGAATTGATGCGGGCGGCATCGGCTGCGGTGGCGGGGTTTGCGCGGCAGCAGTTTCCGCGTGCGCGACGGGTAACCGTGCTGTGCGGGCGGGGCAACAACGGCGGCGACGGAATGATGGTGGCGCGCCTGCTGGCCAAGGCTGGCCTGGAAGTGACAACGCTGCTGCTCGGCGCTCCGGATGGTTTGAAAGGCGACGCAGCGGAAGCATGGAAGGAGCTGACCAGCCCGGCCTGCGGAATGGCGCACGTGGTGCGCGCGGCGGAGGAACTGGCGCACCTGGATCACGTGCTGCAAACAGACCTGCTGGTGGACGCAGTGGTAGGCACGGGCTTCAAGCCGCCGCTGAAAGGGCTGGCGCTGGCGGCGCTGGAGTGGGCGCGGGCCAAAGCGGATGCGGGTCCGGAGCCGACGCCAGTGCTGGCGATTGACTTACCCTCCGGATGGGGCGCGGATGAGACGGGGGCCAAGGCTGAGGGGCCGGTGTTTGCGGCGGATGCGGTGGTGACCTTCACAGCGCCCAAGGCGGCTCACGTTTTCGGACATCTGACCCGGCGCTGGGATCAGCCGGTAGTGATTGCGCAGATCGGATCGCCGCCGCAGGCGGTGGAGACGGCGCTGGCGAAGGATGGGCCGGGAATCGGTTGGGCCGGATCGTCCATGGCCGTGGCGCAGGCTCCGCGGGATGCGCGGGCCAACAAGGGAAGCTTCGGACATGTGCTGGTGGTGGGCGGGACGTTTGGACCGGCTGGGGGCAAGGCGGGAGCTCCGGCGATGGCTGCTCTGGCAGCGATGCGGGCCGGGGCGGGACTGGTGACGGCTGCGGTTCCGGAGGCGGCGCTGGCGCTGGTGGGCAGCGTGGCCCCGGAGCTGATGACCTGGCCGCTGGCAACCAACCGGGCGGGGCAGGTGAACGCTGAGAATCTTGCGGCGGAGCCGCTGGCGGAGCTGCTGGCTGGCAAGACGGTACTGGCCCTGGGACCGGGACTGGGACAGGCGGCGGAGACGGCACAGTTTGTCGCCGGTTTGCTCTCGGCAACCAAGGTTCCCACAGTGATCGATGCGGATGGATTGAACATTCTGGCGGCCAAGCCGGTTCTCCTTGCCAAGCTTGCCAGGGGGCAGAGGCTCGTGCTGACGCCCCATCCGGGCGAGATGGCGCGCCTGGCGGGGATTTCGACGGCCGAGGTGCAGGCCAACCGGCTAGCGGTGGCGCGGGAGTTTGCGCAGCGGGTGGGCGTGACGCTGGTGCTGAAAGGAGCGCGAACCGTGATTGCGCATCCGGACGGACGGGCCGCGGTGAATACGACCGGGAATCCCGGAATGGCCAAGGGAGGAAGCGGCGATGTGCTGGCGGGGCTGATCGCGGGCCTGATGGCGCAACACCCGGAAGAGATGGAGCGGGCGGTGGAAGCGGCCGTTTATTTACACGGACTGGCTGCCGATCTGGCCGTGCAGCGTTTGGATGAACATACGCTGCTGGCGACCGACTGCCTGGCGGACCTGGGGCAGGCTTTCCGGGCTTTTTGCTTTTCGGCAGGGGGTCCGAACCGGTATGTTTGGTTACAGGGAGGATGGCAGGCCGCATCCCCCGTCGAGGCAAGCCTATGAGTCCCGCAGTTGACGCCGCCGAAGGCCGCATTCACGAATTCACGAGCCAGAGCGGAGCGGAGACCATTGCGGTGGGCGGCCAGCTGGCCGCTTTGCTGAAGACACCGCAACTGCTGATCTTGCGCGGCGACCTGGGAGCAGGCAAGACGACGCTGGTGAAGGGCATTGCGCAGGCCCTGGACGCCGCCGACGCCGACGAAGTGACCAGCCCGACATTCACCCTGCTGCACGAGTACGACGGCACATGGGAAGGCAAGCCGGTGAAGCTCTTTCACCTCGATGTCTATCGCCTGGAAGGCGAGCGGCAACTGGAGACCCTGGGACTGGACGAACTGCTGACCCCCGACGCGCTGGTGCTGGTGGAGTGGGGCGAGAAGTTCAAAAGCATCCAGAAGAAGGCTACCGGCGAGATTGTGATTGTCTCCACTGGCGGCGAAGCGCGCAAGATCACGGTCACGCTCAAGCAATAAATACAGGCAGAACAAGATTGCGACTCATCGCGCTTGCTTTCTTCAAGGTGCACATACTCACAACAGGATTAGGAAATGGACGTCGCGGAAATTCTCAGCAGGATTGATCGAATCTCGGGAAGATTCGAGCGTGAGGCCGTCGAGGCGGCTGTCGCTCAACGCGAGGAGATCACGCCAGCGTTGTTGCGGATTCTTGAGGATCTTGCCGACAATCCAGACGAATTTGACCCCGCGGATGATCGCATGGCGCACCTCTACGCCAGCTTTTTGCTGGCGCAGTTTCGCGAAGCCCGTGCTTATCCGTTGATGGTCCGCATAGCTCAACTGCCTGGCGAGCTCGTGGATTCGCTTTTCGGAGACTTCGTTACAGAAAACCTGAGTCAGGTTCTCGCTTCGGTCTGCGATGGAGACCTCGCCGGGATTCAATCCATTATCGAGAACGAAGATGTCGATGAGTGGGTCCGCGGAGCGGCGATGGGCACCCTGACGACGATGGTTGGCGCCGGTTTGAAGAGCCGAGAAGAGATCGTAGAGTACTTCGCCACGCTGTTTCGGGGAAAGCTGGTGCGTGAGACCAGGAACGAGGTGGTTTGGGCACAGCTTGTGGCCAACAGTTCCGACCTTTATCCCGAGGAATTGCTCGACGACATCCGGCAGGCCTACGCGGAGGGCCTGGTTGACGAAAGCAGCATTGGTTTGAGGGATGTGCAGCGAGACTTCGCCAAGGGGAAAGAAGCGGTGCTGGCTCAATTGGCTGCCGATCCTCACGGTCAGTTGGTCACGGATACCGTGAAGGAAATGCATTGGTGGCACAGCTTCGAGGAAAACCAGAAGAAGTTGGAAGAACCGCGGCGTCCCTCTTCTTTTGCATTCGATCATGGGTGGGGAGAAAAGCCGATTCGGCGTGAGGGACCAAAAATTGGCAGGAACGATCCCTGCCCTTGCGGCAGCGGAAAGAAGTACAAGAAGTGCTGTCTGCAATGATCGGTGAGGCCCAGGGCAAACGCATTTCAAAACATCTCCAATAACCGGTGGAGGAAGTCGTCGTCCCATCCGGCTCGTTTGAACTTTCCTCGCAGGGAGCCTTTCGACCCTTCCTTCTGCATGGCGTTGATG
>Ga0181516_10001464_pt1 | contig 17964 bp, 10 predicted proteins | sample PEATcosm2014_Bin_25_FD_121104 | JGI IMG/M metagenome (GOLD analysis project Ga0181516, IMG submission 121104) | Peatland microbial communities from MTU Mesocosm Facility, Houghton, MI, USA - PEATcosm2014_Bin01_10_metaG | ecosystem: Environmental > Terrestrial > Soil > Wetlands > Peat | place... | reverse complement strand
CCGATCTCGTTGGCGAAGAATCTCCTTTTGTTTCATCACTCATAATGAAACATATTTTTACCTAAAAATCAAGCGTTCTGTAGGGTTTCGGCACGAGAAATGTAGAAACTCCAGGGCACGACTTTAGTCGTGCCGATAAGGCCAACGGAATGAACCGGGCTTTAGCCCCTGCTAAGGCCCAGTCCAGCGAGACATCTTGGGTGCCCCATCCTTGAATCGCTCTTTGATTCAAGGGTGGGATACCACAAACCCCAATCTCGACCGCAAAGAGTTATAGCGAAACCAGAGTTGGTGCATCCCGAAAGCGCTCCACCAAAGTCGACGCGACCATCGGGCCGGGGCCCCCTCGGACAGGTCTTCGTCCGAGGGGTGGAGCGAGCGGCGACCTTGCACGAAACTTACCGGGCCACAGGGACTCTGGTTTTGCTCTAAACCGAAGCCGCTTCAAGTCTCACCGCTCAGGAACGTTGCCTGCTACGCGTGTGCCGGGGTTTCCATCCCCAGCCAGCTTTCATCGAACGCCGCGCGGCTTGCGGGATCGGCGAAGGCGGCGGTGCCGCCGCTCTTGGTTGTGGACCACGCGCCGGCGAGCGCTCCGTAACGCAGGCAGCGCTCCACCGGCCATTTGCGCAGATAGCCGTGCAGAAATCCGGCATTGAAGCTGTCGCCCGCGCCCACCGCGTCGATGGTGCGCACCGGATGAGCCAGCGTCTCCCACCGCGCGTTGCGCGCGTATGCCGTTGCGCCCAGCGCGCCCCGCTTGACCACCAGCAGGGGTACTCGTTCGCGCAGCACCGCGATTGCCTCTTCGGGATCTTCGACACCCGCCACTCGACAGGCCTCGCGCTCGTTGGGTAAAAACACCTCGACAGATTCCAGAGCTTCGAGAATCGCCCGGTCCCAGCGGTCCTCCGGATCGTCGTTGGGGTCCAAGCTGATGGTGAGCCCCCGTTGTTTCAACTCGGCCAGCAGCGCCGGAATCTCGGGCGTGAGCCCCTGCTGCAGGTAATAGGACGCCATGTGGAAGTGGCGCGAGCTTGAAAGGTAGTTCATGTCCAGATGGTCGCGGGTCAGCCCGTGGGTTACACCTGGATAGGTAAGCATGTGGCGCGATCCTTGGTGCTGCGCGTGAACGGTGACGCCGGACGCGCCCTGCGGGATCTTCACTGCCGCGCTGGTATCCACGCCCGCGGCCAGCAGCGGACTGAGGCATACAGCGGCGAAGGCATCTTCCGCGGTGGCGCAGACAAAGCCGACCGAGTTGCCCAGCGCCGCCAGGTTGCAGGCGGTGATGGCTGCCGATCCGCCGGTCTGGAGGTCCATCCCGCTGGCCAGCAATTCGCGCTCGGGGGGCAGGTCTTCGGGCAATCCGTAGAGCAGCAGGTCCAGGTTGCAGTCGCCCGCAATGGTTACATCGAAACGCTTTTCCGCGTTCATCCGGCAATCTCCTGTGCATTGCCGTTGGGCAGGTGCGTGTAGCGGCGGCGCGCGATCCACAACAGGATTCCCAGGCAGGCCCACACGGTTCCGAAAATCAGTGCCACGTGCCGCAGGTTGATCCAGATCGTTAAGCAGGTGACAAAGCCGCAAGCTGCTCCCAGCATCGGCATCCACAGGCGGAAGCGGCCCTCTTGCCAGGCCTGCTTCAGCGCGGCGATGTTCACGCCCATGAAGGCCAGCAGCGCCCCGTAGTTCAGCAGTTCCGTTCCAAGCTGATAGCTGAAGAGCAGGCCGCCGATCAGGCAGATCGCGCCGATCAGCAGCACGTTGTTGCGGGGAATCCGGTTGCGGGGATGAATGGCTCCGAAGAACTTTGTCGGCAGCGCTCCATCCTGGCCCATGGCCAGCATCAGGCGAGCCGCGCCCAGTTGCGAGGCCATGCCCGACCCGATGGTGGCCAGCAGCAGTGCTCCGTTGACGATGGCGAAGAGCATCGGCCCGCCGACGCGGCCGGAGATGTACACATAGGCGGTGTCGATATCCGGGAAGGTGCCGTTCTGCGGCCATGCGAGCTGGCCGAGATAAACCTCGACGCTGGCCAGCAATCCGGTGATCACGCAGGTCCAGACGATTGCGCGCGGAACATCGCGCGCCGGCTTCAACGCTTCGTCCGACAGCGTGGAGATGCCGTCGAAGCCGATGTAAGTCAGCACTGCAATGGAGGTGCCGCGCATCAGCCCCGAAGACGTAAATGTGGTGGGGTCGAAGAAGGGGTGAGTCAGGAATCCCGCCGGATAGCTGGGCAGATGTAGCAGGTGCTTGACCGCCGAGTACATCACCAGCAGAATGACCACGCCCAGCACGGTGGCCATGCCGGCGTTGATTTTTGCCGAGGTCTCGACGCCGTTGAGATTGAGCGTGGTGAAGAGCGCGGCGAAGAAGATGACATAGACAATGTAAGGAATCTCGGGCACGAAGTTGATGGCCGCCCGGCTGCTCCAGATGGTGCAGATCAGCGGATTCAGAATGTAGTCCATCACCATGCACCAGCCGGTCAGATAACCCAGGCTCGGATGAATCTGCTTGCCCACATAAAGAAACGCCGACCCGCCGTGCGGATAAATCCTCGCCATCCGCCCGTAGCTGACCGAGGTGAAGAGCATAGCCACCATGGCCAGCAGGATGGTTGTAACCACGTGCCCATGCGCCTCGGCGGCGATCACGCCGTAACTTGGCATGGGCGCGGTGGGCTGAATCAGAATGATGCCGTAAAGAATCAGGTCGCGGAAGCGAAGCGAGCGCCGAAGGCCAGACGGTTGCGGCGTGCTGTCAATTTGGGTCGAGGGCATTGCGGTCCTTGATCAACGAGTTTTTTGTGGTCAATGGTAGAGCCGTGGGCGCATGAGAGATACGTAGCCTCAAGCAGGCGCTCTAGCGGCGCTCCCCGGAAAAGGTTGGCGATACCTCACCAACAAGCTAAGGTCATGAACAACAGGCTAAAGCCATTCCTTATGGCTTTGTAACAGTCCGGTACCGGTGTTTCCGACCCGCGATGGATGAAACGGAGCCTGGCGATGCAGCCGCCAACCTGCTAACTTGCCATCCCCGCGTCAGCGGGGGCCAACTTGCGAAATCGAAAACAATACACTCGTCCTTTTGAAGTCTGCAACTTGCAGCATCGTCGAAATTCAGTCTCTTTTTAGTTTCCTATGAGGGCGCCACTTCAGTCGTGTCTTCATGGGCCGGCGGCCCACCCAAGTGCATCAAAACGCCTCAAAAATGCGCATTGGATCCAAAAGGCTTACGGACGTTTTCGACCGTGCCGACAAGTCCAATCGAACGATCCTGGGCTTTACAGGCTGCGGAAACACTCAGCTTTGGCTTCTGTTTTGAAAGGGCACGACTTTAGTCGTGCCAATAAGGCCAATAGAATGATTCCGGGGCTTCAGCCCCCGAGGGATGTCTTTCGTGCATTCCGCCCTTTTGATAGCCTCTTTCCGCAGCCTGTTTAGCCCCTGCTACTGCCTATGCCAGTGATTCATCCGAATCAGGTCTTCGTTCTACAGATTGTCCAGCTCCTGTGCATGTGTTCCCTGCCTTCTCTTCATGGATGAGATGCACCAGGGACCGCGGCTACTTGTTTTCTTGAAACAGGCCCCGAATCAGGGTGCCCCAGGTCCAGGGGCCCCACGGACTGGTCTTCGTCCGTGGAGATCCTCTCATTTGGGGACCTGGGAAAGCACCAATCTATTCGGTCACGCTATCAAAAGACAAACCGCGATCCGAACTGGAATTGCCTCGGCGAGTTGATGTTGCTCGTAATGTTGCCGAATAACGGAAAACCGGCAGTCGCGCTGGAGACGTTCGGCGCGGAAAACTGCGCCTTGTTGGCCACGTTGTACGAAGAGATATCCAGGCGAAGTTTCATGTCCTTGCCCAGAGTGAAATTCTTGAATAGGGAGATATCCACATCGTTCGCGCCCATGGTGCGCACGTGATCCAAGTAGGCTGGCGCGGTGCCCGCGCGAAACTGGTCGGAAGGCACTGCGAAGCACGCCGAATTGAACCAATTGGTTGAGGTGTGCGGCGCGCCCTTGCTGGGATCGCAGACCATGTCGGTGCGCTGGTTGAAGTAAGGATTACTCGCGCCCACCACAGGAGCATCGATCGGCACTCCGGTGCTGAGATAGGCGACACCGTTGACCGTCCATTCGCCCAGGATGGCGTTGCCCACCGGGTTCAGGTGCAGTGCCCGCCCTTTGCCGACCGGCAGATCGTACGACACATCCCAGGTGAACTGGTATTTCACGTCCTGCGGGCTGATGGAGTGTTCAAAACTGCTGTTCCTCCAGTCCTGCGCCGCGCCTGCGTGCGCGCCCACAAAATCCAGCGGCGGATTGCCGTCGTCGGTCATCAGCTTCGACCAGGTGAACGAGGCCAGCGTGGTGAAGTGTTGCGTCAGCCGCTTCTGCAGCTTGGTCTGCAAGGAGCTGTACTCCGAGTCGCCGCCCGGATAGCCATGCACTAGAATGCCGTTTCCGGAGCCGTAGCTGCCGGTGCCGAACTGCGGGAAGGGCTGCAGCGACACCCACAGTGGAACCGTGGAGTTGCCGTAATTCGCATTGGTCGCGGGTTGAATGTTGGCCCAGGTGTTGGCCACCGAGCAGCTTGGATCGCCGCTCAGGCAAAGGCCCGCGCTGTGGCTGGCAATTGTGCCCAGGTCCAACTGGTTCAGGTCCACTTGCGCCAGGGGCAGGAAGAGCCCGCGGCTGCCTACGTAGCCAGCGCTCAGCACGATGGAGTGCGGGAACTCGTACTCCACGCCGAAGTTGAAGTTATAGGTCTCCTGTGTGCGCTGCGTGTGCAGCATGGTATTCAGCGACTGGCCGAGATTGTTGGCCAGCCCCTTGGGCGCGCTGATCAGCGGCACCACCCCGTTGGGGAAGGGATTGCTGACCGGGCTGACCATCACCGAATTGCCGTTGCCGCCGCCGTCGAAGGCGATGGTGTTCGGGTCATTGTTCCAGGCGGTTGCGTTCCAGTTGGTCACCGACGAGTAGCCGTCGCTGTCCAGGCTGGCGCTGCCCACCATCTCCGCGCTCGGGCCAAAGTAGAATCCGCCGCCGCCGCGCACTACCAGGTGCGACGCAGGCTGCCAGCTAATGCCGAGGCGCGGCCCGAAGTCGGTCAAGTTGACGGCGAAGGGCGTGCGGTGACTGCCGTCGGCGTAAACTTCTGCGCCGGTATAGCTGACGCCGTCGAAGTTGTTGGTGGCCTTGGGGTCGAAGTACTCCAGGCGGTTGTGGCGCTCGGTCTTGCCGCCAAAGATATCCCAGCGCAGGCCGGCGGTGACGGTCAGGGATTTGCTCGGCTTCCAGGTGTCCTGAACGAATGCCGCGTAGTAGGGGCTGGCTTCGGCAACAAACAGGTCCTTGGTAAAGTTATAGGACTCGGAGCCGGGTTCGGTGCCCATGCCCACCAGGAACGAAGCGAAGTCGCTTCCGCCCACTCCACTGGCCGAAGTCTCGTCGGTAGCGGTGATGTCGAACGAATACGCGCCGGAAGGCGCAGGCGGCTGGCCCACATTCAGAAAGCGCTTCATGTACTCCACGCCCGCACTGAGTTCGTGGCTACCGACGATCTTGGTAAGCGTGGCATTTGCGTCGCTGTTTTCGCTGGCGTAGACAAACGTGTTGTAGTTGGCCGTGCCGCCGATGCCGCCGCCCACATCGCTGAAGGTCACATAGGGAAGCGTCTTGTACACCTCGTCTGCGGTTGTTGGAGTTGTGAAACCGAGCGTCGCGAGGTCGTCAACCGCTGCCTGTCCGGGATCGCCGCCCTGGTTCTCGTAGTGCCGGGTGAACGAGTAGCGCAGCTGCAGCACCGTGGTCGGGTTCAGCGTGAGGTCGTCGGCCAGCAGCACATTGCGCCCGTTGGTGATGTTCTGCGCGTAGTCCAGGTCCCAGGGGTTGTTGAAGGCATTCACGCCCGAAGTAAACAGGCGGTCGAACGAGAAGCGCGCGAAGAGCCGCTGCGTCTCGCTTTTGAAATAGTCCACGCGGATGTCGAAGCGCTGCGCGGTTGTCGGATCCAGTCCTGGAACATACAGGTTGTTCTGAGCCGCTGCCACGTCGCAAGTGCTAGGGCTCGGCGTGTTGCATTTGGGGAACATGGAAAGGAACTTCAAGGCTACAGGGTTCGGATGGGCGATCTTGTTGCCGGCAAATGCCTGGCGTGTGCCGTCTGGGTTATCGGGCTGGGTCGGGTCGTAGATGGTGAACGGATCGTTGGAGAAGTCTCCGCCGCGCTCTGCCGTGGTGGGAACGGTAAAGGTGTTGGAGCCGTCGAACATCTGCTGTTGCGTGGCTTCGTAGTCGCCAAAAAAGAAGAGCTTTCTGTGCAGGATCGGCCCGCTGAACGCGCCGCCTTCCTGGTAGCGATGGAAGTTGGGCGCGCTGTTCTTGAGGCCCTGCGCCAGTTGGCTCTGCTTGTTGAAGTAGTCGTTGGCGGCCATCACGTCGGGGCGCAGCACGACGAAGGCATCGCCATGGAAGGCATCGCCGCCCGCCTTGCTGGCCAGGCTGATCACGCCCGCGCCGCCGCTCTGGTAGGAAGCAGGCGTGTTCTGCGTCTCCACCCTCGACTCGTCCACGCCGTCTTCCGGAATCTGCATCGCCGGAATCACCGCGCCCACATTCTGTTCCGCGACTCCCAGCGGGCTGCCGTCGAGCATGAAGTAAACCGAGCCTTCGATAGCTCCGTTGATGGTGTACGAGGAAACATCCACGCCCGGTCGTCCGCTGGAAATGTTGATGATGGCCTGGGAATTGGAAGAATTGGGAGATCCGTTGGCCGGGGTAACTCCGGCGCTGAGTTGAACCAGATCGTACACATCGCGGTTGAGCAACGGCACGCGGTCTATCGTCTCGGAAGAAATAAGCTGCCCGACGGTGGAGTTGCTGGATTCCACCAAGTCCACGGCCTCCGAGACGGTCACGGTATCGGTAACCGCGCCAACCCGCAAGGCGATGTTGACGTTGGTCACTTGGTCCACGCTGACTGTGACGTTGTCCTGGGCGACCGATTCAAAGCCCTTCAAGCTCGCCGTCACCTTGTAGTCGCCCGGGGAAAGGGAGACAAACGAATAAAGCCCCGAGGCGGTGGAAACCGTGGAAATGGAGGTGGCGGTTGCGCGGCTGTACGCCACGACTTTGGCCCCGGGGACAATAGCCCCGGTCGGATCGGTGACCAGGCCGCGTATGCCACCCCTCCCGGCTTGGGCGAAAGCGGCCGCCGTGGTCAGCAGCAGAATTGCCGCGGAGAGAAGAAAACGCAAGATAGGGGGGCTGAATTTATCCGGTTTCATGCTCGTCACCTCGCAGATTTGTTGACATTCAAACGTTTGAATTTTAGAAATGTAATGTAGGATCAATCGAGTCCCCTGTCAAGAAGAAAATCCGCGGCCGTTTGTTTCCCGCTGCTTTTCGCTTTTCCTGGAGCAGAAGAAGAAGGACTCCAGTCCGGTTCCGATCTGGCGTACCGTAGAGCTGGGGAATGAGGAGTTGTTCTCGAATGGCACAACGCAAATCCGGCCACGTAACGTTGCTCGACGTTGCCCGCGCCTGCGACCTATCGGTTTCCACCGTCTCCATCGTGCTCAGCGAAGCGCCGCTCTCCAAGAACGTGGCCGAACGCACCAAGCTGCGCATCCGTGAGATGGCCAGTCAACTCGGCTATCATCCTGACGCCTCCGCGCGCTCCTTGCGCCGCCGCCGCAGCCAGACCATCGGGGTGTTGGCCTACGACCTCTCCGACCCCTTCTGCATTCCCATCGTGCGCGGCATCCAGGCGGGTCTGGAGCCGGTCAGCTATTTGCCCCTGGTGATGGACGCCCAAACTCGTCGCAAGCTCTTCGACAACTATCTGAGCATGATCTTGGAGCAGCGCGCCGAGGGCGTCATCGTCATTGCCTGCTGGGTTTTTGAAGAGGCCAACCTGCTTGCAGACATGGAGAAGAACAACGTCCCCATCGTGATCGTGGGCAGAGACATGACCTCGCGCAGGATAAGCTCCATGCTGGTGGACAACGATGCCGGCGGAGCCATGGCCATGCGCCACCTGGTCGAATTGGGACACCGTAAGATCGCCGCCATCCGCGGTCCCGAGGGGCTTTTCGACAGCGAGCCGCGCTGGGCTGGGGTCTGCCGCGCAGCCGCCGATGCGGGCATTGAACTGGACGAGCGGCTGATCTTCCAGCTCCCAGGGCTGAGCGATCCCACCTCCGGATTTGAGAGCGGCCTCGACATCGCCCGCCAGATGCTGGCCTCCGGCGTTGAATTCACCGCGGTGCTGGCTTTTGACGACCTCACTGCGCTGGGCGTGATGCGCGGACTCACCGACGCCGGGCTGCGCGTACCCGAGGATTGCTCGGTGCTCGGCTTCGACGATGTTTTGCCGGCCGCCGTCTCCACGCCTGGAATCACGACCATCCGCCAGCCGCTGCGCGAAATGGGCCTGATGGCGGCGCAATGGGCGCTGGATGCGTTGGAAGTTCGCGAGCGCGGCAGCGTACGAAAGCCGCGATTGCACCAGGCCGCGCCGGAGCTTGTGGTACGCAGGTCCACGGCCCCTCCGCCGCGCGGAAAGCCCTGAGTAGTTTGCTGTCCGAGTGTGAACAACATGGTACTCGGTTCGAGCGTGAACAACGTGGTTTTCGGTCTGTGTCTGACCAACACATTGGGTGCCCCAGGTCCCTCGCATTTGGGGACCTGGGAAAGCACGAACCTCAACAGCCTGCAGGGATGTCAGGCTTTGAAAGGGCACGGCTTTAGCCGTGCCGCAAAGGAACCAAGAAAGTCCCGGCTTTACAGGCTGCGGAAAAACTCCATCGGGAAGGCAAGAAGCGTCAGGGCACGACTTCAGTCGTGCCGATAAGGCCAATAGAATGAACCGGGGGGCTTTAGCCCCTGACGTATGATTTTCGAACATTTCACCCAAAATCATGCCATTTTCCGCAGCCTGTTTAACCCCGAGAGCTGATTCTAGAAGATTTGGACTTTCGCCACAGGCTGTCAAGCTTCCGGGATCGGAAAGTGAGTTCTCTTGCCACAAACCTCAACCCGGTCCATCCGCCCCGGAGGGGGGCGACAAGAAAATAGCCCAGGGTGAAGCCTGAGCGTATGCGAGGGGTAACCCTGCGAAAGCTGGAAACCACCCCCTGCCGTCCCGTAGGGCCGGCCAGAAATCTCAACCTTGAACCAAAAACGCCACAGGGTGCTTGACAGCCATTGCAGAATTGGTCGATATTCCCAACATTCAAACGATTGAATCTCGGATGCCGAAGCCAGGTTCATTCCCGGGTTCAAACCCGCTTGTCGCCCCCGGTGCATCCTCCCGCGCTCTGAAAGAAGGGATTCTCCAAATGAAAAGACTCGCGCCTTGCTTGTTTACTCTGCTGACCGTGCCGTTCGCGCTGCAAGCGGCAACCGTTACTCCTCTTCACGACGGCTGGCGCATGCAGTCGGCCTGCATCCTTCAGGCCGACGGCGCGGCGATCTCGCGCAAAGACTTCTCCACCGATGGCTGGATTCAGACCGCGGTGCCCAGCACGGTACTGGCCGCGCAGGCCGCCGCCGGAGCAGTCCCCGACCCGTTCTATGGCTCCAATCTGCGCCAGATTCCCGGCACCGTGATCCCCAAGCCCGGCGGCGAGATCTTCGCCAATCTGCCCATGCCCAAAGACAGCCCCTACCGCTGCGGTTGGTGGTATCGCACCGCTTTCACCGTCCCTGCTGCGCCCAAGGATGGCCGCCGCTGGCTCCACTTCGGCGGCATCAACTACCGCGCCGAGATCTGGCTCAACGGACATCGGATTGCCGATCCCGGCAAGGTGGCCGGGGCCTATCGCACCTACGATTTCGACGTAACCGATTTCCTCACCCCCGGAGCGGAGAACGTTTTGGCGGTCGAGACCTTTGCCCCCGGCGAGAAGGACCTGGGCATCAACTGGGTGGACTGGAATCCCTGCCCGCCCGACAAGGACATGGGCCTCTGGGGCGATGTGAATCTCGTCTCCACCGGCGCCGTCACTGTGCGTTCTCCTCAGGCGGTCACCCACTTCACCGACGGCGCCTTGCAGACCGCCGAGCTGACCGTCTATGCCGAGTTGCACAACTCCGCCGATCGCGCGGTGAAGGGAATTGTCTCCGGCGCCGCCGCCGGCGAGAGTTTCGAGCAACCCGTCGAACTTGCCGCGCACGAGGACCGGACTGTCGTCTTTACGCCGCACGACTTTCCCAAACTCGCGCTTCATCATCCCGAGCCGTGGTGGCCCTGGCAGATGGGCAAACCGCACCTGGAGCATCTGACCGTGCGCTTTACCGCTCCCGGTCAAGCGCCCGAAGAAGCCGGCACCGAATTCGGCATCCGCGAAGTCACCTCGGAGTTCACCGCCAACGGCAGCCGCCTCTTCCGCGTCAATGGCAAGCCCATCCTGATCCGCGGTGCGGGTTGGTCGCAGGACATGCTGATGCGCACCGACGCCGCCCGCCTGCGCGACCAGATCCGCATGGTGCGCGACATGAACCTCAACACCATCCGCCTGGAAGGCAAGCTGGAGACGGAGGAGTTTTTCCGCACCACCGATCGCGAGGGAATCCTCGTGATGCTGGGCTGGTGCTGCTGCGACCACTGGGAGCACTGGAAAGACTGGACGCCCGCCGATCTGCAGATAGCCACAGCCTCGCTGCGTTCGCAGATGCTGCGCCTGCGCCAGCACGCCAGTCTGCTGGTGTGGCTCAATGGCAGCGACAACCCGCCGCCCGCCGATGTGGAACGCGCCTATCTGCAAGTGGAAGCCGAGACCCACTGGCCCAATCCGGTGATCTCTTCTGCATCGCAAGCGTCCACCACAGTCACCGGACCGAGCGGCGTCAAGATGACCGGTCCTTACGACTATGTTGCGCCCAGTTACTGGTATGTCGATCAGCACTATGGCGGCGCCTACGGATTCAACACCGAAACCAGTCCCGGCCCCGCCATCGCTTCGCTGGCCAGCCGCAAGAAGTTCTTGCCCGACGCCGAGGCCTGGCCGCCCACCGATAACTGGAGCCTGCACAACGGCGGCGGCGAATTCACCACCCTCAAGGTCTTCAACGAAGCCATGGAAGCCGTCTACGCCAAGCCCGGCTCCGCGGCGGATTACGAGCGCATGGCGCACACCATGGAGTACGACTCCGAACGCGCCATGTTCGAGGCCTACAGCAAGAACAAGTACGCATCGACGGGCGTAATTCAATGGATGCTCAACAACGCCTGGCCGTCGATGATCTGGCACCTGTACGACTACTATCTCGACGCCGGCGCCGGATACTTTGCCGCCAAGAAAGCCTGTGAGCCCACGCATATTCAATACTCGTACGACGACCGGGCAATCTTGGTAGTCAACAGCACCTATGCTTCTGTTGGCGACCTGAAGGCCAGCGTTTCGGTGCACGGAATGGGTTGGAAGGAGCTATACAGAGCGCAGGCGGCGGTGAATGCCGGGCCCGACAGTTCGCAGCGCGTCTTCACCATTCCGGCGAACCTGTACTCGGGCGCGGAGCGGATCTTCTTCATCGATCTCACACTCACCGACGCCGCGGGCAAGGTTGTCAGCCGCAATTTCTATTGGGTGCCCGGCACGCTCACCACCTTCGACTGGCCGGCTACCGACTACACCCACACACCCGCCGAACGCCACGAAAACCTGACCGCGCTGACTCACTTGCCGCCGGCGCAGGTGCAGGCGACTGCGACCATTCGCTCCACGCCACGCGGCCGCGAAGTAACTGTCAACCTGAGTAACTCACAAGCCGCGCTGGGCTTCCAGATTCACGCCGCGGTGCGAACCGCCAACCATGACCTGATTGCCCCAATCTTCTGGTCCGATAACTGGATCGAGCTGACGCCCGGTGAATCGGCAACTCTCACCGCGCTGTTGCCTGAGAACGCGCCAGAGCAGCCGGTGGTCGAGATTGACGGCTGGAATATCGCTCCGCAGACCATCGTCCCCCAGGCGGAGCAACCGCCACTAGCCAAATAGAAATCCAACCCAGGCAGACCGCTCAACTCGAAAGAGAGATCTGCCTGGGAAGGATCGTTCGGACCACTCATTTACACGCTTGATCGGTAAGTTGTCGCACTTGTGCATCTTCCCGGCAGCAATCCGGTGGCAGGCCGGTATGCGGCGGGCATTGCCGGAACCGCTCCCTTGACCGCCTCGCGAATCACCTCAAAATCGCCGCAGTCGGCTTCCAGAGAAAAGCTCTGCTCCACCGCCGACAGCAGGATAACGACAGAGCTTTTGCGCCGCAGTTCAGCCACCACGCCTTCCACTCCCTCGAACATGCCGCGAATAATGCGCACACGCATTCCGACGCATAGATTGGGGTGCGGACGAAGTACGTATCCACGCGTCAGCGCTTCGCGAATCCTATCGATCTCCTCCGTGCTCACGGCGTCGCAGCCCTCCCTTCCCAACAGTCGCACCACGCCCGGCGTGCTGATCGCGGGAATCCTGGACCCGTTCAGATTGCGCACAAAAATGTATCCGGGAAACAGAGGGAGATCGAGTCTTACGGTTCTGTCGCTCCACCGGGAACGTTCGGAATAAAGCGGTAGGTAGTGCTCGACAGCGCGCACACTCAGGTGCTGCGCCACACGCTTTTCATGTTTGCTCATGACCTGCAGAACAAACCACGCATCGCTTTGCATTGTTCGATTTCTCCATTGAATGAACTGGACAGATGGACAAATGGCGACAGAGGGGCTCTGCTGGCCAGCCTGTGGTAAGTCTGTATTGGGCGCAGGGGTTCTCCCCAAGCCACCGCACAAACTCTAACGATGTGCGGTGGCCGGATGGAAGAAGGGGACAGCTCTCCCCACGATGATCGGATGGATGATCTATTGGACTTTCAAATGCTCGCGGGAGTCGATGGGTTAACGGCAACATAGACCCCTGTTGCCAGTGCCGCGGATCCGCCAAGCGCAGCGCCGCCGACAAGTAACTGCGTTCCCAGGCCCATTCCCAGGAATCCAGCCACCGCGCCATTCACCACGACGGTCGAGGCGGTAACTGTATAAGCCGCGCCGCCGGCCGCTGCCGCGGTGGAATTCACGGATCCTGTGACCAGGACTTTCTCGCCGACATACTTGGCCATGTTCTTGCCGACGATCTGGTACTTCACGCCATTCTCGCCGGTCAGATAGAAATGTCCATTCTCCTCGCTGACAATTCCTCGGGAAACGAACGTTGTGTAAGAGCCCGCCCCCACGGCGAAGGAAAGCGAATGCCCTGGAGCTATACGGGCCAGAAGCAGGCCCCCGGCATTGGCAACCTGCAAGTCGCCGGACAGGGAAGCCACTTCAATTGAATTCGCGGTTTTCACTGTTACCACTGCGCGCGATCCGGGCTGGGCCGAAGTCACATGCAGGCTGTCGGCATCGATCTCGAAATGCGCCGGCAATGTTGCTTCGCCCTTGCCTCTCTCTAGAACAAGACGGTCGCGATACAGGGCGCCGCGCGATCCGGTCGCCATCAGTATGCGAACGTCCTTGCCCAGACGAAGCGCAGCCGCTGCGTTCTCCGTTTCCACTACAGATCCGTCGAAAAGAGTTGCGTTGCCATCGGCGGAATATCCATCCACGCGCATTTGACCTTGTGCGCTCGCGGACCCGATCGATGGTGTTCCTGCCACCGCATAAGAACTCATGCATAACATCACAACGGCGGCCTGTAGTCTGGATGTCATATCAACCTCCTGGTGAAGTTCAAACCTTGAATGAAATTCATACTTTGTGGCCCGCGGGAAAGGCGGAAGCAAAATGAATTGCTTCTCTGACCAGAGAAACATGTCTTGCGAATCTTCTACGTGACCTATGGAAATAAGCTCGCGTGCGTGCCGTGCGTGATTTACTTATCAAATCGCAGATACGTTACGAATACGTATAACATTCGTCATACAGTTACCCAGTTGCGCTTCTTTCCCGGGTACCACTTTCAGCTATATCCATGGATGCAAAATCATGCATTCGGGGTTGCATTCGATGGACGATCCCAACATCAAACAATAAAGGAGGCCGCTGGGATGCTCCTTTTGCGCAATATGCTGAATGTCGCCTGCAAACTCGGCGTTGTCGCCGCGTGCTGCCTTGCAGTTGAATCTTCCTGGCAAATAGCACATGCCGACTTTCTTTTTCGGCAGGACAATGCAGAAGCTGTTCGCGCAGCCATCCGCGTCGAGCCGGATGCATGGCCTTACTATGTGCGCCTATCTCAGCTCGATGAGGACCATGCGCGCGAATTGCTGCTCAGAGCATTGTCGCTCGACCGCTTTGACGCGCAGGCCGATATCGATTTGGGACTCTCGGCCGAGGCGGATGGCGACTTTCTCAACGCGGAGAAATCCTTCAAGGACGCGTTTGCGGTCGATCGCACTTGGCTTCCCCGTTGGAGTCTCGCCAACTATTACCTGCGGCGCGGCAACCTGCCGGAATTCTGGGCGTGGGCGGCGCGCGCCGCACAGATGCCTCCGGACGATGTCGGCCTGCTTTTTCAGATCTGTTGGCGGGTTGAAGCCGATCCGGAAAAGATTGAGGCGCGCATTGTGGGCAACGATCCCGCAATGACGCGCCAGTTTCTCAAGTTTCTGCTTTCCCGTGATCGGGATTCCGCAGCCGCTGCGCTGGCCTTGCGCCTGGTGCGGATCGGCGACAAGGATGACGACCTGCCGCCGCTTCTTCAGATCGTTGACCGCTTGGTCCGCGCCGGCGATGCACCGGCGGCCGACCGGCTCTGGCATCGGATGATGGAGCGCGACTGGGTTTTCGCGGACGCGGCAATTCCTTACAATGGCGATTTCGCCCGCGATCCGCTGCCCGTTTTCTTCGACTGGTCCCTCAGCGAGTTGAATGGGGTTCATTCCTGGAGAGGACAGGGCGGTTTGGAGACGGAGTTGAGCGGATCGCAGCCGGAGAACTGTGTGATCGCTGAACAGGTGGTGCCTTTGATGCCCGGATCCTACCGCATGGACTACTCCTACCGGACCGCTGAAATCCCTTCCGGGAGCGGGCTGCGATGGCAGTTGCTGGACGCCGCGACAGGCGCGGTCGTGGGGCAGTCCGCGGAACTTTCAAGCGAATATTTGAAGCGGGACGTGTGGAGGTTTGCCATCGCTCCAGCCCTCTCCCTCTACCGTTTGCGTCTCGCTTATTTGCGCACACCTGGGACGACGCGTATCTCGGGAACTCTTGTGACAGCCTCAGTCCGATTGCAGATCGAACCGGCGAAATGACTTTTCCAAAAAGCGGCGGATCATGTGCTTGTGCGGCGCCTCGGGATGCTTCTTCTCTCCTGCTCCCGCTTCGGACGTTTACCCATTTGACCGCCCTTCAGGCAGATGCCGCATCCACCCCTCTCGCCCCCCGAAGCGAGTGGGGAGGAAATCTCTCTCCTGCCTGACGCGAGGGCGCGTCGTCTGCGGGACCCCGATGAGTGAGAATCTTCCTGAGGCCATCCAATTGCGAGCATGTGTAGCGGATTCAATGCGATCCGCGCATAAGATTTTGTTCTCGCCGTTTCCCAAGGTCATTTGTACTGTTCGAAAAAGGGAATTCTGATACCTTTATACTGTTTCGTAGCCTGTTCGGGATTCCAGGCCATTCATTACGGCCGATAATCTCATCAACCGGGTACGACCGCAAGCCGGCTCGAGGGCAGTATGGGCAAAGCGCACGGCTTGGCGCTCGCACTGGCGCTGTGTATCGTGGGAGGGGTCTGCTTCGCACAGGAGCGCCCTGCTCAGCAAGTTCAGAGCAGCATCCCGTTCCAACAGATTCAACATTCTGTGCAACAGCAGACGACTGCACTGATCGACTCGGCCAATTCCGCGGGAGCCAATTTCGCTGGAGATGACTCGTCCAGCTTGGCTCTGCTTGCGAATACCGTGCTCAAGCCTGAGCCGGCAGCTGCCGCCTTGTCGAGTTATCGCCCGGTAAGTTCCGTGGCGGCTTCCAAAACGTTGAGCGCGAATTACTTTCTTCTCAACGGCCTGCATCTCGGTATGGCGCTGCTCGATGTGGAAGTAACGCAGCATTGCATTGCGGATCACCACTGCCAAGAGGGCAACCCCTTGATGCCCTCGTCGCGGGTGGGGCAGTTCTCTGTCACCTTTGGCACTTTCGCCTATGCTTCGGTGACCAGCTACTTGCTCAAGAAGCACAAATCCAGATTGTGGTGGATCGCGCCCTCAGCCGGCATCGGCGCGCACACCGCGGGTGCTGCCACCGGGTTTGCGCACCAATAGTTCCTTCGGGGGCTGCGCGTGCTGCGCGGTCCCCGATGTTTTCATCTCGGCTGCCGATATCTGCGGTCGCAATGGAATGTCGTCAGATGCACGACACAGCGGGGACGGCGAATGCCGCGGCAACCTCCGAATCGCTTTCGATCGAGGAATTCGCCTGCGGCCGCGGCAACAGGATCTCAGCCTCCTCGCCCGCTTCCACAAACGCATCGAAGAGAATCGCATACAGGCCCTTCTGCCCGATGAACCGCTGATTGCGCTTGCGCAGGAATGCAAAACGAAACGGCGAGCAACGCTCAAGTGTTTCGAGAAACTGCGGCGTGAAGTATTCGGGCACATTGGCCACGGCCATCACGATCAGCGAGCGCCAGCTCATGCGCAGCAACTCCCGCAGTGTCGCATCGCCGCCGGGCAATCGATCCATGCCCTCGGCGACGCGCCGGCTCAGGTTCAGCAGTTGCGCGGCCAGGCCGTCGAGCGGTTTGCCCTCTGCGATGGCAAGCGTAAAGAGAGTGCTTGACCCGCGACGCCAGTCTTCGCGCACATCCTGCAGATCGTCTCCTAATTGAAGCAGCGCGCCCCATTCGAAAGAGAGGCGGCTTTCTTCATTGTCGAGCCAGCCGCGCACCAGGCACGCATCGGCAAGCACCGATGTGCCGCCCTTGGCGCAACTGATGCGCAGCACTTCTTCCTTGTCGCGGATGCCGCCGGATTTCAGTTGAGCAATGCTTTCTTCTTGTGCCTTATGAATCGCCAGCAGGCAGTCGAAGACCTGCGGAAACCGCGCTCTTGCATATTGCTGCTCGATCAGCTCGACCATCGCCCAAACCGCTGCCTCGCGCGGGCTGTCCGCAGTGAGATGGTGCCCCAGCAGCCGCTCGCGGAAACGCGCGCTGAAGCGCAGCTTGTCGGGTGTCGAAGTTGTGTCCAGATCGAGAAAGTTGTCGCTGTAGGGGTAGAGCAGGCTGTAGCCGAGGATCGACGGCGTAATGCCCATCGGTTCGCCGAGCAGCGCCTGCAAGCCGCACGCCGTCCATGCGTTGCGGCACGCCTGGATGATGTCTTCATGGCTCAGGGTGGAGTCATAGCGTCTGGCCCACTGCGCAAGTTGCGTGCCGGCGGGCAGAAAGCTATCGGTGAGCAGGTGGATTGCCTCGCCCTCCAGGCCCAAAGCAATGGCTGCGAATCGCGGAAAGACGCCGACAATGCGCTGCCGGATTTGCAGACGCTCGGCGGCGCTGCGCGGCGTCTTGCGCGCTTCTTTCTGCACCGCGCGCAGGCCGTCGTCGTAGGCTTTTTCCCGCTTGCGCTGCTCATGGATGCTGAACTGCGGAAGCCCCTGCTGCAAATCTCCCGCGCAATCGCGCCAGACGCCAATGGTCTGTTCGACCTGCTCTTCCACCCAGCGTTCATCGAATCGCCCATCGAGTCGTGTTTCCATCTTGAAGAACGGTACGCAGAGAACACGACAATGGTTCCTGTCGCGGTTTTGAAGGGGCGCGGCGCTGCAGGCCGCGGAAGGACTGCGCCGGGAAGGAAAGAAGTGTCAGGGCACGACTTCAGTCGTGCCCTGGAGTTTCTACATTTCTCGTGCCGAAACCCTACAGAACGCTTGATTTTTAGGTAAAAATATGTTTCATTATGAGTGATGAAACAAAAGGAGATTCTTCGCCAACGAGATCGG
>Ga0181516_10001463_pt1 | contig 17981 bp, 18 predicted proteins | sample PEATcosm2014_Bin_25_FD_121104 | JGI IMG/M metagenome (GOLD analysis project Ga0181516, IMG submission 121104) | Peatland microbial communities from MTU Mesocosm Facility, Houghton, MI, USA - PEATcosm2014_Bin01_10_metaG | ecosystem: Environmental > Terrestrial > Soil > Wetlands > Peat | place... | reverse complement strand
GTCCCGCTTCGATCGTCTCGGCGAGGCCGCCGGTGCGATGACCGATCGGCAACGCGCCGAACCGCTGGGCGTACATTTGGCTGAGGCCGCACGGTTCGTAGCGCGATGGCATCAGCAGGAAATCGGCGCCGGCGAAGACCGCGCGCGCTTCATCGGGGTCGAAACCGATGTGCGCGCCGACGACGCGACGATGGCGGCGCGCCAGCTCGGCAGCGGCGCGCTCGGCCTCCGGTTCTCCGCGACCGACGATGACGATCTGGCCGCCGCGGGCGACGATCGTCTCGCTCGCTTCCAGCACCAGGTCGACGCCTTTCTGGTGAACGAGGCGGGCGACAAAGGCGAACAGCGGCCCGTTCGAGAGGTCGAGGCCGAAAGCGCCGCGCACGTAGTCGGCGTAGCGCTCCTTCCAGCGGCGCGCGTCGAATCGATAAGGGCAGTTCTGATCGGCGCGCGGGTCCCAGCTCGGGTCGACGCCGTTGCGGATGCCGGTCAGTCGGCCTTCGCTCGCCCGCTCGCTGAGCACGCCATTGAGCCCGCAGCCGAACTCGGGGCGGGCGATCTCCTCGGCGTAGGTCGCGCAGACGGTGGTGATGTGGTCGGCGTAGACGAGCCCGGTCTTGAGGAACGAGATGCGACCGTAGAATTCGACGCCGTCGACGTGGAAAGCGGAGGCGGGAATGGCGAGTTCGGCGAGCCGATGCGCGTCGAATTGGCCCTGGTGGGCGAGATTGTGAATCGTCAGCACGGTCGGGGTCTTGTCGCCGCGCCAACGCAGATATCCGGCTGCGAGCGCGGTCGGCCAATCGTTGAGGTGAAGGACATCTGGCCGCCAGCCGCCGACGCCGCGCACCGTCAACTCGGCGGCTGCGAGACTCAGCCGGGCGAAGCGGATCGCATTGTCGGCGAATTCATTGCCGGCGGAATCGCCGTACGGCGAGCCGTCGCGGTCGTAGAGTTCGGAACACAGAACGAGATAAACGACGAGCCCGTCGGGTAGGGTCAGCGCGCCGATCGAGCAGGGCGGGATCGCGCCGGCGCCAGGCAGATGAGCGACGATGTCGATCGAAGCTACGTCGCGCAGCGCCGGGCGATAGGCGGGGATGAGCATGCGCGCGTCGCAACCGGGGCGCAGCGCGCGCGGCAGCGCGGCCGAGACTTCGCCAAGGCCGCCCGCCTGGAGAAAGTCAGTGGATTCCGGGGTGACGAACAGCGCCTTGCTTGGGACGTCCGGCCTCGCCGCCGGCGCCGTCGGAATGTCGGCCTCGCGCGGGAGTCGGACGAGGTTGGCGGCGGTCAGGACGGGCATGTGCTCTCGCAACGGAAACTACGTCGCAAGCTAGAGCGCAACCGTAAGAACAGAGTTAATGGTCGGTTGCTCGACGTGGGACATGTGCGCGCCCGCCGGGCGAACGCCGCGATTGCGCCCGCGGGAAGGCCGGGTCAGTGATTGAACGGCGTCGCGGTCTACGACGTCGTCGCCATCATATTGTAGTCGTTGACAATCCACGCCGGTTGTCGACGCGACGGCGCGTCGGGGGAGGCGACGCAGGTCTGCGACGCTCTTCGGCGGCCAGGCGAAGGCGCCGACGGCCAGAAGCGCCGGGGCGGCGGCGCAAGCGCTTGACGGAGCGCGTTGGGAGAGCGACATCGAGCGCGCGTTTTTGATATCGAGCGCGGTGAGTCTCATTCGTTTGCGGGGATTCAAATTCGCACCCTCGTACGCTCGTGGCGCAGCCCCGCCGCAATTGGCCCGCGGCGCGGCCTAACGCCGCACGCCTGCTCTTTTCTGTGGCGCGCCGAACGGCGTTCACGCGCCTTGCGAATTGGCGCCCGTCGGCGCTAACATGCCAGCCGCGCTTTGGACCTTGACCGCCAGCGACGCGCCGGTGTTCATGCGCGCCGGGAGCCAAGCGGCGGCGCGGGACGTTCGCAGGAGGCGCGGGTGTCGATTTCGTCGCTGCTGCTGTTCGCGGCGGTCTATTTCGCCGCGGTGGCGACGCCGGGGCCGGGCGTGGCGGCCTTGGTGGCGCGAGTGCTCGGCCACGGCCTGACCGGCGTGGCCCCGTTCATCCTCGGCTATGTCGTCGGCGATCTGATCTGGCTCACCATCGCCGCCACGGGTCTCGCCGCGATCGCGCATCTGTTCGCCGGCGCCTTCATCGCGCTGCGGTTCGCCGGCGCCGCCTATCTCATTTACATCGCCTGGGGAATGGCGCGTTCGTCCTTCGCCGCCGGGAGTGAGACGCAAGCGCCGCTGCGGGCTACGCGCGGCTGGCGCGCCTTTTCCGGTTCGCTGTCGCTGACGCTCGGCAACCCGAAGGTGATCGTCTTTTTCCTGTCGATCATGCCGCTGGTGGTCGATCTCAACGCTGTGACGCCGGCGACCATCGCCACGATCGCGACGATCGCAGTCGTGGTCCTGTCGGCGACGCTCGCCGCCTATGCGCTCGCCGCCGATCGCGCGCGCGCGCTGCTTCGTTCCTCGAGGGCGATGCGCTACGCCCAGCGCGCCGCCGCCGGCGTCATCGCCGGCGTGGCGGTGGCGATCGCGGCGCGATGAAGCGGTCGGCCGAGCCTAGACGCCGATGAAAAGGAGAAGCCAACGATGACCGTCGATCGCTTGACCGTTCTGTCCGCGATGATCGACCAAGGGGTGATTCCGGTCTTCTATCATCCCGACGTCGAGGTCTGCCAAAAGGTCATTCAGGCCTGCGCCAACGGCGGCGCGAAATGCATCGAGTTCACCAATCGCGGCGAGTTCGCCGCGCATGTGTTCTTCGAGGTGACGCGCCACTTCGCCAAGGCCGACCCGAGCGTGATCATGGGCGTCGGCTCGGTCGTCGACGCGCCGACCGCTGGCGTCTTCATCGCCAACGGCGCTAAGTTCGTCGTCGGCCCGCTGACCAATCCCGACATCGCCAAGCTGTGCAATCGCCGTAAGATTCCTTACAGTCCCGGCTGCGGCTCGGCGAGCGAGATCGGCTACGCCGAAGAACTCGGCTGCGAGATCGTCAAGGTGTTCCCAGGCGGCTCGGTCGGCGGACCGGAATTCGTCAAGGCGATGCTGGGTCCGTGCCCGTGGACCAAGATCATGCCGACCGGCGGCGTCGACGCCACCGAGGAATCGCTGACCAAATGGTTCAAGGCGGGCGTCGCCTGCGTCGGCATCGGCTCGAACCTGATCACCAAGGATTTGCTCGCCGCCAAGGATTACGCGGGGGTCGAGAAGAAAGTGCGCGAAACGATCGCGCTGATCCGCAAGATCCGGGGAAAATGAGATGGCTGACGAAATCCTCAAGATCCGTGCGGCCGCCGAGACGAAGTGGGACTGCGCCTCGTTCGGCGAAGTGATGCTGCGCTTCGACCCGGGCTTCGGTCGCGTCCGCAACGCGCGCGCGTTCCAGGTCTGGGAAGGCGGCGGCGAATACAATGTCGCCCGCGCGATGCGCAAGTGCTGGGGCAAGCGTTCGACGGTCGTGACCGCGCTGCCGGAGAACGACCTCGGCTGGCTGGTCGAAGACTTGATGATGCAGGGCGGGGTTGATGTGTCGCACGTGATCTGGCGCGCGTTCGACGGGCTTGGCCGCAACACCCGCGTCGGCCTCAACTTCACCGAGAAGGGGTTCGGCGTGCGCGCCGCGCTCGGCTGTTCGGATCGCGGCCATTCCGCCGCTTCGCAGATCCGTCCCGGCGAAGTGAACTGGGAGAAGCTGTTCGGCGAGGAGGGGGTGCGCTGGTTCCACACCGGCGGCATCTTCGCCGCGCTGGCCAGCAACACCGCCGAGGCGGTGATCGAGGCGGTCGAGGCCGCCCACAAGCACGGAACGATCGTCTCCTACGACCTCAACTATCGCGCCTCGTTGTGGAAGAGCCAGGGCGGCAAGGACGGCGCGCAGAAGATCAACCGCACCATCGCGCCGCATGTTGACGTGATGATCGGCAACGAGGAGGACTTCACCGCCTGCCTTGGCTTCGCGGTCGAGGGGCTCGACGAGCACATCTCCAAGATCGACCCGGCCAACTTCAAGAAAATGATCGCGGAAGCGGTCAAGGCGTTTCCCAATTTCAAGGTCGCGGCGACGACGCTGCGCAACGCCAAGACCGCCACGTTCAACGACTGGGGCGCGGTCATCTACGCCGGCGGCGCGTTCTACGAGGCGCCGTTGCGCGAGAACCTCGAGATCTACGATCGCGTCGGCGGCGGCGACGGCTTCGCTTCGGGCCTCGCCTATGGCTTCCTCGAAGGCAAGGGGCCGCAGGCGGCGGTCGAATACGGCGCCGCGCACGGCGCGCTGGCGATGACCACGCCCGGCGACACCTCGATGGTCAACGTCAGGGAAGTCGAAGCGATCATGAAGGGCAAGGGCGCGCGGGTGATCCGGTAGTGGGCGTGAGCTTGTTTCCCTCGCCTGGTCTGTTTGTCGCCTTCGTCGTCGCCAGCGTCCTGCTGGCGCTGACGCCAGGGCCGGATATGGCGCTCTACTTGTCGCGCGCCTTCGGCGGCGGGCGGTCGCACGGATTTGCGGCGCTCGGCGGCGCGCTGAGCGGCGTCGTCGTCCACACCTTCGCCGCCGCGCTCGGGCTCTCGGCGGTGATCGCCGCCTCGACGCGCGCCTACGACGCGGTGAAGATCGTCGGCGCGCTCTATCTCGCCTATCTCGCCTGGGGCGCGCTGAAGCGCGGCGCCTCGCTGAAGCTCGAGGCGGGCGGCGGCACGGCGGGGACGCTCGGCGGGGCCTATATGACCGGCCTGCTGATCAATCTCGCCAATCCGAAGGTCATCCTGTTCTTCGTAACCTTTCTGCCGCAGTTCATCGACGTTGGCGATCCCGATCCGAGTCGCAAGCTGTTTGTCCTCGGCTTCAGCTTCATTGTGATCGGCGGGCTGGTCAGCGCGGCGATCATCGCCGTCGCCGGACGCTTCATCGCGGCGGCGCGCGCCAATCCACGCGCGGTGCGTTGGTTCGATTACGGCTTCGCCGGCCTGATGAGCGTCTTCGCCGCGCGGCTGATCCTCGGCGCCGCGCGCTAACCACGTCGGCCGGACCTTGCCGTCGCCTTCGCCGCATCGATGAACGCCTTGAGCTTCGGCGCCAGCGAAGCGCGGCGAGGATAGTAGAGGAACAATCCGTCTTCCTCGATCGCCGCCTGCGGCAGCAGGCGCAGCAGTCGGCCAGCGTGGATCTCCGCTCTCGCCAGCGGCTCGAATACATAGGCGACTCCGACCCCGGCGATCGCGAGATCGCGCGCATAGGTCGCGTCGGTGACCATCGCTGTGCCGCGCGTCTTCACCGCGACCGTCCTGCCATGATCATTGAGCTCCCAGTCGTAGACGCCGCCGGAGCCGACAAGGCGAAAGCCGATGCAATTGTAGCCGCGGAGATCGGCGAGGCTTTGCGGCGCGCCGCGCGCTTCGACGTAGGCGGGCGAAGCGACGACGATCGCCTTGAACGGCGGGGTGAGCCGCAGCGCGACCATGTCCTGCTGCAGCGATGCGCCGAGCCGCACTCCGGCGTCGTAACCTTCGGCGACGATGTCGATGAAGCCGTCATCGGCGCGCGCCTCGACGGTCAGGCGCGGATGACGCGCGGCGAGGCGCGCCAGGATCGGCGTCAGCGCCATTTCCTGGGCGACGCGCGAGGCGCTGATCCGCAACACGCCGCTGACTTCGCCGTGCTCGGCGCTGAGGGTCTCGGCCGCTCTGGCGATGTCGTCGAGGGCCGGGCCGATCGCGGCGATAAAGCGCGCTCCAGCCTCGGTCAGCGACACGCTGCGTGTCGTGCGCGCGAACAGCAGTTCGCCCAAGCGATCCTCGACGGCGCGCACGGCATGGCTCACCGCCGACGGGCTCATCGCCAGTTCAGCCGCCGCAGCGGCGAAGCCGCGGCGCCGCGCTACGGCGGCGACGGCGGGCAAGTGGGAGAGAAGGTCACGCTCCATTCATGCACCATATCGAATAATCTACGCCGTTTAAACTGACTAATGGTCGGGCCGCTTTTCCGCGCAGACTGTCGCCATCGAACCCCTCAGGCCGATGGAGTTGGTCGTGGCTGACAAAGGCGTTCCAACCTGGTTCATCACCGGCGCGTCGTCCGGTTTCGGCCTCGCGTTCGCGCGCGAAGCGCTGCGGCGCGGCGCCAACGTCGTCGCCGCGGCGCGCTCGCCCGCCGTGCTCGCCGATCTCGTCGCCAGCGCGCCGGACCGGATTCTCGCGGTTGCGCTCGACGTAACGGACGGCGGCGCGGCGGAGAAAGCGGTCGCGGCGGCGCTCGCCCGCTTCGCTCGCATCGACGTGCTCGTCAACAACGCCGGCTATGGGTCGGTCGGCGCCGTCGAGGAGACGCCGGAAGCCGAGCTTCGCGCGCAGATGGAGACGAATTTCTTCGGCGCCGTCGCGGCGACCAGGGCGGCGCTGCCGCACATGCGCGTGCGCGCCCGCGGCGCGATCGTCAACGTCTCGAGCCTCGGCGGCCAGCTCTCCTACGCCGGTTTCGGCGCCTACTCAGCGTCGAAATTCGCGCTCGAAGGCCTGTCCGAAGCGCTGGCCTTGGAGCTCGCGCCGTTCGGAATCAAGGTCCTGATCGTCGAGCCCGGCGCCTTCCGCACCCGCTTCGCCGGCGGCGCGCTGCGCCATATGCCGACAATCGACGCCTACCGCGACGTGGTCGGCGCTGTGCGCGAATTCGCCAAAGGTATGGATGGGACGCAGGAAGGCGATCCTGACAAGGCGGCGCGCGCTGTCGCGTTGGCGCTGGAAGCCGAGACGACGCCGCTCAGGCTGCAACTCGGCGCCGATTCCGTCGCTGCGGTGCGCGGCCACGCCGAGCGGCTGCTCGAAGACCTGGCGAAATGGGAGCGCGTCGCGCTCGATACGCGGGTCGAGGGCGCGACCGGGTAAGTCGCTCAAAGAGGGAAATGGCAGGCGACGGAGCGGCCGTCGCCGAGCGGGCGCAGGTCCGGTGCCGTTTCGCGGCAGCGCGCTTGCGCGAAGCGGCAGCGCGCCGCATAGGCGCAGCCGCCTGACGCCTCTTCGCCGGGTGGCGCGTCAACGGCGAGGATCGGCGCTTCTTCGAGTTTCGGCGCGGCGTCGATGAGTTCGCGCGTGTAGGGATGCTTGGGCGCCTTGAACAGCGCCGCCGCCGGCCCCGTCTCGACGAAGCGGCCGCGAAACATCACCGCGACGTCGTCGCACAGATGGCCGACCACGGCGAGATCGTGGCTGATGAGGAAGAAGGTGACGCCCGCCTCGCGCTGGAGGTCGCTCATCAGATTGAGCACCTGGGCCTGGATCGAGACGTCGAGCGCCGACACCGGCTCGTCGGCGACGACCAGTTTCGGCCGCGTCACCAGCGCGCGGGCGATGGCGATGCGCTGGCGTTGGCCGCCGGAAAATTCGTGCGGATATTTGTCGGCGTCGGTGGCGATGAGGCCGACGGCGCGCAGCGACTCGAGCACCCGTGCGGCGCGCTGCACGCGCGTCACGTGGGCGAGATTGATCAGCGGTTCGGCGACGATGCGTCCCACGCGCTGGCGCGGATCGAGCGAACCGTAGGGGTCCTGGAAGATCATCTGCATCTCGGCCCGCGCGGCGCGCAGCGCGCGCGAAGACAGATCGAACAACGAATGGCCGTCGAGTCGCACCTTGCCGGCGGTTGGCTGCTCCAGCGCCATCACGGCGCGCGCCAGCGTCGACTTGCCCGACCCGGACTCGCCCACGACGCCGAACGAGCGCCCGGGGAGAATCGTCAGGCTGACCCCGTCGACCGCGCGCCGGGCGGCGTGCGGCGCGAACCAGCTGGGGCGGGGCAGGCGATAGACCTTGGTGAGGCCGACGACTTCGAGCAGCGGGACATTCATATCGGCCGTCCATCCGCGTCGACCCGCAGGCAGCGCACGCGCCGGTCGCCGGCGAGTTCGATCGTCGGCAGCGGCGCGGCGTGGCAGGCGTCCATCGTCAGCGGGCAGCGGCCGGCGAACGGACAGCCATGAGGTTCAGGGCCGGCCGGAACGGCGGCGCCGGCGATCGCGCGCAGCCGTTCGCCGCGAGCCGCGCCGGCGCGCGGTCGCGCTTCGAGCAGCGCGCGCGTGTAAGGGTGGCGCGCGTCGCGCAGCACCGCTTCGGCCGGCCCGCTCTCCATCACCGTGCCGCCGTACATCACCAGCACCCGCCGGCAATGGCGCGCGACGACGGCGAGGTCGTGGCTGACGAGCAGCGTCGCCATGTCGAACTGCGCGCCGAGCGTCGCCAGAAGATCGAGGATGCGCGCCTGCACGGTGACGTCGAGCGCGGTGGTCGGCTCGTCGGCGATCAGCAGCTTCGGCGAGCAGGAGAGCGCCATGGCGATCATCGCCCGCTGCCGCTCGCCGCCCGACAGCGCAAACGGATAGGCGCGGGCGACGCGCTCGGGATCGCGCAGCCTGACGCGCGCCAGCAGCTTGACCGCCTCCGCCCAGGCGGCGCCATTGCTCATGCCGCGATGCAGAACCAGCGGCTCGGCGACCTGGCGCCCGACCCGGTGCAGCGGGTTGAGCGCCGTCATCGGTTCCTGGAACACCATGCCGATGCGGTCGCCGCGCAGCTTCTGCATCTCGGCCTCGCCGAGCCTGGCGAGGTCGACGCCCTCGAACCGCAAGGCGCCGGCGACGATCGCGCCTTCCGGCAGCAGGCCCATCAGCGCCAACGCCGTCATCGTCTTGCCGGAGCCGGATTCGCCGACGACCCCGAGGCTGTCGCCGCGATCGAGCGTAAACGAAACGTTGTCGACGACGCGGCGCGGCCCTACGGGCGTCGGTAGGTCGATGGCGAGGTCGGCGACGGAAAGCAGCATGTCAGCTCCGCGCCCTCAGCTTCGGGTCGAGCGCGTCGCGCAGCCCGTCGCCGAGCAGATTGAGGCCAAGCACGCTGAGCGCGACGGCGAGACCGGGATAGACGGCGAGACGCGGCGCGACGTACATCCAGTTCTGCGCGTCGCTCAGCATGCGCCCCCAAGAGGCGAGCGGCGGCTGCGCGCCGAGCCCGAGATAGGACAGAGCCGCCTCGGCGAGAATGGCGATGGCGAACTGGATCGTCGCCTGGACGATCAGCGCCGGCGCGATGTTGGGCAGCACATGGTCGAAGGCGATGGCGATCGGGCCGCGTCCGGCGACGCGAGCCGCGAGCACGTATTCGCGCGCCAGCGCGCTGTTGGCGGTGGCGCGAGTCAACCGGGCGAAGATCGGAACGCTGTAAATGCCGATTGCGATGATCGCGTTGACGACGCCGGGCCCATAGGTGGCGGTCAGCAGAATGGCCGACAACAGGGCGGGAAACGCGAAGGTGAAGTCGCACAGCTTCATGATTGCTTCTTCGACGACGCCCTTGGCCGCGGCGGCGGCGAGGCCGAGCGTGACGCCGAAGACGAGGCCGATTCCCACCGCGATGACGCCGACCAGAATCGACACCCGCGCCCCAGCGAGGATCTGGGAGGCGACGTCGCGTCCGAACGAATCGGTGCCGAGCCAATGGGTCGCCGACGGCGCGAGCAGCTTGTGCGGGATGTCGATCGCGCCAGGCGGGAATGGCGTCCAGACCAGCGACAACGCCGCCGCGCCGACGAGCAGAGCAACCAGCGCCGCGCCTAAGCGAAGGCTGAGGCCGCCGGGCCGCCGGGAGCGTGCGACAACGGCGCTCATGTCGCGCGCGCCCGCAGCCGCGGATCGATCGCCGCGCAGGCGAGATCGACCAGGAAGTTGAGGGTGATGACGAAGGCGACGAGCAGCATCACGCAGTCCTCGATCACCAGGGCGTCGCGGTTGGCGATCGACTGGACGATCAGTCGGCCGAGGCCGGGCAGAACAAAGACGTTCTCGACCACGATCGCGCTGGCGATCAGATTGGCGAACTGCAGGCCCATGACGGTGATGATCGGCGTCATCGCGTTGGGCAGCGCGTGACGCCACAGCGCCGCGCGACGCGACACGCCCTTGGCGCGCGCGGTGCGGATGAAGTCTTCGCTGAGCGCCTCGAGCAGCGCCGAACGGGCGACGCGGGTGAGGATCGCCGCCTGCACCAGGCCGAGCGCGATCGCAGGCAGAATGAGCGCCGCCAGCGCGCGGCCGAAGCCGGCGCCCCAGCCGGGAAAGCCGCCGGCCGGGACGATGCGCCAATGCACCGCGAAGGTCAGCACCAGCAGGATCGCGAACCAGAAATTGGGAACCGCGAGGCCGACCTGGCTGGCGACCATCACCGCCGCGTCGCCAGCCCGGCCGCGCCGGTCGGCGGCGTAGACGCCGGCGACGAGCGCCACGACCGTGGCGATCGCCATCGCCAACAGGGCGAGGGGCCCGCTCACCGAGAGTCGTTCGGCGATCAGCGGCGCGATCGGCGAATCATAGGCGTAGGAGAGGCCGAGATCGCCGCGCAGCGCGCCTGTCGCCCAGGCCCAGTAGCGGACGGCGAAAGGCTGGTCGAGGCCGAGCTTGTGGGCAAGCGCCGCCACCGTCTCGGGCGTCGCCGTCGCGCCGAGCATGGTCTGCGCCGCGTCGCCGGGCAGGACCTCAATGACGCCGAACACGACCAACGAAGCGACGACGAGGGTCACGAATAGGATAGCGAGCCGCTGAAGCGCGTAACCGAACACGAATAATCCCGCTTGCGCCGGACTCCGATCGTGTCCGACGCGCAAGCTTACGGCGCGATGGAACGGCCTGTCCAGGCGGGGCTCGGACCGATGGCGTCGCGCCCAATTCGCGGGCCCGGCCTCTCGACCGTCGCGCGCACCGCATAGCCGCCGTAGAGCGCGAACGCCCGCGCGCGCGCGCCGCGCTCCTCCGCCAGCGCCGCCACGACCTCGCCGAGCGCGTCGCGCGGCGTGACCTCGAAGGCGGCGAGCCAGCGGCGCAGGCCGGCGCGCATCAGGCGCGGCAAGCCCGCCTGGTCGCCGAAATCGACGATCTCCAGAACGCCGCCGTCGGCGACGACGTTGATCGCCTGCGCCAGCGCCTCGCGCCACGGCGGGATCATCGACAAGGCGTAGGAGACGAGGACCCGGTCGAAGGCGGCGCGGCCGAACAGCGTCCGAGGATCGAACTCGCTGGCGTCGCCCTGGGCGAGCGTCACGCGCGCTTCGAGTCCGGCGCGGCGGATCGCGACGCGCGCGGTCGCCAGCATCTCGCTCGACACGTCGAGGCCGTGGACCGCGGCGTTAGGGAAGCGGCGCGCAATCGCGACGAGGTTGCGCCCGGTGCCGCAGCCGATTTCCAGCACCGTCTCGCCAGGCAGCGGCGCCAAAGCCGCAATCGCGCCATCGCGACCGAGCAGATAGTACTTGCGCGTCGCGTCGTAGATATGGCGCTGACGCCGGTACATGCGGTCCATCAGGAGGGCGGCGTCGCTCACGCTGCGCGCTCGTAGAGATGGAAGGCGCCGTAGATCGACGAGCGGTCGCGACGGCCAAGATCGCGGCTCAACTCCTCGTGATAGATCCAACCGTCGAGCGCGTCGGCGGCGACGCGACCGGGCAGCAGCCGCTCGTCAGCCGCGGTGCGGAAGATGACGCGCGCGCCGAGTCGCGCGGTGCGGCTGATCTGCGTCCACAGCGCGGTCAGTTCGTGGTCGTTCATCCAGTCCTGCGCGTCGAGCAGGACATAGGCGTCGAAACTCGCCGCCGGCGCGTCGCCGAGCATCTGCGTCAGCGAGCCCTGGACGAAGCTCAACCGGTCGGCGCGCGCGCGCAGCGTTTCGAAATGCCGGCGCTGCAGATAGGGCGGGAGGGAAGCCGCCTCGCCCTCGGCGTAGCGACCGCCGAACGCCTGGGCGGCGAAATAATTGTCGCGGATGTCGAAGTCGCAGGCGAGCCGCTCCAGCCGCTGGCGCAGCACCGCGGCGATGCCGCCTTCAGAGTCTCCGGCGAGCGCGCGATACTGCGCCGGCGGAATGCCGAGCCCATAGAGCGAGGCCGGCTGGCGGGTCAGCCAGCGAACCATCGGCTTGTCGAAGATCGGCGCGAGATGGCGCTCGAATAGGGCGCGCTGCTCGAGGCGGGAGCGCGCGCTCAGCATCACGCGCGGGTCGCAGCCGTGCAGCCGCGCCAGCGTGTGGCCGGCGGCGATGCAATGGCCAAGCAGGCCAAAGCGGTAGAGGTTGCGGGCGAAGAGGTCGATGCGGCGGCGGTGCAGAAAGGGGCGCCCGTCCCAATAGGCGCGGCTCGCCGCGTCGAGGCGTCCGCGCAGTCGCGAATCGTAGGCGGCGACGTTGGCGCGCGAATTGGCGTCGGCGAAAAAGCGCCGGAACGAGTCGTAATCCGGCAGATGCTTGAGGGCGCAGAGTTTGAGTCGACCGAGCGCGATATGGGCGCCGTTGAGATCGACGGCGACGATTTCGGCCGGGTCGGCGGTCAGATAGGAAACGGCGTTGCAGCCGCCGGAAGCGATGGTCGCGACGCGATCGCCGGGACCGAGGCGCAACGCTTCGAGATCGACGACCGGGTCTTCCCAGATCTGCGGATATACGAGGCGGCGGAAGGCGGCGGTGAACAGGCGCTCGAGTACGCCGGCGCGACTCAGCGGCCGACTGCGGTGAACCGCCGCGCGCAGGCCTTCGCCGGTGGCGCGCCGCGCGGCGCGAACGGAATGTTGCACACGTCCTCCCATCCGCTGAAGCCGGGGTCGTCTGCGGTTAGACGAGTCGCGTGACGCGCGCGTGACGGAATCGGGCCTAACCGCCGAGCGGAAATCTCTGGTCGATGACGAAGTCGCCGTCGGGCCTCTGGACGAACAGGGCGAGCGCGTCGACGACCAGCGTCGGGTCGGCGACGCGGCGTTCGAATTCCCGCGCCAGCGACTTGGCGATCCATTCAGACTCGTCGAGGGCGTTGGTCAGGGTGAAATGCAGACGGAAGTCGGCGAGCGCGTAAGGGTATCCCCAATGTTCAAAAGTCTCGCGCTGGCGCGCGGTGAGCCGCGCGGGGTCGCGCCGCGCCCGTTCGGCGTCGGTCAACGGCGCGCGGAAGCCGTCGAGGCCGCGCACGACGCGCTCTTCCAACCGCGCGATGTCCGCCGAGGGGGTCGGCGGCGCCAACGCGACGAAGCCGCCGGCTTCGGCGAGCGTCAGGGTCGATACGGCGAGCCGGCCAGCGGCGAACGGTCTTTCAGCATGTGCGAGGTCGGCGAGCGCGGCGCTGAGATCCGACAGGCTCGCTTCGTCGGCGAGTCGGAACGGCGCCTTGATCGTCGCATGGAAGCCGTAGCGGCGCGGCTCGGTCGTCATGCTGCGCCAGGTCGCAGCGTCGAACCCGTCGGGCGCAAAGCCCGATTGCGCCTCGCCGCTCGCTGCGTCGCGGCCGACGACCGCGCTGCCGAATCGCCACAGCGCGCTTTCTGGCGGCGGCGCGAGATAGACGGCGTAGCGCAAGGGATTCATCACGGCGCGGCGCTCCGCAGCTTGCCGACGACGAGGTCATGGAGCCGCGCCACCGCCTCTTCGAGCGCGCCGTCGTTGTCGATCGTTGCGTCGGGTTCGAATGCTGCTTCGACGACCGCGCTGCGCGCGAGCCGTTCGCTCCGGCTTGCGTCGTCGTCGCGCCCGCGCGCGGCAAGCCGCGCCGCCAGCGTTTCCGGCCGCGCGGCGATCAGCACGACAAGGCTCGGACGATAGAGCCGGCGCACCTCGGCGACCACGGCGCGCGAGACGTTGCAGACGACCGCGCCGCCGGTGGCGAGCCAGGACTCGATTTCGCGCGGCACGCCGTAGTGGAGGCCGTGTGCGCTCCAGGCGAGCGCGAAGCGCCCCTCGGTGCGCGCCGCTTCGAACGTGTCCTCTGCGAGCGTGTCGTGATCTTCGAAGGCGTCGGCGCGGCGGGTGACGACTCGACGCGCGTACAAGACGCCGTCGCCTTCGCCAAGGCGGCCGGCGAGGCCGCGGATCAGCGCGTCCTTGCCGGCGCCGCTCGGGCCGACGATGGCGACGAACAGGCCCGTCGCAGGGAAGGTCTTGGCCAACGCCGACATCGCTTCACGCCACCCTCTGACCCCCGCGCCACACCGCGCGCACCACCGGCTCGTCGTGATGGCTGCGCACGCGGACGAGGTCGGCGCGGCGGCCGACGACGATCTCGCCGCGGTCGATCAATCCCGCCGCCTCGGCCGGGTTCTTGGTCACCATTCGCGTCGCGCCGGCGAGGCCGCCGACATTGGCGGCGTCGGCGAGGCGGAACGCCGCCATCAGCAGCGCCGCCGGCACATAGTCGGAGGAGAGGATGTCGAGCAGGCCCGCTTCGGCGAAGTCGCGCGCCGAGGCGTTGCCCGAATGCGAGCCGCCGCGCACGACATTGGGCGCGCCCATCACCGTCGCCATGCCCGCCGCGCGCGAAGCTGCGGCGGCCTCGCGGGTCGTGGGGAACTCCGCGATATGGACGCCTTCGCGCTTAGCCTGCTCGACGTCCTCGATTGTCGTATCGTCATGGCTCGCCAGCGTCAGGCCGTGAGCGTGAGCGAGGGCGACGACGCGTGGCCGGTTCGCCTCGGCGCGCTCGCGCCCGACCTGTTGGCGCTTGCGCACGACCTCGACGAGCTCGTGTTCCGACTTGCCGCTCTTTCCCTGGTAGTAGATGAAATATTTGTCGAGGTCGCGGAACTGGCGCTGGCCCGGCGTGTGGTCCATCAGCGAGGCGAGCCGCGCCGGATGGCGGGCGAGGAAGTCCTCGAAGGATTCGACAACGTTGGGAGAGGGGATCTCGCAGCGCAGGTGGGTCTGGTGGTCGGCGCGCAGCAGGTCAGCGACGCGTGCGCGCTCGATCGCGTCGGCCAGCGTGACGACCTGCTCGCCGGCGCCGCTGCGCCAGTCCTCGTATTCGTCCATGCCGACGCGGAACGAATCGAATACTGTTGTGATGCCCGCCGCGGCGATCTGCGCGTCATAGGCCATCACGGCGCTGCCGGCGTGCCAGAACACGCGCGGCCGCGGCATGAAATGCGCCTCAAGATGGTCGGTGTGTAATTCGACCAGGCCCGGCAGCAGATAGTCGCCCTGGCAGTCGACGCCGTCCTTCGGACCGTGGCCCTCGCCGATCTCGACGATGCGGCCGTCGTCGACTGCGATCCAGCCGGGGAAGTCGCGGTCGGCGGCGACGATCTGGGCGTTGGTCAGGACGAGGGGGTCGGCGGCGTGGAATTCCATGCCTCAGGCTCCGTATTTGTCGAGGAACGCTTCGGCCGATAGCGCGCGGAAATCCTCGAGCGCGGCGCGCAGGGTCGCGTGCGGCCAGTCCCACCAGGCGAGCGCGTCCATGCGCGCGCCGACGCCTGCGGCGAAGCGGGACCTCAGCGGCCGCGCCGGCACGCCGACGACGATCGTATAGGGGGCGACGTCGCGCGTCACCACCGCGCCGGCGCCGACCACCGCGCCGTTGCCGACAGCGACGCCGGCGGTGATTGTCGCGCCATGACCGATCCAGACGTCGTGGCCGATGACGACGGCGTCGTCGCGCCGCCAGTCGAAGAACTCTTCCTCACGCTCCGCGTCGGGCCAGTAGTCATTGGCGCGATAGGTAAAATGGTGCAGCGTCGCGCGCCAAGTCGGGTGATTGGCGGCGTTGACGCGCACATGCGAAGCCACGTTGACGAACTTGCCGATCCGCGCCGCCCAGGTCTCGCAATCCTGCATCAGATAGGAGTAGTCGCCGACGTGGGTCTCGGCGACGACGCAACGCTCGCCGATCTCGACATAGCGTCCGAGCGCGCTGCCCCGGACGGTTGCGGTCGGATGAACGAGCGGCGTTTCGGAGAGTCGCGTGGCGCGCGAGATGGGCGCGGAGGGAGCGTTCATGCGGCCTCGCGGTTGGAGAAGCGCGACACGTCGACGACGCGGTCGGCGACGCGCGCGCGCACGTCGTCGTCGTGGAAGATGGCGAGGATGCCCGCGCCCTCGGCCTTGCGTTCGGCGATCAGCCCGATCACCGCCTCGCGATTGTCGGCGTCGAGCGAGGCGGTCGGTTCGTCGAGCACCAGCAGGCGGTGCGCGCCGGCGAAACCGCGGGCGATGTTGACCCGTTGCTGCTCGCCGCCGGAAAAGGTCGCCGGCGGCAGGCGCCACAGCGCTTCGGGCAGACGCAGGCGGGCGAGCAGGCCCGCGGCGCGAGCGCGCGAAGAGTCGCGGTCGAAGCCCGCCTCTTGCGCCGCGGCGGCGACGATGTCGAGCGCGGCGACGCGCGGGATGACGCGCAGGAACTGGCTGACGCTGCCGACGACGCGCCGCCTGAGGTCGAGGATTTCGCGCGGCGTGGCGCGGGCGACGTCGATCGTCCGCTCGCCGTCGGCGACGAGAATGCGGCCGTCGCCGGCGAGATAGTTGCCGCTGACCATCTTGAGGATCGACGACTTGCCGACGCCGGACGGACCGCCGAGCACGACGCATTCGCCGGCCGCGACGTTGAACGAGACGGCGTGGACGACCGGCAGCCGGCCGCCGCCGTGCAAATGCAGGGTGAAGGTCTTGGTCAAGCCCTCGACCCGCAGCAGTTCGTCGGGGATCAACGCGCTCATGCGGCGAGCACCGAAGAAACGAGCAATTGCGTATAGGGCGCTTGTGGATCGTCGAGCACGCGGTCGGTGAGCCCGCTCTCGATCACCTCACCCTGCTTCATTACCAGGATGCGATGCGACAACAGCCTCGCCACCGCGAGGTCATGGGTGACGATGATCGCCGCCAGGCCCATGTCGGCAATCAGGCCGCGCAAGAGGTCGAGCAGGCGCGCCTGGACTGACACGTCAAGGCCGCCGGTCGGCTCGTCCATGAACACAAGACGTGGGCCGGTGACGAGGTTGCGGGCGATCTGCAGCCGCTGGCGCATGCCGCCGGAATAGGTCGAGGGCGGATCGTCGACGCGCGCGGCGGCGATTTCGACTCGCGCCAGCCAGTCGAGCGCGGCGGCGCGGATACGGCCGTAATGGCGGTCGCCGATCGCCATCAACCGCTCGCCGATGTTGCCGCCGGCCGAGACGTTCATGCGCAATCCGCGTGCAGAATCCTGGTGGACGAAGCCCCAGTCGGTGCGCATCAGCCCCCGCCGCTCCGCTTCCGACAGCGACGACAGCGTGCGCGCAGCGCCGTCGCGCATGCGGTAGACGACCTCGCCGGAATCGGCCGCAAGCGAACCGGCGACGAGGTTGAGCAAGGTCGTCTTGCCGGAGCCGGATTCGCCGACGATCGCCAGCGCCTCGCCCTCTTCGAGCTCGAACGAAATGTCGCGGCAAGCCTTGATCGCGCCGAAGCGCTTGCAGAGGCCTTGTACGGAAAGCAGCGCCGGCGTCATTCCGCTGCGCTCTTCGTTTTCGACGCCTGCCGCTTCTCGCAATAGTCGGTGTCGGAACAGACGAACATCCTTCCGCCCTTGTCGTCGACGACGACCTCGTCGAGGAACGAGTCGGTCGAGCCGCAGAATTCACAGGCGGCGTCGAACTTGGTGCGTTCGAACGGATGGTCGTCGAAATCGAGCGAGACGACGCGCGTGTGCGGCGGGATGGCGTAGATGCGCTTCTCGCGCCCAGCGCCGAACAATTGCAGCGCCGGACAATCGTCGAGCTTGGGATTGTCGAACTTGGGGATCGGCGACGGGTCCATGATGTAGCGGTCGGCGACGCGCGCCGGATAGGCGTAGGTGGTCGCGATATGGCCGTGGCGGGCGATGTCCTCGTACAGCTTGACGTGCATGACGCCATATTCGGCGAGCGCGTGCATGGTGCGGGTCTCCGTCTCGCGCGGCTCGAGAAAGCGCAGCGGTTCCGGGATCGGCACCTGGTAGACGAGAATCTGTTCGCGGTTGAGCGGCGTCTCGGGGACGCGGTGGCGGGTTTGGATGATCGTCGCTTCGGTCGTGTCGGTGGTCGTCGCGATATGGCCGTGGCGGGCGATATCTTCGTAGAGCTTGACGTGCATGACGCCGTATTCGGCGAGCGCGTGCATGGTGCGGGTCTCGGTCTCGCGCGGTTCGAGAAAGCGCAACGGC